>CXWL01006937.1_pt1 | contig 12889 bp, 13 predicted proteins | sample 590931 | NCBI WGS metagenome assembly CXWL01 (sample SAMEA3498368, study PRJEB10139) | groundwater metagenome | biome: water well; material: biofilm material | place: Germany | collected 2015-04-27
GGCCAGTTCCGGCAGCTCCTGAGAAGCCAGAGCATGCACCGTCGCGTAGAGCGGAAGCCCTTCGAGCGTCGAACGCGACTCCCCCGAAACCGTGTAGCGATCGACGAACTTCCCACGCGCCTTCCACTCAACCCAGAAGAAGCCCAGCATCTTCTCACGCAGGCTGGCTTCTGAACGGCCGAACCATTTGGCATCCAGCGCCACGCGCCAGAAGAGCGGAAAGGCATCGTAGCTGAACTCCGCCGCCGGTCCGGACTTGGGATGGGTCAGGACAAACCGGCCGGAGGTCTTGTCGAGATAGATCAGTTCTGGCGGGAGCGAGACCTGTTGCACATCATAGAGCCAATGCAGGACGGCATACGAGCTTTCGATCAGCTTCCGCCAGTCATGCCGATGATCGACGGAGGCAAAGACTTCATAGGCATAGGGCGCGAGATAGGCCACATGGATCGTCGGGTAGGCTTCATGCACCGCCCAGTTTCCCGCCGTCACATAGGAACCGGTGCCCAGGTGAAGCACCTCCAGATCCCAGATGGAATAGAGAATTGCGAGGGCATCCTGCTCATAGCGAGGAATATCGAACCGGCGTGACGCGAGGATGAGGGCCAGCGCAATATCCGTGTCGGCGTCGGTCGCGGCATCCAGCGACAGGACCTTGCCTTTCCACTTCCAGGCAAAGAGCTTGTCCGGTCGGACCTGGAGATAGGTTTGAGTCCAGCGCCACACCTCCTCAAACGTGCGGCGATCGTTCGACCAGACCGCCCGCAACATCGCATAGCCCTGGCCTTCTGACGTCGTGACGCCTTGTTCATCGAGACTGATCACCCGCCCGTTGCGGATGTAGGTCTGCCGATAGAAGCTCCAGAGGGCGGAGAGGTCATCCTGCTGGCGAATCAGCCGATCGCTGGACGAGGTCGCAAGCTTTGCGTCAGCGGTGAACCCGAGTGGGGATAGCAGACAGAACAGGCAGAGCAGGACAATCTTGGTGAGCCGGTGACAGAACATATTTCAAATTGAATCAACCCCTGCAAAGGAAGGCGCGACAAGCCTTTTCAGCCGTCCAAGGCTGTCGTCAATGTACGGTGCTGACTGTGCGGAAGGCAACAGCGGAAGAGAGCAGAAATACAGCAACGGCTCGACGAACGAGATGGGTCAGGACTCGATCCGGTGGCGGATCGTGTAGCGGCCGGAAAAGCGTTCCCCAGGGGGCAGGTGCTTCAACCCCCACTCAGGATGATTGAAGGCATCCGATGCGCAGGTCATCGGTTCGATAGCGAACGCGCGGCGCATCGGCAATGGCATCACCGGTGTACACGACGATGGCGGAGAACGAGCGATCCATCATGACATCGATCACCCGACCGCTTCCGCCATGGCGGAGCGACGCCGTGGCCACCCCCTCCGCATCACGATCAAGCTGCACATAGCAGTGATTGAACTTCTTCTCGCCGATCCGGCGAAAATCGCGACAATCCCACTCAGTGCCGGCGGCGGAAAAGATTTTTCCTGTCGGCACCAGCTGGTCATTGAATTCCAGAAAACCCGCGCCGGGAATCCTGGCTTCGGCTTCGTCGATCAACGTGGTGCCCACCGTGAAGTAGGGATGAAAACCCACCCCGACCGGCGCCGGACGCGTCCCGGCATTCCGCACATCAAACGAGCAGGATAATCCCTTGTCGTCTAAACCATAGGTCACTTGAATGGCGAGTGAGAACGGATAGCCCTTGCTGCCGTACACTTCAGCCTCAAGGCGAACGTCAAAGCTGACGCAGTTCGCCTCCGTGCGAGAGACCTGCCACGGCAACGTCCGGACAAATCCGTGAATCGCATTCGGACCTTCTTTATCGTTGCATTCAAGCTGGAACTGCTCGCCATCGAACGTATAGCAGCCACCGGCAATACGACCGGGAAACGGAATCAACACATCCCCCTGCCCGCCCTTCTTCTGACGGCCGCCCGAATAGCCCCAGACAATGTCGATCTCGTTGCCGCCGGCTTCCACCAGGAAATACCGGCGTAAGGAGGCGCCCCAGGGCGAGACAACCGCCCGCTGGTTGCCGAAGGAAAGCATGATCTCTGTGTCGGGAGTCGTGGAGCTTGTCATGGGACCGGAGTATAGCATCGAGCCGGGGTGGGCTCGCACCGGAGTTCAATTTTTATACAGAGACTCCCCCACGGCCAGAGACCATATTCCATTTAAGGCCGGCAACAGGCAAGATACGCGGGACGTGAGGCGTCATCAAAACCGGCTGAGGAATCGCAGAAATGTGGGTTGTGTATATCGTCGAATGCGCCGACCGGAGTCTCTACACCGGCATGACCAACGACCTGGATCAACGAATGGCTGCCCACCGCACCGGCAAAGGCGCCAAGTACACCAAACACCGCGGACCGTTGATCCTTCGATATACAGAGACGTTGGATTCAAAAGGCACCGCATTGCGACGGGAAGCCGCCATTAAAGCGCTCGACCGCTCCGCTAAATTGTCCCTGATCGCCTCTCCACCGCCGACGCTATCCCTGCCATGAATTCGGAACTGAACCGCGGGCTACTTCGCGCAACAACCGGATGAATCGCTCGCGCCATTAGAAGGCATGATGATGCACGACTCCCCTTAGGGGACACACATGATTGCCATTGGGCACTATTGGCCTTTCTCTATCCATGGCATAATACTGCCTCATATCGCGGAATAATGCCGGGCTATTGCCCGATCCCCGTCTACCCAGGAGCCCGTACATGGCGTACCTACTATCACTTTCAAAAATCATTCAGTCGCTGCTGGAACCTGGCTCGGTCGTACCGGCCCGCCTTCGCGATCGCCTGAATGAAGACACGGCCCAAGCAGTCGAACGAGCCCTGCGCGCCCTGTCGGAAGTGGCCATGCAGCAACACCACCAGGCGCGGGCTTCAGGAACCTACGCGGCACTCCAGGAAGAGCAGGATACCCTTCTCGCCGAAATTGCGATCCACACACGAGCCGTCAGATCTGACCTCACCCTCACGCCCCAGGAAGCCGTCCGCCGGATCCTGTTGATCGTGGGCTTTGCCAGAACGGTCCTGGATAATGATCCGCAGCTCGAAGAACAGTTGGGGCCCGGCGTCGGCGCATTCTTTGAAAAACTAGACCGAGCGGAATTCAGAGACGGGACCGGCAGCTGAACAAAGAGCCCCTCTGGGATTCACCACCGCAAAAGGCTGCGTGATTTCTCTCGGAAAAACCGGTATCCTTTCCGGCCAACGCCGGCACAATATTCCAGCCGGCACAAGGAAGGGAATCCATGAGCGCGACATCCGGTCTCAGCACCACCAAACAGTTCCGCAATCTTCTCCTCTCCGACCAGCTGGAATTCATCTGTGAAGCCCACAACGGCTTGAGCGCGAAGATCGTCCAGGAAGCCGGCTTTAAAGGCATCTGGGCCAGCGGCCTGTCGATCTCAGCCCAATTCGGTGTGCGCGACAACAATGAAGCGAGCTGGACGCAGGTGCTCGAAACCCTCGAGTTTATGTCCGACGCGACCACCATTCCCATTCTCCTCGACGGCGACACCGGCTACGGCAACTTCAATAACATGCAGCGCCTCGTCCGCAAGCTGGAGCAGCGGAAAATCGCCGCGGTGTGCATCGAAGACAAGCTCTTCCCCAAAACGAACAGTTTCATCAAGGGCGACGCCCAGCCCATGGCGGACATGCACGAGTTCTGCGGCAAGATCAAAGCCGGCAAAGACGCGCAGAGCGACCAGAGCTTTTCCATCATCGCCCGGGTCGAAGCCTTCATCTGCGGCTGGGGGCTGGCGGAAGCGCTGCGCCGCGCCGAAGCCTATCGCCAGGCCGGCGCCGACGGCATCCTCATCCACAGCGCTCTGGCCGTGCCCGATGAAATCCTGGCGTTCAAGCAGGAATGGGGCAATCGCTGCCCGGTCGTGATCGTGCCGACGAAATACTACGCCACGCCGACCGATGTCTTTCGGCAGCACAGTTTCTCGATCGTGATCTGGGCCAACCATCTGCTCCGCAGCTCCGTCACGGCGATGCAGAAGACTGCGCGCACGTTGAAGGAACAGGAACATCTACTGTCCATCGAAGATAAAGTCGCGCCGGTGTCGGAAATTTTCCGGCTGCAAAACGCCGCGGAACTGCAAGAGGCTGAAGACCGCTATCTCCCGAAAGGCGCCGAAGATACCTGCGCCATCGTCCTGGCCGCTTCACGCGGCAGCGAATTGGGCGAACTCACCGAACACCAGCCCAAAACCATGGTCAAGGTCCAGGGCACGCCCATCCTCGCCCGCATTGTCGACGCCTACAACGCCGTCGGCGTCAAGGACATCGTCGTCGTTCGGGGCTACAAAAAAGAGACCGTCAATCTGCCCAACCTGACCTATGTCGATAACGACGAATATGCGGACACCGGCGAGCTCGCCTCCCTGCTCAAAGCGCTCCAATCGCGTAAGGGCCGCGTGCAACAGACACTCATTTCCTATGGCGACGTGTTGTTCAATAAATACATTCCTCAGTCCCTCTGCCAGGAACCCGATGACTGCGTCATCTTCCTCGACAGCAACTGGCGGGAACAGACCAGCTACGCGCGGCTCGGCGGCTTTGCCGAATGCACCGTCCCCAACTCCCGGCGGGCGTTCAACGTGAAGGTCTATCTCAAGCAACTGGGCAACGAAATCCCCGAAGCCCGCACCCACGGTGTCTGGATGGGCTTTCTCAAAGTTTCGCCGACCGCCGCCACACTCCTCACCACCATCATCACCGAACTGCTCGCACAACCCGGGAACCGCAAAGCGACCATCCCCCGGTTGATCCAGGAGCTGCTCACACGCCGACAGCCCATACGGGTCCTCTACACCGTCGGCCACTGGCTCGATATCAATAGCCTGGACGATGTGGTGCAGGCGGGCGAGTTTTAAGCGACATCTGATTGTTCGCGGGCCGAGAACGATCAACCGAACACACGGCGGGCTTCGCCACTCAGCGGCGTGACAATCCACTCCGCATAAAAGCGGCCTTCTCCAGAAGAAAACCGGCTGCCATCGCACGCTCCATCGTCCCAATACCCACAGCACTCCCTCCCGGCCTTTCTTCTCTCATGTTCCATGCCCCTACGAACTCCGGGCTCATTATCGCGGAAGATACAGGGTAGGATCATTTTGAATACATATTCACCTCTTCTCGAACAGGATGTTCAGCATAAGCTGAACAATTACTGGCAATTCATGATCAGCCAAAGCGGCACAGAACTCGCTTTCTGTAGAGATCATGGAGACCCACGCACATCGTAGCGATGCCGGGCACTGCACCTCGCTCATGTTCAGCACAGCACCTCATCCCTTCATGGCACCGCGGCAGTTGACGCTGACGCGTCCATGAAGCAACCAAGGAGGTTTCTATGACATCCTCCAGCAAGTTGCTCAGGGCCGTTCTCCTGTCAGCATTCGGATTGGGCATCATCGGCTTTCCTGGGCCGAGCCCTGCTGCGACGGGAGAAGCAGCCGTGAGCCTACCCATCGAAATCGTGGCGGACTATGTCCATGCGGTGATCGAAGCAGACCGTGAAGTGTACACCAGGCATGTCGTTGAGCGGATGCAGACTAAGGGGATAGTCGTGGCCTCGGAGAACTGGGAGCAGAAGAACACGCTGCCTCTCCCCGCTCAATTCCTGATGGAGTCGGGCCGTACCATGGCAAAGAAAGGGATCGGCATACAATATCGACTCATCAGCCTCTGGCCGATTAATAAGCACAACGCCGCTTCCAGCGAGTTTGAAAAGACCGGCTTAGGCACCGTTCTCACCCATCCGACCAAGCCCTATACCGGATTTGTGAAGGAAGGAGGAGCCCGGTATTTTCAGGCCGTCTATCCGGATCTCGCAATAACTCAGGCCTGCATCGGTTGCCATAACGCCCATCCTGACAGCCCGAAACGGGACTTCAAGATCAACGATGTCATGGGGGCCATCGTGATCAGCATTCCCGTGAAATAATCAGGTACGCGCAGAATTCCTCTCTCGCAATACCGAACCATCTTGCGGCCAATCCTGAGGACCGCAAGATGGTTCGAGGCTCACCAGTGCGCCTCAATCACGACCAGGTACCTGTCTACCCCGGGTGGGGTTACAGCTTCAGCTTTTGTGGATTCGACTAGAAGGTCCGCAGCCCGAGCACCGGACAGAAATGAAAGGAGAAGGAAATTAACAAAGCAGCTCCACCGAGGACCCAGTTCCACCCCGACAAGCGTAACAGAAAAACCGCGTGCTGGAATCAGTCCTTACACGCTCCCTCCCGGAGAGCCTACGGAGTTTTTTGCTTCACGACGATCGAGCGAAGGAGCGATTCGAGCTTGGCCCTAGCGTCCTGACTTGACCCGTTCGAGGTCAGAGACGCATGCAAGTCGATCCAGGTTCCCGCCTGCACCCAGTGCGCATGGAGGTGAGAATTCGTGATGTTGGGAACCGCGCGCTCATAGGCGATCGTCTCCCAGTTTCCCAGCCGACCGAACACCACGCGCTGCGCGTCAGGGAGTCCATTCTTCTTGGACACCGTGACCTCGTCCGCCCAGATCTTCTGGAGACCGGGAAACGCCTGGTCGGACTCGAACCATCCGGAAATGATCACCTGCTTGGCGTCGTCCCGGAAATGGAAATAGCGCGGGTTGGTGGTGGATCCTCCGATCGCGCTGTTCGTGAGCGACAAGCCGCCAAGGGGAAGGCGCATGACCAGACGGCTCGCCGGAACCGTGAGCACATGGGCCTGCTCGGTTGAGGTGATCTGAAGCGCATCGGGACGAACGGAATGCTCCTGTGCCCCCTGTGCAGCCGTCTGCCTGGTGGCATGGGCCGCCCCTTCCAGCATCGCCGTCGCCTGTTGGTTGACCGGATCCGACGCATCCTGCGACAGGATCGTAAACGACACCAGCAAATCTCCCACCCGCAGCATCCCCTGTTTTATCCGCTTGAATTCGCCCGGCTTCGGGGCCCGATCGGTCACCGCATAGTGGTAACCCATGCCCGTCGTGCCTTTCATCTCCTGCACGGCCACGTCGGATTCGAGCGCCTGAGCTTTGGCCTGCGCCGCCGCCTGCTCCACTTTCTTTCTGATGTCTGCAGCGACCGGGAGCAACGCCCCTGAACGGTCGGACCAAATGGGCGTGAGCAATACTCGAAACGCTGCGCCGCTTTCCGGAACGAAGGCAATCGTCGGCGGAAGACCGTTCGGCGGCTGCGTGACATTGTCTTTCCAGGATACGGGCACATTGAGCTGGAAACTGCCGTGCTGACCCAGCGCATAGTCCCGCGACGCCGTCGCTTCGGCAAACGCCTGAGCCGTTCCCAACATCATCCCAACCACCATTAATAGTCGGATCACTGCCACACGCATCGACCTACCTCCTAGAAATTATGGCCTCAACTGCCGTCCGAGCCGGTCAGCCGCCAACAGTACACGAGATCAGCCCACAAACCCAATCCTTCATTCCCGTAAAAAAGAGACGCCTCAATTGCAGAAAGATGGCCCGCCGCATAGAGAAGCAGCAAACTGCGAGGACAATAGGAAGGAAAGAAACCTCACAAGACCGACAGCTCGCTCAACCCAAATCCGCTGAGGTCAGTGGAATGTCCGCTCAGTTGCATGACTACGTCAACTCGGGAAGGTCCTCAACCCACAAGACACGACGACCATAGGATCCCCCCGCCAGCGAGGAATAGAACTTACGATCTGCCGTGACCATCACACCGTCAACCGCTTCGGCCAAGGCAAGATAGAGGCAATCGTACAGGCTTCGTTGTGTATCCAACGCAAACTGATAGGCCGCAGGAAAGAGGCGGTCATCAGCATGCCGCTGCAGCGGGAGGTGCTTCAGCTCCTTCAGCACCACATCGCCTTCAGCCCGAGTAAGCTCCCCGCGACGAATCCTTTTGGCCAGCACATTACCGACCTCCAGCATCATCAGTGCGGGCACGTGCAATCGGTAGCGCGGAGGGCACAAACGAAGCGCCGCCTCCGAATGGATCTCCGGAAGGAACCACTTGATCACCACACTCGCGTCGACCACATAGCGATTCACCGATCCCGGTCCTCACGGATCAGTGCGGCACTGTCACTGAATTTCCTCCCGGACTTCCCCAATCGCTTCCGCAATCCTTCGATCCGCTTCCAGGCCCCCTCGTAGTCGGGAACTGCGTCTTCGAGAATCGTCTTCACTTCAGATTGCAGAGACCGGCCATGCTCCTTCGCCCGCTTCTTCAAGCGATCGACAATTTTGTCATCCAGTTGTCGAACAAGCACCTGTGCCATACGCACCTCCCAGATTCAACTATTGATAGCAGAACGATAGCATACCACTACTCCACGGTCAACACGCTTAGCCACACTGAGCCATTGGCAAACTGAAGCGTTACTCATACCGAACCGAACACCCGCTGAACGACAGGTTCGTCAGAACACCTTCCCCGACAAACGAAGCCCCGCCGAAGATGACCGGGTAGTGAAGCGGATACCGGGGATAGATCCGGCTATAAGAAAGGGGCGCCACCAGAGCCTCCGTGCCATCGGATTGTACCGAGCAAGGCTCGCGGATCGATATCCTACCTAGGAAGGGAGGCACAATTCGATTCATCAGATGGCAGGAAAGTCACCAAAAACGTCTGGCTCTCAAGCGATACACCGCTTTGATAGCGGTCGAGTCCCTCTAAATGCGCTTTACCGTCGCGGATAAACTGCGCCTGATAGGTGCCGTCGCCCCATCAGCGTGTCGCTCCCGACGAAGCCCCGCCAGTACGCAACACCCGCAGTACCCACAGATTTCCTGCGTACAGGAGTATGGAATGCAGCGTGAACAACACGCGCCCTCTGAAAAGCTGCTCCGGATAATTCGGATCGGTGGCCATAAACAGAAAGGTCCAGGACAACCCGATCACGATCCAGGCAAGCAGCATGAACAGCCCCGTCATCGGAATGCCGTGGCCGGATGCACGCGCCCACAGCCAGACATCGATCGTCGACATGACCGCCAAGAGCAGAAAAGCATACGCGTACAGCATGAACATGAGAAACGGTGCGCCGCTGGGACCGGACGAATCCAGACAGGCGTAGTAGGCGGTTCCCATCATGGCCAGAAACAAGGCGAACAACACCCCGTACCACCAGGGCCAGGTTCCGCCTCCGAACAGGATGGACAGCCAACTGTCGTTCATGCTCGTGTCTCAGGCATGGAGAACAGCATCAATCGTTCACACCGATCTCGGTGAACAGATAGCGCCCGTTCACCAGCCCGAATACAAAGATCTGCTCGCCGCAGACGACGGAATACCCGTCGAGATCGTGAACGGGTTTGACCTTCTTGAAACAGCGGCGCATCGCCGGCGTAAACAGCGTCGGATACTCGCGTAAGAAGGCCGAACGGTCATGCTCCATCCCGTCCATGAGAAATGGCAGTTGAGTAAGGTCGGCAACGGTCTGCCGCTTGTCCTCGACCACCGCCTGGCTGAACTGTTTCCAGAAGACTCCGAACGTGTGGGCATCGGTATCCTGGGCAGCTCCGGTCACGTTGGGAAGCCCCAGACACAACAAGAGCATCAGACTGATGACCCATGCCCTGGTTCGTGAACCCATCATGGCACACCCGCCTCTACCAAAATCCTGCGCGACATCGAGAGAATCAGCTGCCAGTATACTGAATCTCCGCATACGCTGAAAGCAGCCATGGATAGCTCATTCACGAGACGTGAGTCCCTCAACTCCAATCCATGCCATAATGTGAACCCTCAGGATGAAACGCGCTCACTCTCCCGGCAGCCGATTGAAAATACCCGCACGCTTGTACGACAATCGCCGAACCATTCCAATCTGCGAAAGGACCCGTTCATGGAAACACCCTTGCTCGAGACACCACCCGACAATTCGGCCCACAGCTTTGTCCCGCTCGGTTACCTCGCGGCCTACGATGCGCCGTTAAATTGCGATTTCGCCTTCGTCGCATACAAGGAAACAGACAAGGATTCAGGCAACTGGCGGGTGCGCATACGCTCGACGCAGACTGTGGGGGCCGTCTTTGAAGCCCCGATGATTGCGAACAAGGCCAAGGAAACCGGCGCTCAAGGGAAGCCGTTTTTTCTCTGGGGGTACAAGCTCGAACCCAGCGCGGCGGACCAGCGTCAAATCGAGTTTCGCGTGTATCAGGAAAACGGGCAACCGAAAGAACTTGAAATCTTCGTCCGGCTGAGGAAGTTCGACCAGAGCGCAGACAAACCGCAGAGCCTCCGCTTTCCGTGGCCGGCGTAACCCCGGCCACGCGCGATTACCCTTTCGCGGGCTTCAACAACCCGCGGAACGTCGCCCCATCGGGATAATGCAGATCATCCACCCGCCACGTCGTGCCTGCTAATTGAAGCCGATACTCGACGATTTTATAGCGGCCTTCCTCATCGAACCGCACCGGCACCGTCGCGCGTGAGCCGGCACGCAGGACGGCTCCCAACGTAAAGCCCGACGGATACTCCTGTGAATCGGTAAAGGGATCACCGTTGATCACCGGGGCTTCATCTGGGGAAACAGGTCGGGCAAAATACGCGGCGATGGCCCGCATGAGGCTTTCGGTCAACATGGATGCCTTCTGCGCCGCAGTGGCCTTGGTAAAGGCCATCTTGTGCGTCATATGCTGGCGCAAAAGCTCAAGCACGGCCGCCTCAGGCGAGAGCTCCAAGCTGGTCCGCCGCACTTGCCAGACAACATGGTCCAACCCTAGAAGCACCCCTTGTTTCGACCAGAGATGATAATCAAACGATCCGTTACGACAGGTCATGCGCCAGGTGAGAACCGGCACGGAATCCATCCCAAGGGCTCGTGCCGCCCGCCCGGCAGGAACCGGAAGTCCCCCTTCGAACAACCCTTCAGCCGGCATGACGACAAACGAATGTTGCGCCTGCTCGCAGGCCAAGGGATGGGGCGCCGTGACCGCTTTGCCCTCGACCAGAATGGCCTGCCCCGCCAACCCGGCGTTCTCCAGCGCGGTGGTTCCAGGCTTTGCCCAAGGCGCGACACGGCCGGATTCAATCAGCCACCGTTCCTGTGGCTGCCACGCCTCAAAGGCCCAGGCCGAGTCGAACATACCGACCAACTGTAGCGTGAGCAGAGCAGTAACCGCGCAGAGGACAACCGGCCACCACCGACCTCGACCGATAGGAATTCTGAATGGCATGCTGCTCCCTTTTTCAGTCCGCCCACTCTGGGAAGCGACAACCGGTTTTACGACTATAGCTGGGGGAGAAAACAAGCTTCCATGCGCTGCGGAAGAGAGCTCGCGGTCGGCAATGGGCAGCCCAGGCATCTCAGAACAAGATTCCCGGCGCCTGTATGGTTACGCGAGGTCTCGTACAATAGCAAAGTAGCGATCATCGGACATCTTCGTGGCACTGATTTCGACCGGAATGACAGTCCCATCTTTTCGCTGTACCAATCGGTTAAAACGCAAGGGCTTGTCATAGCGAACCTGTTCGAGGCGTTGCTGCGCCAAGGCTTTTTCTGCGGGGATATAGGTGTCCTTCACATGAAGTTGGAGCAGCTCCTCTCTCGTGTACCCAAACATTTCACAGACCTTCGAATTCACCATCCTAAAATGTCCGTCTAGATCTAAAACAACAATGCCGTCTGAAGCCTCCTCCATCAAGAGTCGATACTGACGTTCACTTTCTTGCAGCGCCGTTTCTGCTTGCCTGCGCTCAGTAATATCTTGAGCAAACACCAGGACCCCGATCACATTCCCCTGGGCATCACAGTAAGGCACCTTGTCCGTCTGTACCCAGCGCTTTTGGCCCGGCGACGTTTCATAGAGCTCCACAATCCCGAGTTTAGGCAAACAGGAGGCAATGACGGCAAGATCATCCTGATGATACTGCTCCGCTTCCTCCGGATAGAGATCATAGGTGGATTGGCCCTCAACCTCCGCCACCGTCCGGTTGATCGATTCGGCCGCGCGGCGGTTGGCCCGCAGAATACGATTCTGTGAATCCTTGTACCAGACCATGGCGGGAATGAGATCCAGAAGGACCTGTTGCTCAATCTGCTGCTGCTGAAGCTTCGCTTCCGCTTCTTTTCGCAACGTGATGTCGCGCACAATGCCGCAGATGAACATCTGGTCGCCGAATTTCCATGTGCCGAGCGACAGCTCGATGGGAAACTCGCTTCCGTCTTTCCTTAAGCCATGCAGTTCGATCGTTGTACCCGCCGGGGGTGACACGCCGGTGGCCTTGACAGGCTCAAGCTTGAGTCGATGGCCCTCCCGGTATCGGGTCGGTATGATGGTTGGTCCAGGACTGCCCCAGAATCTCACCCTCCGCATGGCCGAAGAGCCGTTCGGCAGCAGCATTCCATGAGACAATCTTGCCGTCGCCGTCGGCGAGCACAATCCCGTCCGGCGCCGTCTGGACAACATGGCGAAACTGCGCTTCACTCCCACTCAGCGCTTGCTCGACATGGATCATCTTGAGCACCAACTTCCGCACCTCGATCGCTTGACGGAGAATGAATTTGAGCTCATCCCGGTTGTAGGGTTTCGTGATATAGGCAAAGGCGCCCCGACGGAGGGATTCTACGGTGTGACTTTCCTGCGCGGATGCGGTGAGGACAATGACCGGGAGGAGAGGGTCCAATTCCTCCAGTCCCCGAAGGACCGCGAACCCGCTTAGATCCGGCAGCCCCAGATCCAAAATCACGGCCCCATACGAACCCTGTTCGGCTTCGTGCAGCGCCTCCCGTCCCGACATCACACTGCGCACTGTATAACCGAGATAGCGAAGATGGTCCTCAAGAGCCAGGCAGAGATCCGGATCTGGGCTGCTGCCGGTTTCAAAGACACCGAGTTAGGTGTATGAAGGAAACCGGAGGTGGG
>CXWL01114244.1_pt1 | contig 12886 bp, 16 predicted proteins | sample 590931 | NCBI WGS metagenome assembly CXWL01 (sample SAMEA3498368, study PRJEB10139) | groundwater metagenome | biome: water well; material: biofilm material | place: Germany | collected 2015-04-27
TCTCGATACAGCTCAAGAGTGGATGGTATCCGGTCCAGATAAAACACGACTCCGCACGAACCCATGTCGTCGTTGTGAAGATCAATCCTTGGTTTCCGAACGAAAAATACTCATCGACACTTGATTTTATATATAAGCCTGATTTTTGCCAGCCCAATTTTGCAAGCAATCCTTTGCGCAACGTTCATAAATTCGAGTGGGGATTGGCTACGTTTTACGAGAATAAAAAGGTGGCCTTCGTATTTGATGGGAAGTTAAGGATTTATTTTGACGACTTGGCAGATTTGAATGAAATAGTCAGGTTATCAATAAGCCGGCAGCAGCCATCGTCGGAGAGGTGCCCATTTCAAACCGGTGCATGACGCTAGGTGCGGCTATTGGGACGCTTTCAAACTGGAAGGTGGAAAATCAATGCAATAGTTGGTACGAAATATGAAGGCATGGCCATTTCTATTGCAGCGGGATTTGGACAATGTAGATCTTCATATTGGGGAGATGCCGTGGTATGCGCTTAGGCGACGGTTTGAAAAAAGAAGCGAGGAGCAGTAGATCACTGGGGAAAGACAGACAACTGTTCTTGTGAGCTGAGCCGGTCTTTCCGCCGAAAGTGGATTGAATCGGGTTTCAATGCGAGAGCCGCCATACGGACAAACTCGCCGGTTCCGGTTTTCCGACCGGGCCGGTGGCTCAAGCGAGCCTCGGTTGCCCGGTAAGTATTCCCTGAAACTGCTCTAGTCCCGCTCCGACCTGGATGCCATCGGCTGAAATGTCGTAGAGGCGGATCTCGTCGCTGTGCGCACTCCCGCGTACCTTGACGACCGATATTACGCGCCGCAGCTTGCCCTGCATTTCGATGTAGCGTTGCATCAGGATCGCGTCGGTCAGGAACGCGTTGCCGTAGGAACTGAAGCGAAGCTCCGTGTAGCGGTCTTCCACTTCCGCGGTCATCAGCACAGTCACCCCCATTTCGGTCAGCGCGGCCACCAGGCGGTACAGCGATTCGCGGAAGTCTTCGCGGAACATCGAGGCCAGCGCCATCTCGAAGCCGGACAGGGAATCGATCACGACGCGCTTGGCCTTCATGCGCAGGATCATCGCCACCATGTCATGCAGGATTTCGTCCAGCGACAGGTCGAGGGTGCGGGTATTGATCACGCCGACATCGCCGCTGTCGATCAGGGCATTGAGCCGATGGCTCATCAGTTGATTGGGACTCTTTTCGAACGCGGCAATCACGCCCGGTTCGCCCATCCGCACGCCTTCGGCCAGGAACTGGGTCGCCAGCACCGTCTTGCCGGAACCGGATGGTCCCACGACCAGCAGCGAATAGCCGACCGGCAAGCCGCCGCCCATCATCTGGTCCAGCTGCGGGACGCCCAGCGACAGGCGCTGGTCCCCGGCGATTTGGACGGGCTTGGCGCCTATCGGTTTCAGGACCGCGCGCGGGAAAATTTCCAGTCCGTTGTTGCCAATCCTGAAGGTGTGCACGCCCAGGCTTTGCGCTTGCCCACGCATCTTGACGACCTGGATCTTGCGCACGAGCGACTCGCGGTGGATCAGTTGCGATAGCCACACGATGCCGTCGGCCACGGTAAACACGGGGCTGGACTCCGCTTCGGGCGCGAGGTATTCGCCGATCAGGAAGGTCGTGGCCAGCCAGCTGGTCATCTGCATGCCCAGTTGCTGCACGAAATGCTGCAAGCCTCCCGCGCCGGCGTCCATGGCCTTGGCGGACTGCACCACGGAACGGAACGAGTCGACAAAGACCAGGCTCGGCGCGAACGCTTGGACCTCGGCGTCGATGCGCGCCAGCACGCGGTTGAAGTCGCCTTCCAGCAGGTCGGCGGCCAGGTTGACGAACTTGATCGATTGGTTGATCTTGCTGACGTCGAAGAAAGGAAATTGCTGCTGGTAGCGCAGCATCTTCAGGGGCGGCTCGCCCAACACGGTGAAGAACAGGGCACGCCGGTCCGGGTTGGCCAGCGAAAACATGATCTGGTGCGCCATGGTGGTCTTGCCGCTGCCGGGCGTGCCGGCCAGCAGGTTGAACGAAAACTCGGGCACGCCTCCACCGAGCAGTTCGTCCAGTCCCGGCACCCCGGTGGCCAAACGTCGGATACTAACTTTGTTCATGGTGCTCCGTTCCAGCATTATTCATAACGTCATCGCCCCACGCTTTGCGCAGGAGGCCGTTCGTCAGGAGTTCGCCAATTAATAAGATCAGTGTGTCGGTGAAGACGTTCAGGAAGGCCGCGCTCGCTGCCTGCGCCTCTGCCGGTTCGCGCGCGTTCAAGCGGGTCGCCAGCAGCCTGAAAGCGTCGCCGGCCGCTTGCGGCGGGTGCGGCGCGAGCCATGGAAACTGCACCCCGGCCCGATGCAGGCTGCGGGCATACAGNNCGAGCCATGGAAACTGCGCGCACGCCCGGTGCAGGCTGCGGGCATACAGCGACTCGAAGCCGCGCTCGCCGATGATCACCCTCAGTTCGGTCGCGAGGCTTTCCCACAGCAAGACGCTGATATCGGCCTGCGTGTCGTGGCGGCGAAGCACCGCTCGTTCGATCATGCGGTGGCGCTGCTGGTCGGTGGTCGCCATGATCAGTATTTTTCTTGGGGAACCGTGAGGATGTCGCCGTCGTCACGCGGCTGGCGGCTCGCGCGCAGCGGTGTCCAATGGCTCGCGATGATGCGGGTCAGCGCCGCCATGCTGATCGGTTTGACCAGGTAATGACGGAAGCCGGCCTCGCTGGCCGTTTCCGGCTCGTCAGTTCGGCCATACCCGGTGGTGGCAACGAAGCATGGAAGCGGCTCGGGCAGCGCGGCACGCAAGGCGCTCACGACCTGGTAGCCATCCATTCCAGGCAGCCCGATGTCGCACAGCACGATGTCGTACGGCTGGTTCAGGCCGGCGCGCAGGCCGCTGGGGCCGTCGAAACAACTCGTCACATTGTGTCCCTCGTCCTGGAGCAGCAAGGTGAGCACATCGTTGGCATCGCGGTTGTCTTCGATCAGCAAGATCCTGCAGGGCGCCGCAGGCGCCGCCGCGGCAGCAGCACCATCGTTCGCCAAGCTCAGGCTCGACAGCGGCAATGTCACAACGAACTTGCTGCCTTTGCCGCTGCCGGCACTGATCACCTTGACAGTGCCCCCATGCAATTGCGTGATCGTGCGCACCAGCGACAAGCCGATCCCGAGGCCGCCCTGGGCCCGTTCAAGGGAACGGAATCCCTGGGTAAACAGGTCGAAAATGAAGGGTTGCAACTCGGCCGGCATGCCGGATCCGTCGTCGCTGACAGTGACTTCGACGAGGTTGCCGATGCGTTGGGCGACCACATGGATATGGCCGTATTCATGGGTGAACTTGCTGGCGTTGATCAGCAGGTTGGAGAACACTTGCGCCAGCCTGACCAGGTCGCCCTCGATGATCAAGGGCGCGGACGGCAGCCGGACCTGCAGCTGCTGGTAGCGCCGGTCGATGCCGGGCTGGCTGGTTTCGACCGCATCGTCGATGATTTCGCTCAGCAGCACTGGGGCGAGCTGCAAGGTGATCTTGCCGCAACTGACGCGCGAGGCATCCAGCAGATCGTCCACCAGCCGCACCATGTGGCTGATCTGGCGACCGTTCACGCCGTGGACCCGGGCGATGTCGGGGTGCAGCTCGGTGATGCCCGCCAGCAGGTCATTGGCCATCGCCATCGGCTGCAAGGGGTTGCGCAATTCATGCGCGAGCATGGACAGGAATTCGGTCTGGCGCAGGTTGGCCGCTTCGGCGCTCGCCTGCCGGTCCTGCGCGCCCAAGGTAGCCAGCACCAGGTGCTGATTGGATTCTTGCAGTTGCTGGATCAGGATCGCGAACGCGTCGGATCTTTCCTTTTCCCCTGCCTGGGCGTTGATGGTGCTCAGCAGCTGGCTGATGGTGCCGCGCAGCAGCGCCACTTCCTGGTCGTGCAGCACGTGCAGCACCGCTTGCTGAGTCACGACCTGGTCTGCATCCAGCGGTAAGGCGGCGAGGGATTTATCTTCGTTCGGCATGTGACGCGCGGCTAGAAAAGCCGATCCGTGATACTACTTTACGTCGGTCCACGCTCATCGAGCGCCAGACATGTACGCCAGCTCACTTGCTGCAAACAGGGAAATTCGTTACTTCCCGACACAATAACCTATTTAGCGCGGATCGTTTCCCTATTCTCGCTATTGGCACTGAAATGGAGTGCATTTGCGCCTATTTTGGGTCAAATCCGGGCATCCGATGGCTGGCGGCCAATCTTGTCGCCCCCATAGAAAACGCCCCGCCGAGCGGGGCGTCCGGTCCTGCAAACTGCGAAGGATTACTTGGTGGTCTTGACCTGGTTGCCGATCACGCCGCCAACTGCCGCGCCGCCAACGGCGCCGACTGCGCTGCCGCCGGTCAGGACGCTGCCGGCAACTGCGCCGACGCCTGCACCGACTGCGGTGTTCTTGTCCTGGTTCGACATGCCGGCACAGCCAGTCAGGCCGAGCGCCACGGTGACCAGCGACGCGCTTACGATAAGTTGTTTGATGGTTTTCATGGGATATCTCCTGTGGTGGGTGGGGTGATTACTTCAGGCGCAGGTCGTTCTTGACCGATTTCACGCCATTCACGGAACGCGCAACCGACGAAGCGGTGGCGATGTTTTCTGCCGAGCTGACGAAGCCGCTCAGCTGCACAACGCCTTTGTAGGTCTCGACGTTGATTTCCGAAACTTTCAAAGTCGGTGCATTCAGGATTGCTGCCTTGACGCCGGTGGTGATGGCGGCGTCGTCAATGTACTGGCCCGGGGTCTCGTGCTTGGCGCTCGAGGTCGACGCGCAGCCGACGACGGTCGACAGCATCAGGGCGGTGATCAGGGTGGCGGCGATTTTCAGGGTCTTCATATTGTTGTCCTCAGTGGTGGGAATATTTTTTTTTACGCGGCGGGGCGTGGATTCGCCTGTGCCGATAAGCAAAGAGTAGAGCTTGCCTCGGGGCTGGTCTGTTCGGCAACGCACACAGTGTTGCGAACTGGACACCCTCGAAGAAAGTGCCCGGCGCTAGCGTTTGGCGTGCGCGGGCGGCGGCGGCGCCACCGGCTTGACGCGGGCGGCGGCGAGCAGCTGGCCGCATGCGCTGTCCCGGCCCGGACCGGTATTGATCAGCGGCAGCAAGGCGGCGATCGGCGCGGCCACCGCCAGCGCGGCGGCGCCGCCGGCTTTCATCGCGAGCACACCCTTGTCGACGCTGACGTCGGGATTGCTGAAGGTGCCGCGCAGGTGCAGCGGCGCGCGCAGCGAGAAGATGCGCAGGCTCTTGGTTTGCGGGCGCAAGGTCAGGTTGAGTTGCTCGTTGGACAGATTGACGGTGCCGTCGGCAGTGATCACCGCTTCATCGGTGTCGACCACGAAGGTGCGCGTCTGCATCAGTCCGTTCGTGACGGCAAAATCGGTGGCCATGCAGTTGAGCTGGACCGGCTTGTCGCCAAACAGCTTGGTCAGCACGATATTGCCGATGTTCAGGCCCATTTCCTCGAGCAGCAGCTTGCTGACCGAGCCCTGGTTGATCAGGGTCTTGATCTCGCCATTGGCGCCTGCCAGCAGGGTCGCGATCGAATTGCCGGTGGCCGACAGGCTGGCGTCGCCGTTGACTTCGCCGACCGTCGCTTGCATCTTCTCGATTGTCGGAAACAGCTGCTTGATCTGGAGGTGGCGCGCGGTGACCTTGGCGGTGGCCTTGATCGCGTCCTTGCCCTCGCGCCCGCTGCCGTCGAGCTTGATGTTCGACACCATGTTGCCGCCGGCCATGGTGAAATTCAGCGGATTGAGCGTGAGTACCCCGGCCTTCATCACCAGGTGGGTGCTCAGTTTGCTGATCGGCAACTGCTTTTCGCGCACGATGCGGTCGGCCGAATACTTGACGTCGGCGTCGACGGTTTTCCAGCGCTCGGTCTTGAAGGTTTCGACCGGCAACACCTTGCCGGCCGGCTGCACCGGCGCCGCGCCGCGCGCCGTCTTGCTGGCGTTCGAATCGGCGCCGATCAGCGGCGCCAGGTCGCTAAAGTTGAGCAGGTGCGACACCACTTCGCCGCTCAGCATGCCGCGCGGCTTGCCGGTCTGGAATTCCAGCCGGCCGCCGATGTCGCTGCTGCCGACCTTGCCCTTGAACTTGTCGTAGGTCCAGTGGCTGCTGCGCTCGTCGAGCGTGCCGATCAGCCGGCCCTCGATGCTGAAGGCCGGCGTTTCCGGCAGCAGCACGCCGGTCAGGTTGTACAGCCGCGCCATGCTGGCGCCGGCCAGCTTCAGCTTCAGGTCGATCGCGGCCAGCTTGGCCGGGCGGGTGATGGTGCCTTCGGCGCTGATGCGGGTCGCGCCCATGCGGAAATCGGCCTGCACCGGGTAAGGCGTGGTTTGCTCCTTGAGCGACAGCACCGCGCCGGCCTTGCCGCCGCCGGTCACCGGCGCGCCGTTATAGGTGCCGCGCAGTTTCCAGCTGATGCCATACGAGGGATCGGCGTTGATGGTGTCGACGTCGGCCGTGACGTCGGCCTTTTCGATCGCGTCGGCCAGGTGCACCACGCCCTTGGTGAACACCACCCGTTCCAGGTCGAGCGTCCAGGGCGAGGGCTTTTCCTGGTGGTGGAAGGTCCAATTGTTGGCGCCGTCGGCATTGCGCACCAGGTCGACCGCCGGGGCTTCGAAGCGCAGCACGGGAATCGCGATCTGCTTGTGCAGCAGCGAAAATGGATTGAGCGAGAACGACAGCTGGCGGACGCTGGCCATGTCGCGCGCCGGCATGCCGGCCGGATTGCTGACGTGGACGTCGTTGGCGATCAGGTGCGGCCATGGAATATGGTCGCGCCAGGTGGCGTCATGGCCGTTGATCGCGGCCGTCGGCTTTTCCCACTTCAGCGACAGCTCGCCATTGATCGCGAACGGCCGTCCGATCGCTTCGCTGGTCTTGGCGTTGAGCCATGGGCGCGCCTTGTTCCAGTCGTAGTTAAGCAGGATGATAAGGGCGATCGCAGGGATCGCCACCAGCGCCGCGATGACCCACAGCACGATTCTGGTGCCGCGCGAGGTGCTGCGCGAAGTGCGCGGGGTGGGCGGGACGCTGCTGTGCTCTTGGCTATCAGGCATGACGATCCTTCTTGTTAGGGGCGAGTTGGGGCCAGAATAGCGCAAAAGGCAACGTGAGGATGTGCGCTGACACACCTAGCGCCCGGTGGGCGCCCGACAGGGCCAGCGGGCTAGGGTTGATCCCTGACTATGTGCGTCAGCGAACCGATCTTGCCAAAGAATCAGCATATAACGTTACCACTACATCATTTATTACCCAATGGAGAGACTCACATGACCACGGAAACGAAAACCAATCAGTTGTTAAAAGTGTTATGCGCAGCCGCGCTGCTGTCGCTGGCTGCCTGCGGCACCTCGCAAAAAGCACCAGCCACTGCTGACGTCGCCGTATCCAAGAATGCGGTCGAGAATGCGGTCAGCGCCGGCGCGGCCGACCTGGCTCCGGTGGAAATCACCGCGGCGCGTGCCAAGATGATGCGCGCCAACCAGGCCTTGGCTGCCAAGGACTACGCACTGGCGCGTTCGCTTGCCACCGAAGCCCAGGCCGACGCCAAGCTGGCCCAGAGCAAGGCCAATTCGGCCAAGGCGAACGCTGCGGCGAATGCGCTCGACGCCGACCTGCGCGTGCTGCGCGAAGAAGTCGACCGCGCCAACAAGCCGCAGTAAGCAGGGGAGCCGTGCCCGGCTCGCCAAAAAAGAACTCGAAATCGATCCCTGCGCGCGAACTCGCGCCATACAAAAGGAAATGAACATGAACGCGAAATTTTTCAAAGCCAGTATCCTCGCCAGCGCCGTGATGCTGGCCGCCTGCAGTACCGTGCCGACCACCACTTCGACGCTGGACCAGGCGCGCGGCGACTTCGTGGCCGCCAACAACAATCCGCAAGTGTCGAGCTACGCCCCGCTTGAATTCAAGATGGCCAGCGACGCGCTGGAGCAGGCCAACGCCGCCGCCGCCCGCCGCGAAAGCCTCGACAAGATCGACCAGCTGGCCTATATCGCCAAGCAGAAGATCGCCACCGCGCAGCAGGTCGCCAGCCAGAAGGCGGCGGAAGCGGACATCGCCAATTCCGGCCGCCAGCGCGACCGCCTGCAACTGCAGGCGCGCACCGCCGAGGCCGACCGCGCCAAGATGGACGCGGACCGCGCCAAGATGGACGCCCAGTCGGCCCAGGCCCAGGCCGAGGCCGCCCAGCGCAACGCCATGAATGCCGAAGCGCAGACGCGCGAAGCCCAGGCCCGCGCCGCCCAGCTGGAAGCCCAGATGGCCGACCTGCAAGCGAAAAAAACCGAGCGCGGCATGATCATCACGATCGGCGACGTGCTGTTCGACACCGACCAGGCGCGCCTGAAACCGGACGGCATCGCCACCGCCCGCAAGCTCGCCAATGTATTGACGCAGAACCCGAACCGTACCGTTCTGGTCGAAGGGTTTACCGACAGTACCGGCACTTCCGCCCACAACCAGGAACTGTCCGAGCGGCGCGCAGCGTCGGTGGCAGCCGCCCTGACCGGCATGGGCATCGCCCGCGAGCGGGTGGCAATGCGCGGCTACGGCGAAGCGTATCCGGTCGCCGGCAACGACTCGGCCAGCAACCGCCAGCTGAATCGCCGCGTGGAGATCGTCCTGTCGAATGAAGGCGTTGCAATTCCGCCGCGCCGCTAAACCTAAGTTTTAGACGAGGAAATTATCATGGAAGAGAAGAAAACGTCCCTGGCACACGGCTTTGACGTCGCGGCCATCCGCGCCGCCGCGGCCAACCTGGACGACGGCGCAGTCACCCAAGGCTACCAGGCCGATCGCGAAGCAGTGGTTCAAATGCTGAACGACGCGCTGGCGACCGAACTGGTGTGCGTGCTGCGCTACAAGCGGCATTACTACACGGTCAGCGGGCCCGGCAACGGGCAAGTCAAGGCCGAGTTCCTCGAGCATGCCACGCAAGAACAGGAGCATGCGGACTGGCTGGCCGAGCGCATCGTGCAGCTGAACGGTTCGCCGAACTTCAGCCCGGCCACGCTGACCGCGCGCAGCCATGCGGAGTACGACGATTCGACGGACGTCAATGCGATGATCCGCGCCAACCTGATCGCCGAGCGGGTGGCGATCGAATCGTACCGCCAGATGATCGCCGCGATCGGCGACAAGGATCCGACCACGCGCAACCTGCTGATCGAAATCATGGCTGTGGAAGAAGAGCACGCCGACGACATGCGCGACCTGCTTCCGAAATAAGCACACTATTCACCTTCACCCACCAACAGGAGTTCATCATGCTAGACAACAATACCCGCTCGACCAGCAGCGCTGCCAGCACCGTCAACGGCGCCATCGGCAATGCCCAGACCGACGTCAAGACGCTGGTCAAGGATGCGCAAGCGCTGCTGACGGCAGCCGCCGCGCTGACCGGAGAAAAGGCCGAGGAACTGCGCGGCCGCGGCATGCAGTTGCTGGACGTGGCAATGGGCAAGGCCAGCCAGGTGCAGGGTCAAGCTCTGGTCAAAGGCAAGGAACTGGCCCACACCGCCGATGTCTATGTCAAGGACAACCCTTGGCGCACCATCGCAGCGGCAGCGGGCGTCGGCCTGCTCGTCGGTGTGATCCTGGGCCGCAAATAATCGAGGCCGGGGAGACGCCATGGAAAAAGCTGAAACGATCGTTCATGGCCCCGGCCTGATGGGTGGCCTGACCGGGCTGGCAAAAAACCTGTTCGGGCTGCTGGTGTCGCGCGTCGAACTGGCGGCCCTCGAGTTGTCGGAAGTGCGCAACCATGCGCTCGAACTGGTGGCGATTTTTGCCGGCGCCGTGCTGGCCATCTGGTTCGCGCTCGCCTACGGCACCGCCACCATCGTGGCGCTGGCGTGGGAATCGATGGGATGGAAAATCCTGTTGCTGATGTTCGTCGTGTTCGCCGTCGTCACGGCGATCCTGGTATACAAGGCCTTGGCCATGCTGAAGCAGGGCAGGCTGGCGTTGCCGGAAACGATGAAGGAACTGAAGAACGACCGCGACATGCTGCTGTGAGCGGCGACTGACACTCGGAGGTTGCATGGATACACAAACCGTAGAAGTGAGAGACAAGACCAGCGACCTGGAACAGCGCAAGGCCGAGCTGATCCGCCAGGGCGAGTTCTACCGGGTTGGCGTGGTGCATGCCAAGGCGCAGGTCAAATATGCGGCGCGGCCGGAAGCACTGTTCCATGCGGCCGTGGACCACGCGGCCTGGGCGCTGCGCTCGCGGGTCGATGGCCTGCTCAAGCCGACCGGCGCCAGCGTGGCGATGCTCATGCCGTACGCGCTGGCCATCTTCAAGTTCATCCGCCAGCGCCGGATGGGCAAGGCCGGCCTGGGAGTGGCGCTGGCGCTGGCCGCCGCAGGCTGGTACCTGCAGCAGCGCCGTGCGCGGCAGGTGTCGTATTAAGAGCGGATGCCGGCGTGGCGTGCCACGCCGCCGCGATCAAATCCGGCCGGCAGACCGGATCGGCAAATATGGTGGGGCTTGAGCGGCGTCGCAATCCTGGATTCGACGCCGTTTTTTTTGCCTGCGCAACGGCGCGGGCCAGACTTGTTGCCAGCGGGGTGGTATGAAAGCAGTCAATTTACTCAATCCGAACCAGCTGCGCATCGTGCTGGTGCTGCAGGGCGGCGGCGCGCTGGGCGCCTACCAGGCCGGGGTCTACCAGGCCTTGCACGAACATGACCTGGTGCCGGACTGGATCGTCGGCACCTCGATCGGCGCGATCAACGCGGCCCTGATCGCGGGCAACCATAAAGCCAACCGCCTGCATCGCGTCAAGGCGTTCTGGGACCGGGTCGCCCATCCGGACGCGCTCGACATGGCGCGCGTCGGCGACGACCGGCGCCGCACCAATATCTGGCTGAACACGCTCGACACCGTGATGCGCGGCGCGCCCGGCTTCTTTACCCCGCGCTACTTCAGCGCCTTCCCGATGGGCATGACCGTGCCGCCCGAGGACGCCTCCTACTACGACACCAAGCCCTTGCGCGCGACCCTGGACGAACTGGTCGACTTCGATTACCTGAACGAGCCGGGCGGGATCCGCCTGACCGTCAACGCGGTCAAGGTGACCACCGGCGANNCTGGTGCGGTTCGACAGCATCAACGGCGACCTGTGCGCCGATCACGTGCGCGCCAGCGGCAGCCTGCCGCCGGCGTTTCCGGCGGTGCGCATCGATGGCGAACTGTACTGGGACGGCGGCCTGTACTCGAACACGCCGCTCGAATCGGTGCTCAACGAGCTGCCGCAGGGCGACACCTTGTGCTTCATGGTGGACTTGTGGAGCGCGCAGGGGGGCGAGCCGGTGACGCTGGATCAAGTGCGCATGCGCCAGAAGGACGTGACGTATGCCTCGCGCTCGAAACGCCACATCGACGACTACGTCGCCACCCACCAGATGCAGCAAAAGCTGCGCGAAGTGTACGCCCGGATGCCCGAGAACCAGCGCAATGCGGCCGACCAGCAGGAGCTGGCCGCGCTCGGCTGCGATGCGACCTTGCACATCGTGCGCCTGCCGTACGCCGGGCGCGACTGGCACATGGCGGCCAAGGACGTGAATTTTTCAAAGGGATCGATCGCGTGGCGCTGGGACCAGGGCTATCGCGATGCGATGCGCGCGCTGAAGCACGCGGCCTGGCTGCGCTGCGTCGCGAATGACACCGCCGTGGTCGTGCATGAATTGCCGACCCACGACAACCGCCAGGCCGACTAGCGCGCTTCGGCCGCCACCTGGGCGCGCGCTGCGGCCATCTCTTGCTGATAGGTGGCGCGCGCTTCTTTCATGCAGCCGGCGCGTTCGGCCGCTGGCATCTTGCGGCAGGCGCCCTGGGCTTCCTGCAGTCCGGCGCCGATTTCCTTTTGCAAGGTGCGCAGGCGCTGGGCCATGGTGGCGTCGTCGCGGTACCAGCGCGCCGGATCGCCGTGCGCGATTTCACTGGCCTGCTTGCGGGCGGTGGCCGGCGGGACATTGGCGTCGGTCGAGGTGTCGGTCGCGGTTTGTGCTTGTGCTGGGCCGACGGCGGCGAGCAGGGCGCAGGCGCCAAGCAGGGCGCGCAAGGATAATTGGTCAGGCTGTTTCATATCGGCTCCTTATTATTTTTAGTCAAAAAAAAGCCGGCGCTGGGCCGGCCCTGCATTACAACCGTCCGGTCAGCAACAGGAGGATAAGTACGATGACGATCAGGCCGGTGATGCCGGTGGGCCCGTAGCCCCAGCTGCGGCTGTGGTTCCAGGTCGGGAGGACCCCGATCAGGATCAGGACAAGTACGACGAGCAGTATGGTTCCCATGGCGGGCTCCTAAAAAATTATATCCGGCGGGAACGGGCGCGCCCGCGGGGACGCGCCTGGTGATTAATAGCGATAGACGCGGCCGTCGACCATGCGCACACGGTTGCCGACGCGCAGGTCATACACGCTGTCCTGGGTGATGCTGCGGTATTCCCCGTTGTCCATCCGGATGTTGATCTGGTACATGTCCGCGCCGCTATTGGCATTGCGGTTCGCTTCGACGCTGTTGCCGATCGCTGCGCCGCCGACTGCACCGGCGACGGTCGCGGCGGTACGGCCGGAGCCGCTGCCGACCTGGTTACCGACCAGCGCGCCAACCAGGCCGCCGACCACGGCGCCGCCGCCGCTGGTGCCGCCCGAGCCGCGTACGACCTGGATCGAATCGATCGTGCCGTAGCCCGACGAGACATTGGTGTTGTAACCACCGTTGTAGCCGCTGTTATACGGGGTCGACGTGGTGCTGGCGCAACCGCTCAAGACGGCGGTGCTGGCGATGAGCAGTGCGGTGATGGC
>CXWL01004231.1_pt1 | contig 12883 bp, 11 predicted proteins | sample 590931 | NCBI WGS metagenome assembly CXWL01 (sample SAMEA3498368, study PRJEB10139) | groundwater metagenome | biome: water well; material: biofilm material | place: Germany | collected 2015-04-27
GATTTCAACGAATGTCATATTTCTTCCTCCCGCTATCCCCTTACCCCTCTATCCCTCTACCCCTTCCCCTACCCCTCACCGCACCGCCGGTTTCTTCGTTCGCCATTGCGTACTCTGTTCGTACGCGTAGGCCGCTCGCAAGAGCGTCTCTTCTTCGAAAGGGCGGCCGATCAACTGCAACCCGATGGGAAGCCCTGCCTGACTGAATCCGCAGGGCAACGAAATTGCCGGCACCCCGGCGAGATTCGCCGAAATGGTGAAAATGTCCGATAAATACATCTGGAGCGGATCCTCGCTCTTCGCTCCAAACTTGAATGCGGGCGTGGGTGTCACGGGCGTCACGATGAGATCGACGNNCTTGCCATAATAGGCATCATAATACCCGGCGCTGAGGACATAGGTTCCCAGCATGATCCGCCGCTTCACTTCCGGCCCAAAGCCTTCCTGCCGCGTCTTCATATACAACTCGAGCAGGTCTTTGGTCTCTTTGGCGCGAAGCCCGAACTTCACTCCGTCATATCGCGCCAGATTCGAGCTGGCTTCGGCCGTGGCAATCACATAGTAGACGGCTACCGCCGCATCTGTCCGCGGCAACTGAATTTCCTTGATCTCCCCACCGAGGGATTTCAGTTCCTGAATCGCAGCCCGCACCGCCTGCTCCACTTCAGGGTCCAAGCCTTCCGCAAAAAACTCGACCGGCACGCCGACCTTCAGCTTCTTGAGATCTTTTTTCTTGAGCGCCTTCATATAGTCCGGCACCAGGGCATCGGTCGAGGTCGAATCCAACGGATCGTGCCCGGCAATGGCTCCGAGAAGAAAGGCGGCATCCCGCACATCTTTTGTAATCGGCCCGATTTGATCGAGCGAAGAGGCAAAGGCAATCAACCCATACCGTGAGACCCGCCCATAGGTCGGCTTGAGACCCACCACCCCACAGAACGCCGCAGGCTGGCGGATCGACCCGCCTGTATCCGACCCCAAGGCCGCAGCACATTCGTCGGCGGCGACAGCCGCTGCGGATCCTCCGCTGGATCCACCAGGCACACACTGCAAATTCCAGGGATTACGGCTGGGGCCAATGGCGGAATTCTCGGTCGATGAGCCCATGGCAAATTCATCGAGGTTTGTTTTCCCGAGCAGCAGATACCCCTGCGCGCGCAGTTTGGCTATCACGGTCGCATTGTATGGCGGAACGAAGCTCCCGAGCATACGGGACGCGCAGGTGGTGGGCACCCCCTCGGTACAAATATTGTCTTTGATCGCCAACGGCATACCCATCATCGGCAAAGTCTTCCGCCACCCTTTCAAGGCATTGTCGAGCGCGGTTGCTTGCGCAACCGCCGCATCTTTGACTTGCGTAACGTAGGCCTTTACTTTGGGCTCNNTCATGGAGCTCGTAGAGTGAAAGCTTGTGAATCGACATCAGCGCTTTGGCTTTCCGGCAACAATCCGGTTCTTCTCGTTAACTTGAACGATCTTGGGGACATGCCGCTTGATTTCCTCGTCTGAATAATACTCATAACAAAAGATGATAATCTGATCGCGGACCGCGCCTTTCCTTGCCGTCGGCCCATTGAGGATGATCTCACCAGCACCGCGTTTGCCCGCCATGGCATAGGTCATAAACCGTTCGCCATTATTCAGATTGGAGCAGACGATCGCCTCATAGGGCAAAATTCCCGCTGCATCCATCAGATCCTCGTCGATCGTCAGACTGCCTTCGTAATCGAGGCAGGACTCCGTCACCGTGGCTCGATGGATTTTCGACCGCAACATTTGCCTGAACATGTTTTATCCTCGTGATGGGTAATGGGTGATCAGTGATGGGTGTTCAGGTTGAGACAGCCCTCAGGTATTCCTACTCATCACCGTTCACGATCTTCGATAATTTTTGGCACGACAAAAAACCCGTCGGCCGACTCCGGCGCATTCGCCACCGCGCGCTCGACGGACAGGGACGTCCGCGCAATGTCGGGACGAAACACATTGACTTGTCCAAGCACCGTCGCCGTCGGTTCGACGCCTGTAGTGTCATACTGCTTCAATGTCTCTACGTGCGTGAGAATCTGGCCCAATTGTTTCGCGAACGCCGCCTTCTCACTCTCCGTCAACTCCAGCCGCGCCAGCTTCGCGACTTTTTCAACTTCGTGTTTCGTAATTTCCACTCTTCTCTTTCCTCCCCTCTCTTCGAGGATGTTCAAAATGGTCTTCCAGCAAGGCCGCAGGGAGTCCGGCGACTGAGGCGTACCCTCAGGGGTACGTCGCAGGGAGACGGACGACTGAGAACGATGCTGGAAGCCATTTTCAACATCCGATCATTCTACCGTGACGCTTTTGGCCAAGTTCCGTGGCTGATCCACATCCGCGCCCCGCAGCACTGCGATATGATACGCCAAAAGCTGGAGTGGGATCGTAAACAAAATCGGCGAGAGCAACGGATGGGTGTCGGGAACCGTGAACACCGCATCGGCAATCTTCCCCAACTCCCGCTCGCCTTCTGCCACGAACGCGATGACCGGCGCGTGCCTGGCTTTCACTTCCATCAGGTTACTGACAGTCTTTTCGTACAACCGATCCTTCGGCGCCAATACGACCACCGGCATGTCCTTATCGATGAGCGCAATGGGGCCATGCTTCATCTCTCCAGCAGCGTAGCCCTCCGCATGAATGTAAGACACTTCCTTCAGCTTCAATGCTCCTTCAAGCGCGATCGGATAGTTGATCCCGCGGCCAAGGAACAAGAAGTTCCGCTTCTTGTAATACCGCTTGGCAATCGCGACAATCTCCGCCTCACGGCTGAGCACCCGCTCGACCAATACCGGAAGCCGGACAAGGCGATCGAGCCAGGCCTTGCCGTCGGCGACAGACAGGGTTCCGCGCACGCGGCCCATATGTAACGCCAGCATGTAGAGCGCCGTAAGCTGGGCGGTGAACGCTTTGGTCGACGCGACGCCGATCTCAGGCCCGCAATGCGTATAGAGCACGCCGTCCGATTCACGGGCCAGCGTACTGCCTACCACGTTCACGATCGACACGACACGCGCCCCCTTTTCCTTCGCTTCACGCGCGGCGGCCAACGTGTCCGCCGTCTCGCCGGACTGCGAGATGGTGATAAAGAGATCGTTCTTACCGACCAGTGGATCGCGGTAGCGGAATTCGCTCCCGATATCGACCTGCACCGGCCTGCGGACCATCTCCTCCAACAGATACTTCCCCACCAGCCCCGCGTGCCACGAGGTACCGCAGGCCACGATCCAGGTTCGTCCAGCTTCGGCAAACTCTTTCGGCGTCAATCCGATGTCCGGCAGATCCGCCTCGCCGGTATCGTATGAATAGCGCCCGCGCATTGTGTCGAGAATCGTTTGCGGCTGTTCGTGGATCTCCTTCAACATGAAGTGCGGGAATCCGCCCTTTTCTGCCGCAGCGGTATCCCATGTAATCTTCGTGAGTTTCCGTTTAGCCGGATGGCCATCGACGTCGGTGAAATGAATATCCGTTGCGGTCACCACCGCCACGTCGCCCTCTTCGAGGTAGGTCACGTCGCGGGTATGGGCGAGCATGGCCATGACGTCGGATGCGACGAAAGACGCCTTGGCGGTTTTGCCCACGACCAACGGACACCCGGAGCGCGCCGCGACCATCGTCCCCGGCTCCTGCTCCGAAATGACGGCAAGCGCATAACTCCCTCGAACGTCCTTCGTGGCGGCTCGTACCGCTTCGGCCAACTTCATGCCTTGCTGAAGATATTTATCGATCAGATGCGCCACGACTTCCGTATCCGTTTCCGAATGAAACTTGTACCCCTCTGCCTCCAATTGCTGTTTCAGCGGCTGATAGTTTTCAATGATGCCGTTGTGCACCAGCACACAGCCTTTCGAGCGGTGCGGGTGGGCGTTTTGCTCCGAGGGCTTCCCGTGCGTCGCCCATCGCGTGTGGCCGATCCCCACGGTACCCTTGAGTTCTTTCTCCTTGAGCGATTTCTGAAGATTGGCTAGTTTGCCGACCGTCCGCCGAATTTCGATTTTTTCTCCTTGCAACACCGCGACGCCTGCCGAGTCGTAGCCTCGATACTCGAGCTTGGCAAGACCGCCGATCAGAATCGGCACCGTCTCCTGATCGCCCACGTATCCGACGATTCCACACATAACTTACCCCCTGCTGCGTTTCTTCACTTGCCTGCCCTTTGAAGCCAACGGTCGCTTCGTCGTAAGACGTGCGGCGTCAGGCGTCAGGCGAGTGGATGTCGTTGCACGTTTCACGTTTAACGTTTCACGATTCACGCCGGTTTGCAGCGCCCGCCGCCGCGCCGCCCATCCTGCACGATTCACTTGAGGCACCCGCCCAATCACCAAGGCATCCGCCGGCACATCCTCCGTGACCGTAGTGCCGGCTGCGATGATGGCTCCCGCCCCCACTGTCACCGGCGCGATCAACTGCGTATCGCTGCCGAGAAACACTCCATCCCCGATCACCGTCTGAAACTTATGCAGACCATCGTAGTTACATGTGATGGTACCGGCGCCGATGTTGACTCCCTTTCCGATCTTTGCGTCTCCCAGGTAGCTCAGATGGTTCGCCTTCGACCCTTCGCCCAGATCGGTTTTTTTCATCTCGACAAAGTTCCCGACCTTGGCCTTCCTCCGCACCACTACACCGGGGCGCAGATGGACGAACGGACCCAGGTGCGCATCGTCCTCAATGTGAGAATCGGTAAAAACACAGTGATCAAGAATCTCAACGCCGTTGCCGACCACGCAATTCGTCAGCCGTGTAAAAGCACGCAGCACACAATCTTCCCCAATGGCCGTGGTCCCTTCGAGCATGACGTTCGGATGCAGGATCGTGTCTTTCCCGATCGTGACTGCCGCATCAATCCAGGTTGAGGCCGGATCGATCATCGTCACCCCGGCATCCAGCCAGCGATCGCGAATCTGTTGCCGCACGACCTGCTCGGCTTCAGCAAGCTGTCGGCGCGTATTCACGCCAAGTCCTTCGTCGGGATTATCGAGCACCACTGCAGCCACACGATGCCCGGCACGTTCCGCGAGACGGATGATATCCGTCAAGTAATATTCCCCTTGAGCGTTGCTGGGATCGAGCTTTTCCAAGGCGCTGAAGAGAAACTCTCCGTCGACCACATAGGTGCCCACGTTGATTTCACGGATCGCTCGCTCCTCTGCATTAGCGTCACGATCTTCGACGATGCGGGAGACCCCCCCCTCGGCTGAATTCGTTCGCACGACCCGTCCGTATCCGCTTGCGTCTGCGAGCACCGCGGTCAGAACGGTCACGGTTGCACGTTCTGCCTCGTGGACACGAAGGAGTTCGCGCACGGTTGTTTCCTGAAGCAGCGGCGTATCGCCGTTCAGAATCAGATAATTAGACGGGGCACCCCGCTTGCCCACCGCAAACACCGGGCGGCTCTGCAAGACCGCATGGCCTGTGCCCAATTGTTCCCGCTGTTCAACAATGGCAACGGGAGCGCTGCCGCTCTTCCCCGCCGTCGCGCGGTCGATCACCTGGCGAACCAGATCGGCCTGATGTCCCACCACGACAGCCACGCGCTCCCCTGCGACGCGTAACCCAAGTCCGACCGAATAGAGCACCATCGCCTGGCCGGCCACTGGATGCAGCACCTTCGCCTGCTTTGAGCGCATACGCTTTCCAAGCCCGGCAGCCATCACGACCACCGCAAGACCGGCCATTTTCCCCTGCTGATCGGAGCTGACCGGCTTCTTCACCGTTGAAACTGCAATGGATCGTGGATGCTTCATCCGATCGGCACCCCCGTTTCAGGCTGTTTGACCGAATCCCATTTTGTTGCAGTAGTTACAGCCGATGCCAGCGATGTGGACGGCGAACAGAGCCCCCCTGAGACAATGAGCTTCATTGCCTCTTCTACGCTCATGTCGACGGACGTGACTTCATGTTCCGGCACCAACAGAAAATAGCCGGACGTGGGATTCGGCGACGTCGGCACATACACATGAATCAGTGGCTCCTGCGCGAGATCTTGCATCTCTCCTTTGGTCACCCCCGTCACAAACGCGATACAATAGTGGCCATTCTTGGGAAATTGAATCATCACGACGCGGCTGTATGACGCGTGCTCGGAGAGCGACAAAATATCCATCATGGACTTCAACGTCGAGTAGATCCCCCGGACGAGTGGCACACGATTCAATAATTCTTCCCACCACTTTACGATTTGCCGGCCTATGAAATTGGTGGCAAGCAGCCCGACTGTAAAAACCAAGATGATCAACGCCAGAATTCCCAGGCCCGGCACATAATGACTCGGCACTAACCGGATCAAAAGATCACCGAGAATCCCATCGACAGCCACGAAAAGGGCCTTCAAAATGAGGATGGTTCCCCAGATGGGGATAATCACGAGCAAGCCCGTCAGAAAGTAGCGTTTTAGCAAGGTTTTCAGCATAACTATGAGCCGACAAAGGTAGACGGTCATCATACAGAGAGTGACGAGGGCCTCGCAAGCCTTTTCTTGCTATTTTCAACAACTTGGAATACCATCCCACCCGTTTTCTTTACCGACGAGAGTGCCAAGCAATGGGGACAAAGAAGCAGCAGACCCACGGCCTGCTTATTACCCTCGAAGGGATCGAAGGCAGTGGGAAAAGCACCCAGATTCGCCATCTCGCAGAGATACTGACTCAGGCAGGATACCGTGTGCTCCAAACCAGAGAGCCAGGCGGTACGGCTACTGCTGAAACGATCCGCAATATCCTTCTCGCGGCATCGCCCCACGAACCAGTCACCCCTCAGACCGAAGCCCTGCTGATCCTCGCTGCCAGATGTCAGCACGTCACACATCTCATCAGACCGGCATTGCGGCGCGGTACCCTGGTGCTCTGCGATCGGTTTTCCGACTCTACCTTTGCCTATCAAGGATTCGCGCGCGGCCTCGATCTGGAATGGCTGCGAGCGGCCAATGAGGTTGCAACCGGCGGACTCACGCCGGATCTCACCCTCGTACTCGACCTCCCGGTATCAGTGGGCCTAGCCAGACGGCGAGCCGATCGCGGGGAACAGAATCGGCTGGACCGTGAGACAGAACGTTTTCATCGAAAGGTACGCAGGGGATTTCTGACGCTCGCAGCGGAAGAGCCTGGACGTATGACTATCGTGAATGCGAATCGGCCTGCGCAAGAAGTGCAGGACGAGCTCAGTAAGATCGTGGTAGGCTGGGTGGCTCGACCGCGTCGCCGGAGTTAGCATGCCCTTTCACGACTGTATCGGCCATCAACAATCCATCGCTTTCTTACAATCCGCCGTCACCCATGAGCGATTGGCTCACGCCTATCTGTTTCACGGCGAGGAGGCAATCGGGAAACGATTGACGGCCATTCGCCTTGCCCAAGCTCTCAACTGCGAACGGCCCCCGGAAACGAACGGCCTCGACAGTTGCGGCGCTTGCCGGTCCTGCCAACAGATCGAGGCCCGCACACACCCGGACTTTTTCGTTATCGAGCCGGACCAGGAACAGGCCACTCAGCAAATAAAAATTGAGCAAGTCCGCGAGATCGAACACCAGATCATGTATCGTCCGCTCATCGGCGAGCGAAAAATCTGTCTGATCGACAACGCCGACCGCATGACGATCGGCGCGGCCAACGCGCTGTTGAAAACGCTGGAGGAGCCACCAGCGCATAGCCTCTTCCTCGTCATCTCAAGTCGTCCCGCAGCCCTCCCGGCGACCATCCGGTCACGCTGTCAGGCCCTGCGCTTTACGACGCCGGCTCGCACACAGGTAGAAGCGGCACTCATCCTGAAACGTGAAATCCCGCCCTCAGATGCGCGGTTCCTCGCCATCATCAGCGAAGGCCGCCTCGGAGAAGCTCTCACTGCCGATGTGAAAGACACTCGTGCGCGCCAACAGGAACTCGTGGACTTAGTCCGCCCCCAATCCTTGCAATCGATCGGGTCCATCCTGTCTTCGGCGGAAACGATCGCGAAGGCCGATCGCGCACAAGACATGCTCGCCTGGCTGGCTCGTTGGATTCGCGACCTCGTCTTGATTCAAGTCGAAGGAGACCGCGACCAGATACTCAACCTTGATGACCTCGCGACGCTCGAAACTTATGCGCGACAGGCCAACACCGATGCGCTGTTGAACCTGCTCCGTGAGATTGAAATGACCGAGCAACGCGCCACGCGGCACCTCAATCTCCACATGGCGCTGGAAATGATTTTGCTCCGCCTGCGCGATGCGGTGGCCCTGTCATCTGTCCCACAACCTGCCTAGCTTTCGCCGTTTATTACCTGGTATCTTTTGTCGCACCAGGAGCCTGTCCGACATTGCCGTTCGTCACGAGGCGAAGGAGGGGCAGGCAGATGCGCGACCGGAGGCCCCGAAAAACCGGAGGCGTATTCGCCGGAATACGTTGAGGATTTTTTTGGGCCGAGAACAAAGCATATGCCTGGACATCGTTCGCCGCAGTAGAAAGGTCAATGCCGGACAGGCTCCTAGATGAGTACCCCCGACAGCTTCTACATCACGACACCGATCTATTACGTGAACGATGTGCCACACATCGGACATGCCTATACGACCGTGGCTGCCGATGTCCTTGCTCGTTACTGGCGCCTGCGTGGACGCGACGTCTTCTTTCTCACCGGGCTCGATGAGCATGGGCAAAAAGTTCAGCAGGCAGCGGCCAAAGCCGGCATCGACCCGCAAGCCCATTGCGACAAGCTGGCGCCGCAGTTCCAGACCCTTTGGAAACGGCTCAACATTTCCAACGATGCGTTCATCAGAACGACGGATGCACCTCACAAATTTATCGTTCAACGATACCTTGAGGAACTTCATGCCAAGCAACTGATTTACAAAGATGATTACACTGGATGGTACTGCACGTTCGATGAGCGATTTTGGACGGAGAAGGATGTCGTGGATAGCCTCTGCCCTGACTGCAAACGACCCGTCGAACGTATCAGCGAGCACAACTACTTTTTCAAGATGGGCCAATATCAGGATCGCCTGATCGACCATATCCGGGAACATCCGAACTTCATCCGCCCTGAGTCACGCCGGAATGAAGTTCTGGGATTCTTGACCACCCAGAAGCTCGGCGACCTCTCGATCTCCCGACCTAAATCAAGACTCTCCTGGGGCGTCGAATTACCATTCGATAAAGACTACGTCACCTACGTCTGGTTCGACGCGCTGGTGAATTATGTCTCCGCATTGGAATATCTCAGACCTACACCATCACGAGAGCAGTACTGGCCTGCCTCGGTCCATCTGGTAGGAAAAGACATTCTCACCACCCACGCCGTCTACTGGTCCACGATGCTGATGGCCCTCAACCTCCCCCTGCCGGAGACGATCTTCGCGCATGGTTGGTGGACCGTAGATGGAGAGAAGATGTCGAAGAGCCGCGGTAACGTCGTCGATCCCAACAAGATGGCCGACGAATTCGGCGCCGATGCCTTCCGGTATTTCTTGTTTCGAGAAGTGCCTTTTGGGCAAGACGGCGACTTTTCACAATCCGCGATGGTCACCAACATCAACAGCGATTTAGCGAATGGAATCGGGAATCTCCTCAGCCGCACCCTCACCATGATCGAGCGGTTCTCCGATAGCACGATTCCCGCGGTTGGCACGCCGGCTCTTCCCGATCTTGAAGCCCTGATCGCCGCAACAGCGACAGGCCTCCCTGAACGAATCGATCAGGGCTATCGCGCGCTCGCCTTACGGGAAAATCTCCAAACCATATGGGAACTCATCGGCCTGTGCGACGAATACATCGACAAGGCTGCGCCCTGGCAACTCGCTAAGAGCCCTGAGAATCATCCACGCCTCAACACTGTTCTGAACACAGCATCGCGGGCGCTACGCTTGCTCTCGGTCCTCATATATCCCTACATGCCCCAGACAGCAGCACAACTCACCCGGCAACTCGGTCTTTCGTTCGACTTTTCAAAGCCGATACCACAAACAGCCTACAAATGGGAGACACCGCTCGCTGAGACAAAGATCTGCAAGGGCCCAAGTCTCTTCCCCCGTATCGAATCAAAACCACAAGGAGCCAAAACCGTGAGCGATACACCGATTCCTTCTCAGCCGGCCACCGTTGCACCGACGTCAACTGTTGTACCGCCACCTCCGACGCCCAATGCCTCTAGCCCCACGCCTCTAGCCCCTGCACCAGCGCAGATCACCATCGACGAGTTCATGAAGATTCAGCTGAAGACTGCGAAAGTCATCAGTGCGGAACGCGTCCCCAAGTCGGAGAAGTTGCTCAAGCTACAAGTCACTCTTGGAGAGGGAACGGAGCCGCGGCAGATCGTCGCAGGCATCGGCAAGAAATACGAGCCGGAAGCCCTGATCGGAAAGACCATCGTCATCGTTGCCAACTTGAAGCCGGCAAAGTTGATGGGCATCGAATCGCAAGGCATGGTCCTCGCGGCAGGCGACAGTGAGGTCCGGGGCCTTGTTACGCTCCTGGAAGACGTCGAACCGGGCACGAAAGTGAAATGACCCGCCGCCTGCAGCTGATCCTGACCATTGCTGCATGCCTCATCCCAGTTTCTGGTTTCGCAATCCCTACCATTGAGGCACTCCCACCAAACATTCAGCTCAACGATTCAACACCGACGACCATCTTAGTCCGCGTTGTGGGCCATGGCGCAATGGTGTTGGGGAAAGAGGTCGGCGGCGCGCGCGTCACTATCATCGACGTAGCCACCAAACAAATCATGGCCACCGGCATTCAGCAAGGCGCGGCCGGCGACCAAAATCAAATCATGCGGACACCGCGTCTCATGGAGGAACCGCACTATAGCTCCCGGCCTGCCGCAGCCTTTACTGCAACCGTCAACTTACTCCACCCCACACTGGTTGAAGTGACTGCTGAAGGGCCGCTCGCCCACCCGGCGTCATCCCAGCGCGCCTCCACGACGGTGTGGCTCATTCCGGGACAAGACATGACCAATGATGGGATTGTCCTTCATCTCTATGGGTACATCGTCCAGATCGAACATCCGAGACAAGGCGAGCCGCTGATCGCCAAAGACGACGTAGTCCTGCGTGCCTCAGTCCGAACCTTGTCCGGAGCGCTGGTTCGGCCACACGGGGACTGGGACTCCCGGAAGCTTCACATCTACGGTGAGCTGATGATTGGCAACCGGGTGCTGGAGCAGCTTCAGATGTTTTACAATAACGACCTCGCCAGCTTCGAGGCCCCGTTCTTCGTTCCCCTCCCACAGGATGCGCCAGACGGCATCACTCTCCGCGTGATTGTCTCCGATCCAGCCGGCGGCAACTTTGGTATCGGACAATCTAAATACCCAATCCTCAGTGAGCGCCTTCTCCAACGCCCAAGCAGCACCCCCCGTTGATACCGTACAGAATGGCGCTGATGCCACACTAGTTCAGGATGCTCAAAAAGGCCAGACTTCTCACCCGCCCAACCCAGGCGCGCCGAGACGCGCCTTGTCCCAAGCAAGGCCGCAGCGAACTTTCACTTAATCAGGGGTGGCTGGGATGATCCCAACTGCGCGCGTCCAACGAGGGGGGTCCGCGACCGCGCGTTGCGCGAGCACAGGGACCGTCCCGGCCACCCCGCCCCATTTTTCAGCATCCTGCCAGAAGGCTTGCCGCCTCATCGCACACATGCGACACTATTACTTATGAGCGCTCATGCTTCCTATGAACATCTCCGCAGCCGGCTATACCTCTCGCTGGCGCTGAATGCGGTGATTATCGTCGCTGAGTTCATCGGCGGATGGATACTCGACAGCATCGGACTCATGAGCGATGCAGGCCATAACTTCGTCGACCAAGGCGCGCTGTTTCTTGCCCTCTACGCCCATCTCCTTACGGCCAGGCCTGCCACAGAAGCCAAAACATTTGGGTATCACCGAGCCGGCATCATTGCGGCGTTCTTGAATTCGTTCATCCTGTTGCTCACGGCCCTCGGCATTGCTCTCGTGGGGTTCAAGCGACTACTACAGCCCGTCCCGGTGGACGGCGGCTGGGTCATGGCGATTGCCGCTCTGAGTTTCGCAGCCAATCTGAGCATCGCGCTCCTGTTGCAGCGCGGAGCCAAGGATGATCTCAATATCCGCAGCGCCTTTTGGCACATGCTGGGTGATGCCTGGGTGTCCTTGGGCGTCGTCATCAGCGGTGGAGCCATCTTACTGACCGGATGGACCATTTTCGACCCATTGATCAGCTTGCTGGTTGTCGCTGCCATTGCCAAAGGAGCCTGGCCGCTGTTTAAGGAATCGCTGGACGTCTTGTTGGAATCGACCCCACCGAAGATCAGCGCCTCACACGTAGCTGCAACCATCGAGGCGATCCCCGGCGTAAAAAATGTCCACGACCTCCATATCTGGGCGGTCGAACCTCGGCTAATAATGATGACCTGTCATATCCTGGTCGACGGAGATGATTCGGCAATGACCAATGACCTTCTGCAGACCATCCGCACACGGGTCAGCACAGATTTCGGCATCAAGCACATGACAATTCAAATGGGAACCGACTGTTGCCACCCTGATGAGATCCACTGCGATCTCACCACATTGGCACAGCAGCACCAGGATGACGGGCTCGTACATGTGCACCATTAAGCGCGCGGGACGAGCGGGAAAGGCGGGACTCGCGAGAGGGGTGATTCGAAGTTCGAAGTTCTGGACTCGAAGTTCCGAAAACCTCGAACATCGAACCTCGAACCGTCTTCCGTCTCGCTCATGAATAATTCAGGTTAAAACAATGACCGAGACCCCGATTCCCTTTTATGTCCTCTGCGGTTCCCTCGGCGCGGGTAAAACCACGCTTTTGATGCGACTGCTGGAACATTGGAAGAGCCAGGGCAAGCGGGCCGGCGTCTTGATGAACGAAGCCGGAGAA
>CXWL01041207.1_pt1 | contig 12880 bp, 13 predicted proteins | sample 590931 | NCBI WGS metagenome assembly CXWL01 (sample SAMEA3498368, study PRJEB10139) | groundwater metagenome | biome: water well; material: biofilm material | place: Germany | collected 2015-04-27
GTATGACGACCGTGTGCACCAGCATCCCAGCCCGCGAGACCACTTCCGCTCCGGCGGCAACCGCCGCTTCGACCGCTCCCACGGGGCCGGTCAAGGTTACAAAGGCCTTTCCACCGAGCGCCATCGCCAGCCTGATCTCAATCAGCCTCACTTGAGCCGATTTCGCCGCAGCATCGGCTCCCTCAATAAGCGACGCGACCGAGAAGGACTCGATAATGCCCAGCGCGTCGAGCTTTTCGATCTGAGTGGAACCCGACATTGCGGGGAAGACATCAGGGTGCACATTGGGAATGATGAAGCTGTCGATCACCGTCTCCGCTCCGTAATCTTCACCGGCGGCAACCGCCGACTTGACTGCTTGCACGTCTCCCGCGACCAGATTGATAAACTTACCTGAACAGATGGTTCGGCTGATAACCAGTTCAACCGCTGCCGCCTTGAGCATTTCGTCGGCGGATCCGATTCCCTTGGCAATAGAACTATATTCGAGAAGACCGATGGCGGAATATTCCATGTATTAATTTGCCTCTATGACAATCTCATTCTCTACGTGGGTCACGGTTCCGTTGATCGACGCGTGCACCGTTGCCCCCAAAGCCCCCTGGGGAATAGCGCCGATCATCTGCCCCAGGGTCACCCGATCACCTGTTTTCACGATCGGTTCGGCGGCGCTGCCCAGATGCTGCGAAAGGGGAATCCGTACCCTGGACGGAGTCAAGCGCGTCTCCACGAAATCCGCATGACGATCATAGGGTAACAGTCCCAACTTGCGAGTGAGTTTGTGAATCGAAACCTTGCGATGAGCCTGCATGGGGTGCGCCTTGAGGTCGCGATCAGGCGGCGTGTACGCCGCGTTGCGGAGTTTGACATTCACCTTCGAACGGACACAGGCCTGCTTGGGATCGAGATCTTCCGGACAGGCATAGAGTGAGCAGAGATTACACTCACAACAATTCACGGCGAATTTTCCCCAAAACTGATCCTTCTCTCCCGCGAATCCAAGCGAGCGCATTACTTTGTGCGGCTCTATTTCGTAGCCGAGAAGATATCGGGGGCAAAATTCAGTGCAATAAGTGCATTGATCACAGGCCGACTGGCCGATCTTCCTGATCTCTGGAATGGTCTGATCGCGGCGGCGAACTAGCGTGTGATTCATCGGGAGAATGATATAGCCCCCGGAAGTTTTCGTAACCGGTCTGGAAAAATCAGTCAGGAGTTTTCCCATCATCGCCCCGCCATCCAGAGCGGCCAATGGCCCAGGTTGGCTCGGCCCCCCCGCAAAATCGATCAGTTCCTGCACACTGATGCCGATTGGTACCTTGAGCGTCATCGGATTCTTCACGGCGCCAGCGATTGTAATGAACTTTTCAGTCACCGGAACTCCTATCGACGCCAGAGCGACGTTCAGAAGTGTCTCGACATTGGAAACAACGCACCCGATCTGAACCGGGTACCCCTTGTAGGGAACAAGCCGCCCAGTCGCTTCGTACACGAGTACATATTCATCCCCCGCCGGATAATAATCCCCCATTTCAAAGATCTCGACGCCGGAGCGTCCAAACAGCTGACGGAATTGCCCGATGATCTCACGGTTCTTGGCCTTGATTCCCAGAATCGAGNNCTTGTACAGGAGCGGCTCGCACTCGGCGCCGTTGGCGAGCAGGATCTCAGCGTGGGCATCGTACTTGGCTTGAGCCGGAAATCCGGCTCCGCCTGCCCCGACTACTCCCGCTTCACGAACCTTGTCAACTAACGGATGCATCGTTTACACCCACGGGAGCCTGTCATACTGTCGTTACTGGTGTCGCTTTTGATACGTTGCTTTGTCTGGGTCAAGATCACCGGTGTAATGTTTGGCGCTTACTTCATACTCATCGATGATGGCTGTGACCGCCGCTTCGATCGACATGTTCTCGTCACCGACCGCCAGACGTGCCGCGCGACCATAGGCGCACATAACGTACTCTCCCTCTCCCGCTCCGAGAACATCCGCCACAACTACGGTATCCGTATTCGGCTTCTTGTTCAAGTTGAATGGCTGGACGATGAGGAATTTGACGCCGGTTGTATTGTCTGTCTTGCGAGTTGCCCAGAGTGACCCGACCACTTTTCCGATAAACATAGGCTAATCCGTTTTCATCACATGTTTGATCGCTTTGATAATCTCTTCGCGGTTCGCCACAGAGATCTGCCGTCCTTTGATCGGCAATCCCGTTATCGAACGCGCGAACTGCCGAAGCTTTCGCACTGGCATCGCATCCAACTCTGCCTGCGTGACTCTCATGACGTCGACCGGTTCCGTTGGGGACTGCGGAGCAGGAGGTCGCACTGAAGGGCGTCTCGTCTCGTCGGTCCCTCGTAACACCTGTGGCGGTTTCTTGGGCGAAGTAACTGGTCTTGAGAGAGACGTTGCCGAGGGAATGACTTTCGCCGAAACAGCTGGTCTCTCCGAAGATGTTTGACTTGCGACTCCGGTGCTCCCAATCGGCGTTCGAGGTTTTGGAGCACGATCGATCGACGCCAGCGGAGGGCGATCGTCACCGGGGTGATATTTTGAGATGTAACGAGAGTGCGGGAAGATCGCATTGAGATTGTTGTCTGGTCTTGGGATCACGTGTGCCGCAATGAGTTCTCCGACTTGCTGTGCGGCGCGTGCTCCCGCGTCGACCGCCGCTTGAACAGCTCCCAGTTCCCCTTCGATTCTTATGGTCATGTAGGCCGCTTCGGTGAGTTCTGCGGAAGTGACTACGACCGCAGCAGCCTTTGAGGCGGCATCAGTGGCGATGATGGCTGCGACGAGTCCTTTTGTTTCGATAAGACCGAGAGCATCGCGTGACATAGCTTGAAATAATACGGTATCAAACATCAAAAGCAAATGTAATATGTTGTTAGATATAGCTTCCATCAAAAAAGCACCGCCCGCACTCCCCTCGAGTGCGAGCGGCTGGTACACCAAAGAAAAAAGAACATTCCAAGCACTGACAACAGTGCAAAGGAGTAATTAATGACAAAAGAGATAAAAGCAATCTTTGTGCCGTTCCTCTCCTGCGCTTTACGATAACGCCGTATCGTGTTGTGTATCAATGCAATACAACGAAGCCACAAGATCGTACTCCATCGGAGCACGTAGACAGTTCGTAGAATCGTACGAAACAGAAACGGAAAAGAAAACGGTAAGCACTTGAAGTTCAAATGCTTACCGCAACCAAAGAGAATAGTACGAGTTCGTAGGATTTCACGATCACACCGAAGCTGTGTGATCGTGAATCCTCTTCACTTCAGATGCCGTGCGTCAATTGGGAGCACTCGCGATCGGTGTGATCCCGTATCGTTTCAGCTTCATGCGAATGGTCGCTTCATGGACACCAAGTAGCCGAGCCGCCTCGCACTTGTTTCCGCCAGCCGTTGCCAGAGCCTCGACAATCAGCCGCTGTTCGAACTCTTCGACACGATCGAAGAGACCGGAGCGGACAGAAGTCTTCGTGACCTCAAACAGCGAACGACTCAGCTCGACCAGATCTCCGCTTGAGACCATCTGGATCATGATCTCGAGACGTTTCACCTTGTTGTCGAGTTCGCGGATATTACCGGGCCAATCGTAGTCCACAAACTGACGGACCAGATCAACCGGCAGTTTACCGTCCGAGGCCAGGAGCGATCGACCTGCCATAAAGTGTGTCAGCAACAGAGGGATGTCCTCCTTGCGATCACGAAGTGGTGGCAGGTGGTACGTTATCCCGCTGAGGCGGTAGTAAAGATCGCGTCGGAATGCCCCTTGCTCGACCATCTGTTCGAGACTTCGATTGGTGGCCGCCACCAGTTTGAAATCGAGCTTCCTTTCAGCCGTTCCCCCCAAGGGCGTGATACGCCTCGTCTCCAGAACACCCAGCAGTTTTGACTGGAGTGAAAGGGGGAGCTCTCCGATTTCGTCGAGCAGAAGCACGCCTCCGTCGGCTGCTTCAAACAAACCCATCTTGTTGGCGACTGCTCCAGTGAAGGCGCCGCGGCGATACCCGAAGAGCTCCGACTCGAGCAGCGATTCCGGCAACGACGCACAGTTGATCGCCAGGTATGGACTCCCAGGGCGAACAACCTGATGGAAATAGCGTGCGAAGTGATCCTTGCCAACCCCAGTTTCTCCGGTGAGGAGAATAGGGAGATCGGAATTGACAAGCCTCGGGAGCTGCGATTTGAACTTGAGAATCGCCGGATTGGCCGTCAGATAATCGACGACGGCAACCTGACTGCTTGGCCGACGCTCGGCGGAAACTGGGGCTGATTCGAGATGTCCCAGAGCGCTGAGGAGCCGGCCGATCTCTTCCTGTTTTCGGGCAAGTCTGATGCGGGAACAGATCTCTTCAGCCCGAAATAGATACGCGAGCCGTTCGCGCTCACTGAAGACTGACGATGATCCGGCAGCAACGAGGGCGTCGGCTTTTTCCCAGGGGACATTGGCTTCGGCGAGAATCTCGATGCTTTTGCTAAAAGCGGCGCGCGCCTCTTTCGGCTGGCCAAGCGAGCCTGATACGATTCCTCTGAGTTTCCAAAGGGCGCCCATTTCGACCTTTTCCGAAAGGTTTTCGGCGAGCGAGAAGGCGCGTGCGATCTGACGCTGCGCGGCTCGGACATTGCCGGCTCGGACATTCAGTTCAGCCAGATGGCGCAGGACGCGTCCGGTGAGCATAGTGTCAGGAGCAATAGTCTCCGCTCGGGTGAGCGCCTTTTCGAGCGTCGCGCGCGCTTCGTCGAAAGTGTCGATACGCGCTTGCAGCTGCCCAAGATAGGTAAGATAGATCGCCTCATCGTGGGGACTTGATACCTCAAGCAGGATCAAGTGGGCGTTGTCGAGTGACAGCCGCGCAGAATCGTAGTCGGCCGTCTGGATCTGAACGTATCCAAGCGAAAGATGAGCGCGGGCGGTTTCGAGTCGATCGCCAAGCTCGGTCGAGAGTTCGAGGTTGATGTTCAGATGCTTCTGCGCTCCGGCAAAGTCTCCGGTAAAGGTGCTGATCCGGCCGATGTTGCCGGTCATGAACGCCAGTTTCCTCTTGTCACCGAGTCGGTAGGCAATGTCGAGCGCGTCCATAAGTAAAGCCAGCGAATTGCGATAGTCGTTTTGCATGAAGAACAGGCCGGCCAGTTGATTCAGGGCGCGGCTTTGTCCTTCGAGTGAGTCATTTCGACGGAAGATCGATTCGGCNNTATCGATTCGGCATCGTGGAAAGATTTCTGAGCCTCTTTGAGTTTTCCCATATCGCGCAAGAGTCCGCCAATGGTCATGAAGATCTCGGCCAGCAGGAGACTGTCTCCGTCGGCGTTGACGATCGCTTGAGCACGGCGGGCCAGGTTGAGCGCCAGAGGATATCTGGATGAAGAGGCATACGCTTTCGCAGCAAAATGCCAAACGATCCCAGCCGAGCGGTCGGCAGCGGTGTCGAGATGCGCCTGATGCGCCTCGAAGTACACCACGGCACCGGTGAAATTCTTCGCTGCCAGCAACGACTCAAGATGATGAGCCATCAGGCCGAAGAATTCCGGACTGCTGTGTTCGTTTGTTCTCATACTCCAATTACCCTTTGTTAGTTACTGCTACCTTGCGTGGGAATGGTCGTGGTCGTGGTTCCGGTCTGTCCCTGCGGGGTCGGACGGAGGTGTCTGTATTCGTGACGTGTACCGGGGGTTTCGCCCGTCCAGGGGCGAACCAGATACCGGAAGTAGAGATCAATAAAGAGATTGCCGGTTGATCCCATCGGTCGGGCAACCCGGCCGGGGGAGGTGGAACCGATACTCGGTCCAAACTCGTTGCCGCCCCAGGGATGATCCTCGCCCGGATCAATTAGTCCCGGAAGGGAGCCAGTGGGGCTTACATTCGACACGGCAGTGGTGCCGAGCCCAACGACGATTACCAGCATCAATGCCAGTAGACAGATGATTTGCTTCATAGCACTCTCCTTGGTTATGGTTGTTCGCACAGGAATTACTCCCTGTTACATTATGTTATCGCAAAGATGATACAGTGGTGAGGCACAACCCGGACCACGCCCGAGTTCTAAGAATAACATAGGGTTACAACAACCTTTTGTCAAGGGATAAGATGGGTTCGCGTGTGGTAAAAACAGGAATCATACCCTGTGGGCTCTGACAGTTCGCCGAAATCAGCCAGTGGCTGGTCGTACGTTAGCGGCTCGTCACTGTCTCTGCCCGTGTATCGAAGGCTGGAAAGTCTCCTTGGCCGACGACTAAGATCACAGTCCATTCTGAATTTTCGGAGTGGTTAACCACCTCCCAGGAAAGCACAGGACTGTCTGTGTACCATCGCGAAGATCCAGGCGAAGAATGGACACCATTTCCCTGCCGGTGCCGACAACCCAGCGACCATCTGGTGTTATGACGATGTCATTGTACAGCGAAGGCCACACGGGACTATCCGATCCGCACATCGGCTGGAACCTGACGAACATGTCTATGGTCCTTGTCTCAGTGTGATAAACAGCCAGTGAGAATAGGGGGGGAGGATCTTCTTGTACTATTAGCTCTCCTGGCGCTGTAAAGTACACATCCTTCCCGTCCGGTGTTTGCGCAAGCGACCCGGAACCCGGCTCGAACCAATAGGTGAATACAGCTGAGTCCAGAGTAAGGTCGTATTCGTCAAATGAATGAAAGTATCCCCCGCGATGCTTGTAGAGATACAGCGTCGTCTCATCAGGTGATACTACCAGTGTTCTTGACCCCATACCGCCTTTTATGCATCGACGCGTTACCTGGTTGTCATGCTCAAGATCGAGGACATACATAGCGGCACAAGCACCAACGGTTGGCTTTTTCGCGTAGAACCGTCGAGAATTCGCACTGAAAGTGGCCCCGGTGGTGGCGTCGGTATCGTGGAATACGAGCGCGTAGTCCGATGCTCTGACAATGAACAGATCAGTGTCGCATAAGGCCACCAACTGATTGTCCGGGGAGACCGCCACAAACCCCCGGTAGGGCGAGTCATGAAGCATCTCAAGCGTTTCGGCATCCACTACCTTTCCGCTATTCAGGTACAGGCGCTTTCCGTCGGCCGAAACGGCAGCTGGAGCGCCGATGTTCGGGACCCTGTCGCCCGTTGAATCCAGCTTGCCCGTTGAAACATGGTACTTGAGGATTCTCTCAACGGGCCCATCAGAGTCACGGAAAAAGACTGCGTAGTCCTTCATGACGTTGTCGGAACTGGTTGGCTGGTCACCAGAACAAGAGAAACAGCTTAATCCCGTAATAAATGCCATTACGGGGAAAATGAGCGATCTGTATTTCATCAGATACCTCCCGGCGAATTATGTTCGTCTAACTCCAGTATGACGAATTACTAACCTTGAGTGTCAAGTGGAAAAGCAGGATTCTGACGTCAGGGTGACGATTCTGCTTTCGAACCTCACCCCCGACCCATTCCCTCCTGGAGTGGGCGAGGGGTAGATATACCGGCGAGAAGAGGTCCAAACCCTATCGTGATAGCTTCACGGCGGTGCCGTAGGCCAGAACCTCGGTCGCCAGATCGGCGAAATCGGTCGCATCGTAGCGCATGCCGATGATAGCGTCGGCGCCGATCTCGGCGGCATGGCGAATCATTCGCTCGTAGGCTTCACCTCTGGCGTGTTCGCACACCGTTGCGAATTCTTCGATGTTTCCGCCGGCGATAGATTTCAGCTTGCCGATCAGACCCTGAGAGATGCTGGGAGAGCGAACGACGATCCCTCGAACCACTCCGAGGTAGGCGGCGATCTGTTTGCCGGCGATTTCGTTGCCGGTCGTGACGACGATCAACTGCTGCTTATCCACATGTCCTCCGAATTTGATGTTGTTCCTCTGGCCGCTTAGAGATGAAGAGTATGGAAGTGAAGATCAAGTAGATTCTCGAGTCGTTTGTCCGCTCAATTTCGGATAACAGAAGTCTTCGAACCAGAACTCAACCATGCTGATCGGGCCATCAGCGCGAATAGCAGGGCGGCGAGCAGACCCCACTCCCCCCACATCCACCCGCCTTCGATGAAGGTCGTTCCGAGGAAGAGAGCGGCGAGCGCAAACAGACCAACTTGAGAGCCGTCGCATGCGCCTCGCTTGGCAAATCGCCAGCTTCGACGGGCAAGGCGATACTGGTTGACGAACAGCGCCACCAACATGGTTGTGCCTACCAGTCCGGTTTCGGCCAGATAATGCAGCAACAGATTGTGGGCGGAAAGCCCGTGGACGTAGTAGTTCAGTGTCTTCAGATGAAGAGTCGGATAAACGTCGCCGATGGAGCGAAACAGTCCGGGGCCGATGCCGGTGAGCGGATGGTCGACAAAAGTGCGAAACGCCGTGCCCCAAAGCTCAACTCGCAAACGAAACGTTTCGCCGGGTTGGGTGGTGAAGAGCCACTGGAAACGCTCAAGAGCTTTGAGTAAGTAATCGGGTTTGAGAGCGAGAATCGGGAGGGCAGAGCCGAGACCGAAAAGCAACAGGGTACGAATGCGGGCCGAAACAGGGGGAATGCCAGATCGTTGGCTCGGATTAGGATCGTTCAAGCCTTCCGCTTTCCATTTCATGGAACGTCGCCAGGAGACAACAAGAACTACGGCTGCCCCGCACAGGGCAAAGAAGATCGGCGCCCGCGACTGGGTACCAATAAGAGCCAGGGTGATCATCGCCGAGCCGAACAAATAGTGAGTCGCAATCGCACGTCGTGACCAAAGGTAGAATGCGACTCCAAGCGGAAGCGCCAGCATGGCGTAGTCGTCGAGGGCAACAGAGAGCAACCCAAACGATCTGATCCTGCCGCCGGACGCAAGAAAGGGAACAAGAGCGATCACGCTATGAACGACCGTGTTCCAGAAGAAGAACTTCAGCAGAGTACTGACATCGGTTTTGGCAGAAAGGCGATAGGCCGCGAGAAAGGTCGCAAAGAGCAAAGACACGCGGGCAAGCGGATGCAGGGAGATCGCAAGACCGTATCCCGCAATAGAACAGACGATCAAGGCCAACAAGAGCGCGACATAGTTGCCAAACAAAGGTGGCAATGGTCGAGGCTGGGACGGATCGAGGAGAATATCGAGCAGGGCTGACAGAACCAGCAATCCAACTCCGAGGTCAGCGACTGTGACTGGAACGGTCGGCAGAACGTCGTAGCGTATGAAGAGCATGAAGAGAAAAGTGAAGAGCGTGAGTCTGGGCTGACTGGCAATGACCAGCGCCACCGGAGCCGTCAACGCCATCAGGGCGATGAGAGTTTTGCCGTTGAAGAGAAGATACGCAACGGCTATCAGATAGCCGGCGAGCAGAAATAGAACTGCCGCGCTGAGGCGTCGTGGGTCAAACGAATTCTGTTTGGCGTCGGCGAGGATACTGATCGACATGGGACGCCAAGATACTCAAATGGAGGGGATTGGTCAACGCGGTTTTGGAGATTGAGGGTGAGTGGAAGGCATTGGTATATTGAGTCGGCATGGGCAAGAGTATGGTGTTGACGCAAGCGAGAGTGCGGGCTTTTCAACGGAAGATATTCCGATTCTACGCGCGGCACGGGCGGGCGCTGCCGTTTCGGAGAACCCATGATCCTTACGCGATAACAGTGGCGGAGATGATGCTTCAGCAAACTCAGGTAGAACGGGTTCTGCCCAAGTATCGAGCGTGGATGAAACTCTGGCCAGACTGGTATGCTCTGGCGAACGCGTCGACACGCCAATTACTCGCAGCCTGGTCTGGACTTGGCTACAATCGACGCTGTTTGTACCTGGGGGAATTGGCGAAAATTGTCGTGAGGGAATACGGCGGCAAGTTGCCGGATGATCTGGTCTTGCTGGAGAAACTGCCGGGGATTGGGCGGTACACGTCGCGGGCGATCCTGATCTTCGCGCGCAACGAGCCCCTGATAACAGTTGATACGAACATCAAGAGAGTGTTGATGCATGAATTCGGATTGCCGCTCTCGACAACACGTGAACAGATTGAAGAATTAGCGCGGCGGGTATTGCCGAAACGAAGAGCGCGGGACTGGCACAACGCACTGATGGATTTCGGTGCGCTGAAAGTGCCAAGGCGGAATAATCGGGTGGGCCACCGTCAAGGGAAGTTTGGGGGGTCGAGACGACAGATCAGAGGGGAAATCCTGAGGCGTCTGACGATAACTCAAACGGTGGGGCTCGGTGTTGTCGCGCACTCACTGGGAACAAAGATGGCAGCAGTGCGCGAAGCGGCGAAGACATTGATGCGAGAGGGCGTTATAGGCGTGACCGGCGACAGAGTGCGATTGAAGTAGTCGTGCGCTCTTGTGCGCTCGCAATTCTGCGGATTCTGTCAGACCAGTTCGGCGCGCATGACGATCACAGCCTGACCGCCGAGAAGTACACGATCGTTCTGAACCTGAACACGCACAATACCGCCGCGGGCAGAGGCCTGATAGGCAGTGAAGCGATCTTTGTTCAGTCGCGTTTTCCAGTATGGGCCTAAGGTGCAGTGTGCAGATCCTGTTACCGGGTCTTCGTTGACTCCGGCCGATGGGGCGAAGAAGCGTGAAACAAAGTCGAACTGCGGTGTATTTGAACGGGCGGTCAGAATCAATCCGCGCACCGGAAGCTTCTTGAGCATGGTCATGTCAGGCGACGCACGTCGAAGGTCGCTATCCGAAGGGACTTCAATCAAGTAATCATATTGGCTCTTGCCGACAAATGTCGGCGTGAGACCGATCGCCTGAATAAGCCCCTCAGGGGGAGAAGCGGGTTCGGCAATGCGGGCGGGAAAGTCCAACTCGATCCAATCGTCAGCGCAGCGGGCGGTGAGCAGCCCGCTCTTCTCTGTGTAGAAGGAGATTGGTTTGTCTGATGGAACGTGAGAATCCCGGAAGAGGACGTGCGCGCTCGCCAATGTGGCGTGGCCGCAGAGAGCGACTTCTACGGCGGGCGTGAACCAGCGCAGGTGATAGCCGTTCTGTTCCGGATAGAGGAAAGCGGTTTCGGAGAGATTCATTTCGCGCGCGACGTTCTGCATCCAGACGTCGTCGCGGGGCGAGGTCATGATGCAAACCGCGGCGGGGTTTCCCGCAAACGGCTCGGCAGTGAAGGCGTCGACCTGAACCATCGATTGACCCATGCGTCGGCTATCGAACGTTAGTGATCATGNNTCATGATCCTGCCGGAGCGGTCGGCTTTGTCGCAGGGGGCGGTTGGTTGGGCTTGATGCTCTCGACGAAGGCAGAGAGCGAGGCGAGAATACCGGTGGCTTCGTACGGCAGGAAGATCTTGTTGGCGGTTCCGTCGGCGAGCTTGGGAAGCATCTCGAGATACTTGAGCGTGATCAGTTTTTCGTCCGGCTTGGACGCATGGATGGCGTTGAAGACGCTGGCGATGGCTCCGGCCTCACCTTCAGCGACGGCGAGCTGGCGATATTTCTCGGCGTCGGCTTTGAGTTTGATCGCGCGTGCATACCCTTCGGCTTCGAGAATCTGGGAGAGCTTTTTCCCTTCGGATTTGGTAATCTCGGACTGACGAATTGCCTCGGCGTCGAGAATCGCTGCACGTTTGTCGCGCTCGGCTTTCATCTGACGACTCATGGCGGCGGTGATATCAACGGGGGGATCAATGCGCTGGAGCTCGATGCGGTTGACACGCACGCCCCACTTGTCGGTGGCGGTATCCATGACGTCACGCAGTTGGGTGTTAATTTTGTCGCGCGATGACAGGCAGGAATCGAGGTCGAGTTCGCCGATGACGTTTCGCAGGTTGGTTTGCGCCAGTTTCGTCGAAGCGATGATATAGTTCGATATTTCGTAGCGCGTGCGGGCCGGATCGGTAACCTGCGCGTAAATGATGGCGTCGACCTCGACATTAACGTTGTCCTTGGTGATCACCAGCTGCGGAGGGACTTCGATGACAACCTCGCGCATGTCGACTTTTAGGACGGTGTCGAAGAAGGGGAGAATCATGTTAAGGCCGGGGCCGATCGTACGCTGGAATTTGCCGAGCCGTTCAACAAGACCGCGCTCGAAGGGTCGAATGATACGGATCGACATCAGGACGATGATGAACGCAAAGACCACTGCGATCACCAGAAAGATGCTGACAGGATTAGCGCCGGTATTCATGGCAACTCCCTTTCCTCTTGTTATGTGAGCCGTTCCACGTGCACCTTGGTGCCGGAGACGGAGACAATTTTCACTTTCATATTGAGCTCAATCGGTTCGGACGCGAGCGCCTGCCAGATCTCCCCTTCGTAGCGAATCTTGCCGCCGAGATCCGGATCGATGGGAGCGGTCACAAGCCCGACCTTGCCGATCATAGCGTCGACATTGGACTCGCTCGGCGACGGTTTGGTGATCTTTCGAGCCAACTTGCGCGACAGGGGGAGAAGAATGACGGTGACCACTATAAAGATTCCGATTTGCCAGTAGTGCGATTCAGGATAGAAACTGGCGTAGAGACCCGACGCCAGCGCACCGGCCGTGAAACAGATGAAGAAGAAGGTCGGGGTCAATAGTTCGATAATCAAGAAGATGACTGCGGCGGCCATCCAAATCCAGAACATCGAGGACATGATAACTCCTTTATTTCACGCCTGAGCGGGCAGAGATTACTCCCCTCTGTATACTCAGGATATAGTGAGGTGATGAAAACCCGAAATAGCCGGCGAAGTCAACTTAAAACGGTGGCGGGCATATGCCGCCCGCACCGGACGGCATGACTCGCTGAGTCGTTGGATCCGTAACTGATTTCGGTTGACAAATCGGACATTATAGAGTATAGTACAGGCGCTTGTTCTTCACTGCACACCAGGCGTAACAACAGCCGTAGTGCGACGCACATCCAATCTGTTCGTATAGCGCGACGCACTGAGGCGTGTAATATACTCGGAGGGCCGTATATGGTCCTGGCAT
>CXWL01000767.1_pt1 | contig 12875 bp, 12 predicted proteins | sample 590931 | NCBI WGS metagenome assembly CXWL01 (sample SAMEA3498368, study PRJEB10139) | groundwater metagenome | biome: water well; material: biofilm material | place: Germany | collected 2015-04-27
GAACTGTAGTTCGACCCACCCCCCAACACAACCCCCAAACCAAAATTCTTTTCGAGCAGGCATCACGCGCGAGCGAGATCGCCCCCCACCGCCGTTGACCGGGGTCTGCTTTGCGTCCGAGGCGGCAGTCGATGCGGCTCCCCTGCGCAGTGGGTGCGGGTCAGCGAACCTGGGCCGCGAGCGCGCGCAGGATCCCGAGCGCGGAGGCGTCCCAGGTGAGCGTGCGAGCTCGGGCCAGCGCCGCGTCGCCGAGGCGAGATCGAAGCGCGTCGTCGCTCAGCACGCGGGCCAGCGCACTTCCCAGTTCCGGCAACGGTGCCAACACGCCCGTCGTGCCGTCGACCACGCTGCTGCGGTGGCCACGGATGTCGGTGGCCACGGCCGGAGTGCCACACGCCGCGGCCTCGGTGAGCGTGAGCCCCCACCCCTCGGCCAGCGAGGCGCTGGCCACCACCCAAGCGCTCTGATACAACGCCACGAGCTCGTGATGCGTGAGCTGACCGGCGAACGTGACCCACTCCTCGGCTCCCAGCTCCGCGACCAATGAGACGAGCTCGCCGAACATCGGCCCACTGCCGACGACGACGAGCCGGAGGTCGGCCACCGTGACACGAGCTACGGCTGCGGCCCTGATCAACTCGTCGAACCGCTTCACCGGCGCCATCCGTCCGACGCCGACCACGAGCGGCGCCGGCGACCGTTCACCTCCGGGTGCGAAGGCCTCACTGACCCCGTTGGGAACGGCGAGCACCCGGGCTGGGCGGAAGCCGATCTCGAGCAGTTCGTCGCGGGTCGCGTCCGAAGGTGTCACAACCTGCGTGCGCCGGTAGAACGGCGGCGCCAGCCGCGCTTCGAGAACCCGACCGAACCCGGCCAGCGGTGCCGGCAAGATCTGCCCCCACATCGGGCCGTGGACGTGATGCAGGAACGTGATCCGCGGCTTGTGGCACCACAGCGGCGAGAACCACGGCACGCCGTTCCAGATCTCCACCAGCGCGTCGTAGCGGCCGGCGCGGCCGGTGACCTCCGCGGCGACCGCCCGCGGGAACACCGAGTACCTGCTGCCCCTCCGCACCACGCGGTATCCGTGGCGCTGCGCCTCGCGGGGCAGGCCGATGGCGAGGGAGGTGCGGTGCGTCACGTCGAGTCCTGCCACCGCCCAGCGGCGCAGGAACTCGTCGGCGTGCACCTCACTACCACCCGCGTCGGGGTCGTCGAGATCACGCCAAGCAAGCGTGTGCACGCGGCGGACACCGCGGTCGATCATCGCCGCGGCAATGCGCTGCAGCTCGTCCACATCGTCAGGTTGGTGCGGCGGCGCGGTCATGGCGGCGCCGAGGTTACCCATCTCCGACGCCACGACGGCGGCTCGCCAGCCGGTTCGATCTGCTGGCCATCGGCGAACGCGGGCGAGCACTTCGTCGCGATCCCCTGCTGTACCAACCGTGGCTCACTACAGTCGCAACGTGCTGGAGACCGCGGACCCCGAGGATTCGGCCGCGCCCGACTCACCCGTCTCCGAGCCCGCACCCATCGCACCGTTCGTGCTCGGCGGGCCGCTCCGCTCGGGCAACCGGCGCGCCACCATCGTGTGCCTCGCCATCATCGGCGCTGTTGTGGCACTGCCGGCAAGGGGGCTCTACCTCGGCACCGGCAGCTCGATGGAGGAGGGTTTCATGCTCGTCTTCCCGAAGGAGATGCTCGACGGCAAGGTCCCCAACGTCGACTTCTTGCACCTGTACGGACCAGGGGCGCTGCAGATTCTGATGGGCTGGTACGAGGTGTTCGGCTACACGCTCGAGAGTCAACGCACCTTTGGCCTGCTGCAGCACGTGGGCCTCATCCTGGGGGTGTACGCGATGTGTCGGGCATGGGGCCACCGGCTGGCGACGATCTCGGCGATCACGGCAACGCTGCTCGTGCTCACCCCGATCGGCCTCTCGGCGCTGGCGTGGGAAGGCGCCGTCGCCCTCGGCGTGTGGAGCGTGGTGTTCGCCGTCCGCGCCGTCCACACCGCCGACCGTCAGCGCACCGTGGCCCTGCTGGCCTCCGGCGCGCTCGCCGGGTTGGCGCTCTCGTTCCGCCCCGATCTGATCGTCGCTCTCGCCATGGCCCATGCAGTGGTGGCTTGGACCACTCGCTCGATTCGATGGACGGCAGCGGGAGCGGTCGTCGGCCTCGTGCCGATGTGGATCCACCTCGGGATCGCCGGCATCGGACCATCGTGGCGTGGCATGGTTGCCGACCCCGTCAAGTACCTCCGGCCGGGCCGCGAGCTGCCCCGCCCGCCGAGCTTCTCCAAGATCGACGGCGCGCTGCAGGCCGTCGCCGAAGGCCCCCTCGACGCGCCGTGGTGGCGCTTCCCGGCGCTCGCCGCCAACCACCAGCTTTTCTTCTGGTTCTTCCTGGTGATCATCACCGCCATCGGCTCGGTGGTCGTGGCCGTGGCGCTGATACGACGGTTCGGATCGACCCCGCAGCGGGTCACCCTGCTCGTCGGCACCGCGACCGGACTCGGGATGCTGGGCCAGGCCCTGCAGCGCCCCGACAGCACGCACCTCGCATGGGGATCGTGCATCACGTTTGCGCTCGTCCCCGCCGTGGTGCGCGAGCTGGCCGGCGTGCGGAGCGGCCGAGCGGCGCAGGTGATCCGACACGATGTGATCGCTGCGGTGGTGGTGATCGCAACGTTCTTCGTCGTCTGCCCGTACTACACATACCGCACGTACCTGCTGTTCAGCCGGATCAGCGTCGGGCAGAAGGCCGGCGGGTTCGAGGTGAGCCGCGACGATCGCCGGTTCTACTTCGGCAACGAGGCACTGCAAAGTGCCAGCCAGACAGCAATCGACGACCTCGCGGCGATGAGCACCGCCGGCGAGCGACTGCTCGTCGGCCCCGCCGACCTGAGCCGCACCATCTACAGCGACGTGGTCTTCTACTTCATGTTCCCAGAGCTGGAACCGGCCACGTACTACATCGAGATGGATCCCGGCCTTGCCGATCAGGAAGGCTCCCGCCTGGCCGACGACGTCGCCTCGGCCGACTGGCTGCTGCTCACCAACTTCTGGACCGGCTGGTACGAGCCGAACGCGTCGAGCAACTTCGGCAGCGACCAGCCCAACCAGGTGGTGGCCGACCGGTTCTGCCTGGTCGGAAGCTACGAGAACGCGCTCGTGCTGCTCTACCGGGCCTGCGAACAGGGAGACGGGGTGAGCCCGGCAGGTATCGGCATCGGCGCCGAACGACGGGCCTCGCTCGACCACGAGCTCGCCGAACGCCCCTGACACCCCCGCCGATCGAGGCCGACCGACGCAGGTCAGCCCAGCGGCAGGCGTCGCCAGACCGGACCGGGAACGTGGCGCAGCGCGCTGAACACGAACCGCAGGATTCCTGGCGCCCACACGGTGCGCCGACCTGAACGCAAACCCTTCACGGTGAGCGCGGCAACGACGTCGGGGGTAGTCGCGAATGGCGCCGCCTTCAGGCCCTGGGTCATCGCCGAGTGGACGAACCCGGGCCGCACGACCAACACCCGCGCGCCGCTGCCCACCAGCGAATCACCGAGACCCTGAGCGAACCCGTCGAGGCCGGCCTTGGTGGCGCCGTAGACGAAGTTGGCCTTGCGTACCCGCTCCCCCGCCACGCTGCTCAACACGACAAGGGTGCCGTGCCCCTGCAGCCGCAGCCGGTTCGCCGTCGCGATCGACGCCGAGATCGCACCGGTGAAGTTCACGTGGGCGAGTCGTGCGGCAGCCTCGGCATCGGCGCCGACGACCGCACCATCGCCCAACTGCCCGGCCGCCAGCACCACCACGTCGAGGTCGCCGTGGCGCGCCGCCAGATCGGCCACCAGCTCCACGTGCGTTCCGGTTTCGGCGATGTCGAAGGGCACCACCTCCACCTCGAAGGTGCCATCACGGAGGGCCGCAGCAGCAGCTTCCCCGCGCGCCGCGTCACGGCAAGCCAGCACCACCGTGCGCAGCACAGGCGTGATCAGGGCCCGCGCGATCGCCAGCCCGATGTCGCTGGTACCGCCGAGCACGACGATGGTCTGCGGTTGTCCGAAAGCGTTGTCCATGAATTGGTTCCTGTCACTGCTCGGCGAGGGCGAGACGGCGGCCGAGATCGCTCTGCCACACGTGCTCGGGATCGACTCGGTCGCGCACTGCCTGCCACTCGGCCAGCCGCGGGTACCCGCGCCGGATCGTGGTGTGCGACGTGTGTGCGTCCTTGGCGAAGTAGTTGCGGCCACCAGAGTTGAGCACGAGCTCGTCGAGGCCGTGGAGCAGGTTGCCGAGCCCACGCGCCCCGCCCGGCATGTCGAGGGCCAGCGTCCAACCCGGCTGCGGGAAGCTGAGCGGTGCGCCGTTGGCGACACCGAACCGCTTCAAAACGGCGAGGAAGCTGGCCGCGCCGCTGGCCGAGACCCGCTCGATCACCCGGCGCATCACCTCCTCCTGCCCGAACGGCACGACGAACTGGTACTGCACGAGACCTGGTCGACCATACAGACGCGGCCACGAACCGACCATGTCGAGGGGGTGGAAGAACGAGGCGATGCCCTGGATGCCGCCGCGCCGATCGCGTGGGGTCTTGCGATACCACAGCTCGTTGAAGGCCGCCACCGAAGCATGGTTCAACAACCCAGGACGCGGCACCACCGGCGGCACCGAGATCAGCTGCCTGGGGCCGTAGGCGAGTGGGTCCACCGCCGCCTTCGGGCCGAGTTGATCGGCGCGGGCATGATCGCCGCGGGTGAGGGCGCTGCGCCCGAGGTGACGGCCCTTGGCGGCGAGATCGATCCACGCCACGCTGTAGCGGTACTCGTCGTCGCCGTCGTCCATCGCCGCGAACAGCGAATCGAGATCGGCGATGCGACGGGTGTCGACCGCCATGCGGCTCGACTCGATCGGCAGCAGCCCGATGGTGGCATCGAGGATCGCCCCGGTGAGGCCCATGCCGCCGATGGTCGCCCAGAACAGCTCCGGGTCGCTGGAGCGGCTCAGCTCCACGACGTCGCCCGAGGCGAGCTGCAGCGACATCCGCACGAGGTGGTTGCCGAACGAGCCGTCGACGTGGTGGTTCTTGCCGTGGATGTCGCTGGCGATGGCCCCGCCGATGGTTACGAAACGCGTGCCCGGCGTGACCAGAACGAAGAAGCCGCGTGGCACGATCACCCGTAGCAGCTCGTCGAGGTTCGCTCCGGCGCTGACCGTGATCGTTGCCGCAGCCCGGTCGAGCACCGCGTCGGTGGCGCTACCGAGCAGCCGCAGCACCGTGCCTCCGCCGTTCTGCGCGGCGTCGCCGTAGCTGCGCCCGAGGCCACGCACGAGGGCGCCGCGCTCGCCCGCCTCCTTCAGCGCCGCGGGAACCTCCGCAGGGAGCACCTGCAGCACCTCGGCCACCGACGGGTTGGTGCGCCCCCAGCCGGTGAGCGACGTACGAGTCACGGGATGCACGCTAGTAGGGCCACTCTGGCTCACGGCCGGTCACCCGGTGCAGCAGCCGTCCCAACTTGAGCGTCAGCAGCACCTTGACCAGCAGGTTCTTCGCGAACCAGGGTAACTGTGCCATCTGCCGCACCGCGTTGCGCATCCTGGGACCGGCGCCGGCGGGGAGATCGGCGCGGTACTCGGTCATCGAACGGGCCCGGCCGACGTAGCGGAACCTTCCGCCGAACATCAGTTGGCGGATGATCGCCAGCGTGACGCCGACCGACGAGAACGAGTCGTGGATGAGCATGGTGCCACCGGAGGTGACCCGCCTGCCCCAGTCGCGGATGTCGGTGCGGGCCGGCGCATAGCGATGGGCGCCGTCGATGTAGAGAACCTCGATCGAACCGGTCACCTCGGTGAGCGCCTCATCGCTGAACGCGCGGAGGTGCGTGACCCGATCGGCGACACCGGCGGCGCGCAGGTTGGAGTTGAAGATCTCGTGGTCGTCGACAGCTTCGGTCTGGAACCCTTCGAGCTCCTGGGGACCGCGGTCGTTGCCGGCATGGGGATCGATGGCGATCACCTTCACACCGCCGGGAGCGGCCGCGGCGAGCACGATCGTGCTGCGGCCGCGGAAGCTGCCGATCTCGACGATCTGCTGCCCGGCGCGGGTGGTGGCCGCCGCGTCGTACAACCGTCGAGCCTGGTCGGGCGACATCCAGCCCTCCACGTCTGCGACGAGCGCCAACACATCGGGGAACAGCGGGCCGATCATCGGCCCACCGCTGCGTCACGACACATAGACACCGAGCCCGAACACCGCGGCCCAGACCACCCCGAGAACCTGGAGCGTGCGATCGGCGGCAAAGATCTCCTCCGGCGCGGCTCCATGACCCTGTTCGAGGATCAGGGTGTAGCGGAGAAGGGCGGTGGCCATGGGCACGATCGACAGCTCGTAGAAGGGCCACGTCGTGCCGGCGATCTCCTTGGTGTCGAAGGCCCAGATGCAGTAGGTGACCAACGCCGCCCCACAGCTCACCGACAACACGATGCGCAGGAACCCGGACGTGTAGTCCTCGAGGGTCTGGCGTACCTGCGCGCCGTCACCGAGCTCGCGCAGCTCGGCGTAGCGCTTCCCGGTGACGATGAACAGCGAGCCGAACGACGTGGTGAGCAGGAACCACGTGCTCATCGGCACATCGGTGGCCACCGCCCCTCCGATCGCGCGGATGACGAAACCTGCCGACACCGCGACCAGATCGACGACCGCCACGTGCTTGAGAACGGAGCTGTACAGCGAGGTGACCACCACGTACGCAGCCGCAGCCAGTGCGGCTCGCGGGTGGGTGAGCGAAGCCAACCCCACGCCACCCAGCAACAGCAGCGTGCCCACCACCCTGGCGAGCGAGAGGGGGACGTCGCCCCTGGCGATCGGGCGGAGGCGTTTGGTCGGATGGTTGCGATCGCTCGCGTGATCGAGCACGTCGTTCCAGTAGTAGGTACCGCTGCTCACCATGCAGAACGCGACGAACATCACGACGGCGCGCCAAAGGTACGAGCCGTTGTCGAGCACGCCGGCCGCGCCAGGCGCGGCAAACACCAGCAGGTTCTTGGCCCATTGCTTCGGCCGCGCCTCTTGCACGAGGGCGGCCCCCAGACCCTTGGTCACCCCTGCTCCTCACGTGGCACGGCGGTCACGGTAGTGCCTTTCACCCAGACTGGATGGTGTGCCGCGGCAAGCATGTCGCGATCGCCGGCGCTGTCTCCGTAGGCCCAGATCGGAACGTCGACCAACTGCTCCGCGGCCAGCCACGCACGAAGGCGGACGACCTTCTCGGCGGCACGGCAGTTCGGTCCGTCGAGCGAGCCGAGGTACCGACCGGCCGCCGACATCACATCGGTGCACAACGCCCGCTCCACCCCTAGNNGCGGCCCTCGGCGTCGACCTGATCGACGCTGCGGCCGGCGTACACCCCGCCCACCACGACGTCCTTCATCCGGTCGCGATCGAGACGGACGGCGGCACCCAGGGTGCGGTGCGGCACTCTGGCGAGCGCGGCCAGGATCGACCGACGACCCCCCAGCAGCTCGAGGAACGGCCGCACGCAATCACGTGTCGTGAGCGTGCCGTCGACATCGAACGCGGCCACGACTCGGCCGTCGCCATGCTCTGCAGGTCGGTGGCTCATGCCCTCTCCGCCAGGTGCGCCAGCATCTCCCAGTAGCCGGGCCAGCTCTTCGACACCACATCAGGATCCACCACGTCGATGCCATCGACGGCCAGGCCGAGCAGCCCGAACGCCATCGCCAGCCGGTGATCGTGGTGCGTGCCGAGCACGGCCGGATGCGGCATGCCTGGTTCGACCACGAGCCCGTCGTCGAGCTCGGTGGCGCTGATGCCAGCGGCGCGGAGCTCGCGGCACAGATCGCCGATGCGGTCGCTCTCCTTGGAGCGGATGAACCCCACGCCGCTGATGCGCGTGGGGGTGTGCGCGAACGGCGCCACGACGGCGAGGGTGGGGACCAGATCGGACAGGTCGACCATGTCGATGTCGATGCCGCGCAGGTGCCCGTCGCGGGTGACGGTTGTGCCGCTGTCGTCGATCACGACGTGGCAGCCCATCTCGCCCAGCACAGAGGCGAAGCGGGCATCGCCCTGCAGCGACGACCGCGTGAGACCGGGGACGCGAACCGTGCCGCCGACGATGGCGGCGGCAGCCAACGGGTAGCCCGCCGAACTGGCATCGGGCTCGACCTCGTACGCCGTCGGCAGATAGCGACCTTCGGGCACCACCACTTCGTGCTCACCGATGTCGACTTCGTCGACGCCGAACGCGGCCATCACGGCCGCGGTGACGCCGAGGTACGAGCGCGACACGAGTGGTGTGGTGAGACGGATGCGCAGGCCCCCGGCGATGTATGGAGCGATCAACATCAGCGCCGTGATGTACTGGCTGCTCACGTCGCCACGGATCGAGACGGCCCCGTCCACGGGCGCCAGCGGCCCGCGCACTGTCACCGGAAGGTGGCCCCAGCGTTCCCCCGGTTCCACGGTGGCGCCCATCGATTGCAGCGCGTCGTGCAGCGGCGTCATCGGGCGGGCTCGCAACGGTGGCAGGCCGTCGACCGTGATCGGCCGGCGACCCAACGCGGCGAGCGCAGTGACGAATCGCGACGTAGTACCGGCGAGGCGCGTCGCCAGCACCACCGGTGCTGGCCCGGCCGATTCGCTCAGCAGCAGCTCACCGCAGCCGTGGACCGACAACGAACCCGACAACGGCTGCGACTGCGGAGCCTCACCGATCCCGACCCCGAGGCGCTGCAGGCAGTCGAGCATCGCCGCGGTGTCGTCGCCGGGGGCGACGCCATCGAGCTCTGACCTGCCCTCGGCGAGCGCGGCGCACACCAGGGCTCGATTGGAGACGCTCTTCGATCCCGGCGCGTGCACTTCGGCCGACAACGGCGCCGTGGCCGGGTGCACGCGATGGATGGCAGGGCGATGGATGGCAGGGCCCGGTTCGCTCATTCGAGGCGCTGCACCGCTGGACGGTACCCGCGTGCCATCAGCCCACCGCGATACACGTCGGCGAGCGCAGCGTCGACGAGCATCACCGCGATGCCGCGGTTGCCTTCGAGGCTGTGCACCACCTCGAAGCTGGCGATGTTCACGCCCAGCTCTGCAGCCAGGGTGAAGATCTCGGCGGCAGCACCGGTGCGGTCGGGGATCGGGATGCGCACCTCGGCCAGCTCGCTCGGCTGGTTGACGCGGCTGGGCAGGTTGGCCCGCGCCTCGCGCGCCCGGCTGAGTCGATCATGCAAACCCGGTCGGTCGTCGGTGGAGACCACCTCACGCATGTCGGCGAGGCCGCCGATCAGTGCATCGAGCGCCGACAGGATCGCGGTGCGGTTCTCGGCGCAGATGTCGAGCCAGATCGCCGGGTGCCCAGAGGCGATGCGGGTCATGTCGCGGAAGCCGCCGGCCGCGAGGCGCAACAGCGCGGCGTGCTCCTCGGCGCGTACGCTGGCGAGCCCCATCAGCGTGGCTGCGGTGAGATGTGGAACGTGGCTGATGACGGCGACCACCTCGTCGTGACGCCCGGGCGGCAGGGCGATGACCTCGGCGCCCAGATCGGCAACCACCGCGGCGACGCGGCTGAAGGTGGTGTCGGCGGTGGTGGCAGTAGGGGTGAGCACCCACACTGCGCCCTCGAACATCGTGCCGTCGGCGCCGTCGAGGCCTTCCAGCTCGCTTCCGGCCATGGGATGCCCGCCCACGAAACGGGGATCGCCGATCGAGCCGGCAACTCCGGACTTGACGCTGCCGACATCGGTGACAACGCCGCTTGTGCCGGCGAGCGCCAGCTTGACCTGGTCGGCGAGCGCCAGCACCGGCGTAGCGACGAAGGTGATCTCGGCGAGCGGATCGAGACCCGCGCCTCGGATCACGCCCATCGCCAGCGCTCGCTCGCGTCGCGTCGCGTCGATGTCGTCGCCGGTGACCCACCAACCCCGCTCGCTGAGGGCCAGGCCGATGGAGCCGCCGATCAGGCCGAGACCGGCGATGTTGGCGCGACGCACGGGTCCAGCCCGGTCGGCGGCGGGGTCGGCACTCGACGTGATCACGGCCTAGGAATCTACCGGCGTGCCACGCGCGCCGACGGCTTCGATGAGCGCGGTGAGCTCACCCTGGTCGAGCTCACGCCACTTGCCGGGTGGCAGCGTGCGGTCGTGGACGGTGCCGATGCGCACGCGTACCAGGCGGTGCACCGGATGCCCGATCGCCTCGCACATCCGCCGCACCTGGCGGTTGCGCCCCTCGTGGATGGTGAGCCGCAGCACGCCCGGTGAGGGCTGCGACACGTGCGCCGGTGCGGTGACCCCGTCGTCGAGCTGCACGCCATCGCGAAGGGCGCGCAGCTTGCCCTGGGCGACGGCACCACCGTCGACCTCGGCGAGGTACTCCTTGTCGACGCCATGGCTCGGGTGGGTGAGCCGCTGGGCGAGGTCGCCGTCGTTGGTCAGCAGCAACAACCCCTCGGTGGCCACGTCGAGCCGACCCACCGGGAACACCCGTGGCTCGGCAGGGACCAGCTCGACCACGGTCGGCCTGCCCTGCGGGTCGCTCGCCGTGGTGACCACCCCCTTCGGCTTGTTGAGCAGGTAGTACACGAGCCCAGGCCGTGTTCCGATGGGCACACCGTCGACCTCCACCCGGTCGAGCTCGACGTCGACCCGGCGCCCGAGCACGGCGATGTCGCCGTTCACCGCCACCCGACCGGCGGAGATGATGTCCTCGCATACGCGCCGGCTCCCCCAGCCCCGCGCGGCGAGCACCTTTTGGAGCCGTTCACCCTGAGGCATCGCCGCCGACGCCGCAGCCCACTGCTCCCACAGCGGCGGCTCGGGCGCCGGATCAGCCGGCATCGGGAGCGTTCGGTTCAACCCGCAGGCCGTGCTCTAGCGCCTCCACCACGTCGGGACCGGGGACGAACTCGGCGATCGGCGGGAGATCGGCAAGTGAATCGACACCGAGCTTCTCCAGGAACGACGAGGTGGTGCCGAACAGGATCGCCTGGCCCGGCCCGCTGTCGCGGGCGACTTCGGTGATGTACCCGCGGGCCTGCAGCGTGCGCAGCACACCGTCGGGATCGACGCCGCGGATCGAGGCCACCTGCCCACGCGAGATCGGCTGCTTGTAGGCCACGATGGCGAGGGTTTCGAGCGCCGCTCCGCTCATCCGCGCCCGCTGGCCGTCGAGCAGGAAACGCTCCACGTAGGGAGACAGGTCGGCATGCGACTGGAAGCGGTACCCGCCGGCCACCTTCACCAGTTGAAAACCGTGTCCGGCCTCGTCGTAGCTGGCAGCCAGCTCGTGACACAGCCGTTCGATCACCATGATCGGCATCTCCAGGAGCTGCGCCAGCAGGTCGGCCGGCACCGGCTCGACGGCCACCAGCACGATCGCCTCGATCGCCCGCACGGTGTCGGCGTCTGGAGCGCCGGGCACGCCGGCTGCCGGCATGTCGGCTTCGTGCATCTCGTCGCGGTCGTCCATCATCCCTCGTAGTCGTCGATCGCCATCACGGCATCGCTGTCGTCGGTGAGCCCGTTCCAGATGATCTCGATGTCGCCGAACCGTTCGCTCTGATCGAGGTCGACCAAGCCCTGCTTGAACAGCTCGAGCAGGGCGAGGAACCGAACGATCACCTCGAGCCGTTCGACGAGACCGCTGGTGAGTCGACCGAAGGTGATCCGGCCGGCGCGTGGCAGCTCGTCGAGCAGCTCCTCCACCGCGTCGGCCACGCTGGCCCGCACCGGCGCGACGTGGAACAGGTCGATGCGCGCGATCGGCCGCGGGGTGATCGCCCGCATGAACGCAGAATGCAGCCGCTTGGGTGTGACACCGTCCATGAGGTCGGGCACGAGTGCCTCGAAGCGCTCATCCGATCCGCACTCGCGCGGGAACGAGCGGTCGGCGTCGTCGGCGTAGCGGGCGAACACCGAGGCCACGTCCTTGAACGTCTTGCACTCGAGCAGTCGAGCCAACAGCAGGTCGCGCTCTTCCCAGAGCGCCAGCTCGTCGTCGAGGTCGATGTCGTCGCGTCCCGGCAGGAGCCGGCGCGCCTTCAGCTCGACCAGGGTGGAGGCGATCATCAAGAACTCCGTGGCCACGTCGAGATCGAGCCGCTGCATGCTCTCGATCTCTTGGAGGTAGGCATCGACGATCCGCGCCAACGACACGTCGTAGATGTCGACCTGCTCTTTCAGGATCAGGTGGAGGAGGAGGTCGAAGGGACCCTCGTAGACCGCGGTGGCCACATCGAACGCCATGGCCGCAACGCTATCTCCGGCAAAACCGGCCCCGGTGGACCGACGCTGCTCGGTAGCGTTGCAGGCCGTGACGAGAGTGCTGTCGTGCATCCAACCAACGGGCGACGTCCATCTGGGCAACTACCTCGGTGCCCTCGTGCACTGGGCCTCGGGCCAACACGAGTGCGACGCGTTCCACGGCATCGTCGACCTCCACGCGCTCACCACCACCGAGAGTCCTGGCGTGCTCGGCAAGTCCACCGTCACCGTGGCGGCGATGCTGTTCGCGATCGGCCTCGACCCCGACATCGCCACCGTGTTCGTGCAGAGCCACGTTCCCGAACATGCCCAGCTGGGCTGGGTGATGGAGTGCACGGTCAGCGTCGGCGAGCTCAATCGGATGACCCAGTTCAAAGACAAATCGGCCAAGCGCGAAGGCGACTTCATCGCCGCCGGCCTGTTCACCTATCCGGCGCTGATGGCGGCCGACATCGTGCTCTACGACGCCGACGAGGTGCCCGTCGGCGACGATCAGCGACAGCACATCGAGATCACCCGCGACGTCGCGATCCGCTTCAACAGCCGGTTCGGCGCCACGTTCGTGGTGCCCAAGGCGGTCACGCCCAAAGC
>CXWL01110111.1_pt1 | contig 12871 bp, 13 predicted proteins | sample 590931 | NCBI WGS metagenome assembly CXWL01 (sample SAMEA3498368, study PRJEB10139) | groundwater metagenome | biome: water well; material: biofilm material | place: Germany | collected 2015-04-27
GGACGAGAATAGTGCAATGCAGCAGACGACGTCAACTGAAACAATTAGGGTCGGAGTCGAATTAATTGCCAGGATGTCGCTTGCATAATTAAATGGGGACATAGTGAACCAGAAAATGGTTCGTCGGCTTAATCACGCTTAGCATGGATTCCCGCCTGCGCGGGAATGACGGTTTTGAGGGTGATTGTGAGAACAGTGCCGCTGCCATTAATTACAAGCACACTCAAGACCGTCATTCCTGCCATTGGCAGAAATGACTTCCCGCGGAGGCGGAACCTATGCTGAGTTTGAGGAGCGCCGACGCTTCAGCTTGCGGCCACTTTCACCTTAAACGGCCGCCCCCGCTTGGCCGGCAGCACCTGCCGCTTGGCCTTGTGCTGCAAATCGGCCTTGAACGCATCCGACCCCAGCGGCCATCCCTTCAGCACCGCCTTCTCGATCACCTCGAGCTGCCGCGCCGTCAACGGCCGCTCCACCAGCTCCTTGTACGCCGCCTCCCTTTGAAACGGCGTATTCCCCAGCGCCCAATACAGCGCGTGATCGGTCACCACCGGATCCGGCCTCACCCCCGCATGATGCGCGTAGCTCGACCACGGATACGCGAGCGCATCCCCCGCGGCCTGCGCGCGTACCGGAGTGAACTCGATATATTGACTGCATTGCATGAAATACGAGGCCGCATCGATCACCGAGGTCTTGAACCGCCCCTGGAACAGGCTGCCGGACCGCCCATACTTGGCATTAAACCAGGGCACGTAATAACGCCCGGTCCGCTGCATCGCCTGCGCCAGGCCGCCCTCATCGCTGGGCGTCGCCAGCAGGTGCATGAAATTGGGCATCAGCACATACGCATGGATCGCGACCTTGAATTCCTTCGCGCTTTCCCTGAGCCAGCCGAGGAAGCGCTGGTAATCCTCCGGCTCACGGAAAATCAGCTGGCGGTCGTTGCCTTGCTGGATGACGTGGTGGGGCTGGTGGGGGACGACGAGTCGGGGAAGGCGGGCCATGGCGATCGGGTTTGAAGCGGAAGACACCGATTCTACCGGACTGGCACTACCCTGTCCCTATTTGAATCTTGGCAGCGGGACGGTTGGGACGACCATGTCCCCGTTTATTTCAGGAGAGCGTGAAGCCGGCCGACAGGCTGTAGCCTTCACCGTAGGCGCTGCGCAGCGGCAAGTCCTGGCCGAGTCCGCCGCGCGCTTTCTTGCGCAGGCGATACACCAGCATGTCGACCCGGCGGCTGGCATCCGGGTCGTCGCCGCCCATGCCGGCCACGATCACCTGGCGCGGGACCGGACGGGTGTTGATGGTCAGCAGGTGCAGGAAGTTGCACTCTTTCTCGGTCAGGTCGATCACCGCGCCCATCAATTCAAGTTGGCGAGCGCTCACTCGCAGGTTCCACTTGCTGGGCGCCGGCGCCGGTTCCTGCGGCCGGACGCGGCGGTCGAGCGCTTCGATATGCGCGGCGAGCTCGGGAAACTTGATCGGCTTGGTCAGGTAATGATCGGCGCCCAGGCGCAGGCCGAGGATGCGGTTGTCGAAGGCGACGCGGCCGGTCAGCACCAGCAGGCCGATCTCGGGGTACAGCTGGCGCATGCGCGGAATCACGTCGAAGCCGTCCTCATCCGGCAGGCCGAGGTCGAGCACCACCACGGCGGCCGGNNGGCCATTTTCATTTCATTGTCTCTGGGCATGTGAAGGGCCCAGTGCCAGCCCGTGTGTGTTACCGGAATTATCACTGCTGTGACCGCCAGATGCAACATGTTTCCCCGACGACATCCGTATCGGCAGCCAGATGCGGAATTCGGCGCCATCGGGAAGCACGTCGCGCACGCCCAACATGCCGCCGTGGACCTCGACCACTGAGCGCGCCATGTACAGCCCCAGCCCCGAGCCGGCGCCGCGGGCATTACTGCCACGGTAAGATTTTGCAAAGATGTGCTCGGTTTCAGCGGGCGGCACGCCGGCGCCGTGGTCGCGCACCAGCAGTTCGATGCCGCCGTCGGCGCGCCGCCCGGACAGCTCGATCGGCGCATCGGCCGGCGAATACTGGAGCGCGTTCTCTACCAACACTTTCAACGCCAGCCGCATTCCCTGCGGCTCGCAGCGCAAGGCGTCGGGCAAGTCGCCGAGCTCCAGCGTCACACTGCGGCCGGCCGCGCGGGCCAGCATCGCGCCTTCTTCGAGCAACTGGCGCGGGTCGATGCTGTCGGCCGGGCGTTTGACGCCAATTTCAGCGATCCGGTCGGGCGACAGGTACTGGTCGAGCATGCCGATCAGGCGCTCGACCGCGTTGGAGATGCGGCGGTAGCGGTCGCGGGTGGGCCGGTCGGCGTTGACGCCGGTCGCTTCCAGCCGCTGGATGGCGCCGTCGATGCTCGACAGCGGGGTGCGGAATTCGTGGTTGAGCATGCTGGCGAAACGGCGCTGGCCGGCTTCGTGCTCGCGCCGCCCGCTCAGGTCGCGCACGGTGCCCACCAGCGAGGTGGGCTGGCCGGCCTGGTCGACCAGCACGCTGGAGATGACTTCGATCGGCACCAGCCGCCCGTCACGGTGCAGCTGGTCGAACTGGCGCACCAGCCGCAGCCGGCTCAGGTCGCCCGCGGCGAGCCGGGCCAGCCGCGCCCGCAAACCGGCGCACAGCGGCCCCAGCGGGCCATCCGCGGCGCCGGCGCCAAGCTGGTGGACGAAATCGGCGAAGCCGTAGCCGAGCATGGGTTCGATTGCTGGGCTGATGTAGCTGGGCAAGCCCGACGCGCAATCGACGATCCAGGCGACGTCGCCGCCGATCTCGGCAATGACGCGGAACTGGTCGGCGCTGGCGCTGGGATCCATCGGCGCCCTATTCCTCGAGCGGCGCGAAAATGGCTTGCAGGTCTTCTTGCGTGAGCACCATCTTGTGCGATTCGCCGTCGGCCAGGATCGACTGCGCCAGGTCCGATTTCTTCTGCTGCAGCAGCTGGATCTTTTCTTCCAGCGTGCCCTTGGCGATCAGCTTGTAGACGAACACCGGCTTGTCCTGGCCGATCCGCCAGGCGCGGTCGGTGGCCTGGTTCTCGGCGGCCGGGTTCCACCAAGGATCGTAGTGGATCACGGTGTCGGCCGCGGTCAGGTTCAGGCCGACCCCGCCGGCCTTCAGGCTGATCAGGAAGATCGGCACCGCGCCCTGCTGGAACGCGGCCACCTGGGCGGCCCGGTCCTTGGTGTCGCCGGTCAGCAGCGCGTACGGAATGCGGCGCGCGTCCAGTTCTTCCTGGATCAGCGCCAGCATGCTGGTGAACTGAGAGAACACCAGGATCTTGCGGCCTTCCTCGAGCAGGTCGTCGACCATCTGCATCAGGTCGACCAGCTTGGCCGAGCCGCTTTCCTTCTTGCGCGACGGCAGCGCCTTGACCAGGCGCGGGTCGCAGCACACCTGGCGCAGCTTGAGCAGCGCCTCGAGGATCACGATCTGGCTGCGCGCCACGCCCTTCTTGTCGATCTCGTCGCGCACTTTCTTGTCCATCGCCAGGCGCACCGTTTCGTACAGGTCGCGCTGGGCGCCGGACAGTTCGACCTTGCGCACCATCTCGGTCTTGGGCGGCAATCTCCTTGGCTACGTTGTCCTTGGTCCGGCGCAGCAGGAACGGCTTGATGCGGCGGTTCAGCAGCGCGCGCCGCAGCGGATCGTCCTGCCGCTCGATCGGGTGGCGGAACTGGCTGTTGAAGGTCTTCTCGTCGCCCAGCAGTCCCGGCAGCAGGAAGTGGAACTGCGACCACAGCTCGCCCAGGTGGTTCTCGAGCGGGGTGCCGGTCAGGCACAGCCGGTGGCGCGAATTGAGCAGTGCCGGCGCTTTGCGCAGCCTTCGAGCGGTTGTTCTTGATGTAGTGCGACTCGTCCAGGATGACCAGGTGGTAATTGATGCTCGCGCAGCTTTTCCTCGTCGCGCGGCAGCAGCGCGTAGGTGGTCAGCACCAGGTCGGCGCCAGTCGATCTGGTCGAACTGCTCGAGCCGCTCCTTGCCCTGCAACAGCAGCACTTTCAGGCCGGGCGCGAAGCGCGCCGCCTCGTCCTGCCAGTTGGTCATCAGGCTGGTCGGCGCGATCACCAGCGCCGGGCTGGTCAGGCGGCCGGCTTCCTTTTCCACCAGGATGTGGGCCAGGGTCTGCACCGTCTTGCCCAGGCCCATGTCGTCGGCCAGGATGCCGGCCAGGTCGTATTCGCGCAGGAACTGCATCCAGGCCAGGCCGTCGGCCTGGTAGTCGCGCAGGGTGGCCTGCAGGCCGGCCGGGGCCGGCACTTTCTGCACCGAGCCGAACAGGCTGAGCTTGCGGCCGGTTTCGCGCAACTGTTCGCCGCCGAACCAGCGCAGGGAGGTGGAGCGCGCCAGTTCCTCGAGGCGGCCCGCGTCGAGGGTCGACAGGCGCACCTGGTTCTTGATCTTGTCGCTGAAATACAGTTCGCCCAGGGTGCCGAGGATCGGCTTCAGGCGGCCCCACGGCAGCGCCACGCGCAGGCCGTCGGGCAGGGTGGCCAGCATCTGGTCGGCTTCGCCGTGCGCGGCCAGCACGTCCGGGTCGAAGTCGCTCGGCGCGCCGCGGATCAGCTGCACCAGCACCGGCAGCAGCGGCACCCGCTTCTGGTTGACCACGATGCCCAGTTCCAGCTCGAACCAGGCGTTGCCCGCTTCGGCCGGCTGGTCGATCTCGGCGTACCAGTCGTCCACCGCGACCACGTCGTAGCGGTAATGTTTCGAGCGCTGCACGTGCCAGCCGCTGCCGGACAGGGGGTCGAGGTCGGCTTCGGCGAAACGCAGCCAGTGCGCCTGGCTCTCGAGCTGCAGCGCGCCGGACAGGCCGTTCAGCGGCGCCGTGGCGGGCTTGCGGAAACCGAGCGCGGTCAGGGTCGCCAGCGCGGCCGCCTCGTGCCCGGCGTCGCGCGAAATGACCTCGGTGACGTCGCCGACCTGGCGCACCACGCGCTGGGCCGGGTCGAACGAGACGCGCTCGCCGTCGTAATCGTAGGACAGCACCGCCACGTCGTGCCAGCGCTGCTGGACGCCGTCGGCCAGCTGGACCGAATCGAGCAGCAGGTGCGGACGCGGCGCGACGTTGTCGCGCAGGCGCTGGGTCAGCGGTTGCGGCAGCGGCATCAGCTGCTGCAGGCCGTGGGCCAGCAGCAATTGCGACACGCGCCGCTTGTCGCTGCCGGTCAGCGCCGGAGCCTGGGCCACCAGCGCCTGCAGCTCGGCCAGCGAGATGTCGACCCCGCCGCGGTTCAGTTCCAGCGCGCCGCACGACAGGTTGTCGATATACCAAGGGGGATCGGTCGGCAGCATGTAATCGATCTGGTCGGCCGCGCTGTGGGTGGCGCCGGCCGCCGGTTCGACCTGCCAGCCGAGGCGCGCGGTGCGGCCCTCGTCGCGCCAGACCAGGTTGGCCTTGCGCACCGGTCCGGCCTGCAGCGGATACACCAGGCCGCTCGACATGTCGGGCCACGAGTTGGCCCACAGCAGTTTGTCTTGTTCCAGCAACATTTGCAGCAGGATCGCGCCGATCTTGCCCTTCGGCTCGGTCGCGGTGCTGCTTTGCGAGGCGCCGCTGCGCATCGCGATGAAGAAGCGCACCAGGTCCTCGTCGTCGCCTTCGAGGTAGGCGGGCGGGGCCGACAGCAGCGAGAACACCTCGGAGACCGGGCTGGCGGCGGCTACCTCGCCGTTCGGGCGCAGGCGTGCCTTGCACAGGCACAGCGCAACGTGGCGCCCGCCGCTGGTAGGGGCCAGCACGTACACGAATTTATAGTGGGCGAGCTTGGGATCCTTGACTTCGGCGGTGAGCTTGGGGCGCGGATGGGCCGCCGCGTCGACCCGCTGCAGCCAGCTGGCCACGGGCGCGGCAAGGGCGGGTGCTGGAGCGGAAGGCTGGGCCGGCACAGCCGCCGGCGGGGCAACACTGGGTTCGTCTCGCATTAAATCCATCGGGTGCATTGTTCCCTGCATTCTGTATCAAAAAAGACAAGAGCCGATATTATGCGTCATCCCCGGACGGTTGTTTGTTCCGGATCGTCCGCAAAAGAAAAACATTACATACTGCAACAACTGACAAGGGGAGCGCCAGAAAAAAAATGCTCGCGAGCAGCGCATTCGCCATGTTGCCGGAGCGTTCGGATGCGCCGGTCTGACATCATCGCCTCAAACTGCCGGCAAAACAAGCTGGCAGCATCAATACGTGACGGGCCCGCCCGGGACAGGCGGGATGCAGGCGTGTGTCATTTTCGCCACCGCCGGCCGGCGCTCGAATTTCCCCACGACCCGGTCAGACCCGAATTTCGCGCGAATTTCCCCAAAATCGTGATCTGACCCCGGTTTTCGGCTGTCAAGACTGGCGCATTCGCCCCGATTGCGTATCATTCCAGCCTCGACTCACCAGGATGTACCCATGCTCCCTACTATCGAACAACGCCTCGCCATCGAACTTGCCGCCAGACCGGTGCAGGTCGTCGCCGCCATCGCCCTGCTGGACGAAGGCGCCACCGTGCCGTTCATCGCGCGCTACCGCAAGGAAGCCACCGGCGGCCTCGACGACATCCAGCTGCGCCTGCTCGAAGAGCGCCTGCGCTACCTGCGCGAACTGGAAGAGCGCCGCGCCGCGATCATCGCGTCGATCACCGACCAGAACAAGATGACCCCGGCCCTGCTGGACGCGCTCGCCCACGCCGAGGACAAGACCCGGCTGGAAGACCTGTACCTGCCATACAAGCAGAAGCGCCGCACCAAGGCCCAGATCGCGATCGAGGCGGGCCTGGCGCCGCTGGCCGACGATCTGCTGGCCGATCCGGCCATCAATCCGGAAGAAGAGGCGGCCAAGTACCTGCGCGCGGCGTTCACCAGCGAGGATGGCAACAACCCGGGCGTGCTCGACGCCAAAGGGGCGCTGGACGGCGCGCGCCAGATCCTGATGGAGCGCTTCGCCGAGGACGCGACCTTGCTGCAGTCGCTGCGCGAATACGTGCGCGAACACGGCGTGGTCGAATCGAAGGTGGTCGCGGGCAAGCAGGACGAGGGCGAAAAATTCGCCGACTACTTCGATTATTCGGAGACCATCGGCACGCTGCCGTCGCACCGCGCGCTGGCGCTGCTGCGCGGNNCGCCGCGAAGGCATGCTGGACGTGATCCTGCGCCTCGACACCGAAGCGGAAAAGCCGAAATGGGACGCGCCGCACAACCCCTGCGAAGGCCGCATCGCCGCGCGCTTCGGCATCAGGAACCTGGGCCGTCCGGCCGACAAGTGGCTGTTCGACACCGCGCGCTGGACCTGGCGCGTGAAAAGCTTCATGCACCTCGAGACCGAGTTGATGGGCGCCCTGCGCGAAAAGGCCGAACTCGATGCGATCAACGTGTTCGCGCTGAACCTGAAAGCCTTGCTGCTGGCCGCGCCGGCCGGTCCGCGCGCCACCATGGGCCTCGATCCCGGCCTGCGCACCGGCGTCAAGGTGGCGGTGGTCGACGCCACCGGCAAGGTGGTCGACACCGCGGTGATCTATCCGCACCAGCCGAAGAACGATTGGGACGGTTCGCTGCACCTGCTCGGGCAGCTGGCGGCGAAGCACAAGGTGTCGCTGGTCTCGATCGGCAACGGCACCGCCTCGCGCGAAACCGACAAGCTGGCGCAGGACCTGATCAAGCAGCGCCCGGAACTGAAGCTGACCAAGATCGTCGTGTCGGAAGCCGGCGCGTCGGTCTACTCGGCCTCCGAATTCGCCTCGCGCGAGCTGCCCGACATGGACGTTTCGCTGCGCGGCGCGGTGTCGATCGCGCGCCGCCTGCAGGATCCGCTGGCCGAACTGGTGAAGATCGATCCGAAGTCGATCGGCGTGGGCCAGTACCAGCACGACGTCAGCCAGAGCCAGCTCGCCCGCTCGCTCGACGCGGTGGTCGAGGATTGCGTGAACGCGGTCGGGGTGGACGTGAATACCGCCTCGGCGCCGCTGCTGGCGCGCGTCTCGGGCTTGTCCGCCAGCGTGGCCCAGGGCATCGTCGCCTACCGCGACATGAAGGGCGCGTTCGCCTCGCGCGCCGCGCTCAAGGCGGTGCCGCGGCTGGGCGACAAGACGTTCGAGCAGGCGGCCGGCTTCCTGCGCGTGATGGGCGGCGACAATCCGCTCGACGCCTCGGCGGTGCACCCGGAATCGTACCCGCTGGTCGAAAAGATCCTGGCCGACATCAAGAAGGACATGAAGGCGGTGATCGGCGACGCCGCGCTGCTGAAAACGCTCAATCCGGCGCGCTACGCGGACGACAAGTTCGGCGTGCCGACGATTACCGACATCCTCAAGGAGCTGGAAAAGCCGGGCCGCGACCCGCGCCCGGAATTCACCACCGCCACCTTCAAGGAAGGCGTCGAGGAGCTGCGCGACCTGCGCCCGGACATGATCCTCGAGGGGGTGGTGACCAACGTCGCCGCGTTCGGCGCGTTCGTCGACATCGGCGTGCACCAGGACGGGCTGGTGCATATTTCGGCGCTATCGAACACCTTCGTCAAGGATCCGCATTCGGTGGTGAAGGCCGGCCAGGTGGTACGCGTGAAGGTGCTGGAAGTGGACGAGAAGCGCAAGCGCATCGCGCTGACCATGCGCCTGACCGACAGCGCGCCGCAGCCCGGCTCGAAGCCCGAGCAGCGCGCCGACCGCAACGACGGCAAGCGCCTGGCGCAGCACCAGAAGCAGGAGCGCTCGCCGGAGCCTGCGAGCGGCAGCATGGCGGCGGCGTTCGCCAAGCTGCGCGGCTGAACGGATTGCGCGTCCGGNNCAGGCGGCTCGCGGAATTCCTCCCCGCCCCACTCCCCCCGGTGTTTTCTTATAAAATGCCATCATCCATTCATTTTTTTCACCGAGGCAGCCATGAGCGACGTACAAACCTGGATCAAAGAGACCGTCAGCAGCACACCGGTCGTGTTGTTCATGAAGGGCACTGCCCAGTTCCCGCAATGCGGCTTTTCCGGCCGTGCAATCCAGATCCTGAAGGCCTGCGGGGTCGAGAATATCGCCACCGTCAACGTGCTGGACGATCCGGAAGTGCGCCAAGGCATCAAGGACTTCTCGAACTGGCCGACCATTCCCCAGCTCTACGTCAAGGGCGAATTCATCGGCGGTTCCGACATCATGAACGAGATGTTCGAATCGGGCGAACTCAAAACGCTGCTCGATGCCTGATCAAAGGCCGCGCCGGCTGGTCGTCGCCATCACCGGCGCCACCGGCGCGGTGTATGGCGTGCGCCTGCTGCGGCAACTTGCGGCCACCCCGGGGATCGAGACGCACCTGGTGATCTCGGACGCCGCCAACCTCACCTTGCACCAGGAAGTGGGCATGCAGCGGCGCGACGTCGAAGCGCTGGCCCACGTGGTGCACAGGAACCGCGACCTCGGCGCGTCGATCGCCAGCGGCTCGTTCCAGTCGGACGGGATGATCGTGGCGCCCTGTTCGATGAAAACCCTGGCCGCCGTGGCGCTGGGGCTGTCGGACAACCTGATCGCGCGCGCGGCCGACGTGGTGCTCAAGGAGCGCCGCCGGCTGGTGCTGATGGTGCGCGAGACGCCGTTCAACCTCGCGCACCTGCGCAACATGACGGCGGTGACGGAGATGGGCGGGATCATTTTCCCGCCGCTGCCGAGCTTCTACCACCGCCCGGCCAGCATCGATGAAATGGTCGATCACACCGTCGCGCGGGTCATCGACCTGTTCGGCGTCGACCACACGCTCGCACCGCGCTGGGCCGGCATGAAGCCGCCCGCGGACGCTTAGGTCAATCAGTCATACGGCCGGCGGCTCAGCGCTTGTCGAACTGCCAGCTGTCGGCCTTCTTCATTTCTTTTGCTTCCTCAACCATCCTGCGGTGCTGGATGCGCTTGCGCATCACTTCCGCATGCTGGGCTGCTGTCATCGGTGGAACGGTCATCAAGTCTTTGAGCTGCGCGGTGTTGCTGTAGTTACTTTTCATAAGGCGGCTAAATCCTCGGCTTCGTTACGTAACAAGGTGGCAAGACTGCCCGTACTGCTGTGATTATGGGCCACTATCCACGGTTTGTGCTGCACTTAATTCAGAATTGCCATGCAGAATTTTTTGTCCATGCAATCTTGATATTGTGCATCAATTGGGCGCAGATGCAATGACAAATCTTAGCTTGTAATAACTGTTACACCGGTTCAAGTTAATTTGTGCGGAGCGGGAGAAGGTGCAATCGCGACCGGGCGAACACGCCGGCGGACTGAGCGCGCGGGAGGAATGCGTTTGATTATTAGATTCGGAGCGGTTTTTTGAAGGGCGCAGACGAGATCAGTTGCGCTCTGGCGGGAAATAAATGACTACTTCTGGTAATTTATTCGCACGAGCATGCGAATAAATTCCCGTGCGATCTGGCGATGATGTTCGTCCAGACGCTGTAAATCAGCAATCAGTTTCACGTCGGCGGACTCGAAGCGGGACAAACCGTTCAGCGTGTGGCCGTTCGGCGCGGCGCTTTCGTCGCCGCCAAAGCGCAACCACTCCGCCGGCACGCCCAGCCATTGGGCAATCATCCGAAGTTTCTCTTGGGTCGGGATGGCCTCTCCCACCAGCCATTTACGGGCTGCATGCACCGTGATCGGACGTCCGTCGAAGCGAATGTTAAATTCGCGTGCCAGGCGGGTCGGGCTGTCTGGCGAGTAATGGGCGTTCTTCAGTGACTGTTGCAGCCGCACACTGAAACTTTCCCGTTCGTTTGATGAATTCATGGTTGGCACTATTTCATGCAATGGGATGAAAGTCAGTCTCTTGCACCAAGAGACCAATCGTGACAATCGCACAATGGCGATGTAACAGTTGGCCACTATATACCGTGCGGGCAACTGTCGCGGATATTGTGACTTGAAACTCTTCGATACGTGTGTAAATACGGTCAAAAAAACCGCTTCGGGCGCCTGCCAGGCCCGGATCGCGGCCTGTGCGCCTCAGTCCCGCGGGTGGCCGGCCAGCACAAACCGGATAATGCCATCTGCACCGATTAGCCGCCGCACGACACCGTCGGTCCATAATTTGTGGAGGTGCGCAAGCGCTTCGCCCAGGGCGAAGGTCAGCTGGTGGGCGTCGAGTTCGCGCCGAAACATGAGCGGCACGATGTCCATCGCCGAACACGGCGTGGCGCAGGCGGCGACCACTTCGGCCAGGCGCGCGTCGTGGTGCGCGCGCAGCTGGGCGATCCGGGTGTGCAGCCCGCGGAACGGCCGCCCGTGGGACGGCAATACCAGCGTATCGGCGGGCAGCGCGTCGAGCTTGGCGAGCGAATCGAGGTACAGTTGCAGCGGATTGCCTTCCGGCTCGACCGCGAACACGGAAACATTCGTCGAAATGCGCGGCAGCACCATGTCGCCCGAAATCAGCACCTTCAGCGCTTCGCAATACAGCGCCGCGTGCTCGGGCGAGTGGCCGAAGCCGGTGATCACGCGCCAGCGGTGGGCGCCGATGGCGATCTGCTGGCCGTCCCGGATCCGGGTGTACGACTCGGGCACGGCCGGCACCAGCGACGGGAAATAGTTACGCCGGGTCTGCATCTGTTCGAGCAGCCGGTCGCCCGCCAGTCCGTGGCGCTGGAAATGGGGAATCGCCGCGGTGCCGTCGACCCCGGGCAGCGCCGCCGACATCATGCGCCCGAAGCCGTATTCGCCGGTGGTGATCCAGAACGGTGCGCCGAAGCGGCGGCACAGCCAGTCCGACAGGCCGATGTGGTCGGGATGGCAGTGGGTGGCGATGACCCGCAACAGGGGCTGGCCCTGCATGGCGCCGGCAAACACCTGTTCCCAGGCCGCCCGGGTCGCGTCGGTGGCGACGCCGCAATCGACCGCGCTCCAGCCGGCCCGGCCCTCGGCCGCATCCTTCATCAGCCACAGGTTGATGTGATCGAGCGCGAACGGCAGCGGCATGCGCAGCCAGCCGAGCCCCGGCGCCAGTTCGTGCGCTTCGCCGATGGCCGGAAGGGTATCGCCCAGCGGGTAGGCAAGCTGCGACTCGAGAGGGTTCATGGCAGATCTTTCGTGTTCATAAAGGCGGGAGGCGCGCTACAATGCGCTTGACGTTGACGTAAACGGAAGCCGCTGCGTCATTCTAAGCGATTCCGACTTTTGCAACTTTCCACCGCCACGACGGATCCGAAATGCCAACCTACACCATCGCCGAACTGGCGCGCGAATTCGACATCACCGCGCGCGCCATCCGGTTTTACGAAGACCACGGCCTGCTCAGCCCGAGCCGCGAAGGCGCGGGCGGGCGCAGCCGGGTCTATACCGCGCGCGACCGCACCCGCCTGAAACTGACCCTGCGCGGCAAGCGCCTCGGCCTGACCCTGTCGGAAATCAGGAGCATCGTCGACATGTACGAGTCGCCCAAGGACACCGTGGCGCAGATGAACCGTTTCCTCGGCGTGCTGGCGCACCAGCGCGAAACGCTCGAGCAGCAGCGCGCCGACGTCGAGATGGCGCTGGCCGAAATCAGCGCCCACGAAGAAGAATGCCGGCGCATGCTGGCCGAGGCGATGGAAACGCCGGCCGTCTCGTGAGCGGCGGTTTTACTTTACGTTTACGTTAACGTCACATCGGCGTATCATCCAGTTTTGCCCAACCTCCGTGAGGACCACATGTTGCACCTGCCTGGCTTGACCTTTGATCATGGCGAAGACATCGCCGCGCTGCGCGAAGCGGTGCAACAGTTTGCCGCCGTGGAAATCGCCCCGCGCGCCTTTGAGATCGACCGCAGCGACCAGTTCCCGATGGACCTGTGGCGCAAGATGGGCGACCTGGGCGTGCTCGGCATCACCGTCGACGAGCAGTACGGCGGCGCCCAGATGGGCTATCTGGCCCAC
>CXWL01004170.1_pt1 | contig 12865 bp, 10 predicted proteins | sample 590931 | NCBI WGS metagenome assembly CXWL01 (sample SAMEA3498368, study PRJEB10139) | groundwater metagenome | biome: water well; material: biofilm material | place: Germany | collected 2015-04-27
AATTCCGCCGAACGATATGGAGCTGGCGATCTTGCAGGACAAGCTGTTCGATCAGGCCATGATTTTTGGTGAGGCGCGCCCTTACTTGGTTGCGCTGGCGGTGGTTAACCCAGAGGCGTGGTTGCAATTCTGTAAAGAGTTGGGTATGAACGCCAACGAGTCGGCAACGCTTTCGGATAGCCGAGTACAGACCAAGGTGCTGGAACGAATTGCGGTGGGTGTGAAAGCGTTTCCCGGCTATGCGAAGATCAATCGTGTGCTATTACTGCAAGAGCCTTGGAGCATTGATAATGGCTTGCTTACTCCGACTCTAAAATTGAAGCGTCCGCATGTGGTGGGTAGATTTGAAAAGCAAATTAAGCAACTTTATGAAGGTCATTAAAACCCGTCATTGCGAGCGTAGCGCGGCAATCCAGTTAATTGCAAAGACACCCCGCATCGCGGGGACAAAATCAAAAGCACTTTAGATAAAACCGCTGGATTGCCACGCTACGCTCGCAATGACAGCATCTAAATTTTAGGAGGGTATCTCGTGTCCGAACAACCCATCGTAACTTTACCCAATCGTGAACCCACCATCCGTGTTGCAGCGATGCCTTCCGATGCCAATTACACAGGCGATATTTTCGGCGGTTGGCTGATGGGGCAAGTAGATATTGCGGGCAGTATCCCCGCCGTGCAGCGCGCCAAAGGAAGGGTCGCGACGGTGGCGGTCAACTCCTTCGTGTTCAAGCAACCGCTATTCGTCGGTGACATCGTCAGCTTTTATGCCGACATCATCAAAGTAGGTAACACCTCCATCACTGTGGACGTGGAAGTGTATGTGCAGCGTAACCCTGCCAAGCCTGAATGTGTAAAAGTTACCGAAGCGACGTTGACCTACGTGGCGGTCGATGAAAATCGCAAACCGAGAGTTGTATCAGTAGAAGAATAAGCGCATTATTCGAGCTGGAGTTTTCAGCAAATGAATCAAAAATTCACGCATAAAAAATTGAAATTTTAGAGTTGGTTTAAGTGGTGTGCATCGCTGAGTTGTCTGTCATTAAGTTGTTTTGAAATTTTCATTAACACAATCAGGGAGAGTTCAAATGCGTCAATACAAGTTCGGATCAGCATTGCTGATGACTATGATTTTGGTCGGTTGTGGTGGGGGAGGAGATGACGTTCCCGCGAAACCTAAATTCACTGCGCAAGTTTCGTTTGGCGATAGTTTGAGTGATGTGGGTAGTTACAAAGTTGGTAAAGTTGCGGCAGATGGGGGTGGGCAATTTACTATCAATGTTCCTGGCACAACACCCACTAACTGGACACAGATGACGGCAGGTAAATTAGGGCTGCCTCCCCCCTGCGCCGCACAAAAAGGTTTGAATGACGGGACAGGCATAGCGTCAGACACCAACGTGGCGGTCACTAACGATGCCGCGTGTACAGGATATGGTCAAGGCGGTGCAATGGTGACTAATCCGATAGGAGTTCGGAATGCGGATCCATCGAATAAAGATAAAGGGATGCAAGAAGACGCTTTAACCCTTCCAGTGGTGGAGCAAATCAACAATCATCTCGCTGCGCATGGGGGAAGTTTTACCGGTGGCGAAATCGTGTTGGTGATGGCGGGTGCGAATGATGTGCTGATGCAATTGGGAAATTTGAAAGCCGCAGTCACTGTTGCAATTAGAAATGCAGTTCCTGCGCAAATAGCAGCAGATATTGCCAGCGGTGCGTGCGTTCCAACCGATGCTCAGGCAAGCAATTGTGTGGATGCGGCGGTGGCAACATTGACACCAACAGTAGGCGCACAAACCTTGATTGCATACCTGACAGCGAATACTGCAACTGCCAATTTAGCAATGGAGGCAGCGGCTAACGAGCTGGTGGCGGCGGTGGACACCAAAATTTTGGCTAAGAATGCCAAATATGTGACAGTAATAAATGTGCCTGACATTACGACGACACCATTTGCTGCTACTCAAAATGCACCTACAAAAGCTTTTCTGGCGGGCTTAGTCACGGCTTTCAATAATAGATTGAAAATTGGACTAGATGCTTTGCCAGGAAAATCTAATGTGCTTTTTGTGGATGCGAATACCGCCAGCCATGATGAGACGCAAAATCCAGCCAAATATAATTTGGCAAATGTCGCTGATACTGCTTGTAATTTAACCAAGCCGACTCCTAATTCACGGGAGTCATCGCTGATTTGTAACCTGAGCAACCTTGCCACGGGCGTAACTCCTACCAACATGGGTGGCTACTTGTTTGCTGATACGGTTCACCCAACCCCTTACGGACATTTGCTTTTTGCGACGTATGTTTTGCAAGCGATGACCAACAAAGGTTGGTACTAATTTGATGCAGTGTTCTTACAAATTCGGGAGATGAAATCATGATATTCAAACAAACGGTGGTGAGTTGGTCGGCAGCGGGTGCATTGTTGGCGATGTCTGGTGGTGTGGCGGCATCGGGGTTTGCTCTGATCGAGCAAAATGCCAGCGGCTTGGGCAACGCTTATGCGGGCGGTGCGGCGATTGCGGAAGATGCGTCAACGGTGTTTTTTAATCCAGCGGGAATGACTCGCCTAAGCGGTAAGCAAGTGGTGATTGCGGGGCATTTGATTAACCCGTCAGCAAAATTCACTTCCTCTACGGGCGTGAGCGGAGGTGATGCGGGTGGTTTGGCATTTGTACCCAATGCCTATTTTGCGATGGAGGTGAAGCCTGGACTGAAAGCGGGTTTGGGTTTGAATGCGCCATTTGGTTTGCAGACTGAATATGATGCGAATTGGGTAGGTAAACATCAAGCGATTAAGTCAAAGCTTGAAACGATGAACGTTAATCCTTCCGTTGCTTACCAAGTGAATGATGCGCTGAGCCTCGGCGGTGGTTTGAACTACCAGCATATCAGCGGCGAATTATCCGAGTTTAAGGGAGGTGCACTCGGAACTGCGGTTATCAAAGGAACTGACAATACTTGGGGTTACAACTTGGGTGCTTTGTACAACGTGAATGCGAACACGCGAGTCGGCGTGGCATATCGTTCAGCGATGAGCTATACACTGACAGGCACAGTAAGCACGTCGTTACCTTTTGCCAATGGTCCGGTGTCGCTGGATGTGAAATTGCCTGACAGTTTTTCAATGAGTGGCGTGCATAAACTAAATGACCATTACGAAGTCATGGCGGATGTCACGCTGACGGGTTGGAGTTCGTTCAAACAAGTGAAAATAGTGGATGGTGCAGGTGCAACAATTTCTAATACGCCAGAAAATTGGAAAGATACGGTGCGGGTTTCAGTGGGTGCAACGCATCATTACAGTGAGCAATGGTTGGTGCGTGCGGGTTTGGCTTACGATCAAGCACCTGTTCCCGATGCTTTCCGCACCGCGCGTATTCCTGACAACAATCGCACTTGGATAGCATTGGGTGGGCAGCGCAAGCTATCCGCAGCAAGTACGATTGATTTTGGATATGCGCATTTGTTTGTGAAAGATTCCACGATTAACTCCGCTAATCCTCCACCAGCACTGGTGGGCTCTTACAAGAACAGCGTGGATATTTTAAGTGCGCAATACACGCACAATTTTTAAGCAGTAATGAGTGCAAGGGGAGGACGTAAAGTCTTCCCCTTTTTTTGTTTCTGGAGAACGCAATGAATGAAAATTTTGTGATCCGTAAAGTTGCCGTACTCGGTGCAGGGGTGATGGGGGCTCAGATCGCCGCGCATCTGGTAAATGCCAATGTCGAGACGTTGTTGTTTGATTTGCCCGCCAAAGAGGGTGAGCCGAACGGTATCGTCAACAAGGCGTTGGAGGGCTTGAAGAAGCTTGATCCCGCGCCTGTATCCAGCCCTGCCAAGATCAGTTTTATCGAAGCGGCGAACTACGAGCAGCACCTGGATAAATTGCGCGAATGCGATTTGGTAATTGAAGCCATCGCTGAACGTATCGACTGGAAATCTGATCTGTATCGTAAAATTGCGCCGTTCCTGGGGGCACACGCCATCTTTGCTACCAATACGTCTGGTTTGTCGATTAACAAACTTGCCGAAGCCTTCCCTGAGAATTTGCGCCATCGTTTTTGCGGCATTCACTTTTTTAACCCGCCGCGTTACATGCATTTGGTTGAGCTGATTCCGTGTACGGGCACAGATGTTCCGTTGCTTGATCAGTTAGAAACCTTTTTGGTATCAACGCTGGGCAAAGGCGTGGTACGCGCCAAAGATACGCCAAACTTCATCGCCAACCGCATCGGCGTGTTCTCCATGCTGGCAACCATGCACCACGCGCAGCGTTTGGGTTTGGGCTTTGATGTGGTGGACGCACTCACGGGGCGTTACCTCGGTCGCCCCAAAAGCGCGACTTTCCGCACGTTGGATGTGGTGGGCATAGACGTGTTTTCTCATGTGGTGAACACCATGCGCGACAATCTTGCGGATGACCCTTGGCACAGCTATTTCAAATCGCCTGACTGGATGAGCAAGCTGATCGAACAGGGAGCGTTGGGGCAAAAATCCAAGCGCGGCGTGTATCAAAAAGTGGGCAAAGAAATTCAAGTGTTGGATTTGGCGAGTGGTGCATATCGGGTGTCTGATGGCAAAGCCGACGATGCGGTGAAAGACATGCTGCGTGAACGCGATTGGTCAGCCAAGTTGGGCAAGCTGCGCGATAGCGACAACCCGCAAGCGCAATTCGTATGGAGCATTTTTCGCGACACCTTCCATTACTGCGCGACACAACTGGGCAGCATTGCAAACAACGCGCGCGACCTTGATCTAGCGGTGCGTTGGGGTTTTGGCTGGGACACAGGCCCGTTTGAAATCTGGCAAGCAGCAGGCTGGCAGCAAGTGGCCGGGTGGATCAATGCCGACATTGCGGCGCTTAAGACGATGGCTGGCGAGCCGCTCCCTGATTGGGCTACAGAGGTATCACGCGTGGGTGTACACACGGCGCAGGGTTCATATTCTCCCCACCCTAATCTTTACAATCCTCATTTGCCGGATGCACAGGGCTCGATGCGCGGTAATGAAAAACCCAAAGGTACGTTGTTGGGCGGGAACGCGGAAAAATTGTCGGGCTATCAACCTCGCTCCGCACTTCCTGTGTATCGTCGCCAACTCTATCCCGATGCGCTGTTGGGTGAAGTGCGTGAATATGGCGAAACCGTATTTGAAAACGAACATGTAAGGCTATGGCACACGGGTGACAACATCGCCATCCTAAGTTTTAGAAGCAAACTGCACACGTTGGGCAACGAAGTGTTGGATGGCATCCTGCGAGCATTGGACGAAGCCGAAGCGCATTTCTCCGCACTCGTCATTTGGCAGACCGAGCCGCCGTTCTCGGCAGGCGCAAACCTGCTGCAAGCCATGCAGGGTGTGCAAGAACCTGTACCGGAAGCGGGGATGTTCGGCAAGCTCAAGCAAGCTGCAAGCCGCGTCAAATATACCGTGGCAGGTGGCGGTGGGTTGGGTGATGTACTCAACGCTGCAACAGGTAATGTGGCTCGCGTGGCAGACGTAGTCGAAAAATTCCAAATCATTTCGCAACGTTTGAAATACGCACAAGTGCCCACCATCGCCGCAGTGGATGGTTTGGCGTTCGGCGGTGGGTGCGAATTTGCGATTCACTGCACGCGTCTTGTCGCCACGCTGGAAAGCTATATAGGCCTCGTCGAAGTCGGTGTGGGTTTACTGCCTGCAGGCGGTGGATGCAAAGAATTTGCACAGCGCGCCGCAGCAGAAGCCAGAGGCGGCGACATCTTCCCTTTCCTTAAACGCTACTTTCAAATGATCGCGATGGGTGAAGTTGCCAAGAGTGCCGAGATGGCGCGCGACATGGGCTTCCTCAAATCGTCAGATCGTATTGTGATGAATCGCTTTGAACTGCTGCATGTAGCGAAGGAAGAAGCACGCGCACTCAACGCAACCGCGTATCGCCCACCGCTGCAAAACAGACAAATACCCGTTGCGGGACGCACCGGAATCGCTACTTTCAAAGCCTCTATGCTCAACATGCGCGAAGGCGGCTTTATCTCCGAACACGATTACAACATCGGCTGCCGCGTAGCTGAAGTCATGTGCGGCGGTGATGTCGAAACCGGCAGTTTGGTGGATGAGCAATGGCTACTTGATCTGGAGCGACGCAATTTTATGGAGTTGATTGCGACAGAAAAAACTAAGGAACGAGTGGAATATATGTTGAAGAATGGCAAGCCGTTGCGGAACTAAAAAATTGGATATTCGCACTCAAAAATAAGAGTAGAAGCTGTGTGGCGAATTGTGGTTATTCGTGGTGATTTATGTAGTTAATTTTATAGTGACCACCATTCAATATATTGTGTAATAATGAAAAATAGTTATATTTTGTAGTTAATAAATTATCCACTTGTAGTTTATGCAACCAACCTTTGTAGATTATCCGCTCAGGATTATTGAGTTGAACTTCTCCTCACCATTAACCGATGTGGTGATGGAGTTGGAGCATCTGCGCCGGTTGCAACTTTCGGGAGACACCCCGCCTGCGGTATTTTTCCAACTCAAAACTATTTTTCATACGCTGGAAAGTCTCGGCTCTGCTCGTATCGAGGGCAACCACACCACGCTGGCAGATTACATCGAGAGCAAAATAGAAAACTTGCCCAACCCAGCCGAGAACATTCAGGAGGTTCATAACATTGAGCGGGCGATGGATTATGTGGAAGAAGCCGTGCAGGTTGGTGGAAGCATCACAGAGCAATTGATCCGAGAGTTGCACCAAATGACCGTGAGCGGATTGACGCGAGAGGGCGATAAAACGCCGGGGAAATATCGCGGCGGCAATGTGAAAATTGCGGGTGCGACACACCTGCCGCCCGATGTGGCTACCGTGTCTGGCTACATGCAAGAGTTGGTTGAATTGATTAACCGCCCCGATGCGCACAAATATGATTTGCTAAAAATGGCGTTGATACACCATCGCTTCTGCTGGATACATCCTTTCGGCAATGGTAACGGGCGCGTCGTTCGGCTGCTGAGTTACGCCATGATGATTAAATACGGATTCAACGTGCAAACGAGCGGCAGAGTGTTGAACCCCACCGCTGTTTTTTGCAACGATCGCGATGCCTATTACGCCAACTTATCTGGCGCAGATAGTGGGACAGAGCAAGGCTTAGAGGCGTGGTGTCTCTACGTGTTGAGCGGCATCCGCGATGAGCTGCAAAAAGTTGATAGGCTCACACAATACGCTTACCTGCGTGATGAAATTCTCAAGCCCGCGTTGGCAAACAGCAAGATCAGGAGGCTCATTAACGCGCAAGAAGAAACCGTACTGGCAATGGCGATAGCCAAAAAAGAATTCAAAGCAGCAGACCTTGATACCATCCTGCCCGCGCTCACCAAACGTCAGCGCACCTACTTACTATCGAAATTGCTAGCCGCCCAAATGATCCGCCCCGTGCGCGAAGGTGCGCGTAGCTACACCATTAACTTCACCAACAACTATTTACTGCGTGGTGTCATCCATGCGCTAGAGCAGAATGGTTTTATTCCGACGTTGGTGAGGGCAGGGTGATATGGAACTGATGTTTATTTATTGAAAACTTTATGAATGCTCAAGAAAGGATGAAGCGTGCTAAAACTGCAATTCTTTGTCGCAAGAATACTGACTTGTTTACAGATATTGTAGCTAAAGAAAAAGGGGCATTTTCAGGTTTGCGGACTTTGTTTGCATCCGATGTGGCTGGAGTGAATCTTCAGTTTGAGGATATTCCAAACATAGCAAATATATTTACAGGGAAAGGGCTGTTAGCTTTTTCGCAAGAAATTGATAGCCAGATGGCTCAAGGTAAAGCCAATCTTGAATTTGATCAGTGTGTATTGCTTGATACCAATTTTCTTTCAGACCTACCGAGATACTTTTCTGGAGAAGCGTTTTCTAATCCTAACCAGAGAGAGAAGATAGAAGAGGTTTTGAATTTTGTCGACAGAAAATTAGGGCGGTCGTTTAATTTTTCTTTTGTTGCTTTGGAAAACTTATTAGAGGCTAGGAAACCAAACAATCCACATCCCCATCGAAAAGTAGCAGCCGCTAAAGCATATGGAAAATTTGGTTGTTCAGCGACTTCCGCTGATATTGAAAGCTGTCAAACACAAGCAGAGCGTTTCTGGTTGGACTTCTTAACTAATGAAGAGAATTGGAAGGCACTGCATCGCAGGGATATGGTTTATTGCATTTTGCTAAAGGCTCAATTGCTGCGTTGGTCAAAGCATTCTTTGAATGATGCGGTATTAGAGTTAGTGCGTTTGAGCTTGAGTTACTTTGAAAAATTGGCACTTAAAGAAATATATTTTGGGTGGAAGCTGTTGCGTGGCAACGTTGCTGGAGCAATTCAATTAGATATTTTCCATGAAACGGATTTGAATAAGCCAACAAAAAAATCCCTCGATCGAATTTCAGCATTAGCTTGGGATTTGTTTTTATTTCGCCACATTGAAAGCTCAATGACGCTGCATAAAGGCAATAAATTCTTTGTTCCGCTTGTTAGTACCTTTGATAAGGGGCTTTTGCAGGCAATTCAACTTTGTCCCTTACGTGCTTTGATAATGGATGATGTGAGTTGCCAAGTGCAGGCCGTATTTGATGACGAGCTTGAGTTCGAAATATGTCTTCGAGAAGCAATCAAGGGTGATGCCGATATAACCATTCGCATGCAGAATCCCCAAGCTCAAGGAGCTTTGGCTTCTAATTTTAGTAGGGTCAGCAAGGAGATTTGTAAGTTAGAAGAAATGGTGAACAAGTGTATTCAAGCAACATGACCCCGCTCAACCCACAATCCGATTTCAACGAAATCACGCAACTAATCGTCGCTGCGAAACGGCGTGCTGTGCAGGCGGTGAATGTCTCGTTGATCGACCTCTATTGGCAGATGGGGCAGACCATCAGCTGCAAGATAGCGCAGGCAGAATGGGGTGATGGAGTTGTGGCGCAACTAGCGGAACATTTGGCGCGCACTCAGCCAGGGTTGCGTGGTTTTACCCGTAGTAATTTATTTCGGATGCGTCAGTTTTACGAGGCTTATCGGGATGAGGCAATTGTCTCATCACTGCTGAGACAATTGTCGTTGACGCACAACCGCATCATTTGCAACCAAGAGAAATATAGGATGTGCCACAGCATTTTTCGTTTATGAATAAAGACATTAAAAAGCCGAACGACAATACTCAAGCTAATGAGCTTGTGGGGCTTGCTCGGTTGGGCGAAAATGCAAGCACAGAGGGGAATCACCATGACAGCCAAACAATTACAACAACTCGATCAGCACCTCAGCCAGTGGCGGGCAAACCACGCGGACGAAGTGACGGTGCGGGCGGCGTATCGCCAGCAGGTATTGCGCTTCACGCTGAGTTCGATGGCGTTGGAAAACGAGCCGATCAATCCGCAGCGGCTGATGCAACTTTTGAATCAACCCGACCGATAGATGCAACGCGTGAGCTGGCGACCGCTGTTGGGGCATTAACATACACTGAGGTATCCGAACGTATTGCGGTGAACATTGCGCATAGCCTTGATGCGTTGCTGGAGAAGTCCCCTGAAGATATTTTTATCACGTCTAGATGGATTTGTGGCATCCACCGTGGTATTGCAGGCGCGTTGTTTCCTGAGTGGGCGGGTTGTTTTCGCAGTACCGATGTTCAAGTTGGAACGCATTTCCCGCCGTCTGGAAATGACGTTGCTGTCCACACTCAGAATTTTTGTCTTGACCTTGAGGAGCGTCTGCGCCATTTGCAAGGAGCGGCTTCCATTGCTGAACTACTGGCTTGGGTGGATTGGCGTTTTCAGTGGATACACCCATTCAAAGATTTTAACGGTAGGACGGGGCGTATTCTGCTCGTTGCATTAAGCTACAAACTTGGTTTGCCGCCGATTGATCCTGCTGCCGAGGGTTCTGGTAAGAAAATTTATTTCGAGGCGTTGCGTGCTGCCGATGCTGGCAATCTCAGTCTGTTGACCGAGTTGTGGCTTGATCGGTTGGGGAGTGTTGATTGAAAATCGGAGGTATGAAATGAACAAACAAATCCAAGAAGCCTACATCGTTGCTGCAACGCGCACGCCGGTTGGCAAAGCACCGCGCGGGATGTTTCGCAATACGCGCCCTGACGATCTGTTGGCATTCGTTATCAAGAGTGTAATGGCGCAAGCTCCATCGCTTGACCCTGCAAGCATCGGCGACGTAATTGTCGGTTGTGCGATGCCAGAGGCGGAGCAGGGGACGAACGTGGCGCGCATCTCGTTGTTGTTGGCGGGGTTGCCGATTACCGTACCGGGGCTGACGATTAATCGCTTTTGTTCTTCAGGCGTGCAAGCTGTGGCGTTGGCGGCGGATCGTATTCGTCTTGGCGAGGCGGATGTGATGCTGGCTGCAGGGGTGGAGAGCATGAGCATGGTGCCGATGATGGGTAATAAGATTGCGTTTAATCCTGCCGTGTTTGAACACAATGAACATTACGGTATCGCTTATGGCATGGGGCTAACAGCGGAGAAGGTGGCAGAGCGTTGGAAGGTAAGCCGAGAGGCACAAGATGCGTTTGCGTTGCAGAGCCATCAGCGCGCGATTGCTTCGATTGCGAAGGGCGAATTTGCAGATGAAATTTCGCCATATCACATCGCCGAACATTTGCCCGATATGCAAACACGCGAAGTGAAATTGAAATCGCGCGATGTGGCACAAGACGAAGGGCCGCGTGCGGATACCTCGCTTGAAGCGTTGGGTAAACTCAAAACGGTGTTCGCGCAAAAAGGTTCTGTGACGGCAGGCAATAGTTCGCAGATGTCGGACGGTGCGGGCGCGGTATTGCTGTGCAGTGAGGCAGCGTTGAAGCGTTACAACCTCACGCCGATTGGAAAATTCCTCGGCTTCAGCGTGGCAGGTGTGCCACCGGAGATCATGGGCATCGGCCCGAAAGAAGCGATTCCAAAGGTGTTGAAGCAAGTGGGCTTGAGCCTAAGTGATATGGGTTGGATCGAACTTAACGAAGCATTCGCCGCGCAGTCGTTGGCAGTCATTGGTGATTTAGGACTTGATCCCGCTATCGTTAATCCACTCGGTGGTGCGATTGCATTGGGTCATCCACTCGGCGCAACAGGCGCGATTCGCACGGCAACACTGTTGCATGGCTTGCGTCGCCGTAAACAAAAATACGGCATGGTGACGATGTGTATTGGCACGGGGATGGGGGCAGCGGGGATTTTTGAGGCACTTTAAGGAAAAGCTGTCCACGAAAAACACGAAAGGCACGAAAAATAAAATCAGAAACTTAAAATTTTTATTGCTTTCACCAAGTAGTCGAACTACAAGTAAACAGTTTTGATTTTAGTTTTATTTCGTGCCTTTCGTGTTTTTCGTGGACAAATGTTTTGAACTAAGGAGGATAAAAATGAAAAAAATACTACTGATAATCTCTGGTTTTTTGTTGAGTTTTAACGTCAGTGCAATGGAAGTGTCAGGCGTAAAGTTGGCGGACAGCGTGCAGCTTTTGGGCAGCCATTTGGTGCTGAACGGCGCTGGTGTGCGCACAAAGATAATCTTCAAAGTTTATGTTGCCGCTTTGTACGTTTCGCAAAAACAAACGACAGCGGGTGCGATTTTGTCTGACACCAATTCACAGCGCGTGGCGTTGCACATGCTTCGTGAATTAAGCGATGAGAAGTTGCTGAACGCATTTAACGAAGCCATCGACGCGAACCACACGCCGGCAGAATTGAGTGCGTTGTCAGCATCGCTAAAACAGATGGCAGATATTTTTCATCAGGTAAAAGAAGTCAAAGAAGGTGATGTGATCACGCTGGACTATATGTCTGGTGGTACGCAAATCAGCCTGAACGGCACACCACGCGGCACGATTGCTGGCGAGGCATTTCACCGTGCTTTACTAAAAATATGGTTGGGTAACAAGCCCGTTCAAGACGATTTGAAAAAGAGTTTGTTGGGTGGTTGATGCAGGTGTACTAAATGCGGATGCACATTCCGCATTGATAAATCGCGCTGCACTTGATGCTGCAATTAGTGCGCAAGGTGCGGAATTTCAGAATTCAATAACGGCTGCACATGCGCATTTATTTGCTGATGTTGCGGTGTTTGTGACGCGCGAACAAGTGAAGCAGATGCAAGCGGTGATTACGGCGGTGGAAGCTGTATTGAAATCACAAGCCCTTCTCCTTAACTCTCTCCCTCTTGGAGTGTTTTACGGTTACGATTTTCATCTCAATACGCAAGGTGCGCATCTCATCGAGATCAATACCAATGCAGGTGGGGCATTCCTTAATGCGTTGTTGATTGAAAGCCAAGATAAAACTGCTGAAAAATTGCAGGAACTCTTCCTTGAAATGTTCAGCAACGAATGGCGTTTAGCGCGCGGCGATGCCCCACTTGAAGCTGTTGTCATTGTGGATGAACAACCTGCAACGCAATATCTCTACCCTGAACTTTTATTGGCAAAAGCGATGTTTGAGCGCGCTGGCATAAGCGCATATATTGTTGATCCCTCTGTTTTGCAAACGCGAGATGAGGGCTTGTATGTAGGCGATCAGAAAATTGATTTGATCTACAACCGCCTCACGGATTTTTCTTTGCAGCAATTTCCTCATATTCGTAGTGCTCACGAAAAACAGCAAGTGGTGTTGACACCCAACCCATCTCACTATCAACGTTATGCCGATAAGCGCAAGCTGACATGGCTTGCAGATAGCGTATCGATGCGCTCCGCAGGTGTGCCACAAGCCAGTATCGACGAGCTTCTACAAGGTATCCCTCAAACGAAATTAGTGAATGCGGCAGATGCTGAGCAATGGTGGTCAGAGCGCAAGCAGTGGTTCTTCAAACCCGTGAACGGT
>CXWL01133366.1_pt1 | contig 12863 bp, 11 predicted proteins | sample 590931 | NCBI WGS metagenome assembly CXWL01 (sample SAMEA3498368, study PRJEB10139) | groundwater metagenome | biome: water well; material: biofilm material | place: Germany | collected 2015-04-27
TTTGAGAAATAGAACTTAATAAATTTTTATAATTCTTTTCTACTTGCAAATATTGTAAGCGTTGTTTTTCGATTTCTTGAGCCGAAATTATGCCTTTCTTAAATAACGTTTCTTGTCGGTTTAAATCGGTTTTATGAATTTGTAATTCATTTTCAGTAATAGTTTTTTGAGATAACAATAATTCTAATCTCTCTGCTAATTGATTTTTTTCAAAACCTTGTGCATTGGTGTCAATATTGAAAGGTTTTAAGTTTTTGTTTAAATTATCAGCGATATATTGTTTTTGAAAAACAGCAAAACTCGCTTCAATTTCACCCAATTGTGCATTTTTAAACTTCTCAAAAGGAAATTTACTTTTGTCTAAATTGATATTTTCAATCGTTGCTTTCAATAAAAAAACATCTTTGTAATTGGCTGAATTTTCAATTATTGCCAAAGGTGTATTTGCTTTAACTAGCGCTTTATCTTCAATTAAAATCGCTTGAATTTTTCCATTCACTTTGGCTACTAACTTTTCTGGCGGTGTGTTGGTAGTGATGATAATTTCGCTACTCACCACATCTGGATATCTAATAAACCAAGAAGTGAATAACAACATTAATATGATTCCGAAAATTAGAAATGTTCCCCAACGAATCATCCAATTTGGAACTTTGGTAAGTATATCTTGTACTTCTTCACTACGTAGTTCGAAGTCGGTGTTTTTATTTTCTGACATATTCATTTTTTTAGCTTCCAAGTTGCAATTGATTTCGCACTAAGTTATAGTAATTTCCTTTTTTTGCCACTAACGTTTCGTGATTTCCAATTTCAATAATTTTCCCTTTTTCTAGTACAACAATTTGATCGGCATTCATAACCGTACTTAATCGGTGTGCGATAACCACCACTGTTTTATCTTTGAAAAAGATATCTAGTTTTTCCATGATTTCTTTTTCGTTATTCGCGTCAAGCGCAGAAGTTGCTTCGTCAAAAAACAACATTTCTGGATTTTTATATACCGCTCTAGCAATCAATAAACGTTGTTTTTGTCCCGTACTCATTCCTACACCCTCAGAACCAATTTTGGTATTGTAACCTAATGGTAAGCCAGAAATATATTCTTTAATGTTGGCGACATCAGCGGCGTAAACCAAACGTTCTTTGTCAATAATATCTACGCCAATAGCAATGTTATTAGCAATAGTATCATTAAAAATAAAACCTTCTTGCATTACCGCTCCAATATTGTTTCGCCAAGCTTTTTGAGAAATATTTTTTAATTGCGTATTACTAATTAAAATTTCTCCGTTTTGTGGTTCGTAAAACTTTAAAAGTAATTTCATTAAAGTGGTTTTTCCGCTTCCACTTGTTCCTACAATTGCTGTAATTTTATTGGATGGAATAGTCAGACTTAAATTATCTAAAACAGAAATATCGGAACCTAAATAACGAAAAGACAAGTCTTTAATTGTGATATCTGCGTTTGCAGGAATGTCATTGGTTTGATGTGCTTCTTGCTGAATTTCATCTTCTTTTTCGTGAATTTCAGACAAACGTGCTAAGGATATTTTAGCGTCTTGTAATTCTCTTACAAAACCAATTAGTTGCGAAATTGGACCGTTTAAACTTCCAACAATAGAACTAATGGCCAACATCATTCCTAAGGTAATTGTGCCATCAATAACCAGTTTTGCAGATAAAACTAAAATGAAAATATTCTTTAGTTCATTAATAATTTGAGAACCTGATGATTGTGTTTGTTCTAAGATTAATCCTTTTGTAGAAACGCGGAATAATCTGGCTTGCACATATTCCCAACCCCAGCGTTTTTGTTTTTCGGCATTGTGTAATTTAATTTCTTGCATGCCGTTGATTAACTCAATTACTTTACTTTGTTCTTGAGATACTTCAGAGAAACGCTTATAATCTAATTCTTCTCTTCGTTTTAAAAACAAAGTAATCCATACAAAATAGAGAATACTTCCTGCAAAAAACACAAAAAATATCATTAAATTATAGTAAGCCAAAACACCGCCCATAACTACCATATTAAAAATAGAAAAGATGACGTTTAATGAGGATGTAGTAAGTATTTTTTCAATTCGATGGTGGTCGTTGATGCGTTGCATGATATCGCCAGTCATACGAACATCGAAAAAAGATATGGGTAAATTCATTAATTTGATAAAAAAATCGGAAATTAATGAAATGTTGATTCTAGTGGAAAGGTGAAGCATGATCCAGCCTCGTATTAATTCTAACCCCATTTTCCCTGCAAAAAGGAATAGTTGAGCGAATAAAATCATATATACAAAGCCCATGTCTTGGTTTTGAATTCCAACATCAACAATGCTTTGCGTTAAAAACGGAAAAATTAATTGCAAAATACTTCCTGCAAGAAGATTGACAACTAATTGTATTAAAAATGATTTGTATTTTAGTACATAACGAGATAATAAACCTAAGCCTAAACCTTTTTTCTTATCATTTTTATCTGTAGCGTCAATATCTAAATCATAAAATTTTGGTGTTGGTTCAAGTAATAAAGCCACACCTTCTTCAGTGAAATTATCAGCATTGTTACCAATCCAGAATTTTATAAAATCGGTTTGATTATATTCTATTAATCCGTAACTCGGATCTGAAACTAAATATTTTCCTTTTTTGATGTCGTATAGCACAACAAAATGTTCTTTATTCCAATGCAAAACACAAGGTAAAGGCGCCTCGTTTAAGTGTTCCAAATTTAGTTTTACACCTAAAGTTCGAAAACCAATTTTTTCTGCAGCATCAGATAAAAAAAGCAAATTACTTCCTTCTCTTGTGGTTTCGCTAAAATCTCTTAATTGTTGAATGTTTATGATTTTTCCAAAGTGTTTACTCACTATTTTTAAACAGGTAGGTCCACAATCTTTGCTGTCGGCTTGTATATAATTAGGAAATTTTTTCATTTATGATTTCTTTATCTTCTAATAATTCATCAACAAAGTAGAAAATATCTTCTCTTTCATATTTGTCTGGAAATTGATAATTATTAATTAAAATTATTGGGGTAAAAGTAAGTCCGTTGTTTCTGTTGTCTTCTGCTAATGATATTATTTCTGATAAATCAGTTTGTTTGAAAAATTTCTCATATTCTTTTTTGAATTTTTTTATATCGTTATTTTTATACCAAATTTCTATTGCTTTCAGTAATGACTTTTCGCCTTCAAAATCGTAAATGTTTTTAAATGCTGAAATAATTGATGTGAAGTTTTCATCGGCTACATCTTGAAAATAGTTAAATCTTATTTGGACTGAAATATTTGGGTATTTATTAATTAGTTTTTCAAGAATTATATGGGCTTCTTTACAATAACCACAAAAAGGATTAGTAATTAACGAGATATTTAGGTTTGCTTCTTTTTTTCCAAACCAAAACACACTATTTTCATTGTAGAAATCAAATTGTTTTTCTTGTAATTCTCTTTTAAAAATGTCATAATTCTTTTTGAATCTTATGTTTTTTAGACTCAATTCAAAATATTTTTCTTTTTCTTTTAAGACATCATTAATGTAAATGATAAGAAAAAATACCACTAAAAAATTAATAATAGAAACAAAAAATAAATCATAATTAAAAATAGTATCAAAAAATAATGAGCCAATTGTAATTTGTCCGATAAGTATTGTGACAATTAGCAGACAAATTTTACAGAAAGTTTTTTCTATAAAAAATTGAATAAATAACGAATAAACAATTACTAGAATTGAAAAATAAGAGATATATTTTAAAAAGCTATTACTATGAGGAAAAAATATTCCCAAAATAAATATTCCTAAAAAATAAATTAAACTAAAATCTGAAAGTTTTAATCCGAAAAAATTTATCTTATCTGAACTAAAAATCTTGTTACAATCACTTTGAGATTCTGAAGTTTTTTTCGAACCATTACATATGGAATTAATTACAAAAGATTTTTTGCCAAATTTTTGATTAAATACTTCTAAAGAGATAAATATACCAGCAATACTAAGTATATTATATAGAAATAAATGTAAAGTTGACTCAAAAGCAGAATAAATTGATACTAAAACAAAAAAAGAATACATGAGCCATTTATGATTAATCTTTTTTTGCTCTTGAACCTCTTCGGTTTTTTCAAAAAGGATGACAAAATCGCTAGATTCTGAATGTAATTTTTCTTTAGATATTTTTTCGGTTTTATCTGTAAAAATTAAATAGTTATCATTCTGTTTTTCTACAATTGTAAAGGTGTTATTATAGNNGTGTGCTATATTGAAATAAAAATTCTTGTTTTGAAATTTTTAATTTATTGTAAAATAAATCCATTTTGTTATTTGGTAAATAATTTTCTTAATTTTTTATAAAATTCTCCATTTCATTTTCAGTCATTAAACCAACATGTGATTTTAAGACTTTCATAGTATTATCAACTAATGCTATATACGGTATTGAATTACTAAGCTGGAAAAAGATTTCTATTGGCTCGTATTCGCTTGACTTCTCATTTACAATAAGTTGTTTCCATGACATATTCTCTTTTTCTAATGCTTTTTGCCAAAAAGAATTGTTTGCGTCAGTTGATATAGATACAAACTCAATATCATTTTTATATTTTGAGTACATTTTTTTTAATGCAGGTATTTCTTGCCTGCAAGGTCCGCACCAACTTGCCCAAAACACGACTAAATGTTTTTTAAATTTGAGGTCTAAAACGGCTATTTTTTTGTCTTCATTACTAGTAAGTAGTGGAAGTGTTAAGTCGTTTTTGTTAAACCTTTTTTCGTTGTATTCTTTTAAATTTTTATAAGTTTCACTGTAAATAATTTCGCCATGAAATAAATTTAATAGGTTTTGTGTTTGACTTGCTGTGAAACTATTTCTGTTTGTATTAATTTGATATAGTAAGTGAAAAGAATTAGGGTATTCCTTTATTTTTGATATTACTTTGTTATAAGTGTTCTTGTTAATATTGTCAAATAAATCGCCGTCTGTATGGAATAAAGCATTAGTTTGATAACCGGTCTTCATTTTTGGACTTGTGGTTAATTTAACCTTTTCGGATAGTTTAATATTTATTGGATTCACCTCTTTTAATAATCCATTAATAGTAATAATAGAATCTGAGAGAAAAAATTGAGAGTTGTATCCTGAATTATTATACTTTGAACTTGTTGGAAAGCTAATTGATCTTAAAATACCATTGTTGTCTATATGATCTAAACCTAGATAAATTGGTTCTACATTTTCATCCAACAATGTATAAGTTATTGTAAATTTTCCGTTTTTGGTTTTTACACTATCAATTCTATTATTAGAAAGATCATTATACAAATACAGCATGCCGTCCGGTAAATTTGTTATATTTCCTTTTATTATAGTTTGATTGTTTTTTTGATAACATGATGATAAAAACAAAAATAATGACGTTAAAAAAAACACGTTAATTTTTGTTTTTTTGATAGTTAAGCAATTATAGCAAGTAAAATAATTTGTCATTTGAAAATTTAAATAAAATTAAGCCTTTTAATTATGGGGATTCTAAGGGCTGCTTTTATACAGCCCTTTTTTTTTAGCAATTAGAATTTCCGCCGTTAGAAGACAATGGCACATCACCTAAACCTGCATCGCAGTAGCTATGTGTAGTTGGGTATGGAGTACCGTTAATGTAGTTCATGTCTACTGCTGTCGAGCAAGTTCCCGTTCTTGTAATCCATGATCCATCTGAACCTTGAATTACTAATTTACAAGCTCTTAATCCACCAAAAGTGTTTTTTAATTCTTCTCTTGAAAGTTTTTTGAAATTTTTCATAATTTTAATTTCTAAATTAATGTTAGTTTTAAATATCCTTAAAAATTCTTGTATCTACGTGCACTTAGATTTGTTTGAACGTTAAGGCCCGCAATACTACAAATTGATATTCAAAAAAAATTACGGTTAAACCGCAATCTTTGTATAATTTCTAAACTCTAGTTCCTTTAAAATAATCCAGAATTAATTTAAAGTGTGATTTTTTATTTCTAATTTCATAAACCTCATTTTTTACGTTTGAAAAACTTTTCGTTCTAATATATTAGGAGAAACCTAAAAGTTTCTCCTAATATTTTTAACATCTTGATCTTCCGCCATTAGAAGTAACTGCAACTGGACCTAATCCAGTTTCGCAATAACTACTAGCTGTAGCCATGGCATATGCTATTTCTACTGCAGAGTCGCCAATTTGAGATGTCATTAATTTTTGACAAGTTCCCGTTCTGGTAATCCATGAACCATCTGCGCCTTGAATAGTTAGCGTGCAAGATTGTCCACCAAAAGTGTTTTTTAATTCTTCTCTTGAAAGTTTTTTGAAATTTTTCATAATTTTAATTTCTAAATTAATGGTTGTTTTAAATATCCTTAAACATTTTCGCATCTACATGTACTTAGATTTTTTTTTAAACATAAAGGTTTGAAATACTACAATTTGATACTCAAAAAATTATGGATAAATCGCAATTATAAAATCATTTCTAAGCTATAATTCCTTTAAAATAATCCAGAATTAATTTAAGGTTTGATTTTTTATTTTCAATTTCATAAACCTCATTTTTACGTTTAAAAAGCTTTTTGTTCTAATAAAATATTAGGAGAAACTTAAAAATTTCTCCTAATTAATTTTTTTAGCATCTAGAATTTCCTCCGTTTGAACTAAGAGAAACCTCGCCTATGCCAGTTTCACAATAACTATGTGTCTGTGGTATTGAAATATCATCACTAATTGCAACCAATGTCATCACTTTTTTGCAAGTTCCTGATCTTGTAATCCATGAGCCATCTGACCCTTGAATAGTTAGGGTGCATGATTGACCTCCAAATACATTTTTTAACTCTTCTCTTGAAAGCNNTGAACGTTAAGGCCCGCAATACTACAAATTGATATTCAAAAAAAATTACGGTTAAACCGCAATTTTAAATTCATCTCTAAACTCTAAGTCCTTTAAAATCATTTAAAATTAATTTAAGGCTCGATTTCCTTTTTTCAATAGCGCTCAATGATAGTGGCAAATGGTGAATTAACTCTTTTGTTTTAACACCTTTGTTTGTAAGTAATAAAATTTTAAAATCATAAGTGTCAAGTTTTATTCGAGATTGTTTCAACCAATTAAAAACTTCTAACATTTCTTCACTGTAAAATATTTTGTCATTTTTTATAGAATTTAAAATAGAAGAGAAAGTGTGAGGTTCAATGTCACTCTTTGAAATAAAACATTCAGGTTTAACAGAATGTATAGCCTTTAACAAAACGTGGAATTCCACATGCATTGTGATAAAAACTATTTTTGCATGCGGGTGCTTTGATTTAAAATATTGTGCTAAATCAATACCGTCATCAATTCTAAAAACATTATTTTTGGGCATGCTAATATCGAAAAAAGCTATATCAATTCGTTGTTCTTCATTAATTAAAGAAATTGCTTTTTCTACAGTTGTTGCTTTAAATATTTTTTCAATCTTAAAAGTATCTGTGTCTTTAATAAGATTTTCATAAGCGTCTAAAATAAAAGGATGGTCATCAATTAGTAGTATGTTTTTCATTTGGTTTTTTATCGTTTAGAATAAACGTCATTATTGCAAAATTCCTATTTGAAGATTTTGAGAATAGTATTTATAGGAAAATTTTACGCAAAACTACATTTTTAACGTTTAACTTTTAATAAATCTAACAAATCAATTCACTTTTGTTAAAAAATAATTACTTTTGCAAATCAAATTAAATTTTTGAATAATATAACCTGTGAAATCGCTAAATTTAAATTCTTTTATAGAATGATATCATAGAACAATAAAAACACAATAATAAAAAACATATGAAACCAGACTTATTTCAATCGCCAGACTACTATTTGTTAGACGATTTACTATCAGAAGAGCATAAATTAGTACGTGATGCTGCAAGAGCATGGGTAAAAAAAGAAGTTTCTCCAATTATTGAAGATTATGCTCAACGTGCCGAATTTCCTAAACAAATTGTAAAAGGTTTAGGTGAAATTGGTGGTTTTGGACCTTATATTCCAGTAGAATATGGTGGTGCAGGTTTAGATCAAATTTCTTACGGATTAATCATGCAAGAAATTGAAAGAGGTGATTCTGGTGTACGTTCAACATCTTCAGTACAATCTTCATTGGTAATGTATCCAATTTGGAAATACGGAAACGAGGAACAACGTATGAAATACTTACCAAAATTAGCAACAGGAGAATGGATTGGTTGTTTCGGTTTAACAGAACCAGACCACGGATCAAATCCTGGTGGAATGACTTCTAACTTTAAAGATATGGGTGATCATTATCTTTTAAATGGTGCTAAAATGTGGATCTCAAATGCTCCTTTTGCAGATATTGCTGTAGTTTGGGCTAAAAATGAAGAAGGAAGAATTCACGGTTTAATCGTAGAAAGAGGAATGGAAGGATTTACAACTCCAGAAACTCACAATAAATGGTCATTACGTGCTTCGGCAACGGGTGAACTTATTTTTGATAATGTAAAAGTTCCTAAAGAAAATTTATTACCAAATAAATCTGGATTAGGTGCGCCGCTTGGATGTTTAGATTCAGCACGTTACGGAATCGCTTGGGGTGCTATTGGTGCTGCAATGGATTGTTACGATACGGCTTTAAGATATTCTCAAGAGCGTATTCAATTTGACAAACCAATTGGTGCTACACAATTACAACAAAAGAAATTGGCTGAAATGATTACTGAAATCACAAAAGCTCAATTATTAACTTGGAGATTAGGTGTACTTAGAAATGAAGGAAGAGCAACAACTGCTCAAATTTCTATGGCGAAAAGAAATAACGTAGATATGGCTTTAACAATTGCTCGTGATGCACGTCAAATGTTAGGTGGAATGGGAATTACTGGTGAATATTCAATCATGCGTCATATGATGAATTTAGAGTCAGTAGTAACTTATGAAGGAACTCATGATATTCACTTATTAATTACTGGAATGGACGTTACAGGCTTCCCAGCATTTAAATAATATCACAATAAATAAAAGTTATTGGAAATGCTTCTCTTTTTAGAGAAGCATTTTTTATTTTTGCCAAACTTAATCACCCAAAATTACGTAAGTAAGAGTAGACAAGTTAATTTGAAACACCATGAATACAGAAGAAGTTAAAAATAGTATAGAAGATATAAAACAAGAATTGTTAAGCCATTCACTTTATAAAAATGTGACGTCTATTGAAGAGTTACATGTTTTTTTAGAGTATCATATTTTTGCGGTTTGGGATTTTATGTCGTTGTTAAAAGGATTGCAAATTCATTTAACATCAGTTTCTATTCCGTGGAAACCAATTGGAAATCCAGAAATTAGATACCTAATTAATGAAATTGTAGTTGCCGAAGAAACCGACATTTCTTTTGATGGAACCAGACAAAGTCATTTCGAAATGTATATTGATGCCATGAACGAATGTGGCGCGACTACACAACATATTTTCGACTTTTTAGAAAATGTAGAAAAAACAAAAAACATCTTTGTTTCAATTAAAGGATCTAATCTTCCTGAAGAAGTAAAAGCGTTCTTAAATTATACATTTACGATTGTTGAAGAAGGTGAACCACATAAAATCGCTTCAGCATTTACGTTTGGACGTGAAGATTTAATTCCGAATATGTTTACGGAGATTTTAAGAAATTTTCAAGTGAATTTCCCAAATGTGAATTTATCAAAACTGATTTATTATTTTGAAAGACATATCGAATTAGATGCCGATGAACACGGACCAATGGCTATGAAAATGATTGATGAATTATGTGGAGATTGCCCTAAAAAATGGGCAGACGTGAAACAAGTTGCACATGATTCTTTACAAATGAGAATTCAATTATGGAATGCTATTGATAAAACGATCACAAAGCAATTAGTATAACGAAAAAGGCGACCATTTGGTCGCCTTTTTTATTTTTTAATATTTGTTGGTGTTTGTGCTTTTTTGATTAGTTCTTCCAAACGGGCTAAAACTCTTTTGTGCATGTGTTTGTGCTTTCTTACATCTCCAGCGTAATATCTGTTGTTTTGATGATAAGTGGCGCTATCAATTTTATATTTTTTATAAATAAAGTCTTTAGAATCTATGTCGTTGGCTTGTAAAACTTCTGGCGAATTAGCTTTAGCTGCTTGTAAAACCGCTACGTCAAACAAAATGTTTTCCATAGTTTCTTCATCCAATAAAATTTTTGGTTCTTTTACTGGATTACTATTACAAGCAAAAACTGTAAAAACAACACATAAATAAATGACTTTATTCATAACTATTCTCTGTTAAAAGTTAATCGTTGACCTGCAATAATTTCTTTTACTTTGCCATTACTGTAAACTAATTTACCGTTTACAAATGTATGTGAAATACGAGATTTGAAGTTAATATCTTCTAAAGGTGACCAACCACATTTATATAAAATATTTTCTTTTTTTACGTTCCAAGGCATGTGTGGATTCACCAATACTAAATCGGCAAAATAACCTTCTCTAATAAATCCACGATTCTCAATTTTGAAAATCTTTGCTGGATTGTGACACATTTTTTCTACAATTTTTTCTACAGAAATCTTACCTTTAATGTACGCTTCCATCATCACAACCAAAGCATGTTGTACCATTGGCGCGCCACTTGGACAACTTGTATATTTATTTTGTTTTTCTTCAAAAGTATGAGGTGCATGGTCAGTAGCAATTACGTCAATTCTATCATCAAGTAAGGCTTTCCATAAACCATCTTGGTCGGTTTGCGTTTTTACGGCTGGATTCCATTTTATAAGGTTTCCTCTTGTGTCGTAATCTTTATCGGTAAACCATAAATGATGCACACAAACTTCTGCTGTAATTTTTTTATCTTCCAAAGGAATTTTATTCGTAAACAATTCTGTTTCTTTAGCTGTAGAAACATGGAAAATATGCAAACGCGCTCCTGTTTTCTGAGCTAATTCAATTGCTTTTGATGACGATATGTAACACGCTTCTTCACTTCTAATTAAATGATGTTTGTTCACGGGAATATCATCACCATATTCTGCGATATATTGTTCTAAATTGGCTTTAATTGTAGCTTCGTCTTCACAATGCACAGCAATTAACATCTTTGTAGAAGAAAATATTTTCTCTAAAGTTTCTGGGTTGTCAACTAACATATTTCCAGTTGAAGAACCTAAGAACAATTTAATTCCTGCAACGTTTTTCGGATTCGTTTTTAAAACTTCTTCTAAATTGTCGTTGGTTCCACCCATCATAAACGAATAATTCGCATAAGATGATTTAGAAGCAATTTGATATTTGTCTTCTAGTAATTCTTGAGTAATTGCGTTTGGAACCGTGTTAGGTTGCTCAATAAATGAAGTAATTCCTCCAGCCACAGCAGCTCTACTTTCCGAAGAAATGTCGCCTTTGTGTGTTAAGCCAGGTTCTCTGAAATGAACTTGATCATCAATTACGCCAGGTAATAAAAAACTTCCTTCAGCATCAATAATGACACAGTTTGAAGATTTTGCACTAATACTTTCTGCAATCTGACTTATTCTTTCATTTTCAATTAACACATCTCCTTCGAAGATGCTTCCTTCATTTACAATCTTTGCATTTTTAATTAAAAATGTGTTCATTTATAGTCTATTAAATATTTTTCTAATTCGTAACATAATCACGCCAATTACGGCTTCGCGAATAATAGCACCACTCATTTTAGATTCACCTAAAGTTCTATCGGTAAAAATGATTGGCACTTCTTCAATTTTGAATTTGTGAACAAATGCGCGGTATTTCATTTCAATTTGAAAGGCATAGCCCACAAATTTAATCTTATCAATATTGATTGTTTCTAAAACATTTCTTTTGTAGCAAATAAATCCAGCCGTAGCATCATGAATTTGCATTCCAGTAATAAATTTCACATAAACCGAAGCGAAATACGACATTAAAACGCGGTTTAATGGCCAGTTTACCACATTTACACCTCTAGAATATCGAGAACCAATGGCTACATCAGCTCCGTTTTGACAAGCCAAATATAGTTTTTCTAAATCGTTTGGATTATGAGAAAAATCGGCATCCATTTCATAAATATATTCATAATTATGTGATAAAGCCCATTTGAAACCATGTACATATGCGGTTCCTAATCCAGATTTTTTTGTACGAACTTCTAAAAACAATTTTCCTGCATATTGTTGTTGTAATTCGACTACTTTTTGAGCAGTTCCGTCGGGTGAATTATCATCCACAATTAGTACGTGAAAAGTTGAAGGTAATTGAAAAACAGCGTGAACAATTCGTTCTATGTTTTCAATTTCGTTATAGGTAGGTATAATTACTATTCCTGCTGACATGTGATTTTATTTTCGTTGCAAAATTAAGATTTTTTTAGATTTAATGTCTTAATAATATTATAATTAATTCATAGTAATTTTTTTTGTTACTTTTGCGTTATGAATATGATACAATTATCGGAGCGAATTTTAGTAAACAAAGATTGGGCCACAATATTATTTGTGCTAGCCTTAGCAATCATTGCGCTTAACAAGTCTATTTTTTCGGTTAGATTTAATGAGTTTATGAAATTGGGTTATTCAGATAAGTACAATAAAGTGTACAAAGACACCAATAACTTATTAAACTGGTTTACTATTTCCATGTTTATCATTCAATTAATTTCTTTTTCATTTTTCATTTTACTGCTTTTAAGCTTTTTTCATTATACAAAAACAGATAATTATATTACTTATATTCAAATAATTACTTTTCTTTTTGTTTTTGTTTTATCGAAATTTTTGGTTGAAAAAATTGTAGGTACAGCTATCGATTCTGAAAGTGTTGTAGATCAATTTAACTT
>CXWL01005705.1_pt1 | contig 12861 bp, 13 predicted proteins | sample 590931 | NCBI WGS metagenome assembly CXWL01 (sample SAMEA3498368, study PRJEB10139) | groundwater metagenome | biome: water well; material: biofilm material | place: Germany | collected 2015-04-27
CGGCGTCGCCTTCGACACGCTGAGCACCACTTTCTTGCTCTCGTCGCTCACTGTCGTATTCGGCACGCTCTTCATTCGCCGTGACTTCAGAGTGGGGCGCTTCCAGAAGCTTTCCTGGACTCCACGCAACCACCCTGTACTCAATATCTTCCCGTACTCGACTCCCCTGCGCGCGCTGATGTTCGGCACGCTTTTCACCCTGATCTTCGCGCCTATCACCCTCGGCATCTTCGAGCTCGCACACATCGAGTCGATGCCGTTCTGGCACTTCTTCGCCTTCAAGCTGTTCTACGCCGTGATCGTGGGCATGATCGTCACTCCGATCAATGCGCTGTGGGTGTTGACGCGGCCGAACCCGAAAACCTGAAGCTGCGTGGTATCCTCCTCGCGCCATGACCGACCTGCGAACACTGAAGTTGTTAGGCGGCACGCTCGAAGCGGCCGAGGTCCAGCAGTACATTCGCTACCAGCGCGCGCTCCTCGAGGCGCTCAAGCACCACCCCGTCACCGACTGGCCGGGGCGGTTGGCTTTCAGCCATTGCGAAGCGGCGCGCGCCACCGGCTTCGACGAGCACCAGCTGCAGCGCATGCGAGCGACGGTGAGCCAGTTCTGCGGCCGGGCCTGGGCGGTGAAAGAGCTCGAACGCCGTCGACTTGACGCGGCCGCCACAGTCGAGGCCGCCAAGACCAAGGGCAACGCCGCCCCGGCGCGGCAAGAACAGATCTTGGAGCGCATCGACAAAGAGTCTTCGAGAGTCGCCGACTTCTCTGACTTCATCGAGCGCTACGGGCAACAGACGTTCGACGTTCTCGAGGCGAACGAGGAAGCGCTGGTCACCCTTCACCAGGCCCTCGCCCACTCAGAGGGCAAGGGGCATCTGCACTTCGCTTAGTTGATTTCTGCCCGCCGATTGCCCCATAAGGCCTGCGCGATGAAGCGCTATTTCATTCACACCTTCGGCTGTCAGATGAACGTCAACGACACCCTGCGCATGGGCGAGGTGTTGGCGTCGCTGCACTACACAGCCACTCCCGCCGCCGAGAACGCGGACCTGATCATTCTCAACACCTGTTCCATTCGCGAGAAGGCCGAAGAGAAGATGCTCTCGGCGCTGGGCCGCTACCGTCAGGTGAAGATGCAGCGGGGCGCGCTGATCGGCGTCGGCGGCTGCGTCGCGCAGCAAGAGAAAGACAAGATCTTGAAGCGCGTGCCGTATGTGGACTTCGTCTTCGGCCCCGATGCGATCGCGAAGTTGCCCGAGATGCTGAAGCGGGTGACCGAAGATCGCGCGCGCGTCACCGAGACCGCGTTCGTCGATTCTGAAGAGTACGTCTTTCCCACCGCCAACCCCGAGACCTCGCGTGGCAAGGCGACCGAGTTCGTCACCGTGATGAAGGGCTGCGACAACGTCTGCGCGTTCTGCGTAGTGCCGCACACCCGCGGCCGCGAAGTCAGCCGCGCCTTCCCCGAGGTGCTGCAAGAAGTCGCGTCGCTCGCTTCAGTCGGCGTGCGCGAAGTGACGCTGATCGGCCAGAACGTCAATTCCTACCAGGGCGGTATTTCCTTCGCGGACCTGCTGCTGCGCGTGGCGCAAGTGCCCGGCATCGCCCGCGTGCGCTTCACCACCAGCCACCCGCACGATCTTTCCGACGAGCTCGTCGAAGCGTTTCGCATCGAGCCCAAGATCGCGCCGCACTTTCATCTGCCTGTGCAGAGCGGCTGCGACACGGTGCTCAAACGCATGCGCCGCGACTACACGATTGTGGAATATCTGGGGCGACTCACCAATCTGCGCGCGGCACGTCCCGGCATCGCGGTGACCACCGACATCATCGTCGGCTACCCCGGCGAGAGCGAAGACGACTTCTTGCAGACGATGCAGCTCACCGAAACCGTGCGCTACGATGGCCAGTTCTCATTCATCTTCTCGCCCCGGCCGAAGACCGCCGCCGGCATGCGCGAAGAAGAGTGGGGCGCGGTGCCGCACGAGGTGAAGGTCGAGCGGCTGGAGCGCTTGCAGACCCTGCAGAGGCGCATCAGCCAAGAATTGTCGGCAACCGTCGTGGGCCAAGAACTGGAAGTGCTGGTCGAAGGGCATTCTGACAAGGGCGCAAACCGCCGCTCGGGTAAGACGCCGCACAATCGCACCGTGCACTTCGACGGCGACGCCCCCATCGGCTCGGTGGTGAACGTGCTCATCGCCACCGCCACCCAGAGCGCTTTTTATGGAGCCCAGACGAAGGTGCTCGAGGGCCCCACGCAGGCGATACCCGAGCTGCCCTTCGTCGCCGAAAGCTGCGCCACGCCCGAAGGTTCCGAACACCTGCATTGAGCCAGCCGCGGTCCAACCTGAAGGCGCGGTTGTGGGCCTGGGGGCCCGTGGTCGTCTACGCCGTCGCGATCTACATTTTTTCCTCACGGTCGCATTTTCCCTTGCCGCGTTCGGTGTGGCGCTTCGACAAGTTGCTCCATGCCGGCGAGTACGCGGGCCTGGCCGTGCTGGGCTTACGAGCGCTGCGCTTCGAGGGCTTCAAGCGCGCCGCGCTCTGGGCGGTGCTGGGCAGCTCGCTCTTCGGGTTCAGCGACGAGGTGCATCAATACTTCACTCCCGGCCGCAGCTCCGAAGTGTTCGACTGGGTGGCCGACACCGTGGGGGCGAGCATCGGCGTCGCTTGGGCGATGCTCTGGAGCCGGCGCACGAGACGAAACGGCAGCGCCGCGTCGAAACCGTGATACCGTCTTAAGCCTCGCATGGACGCCGCGGCAGCGCTCAAGGCCAGCTCTCTCTTCAAAGGCTTCACCGACACGGGTCTGCAGATCGTCGCGTCGATTTGCGTGCGCCACAATTACCCACAAGGCTCGCCGCTCTTCGTCGAGAACATGGTCTCTGACGCGATGTTGATCATCGCCGACGGCAAGGTGTCGCTCACCGTCAAAGGCAAGTCGAACGAAGAGCTGCCGGTCGGCGAAGTCGGAGCGGGTGACTGGCTGGGCGAGCTCGCACTCATCAATACCGGCCAGCGCATGTGCACCGCCACCGCCGCCAGCGCCGTCACCGCGTTCGAAATTCGCCAGGCTGATTTTCAGAAGCTGATGGCGAACAAGCCGCAGGCCTGCATCAAATTGCTGATGGGCATCGTCGGTGCCGTCGGTCAGAAAGTCGTCGACAATCGCGAAGCGCTGAAAAGCCTTGTCGCCAAACCGTAGAAGAAGCCGACACGAAGCCACGGTTACGCCCGGAGTGCATCACCGTTGAGACAGCATCACCGTTGAGACTTGCCGTACCGCCTGGTGTAGGTTACCCACCACGCATGCACTTGAAACTGTTGACGAGTGTCCTCGCCGTGGCCGTCGCATCGAACGCCAGCGCCGCCACGGAGCCCGACTGGTTTTCGAGCCTCTATACCGGAGACGGCATGGAGCTTCGCGCCGACGAGCGGGTCTTCGCGCTCTTCGCGGTGCTCAACGCCGTGGGTTACGACCAGGGCCCGGTGACCCGGAAAGATCCGGTGCCGAAAGTCACCTACCACCCCGTGCGCTCTCTGGTGCGCGCCAGCGTGATCGGTGGCGACCCCGACGTGAAAAAAGCAGCCGACGCGTTTCTCGACGCCCACCCCGCGGCGCTGAAGAAGTACTTGGGCTACGCGGTGACGGCAGGGCCGGCTCCTTTCACCGTCGCTTCGAAGAGCAAAGACCTCGCCGATTTGAAGGGCCTGGAAATCGTGCTTGCGCGCGCATACGCCGGGTGGAAGCTCGACGAGTTGATGGGCGGCGTGCAGCCGGAATATCGCAAGGCGCTCAAGGCTTATCTCGCTTCAGTGGACGCGCCTTTGGCCAAAGCCCGTGCGGCGTTGAAGGTGCCTGACGCGACGGCTCCTTCGGTGATGGTGATGAACCTGCTCGACGCCCACGACACCGTGCGCGGGGTGCAGGGTGACAACGAGGTGGTGTTGGTGGTCGGCCCGGCAGAGAAGCCGAACGTCGAAGGCGTGGTTCGCGAGTACGCGCGGGTGATCATCGACCCCTCGGTGAGCAAGAAGGCGGCAGGCTGGGCGGGCGGCGCGGCCTTGCTCAAAGAGGCGCAGCTGGCGGGCGCGCCCGATCAGAGCCCCGCTGACTATGCGTCCTCACTCCTCGGCACCGCTCTCGCATTGAAAGCGATGAACGCCACCGACGCGCAATACGACGCCGCGGCCACCCGCGGTTATTTCGGCGCCAAAGACATCGCGAAGATGTTCGACGACGGTAAACCGGTGGACAGCTGGGTGCTCGACGCGCTCGCCAAGGCCGANNCGCCAAGGCCGATGCGCGCCGGCCGGTGCGCAAGTAGCATGGTGAGCCCTTAGACCTACAGTGGAAGCCCTCCTCATTCAAATCATGGAGAACACCGGCGCGGGGTTTTCCTACGTCGTCGTCTTCGGCATTCTCTTGGCGTGCGGGCTGGGAGTGCCTCTGCCGGAAGACGTCTCACTGATTCTGGGCGGCTTTCTGGTCTTCGAGGGCCGCGCCAAGCTGATACCGATGATGATCACTGGGCTGGTCGGCATCTTGTGCGGTGACTCGCTCATTTTCATGGCTGGCCGGCGCATTGGTGGGCGCATGGGCCGCACGCCCGGCGGGTTCTTCTCGATGATCATCACTCCCGAGAAGCTGGCGCGGGTTGAAGGGCTCTTTCACAAGCACGGCGAGAAAATCGTGATGATCGCCCGTTTCATGCCCGGCGTTCGCGCGGTCACCTATTTCACCGCGGGCTCATCGAAGATGAAGTACTCGCACTTCATTTTTTTCGACGGTCTGGCCGCGCTGGTGTCGGCTCCGGTGTTCGTCTACCTGGGCTTCAAGTTCGGCGACAACCTGCACACGTTGATCGATCACCTTCGGCGCGGGCAAACGAACGTGTTCATCGGGCTGGGAGCGATCATTCTCGCCTACGTGCTCTACCGAATCTGGAAGAAGCGCCGCGCAGCCGCCGCCGCGCCGCCCACGCCGATCGCCGCTATCAAAACGACGGACGAGGCCCCCAAGCCGCCCCAAGCCCCTCCTGGGGCCGTGCCCTAGTCGGTCTAAGCCGGAATACCGCTCGCCAACACCCAGTCACGCTCACCGCTCGCCAGAGCCTGGCCGCAGTATTCGCACTGGGGCGAACCGTTGTCGGAAAGCGGCGCGCCACACCCGGGGCAGCGCGACGTCGCCAGGCCCGTGCCCACCGCGGTCTGCGCACCCGCCTTGCGGCGAAAGGTGAAGAGCCAGCGCTGCGGCGTGGAGCCCGGGGGAGCGGAGCGCGCTTCTTCGAGACTGGCGGCGATGCGCGCACTCCAGCGAATTTCGACCTCGAGCTGTTGCCAATCTGACTGGGCGCTCAAGCGGCTGGCGTCGACGGAGCCCACGGCGCATTCGTAATAGAACCTACGCGCACGACCTTCACCCACCGTCGCCGCCAGAAGCTCTGGCGTCGCCACCTTCGCCAGCGCGTTGGGGCTCAGGCTGGCTTGCGCTTCAATCCACTTCCAGAAACAGAGCGAGGCGCGATCTTCCAGCACCTCCACGCAGAGCCCGGGGTCCTTCGCCATCGCCTCGTCGAGCCCCGCCACGCGCGCGTGCGGGCCGCGGTGTTCCTGCCCTTGCGTCACTTCGGCCAGCGTCCAATCGTAGAGACCCGAGTTGACGACCGCGCCGCAGTGATCACACTTGTTCGACGCGCCTCCCAAGTAGGGAGCGCCGCACTGCGGGCACTTGCCTGAAAGTACGTCCTGGCCGGGCTTAGTGACGGCGCCGGGCTTGCGCACGAAGGACCACACCTCGAGAAAGGTTTCTGGAGGGCACTGTTTCGCCAAGGTGATTGCCTCGGCATCAGTGGCGTTGGCCGGAGCGTCAGCGTCGCGCAGGCGCGCCTTCACCAGCACATTCGCGGTGTCGAAGTGGGCCGTGGCCGAGCAGCCGATCAGCCGCAAGTCGAGCACTTCGACGTCGCAGATCGCGTCGCGAATGCCCTGCTGCGCCATCAGCAGCTGCTGAACGGTGAGCCGTTGAAAGTTCGCGTCTGACAAGAACGGGCGCACTGATGACAAGTCGCGGCGAAACCACGCGTCTTGCGCGCGAAGGAAGATTTCGCGGGCCCGATCGAGAAATGGCAACAGCGCGAAGGCGGGGTCCTTCGACTTGAGCTGCGCCACCCATTCGTCGACCTGGGTGCCGCTCACCAGGGTGCGCTGCTCGGCGGTAACGGTGGCGGCGGCACGCTGGGCCGCGACTGAACCTCTGTTGCGTTTCACCCACCACGCCACGAGCACCACCACGATGACAACGGGTATGCCCACCCTGGGGTGGCGAATGACGAGCCAAATCAGCATGTCGGCGACCCAGCCCAAGCCGCCCGAGCCGTCAGAGTCTGAGTCGGAATCACTGACGTAATGCTCGCCGCTGCCGACCCGGGCCAGCGCCGGCAAGACCACGCCAAGGCACACGAAGGCCGCGACGAAGACGCGCGGCCGGTGTATCCATGCGATCAGTGCCCTAGGCATTCGCGGGCATCTTGCCAGAATCGAGGAACGAAGCATGGGCGAGTTCATCATCGAGCAGCATGGCGCCGTCGAGCGGTGGGTCATCAACGGAGCGGCCAGACGCAATGCGCTCTCGAAGGCGATGGTGGGCGAGCTGCAGGCCAACGTCGCGCGCGTATCTGCGGGGCAACGCACGGTTCGGGCGGTGATTCTGACGGGCGCCGGCGAGAAGGCGTTCTGCGCGGGCGCCGACTTGAAGGAACGCGTGGGCATGAGCGAGGCCGACGTGGCGCGCTTCTTAGGCGAGCTGCGGGACATCTTTCGTTCCATCGAGAAGTCACCCTGCGTGTTCATCGCTCATTTGAATGGCGTCGCGCTGGGGGGCGGTACGGAATTGGCGCTGACCTGCGATCTGCGCGTCGCGGCGAGCACCGCGGAAATGGGGCTCACCGAGGTGAAGCTGGGCATCATTCCCGGCGGGGGCGGCACGCAGCGGTTGACCCGGCTGGTCGGCCGTGGGCGGGCGAAGGAGCTTATTCTCACCGGGCGGCGTATCAGCGCGGCGGAAGCGCTGAGCCTGGGCCTGGTGGAGAAAGTCGGCGGGGCGGAAGTCGCGATGGAACTCGCCGCGCAGATTGTCGCCAATGCCCCGATCGCCGTCGCCGCCGCCAAAGCTGCGATCGACCAGGGAGCGGACTTGCCTCTGGATGAAGCGCTGGCGCTGGAGCAGCAGCAGTACGCGCTGACGCTTTCCACGGAAGACAGACTGGAAGGGCTGACGGCGTTTGCCGAAAAGCGTCCTCCACGCTTCGTCGGCCGATGACGAACTCGCGAACGACAACATGCAAAGTCCGGCACCCTTTCTGCTAGACGATCGAGCCATGGGTTTTGACGCATCGCTGACCGAGAAGATCGCCGCGATAGAGCAGGGCGGCGCCGCCAAGTACCACTCCAAGAACTCCGAGGTGGGCAAGCTCTTCGCCCGCGAGCGCATCAAGCTGCTCATCGACGAGGGCTCCTTCATCGAAGAAGGCAAGCTCGCCAACAACCGCGACGCCGACCTGCCATCAGACGGAGTGATTACCGGCTTGGCCAAAGTCGCCGGCCGCGCGGTGGCGATCATGGCCAACGATTCCACGGTGAAGGCGGGCAGCTGGGGCCGGCTCACGGTCGAGAAGATTCTGCGCATTCAAGAGACGGCGGCGCGGCTCAAGTGCCCGCTGCTTTACCTGGTCGATTCCGCGGGCGCGCGCATCACCGATCAGGTGGACATGTTCCCCGGCCGCCGCGGCGCCGGCCGCATCTTCCATAACGAAGTGCACATGTCGGGCGTGGTGCCGCAGGTGTGCGTGCTCTTCGGGCCGTCCGCCGCCGGTGGCGCGTACATTCCCGCGTTCTGCGATCTGGTGATCATGGTCGATGGCAACGCCTCGATGTACTTAGGCTCGCCGCGCATGGCCGAGATGGTGATCGGCGAGAAGGTGACGCTCGAAGAGATGGGCGGCGCGCAGATGCACTGCTCGGTCTCGGGGTGCGGCGACGTGCTTTGCAAGTCGGAGCCCGAAGCCATCGAGGCGGCGAAACGGTACTTGAGCTACTTGCCCAGCTACTTCGGTCAATTGCCTCCGGCCAAAGCCGCCGTCGCTCCCGCCGCCTCGGGCAAGAAGGTGGAAGAGATCATTCCCGTCGACCAGAACAAGCCCTTCGACATAATGTTGCTCATTCGCGAGCTCATCGATGCCGAGAGCTGGTTCGAAATAAAGAAGCTCTTCGCCCAAGAAATTCTCACCGGCTTCGCCCGCATCGGCGGNNGCGGCAAGCCGGTCGGCATCATCGCCAACCAGCCCAAGTACAAAGGCGGGGTGCTTTTCGTGGACTCCGCCGATAAGGCCGCGCGCTTCATCTGGCTGTGCGACGCGTTCAATGTGCCACTCCTTTATTTGGCCGATGTTCCCGGCTTCATGATCGGCACCAAAGTAGAACGCGCCGGCATCATCAGAGCGGGCGCAAAGATGATCTCCGCCGTCGCCGAGGCCAGCGTGCCGCGCATTTCCGTCGTGGTGCGCAAAGCCTATGGCGCCGGCCTCTACGCCATGGGAGGCCCCGGGTTCGCGCCTGACTGCACGCTCGCGTTGCCACAAGCAATGATCGCGGTGATGGGGCCCGAGGCCGCGGTGAACGCGGTCTTCTTCAACAAGATTCAAGAGAAGCCCGAAGCCGAGCGCCCCGCGTACGTGCAGGCGTTGCGCGATGAGTACCGGGCCGACGTCGACATCTACAAGCTGGCCTCGGAATTGATCGTCGACGAAATGGTGCCGGGCAACAAACTGCGCAACGAGCTCGAGCGACGCTTCGCCGTTTATGTCGGCGCTCAGATTCCACACGCCTCACGCAAGCGCGGTATCTTGCCCGTATGAAGCTCGAGCTTTCCGATGACTGCAGAGCCTTGCAGAGCACTCTGCGTGAGTTCTGCGAGAAACACGTCAAACCCAAAGCCCGCGAGTGGGACCGTACCGAGACTTTCCCCATGGAAACCGTGCGCGAGCTCGGCCGCATGGGGGTGCTCGGCGTACGCGTGGCTGAAGAATACGGCGGCGCTGGCATGGGCGCCCTGGCGCTGGCGGTGGTGACCGAGGAAATCGCGCGCTACGACGGCTCCTTGGCGCTCACCGTCGCCTCGCACAACGGCCTCGGCACCAGCCACCTGCGCGTCTTCGGCAATGATGCCCAGCGAAAGAAATACCTGCCCAAACTCGCCACCGGCGAATGGCTGGGGGCCTGGGCGCTCACCGAGCCCCACAGTGGTTCTGACGCGGCGGGCATGAAGACCACCGCGGTCAAGAAGGGTGAGCGCTGGGTGCTTAACGGCAGCAAGATGTTTATTACCCAAGGCACCGTGGGCGACGTCTTCGTGGTGCTGGCGTTGACCGACCCTCTCGCGAAGCAGAAGGGCATCACCGCCTTCGTGCTCGAGAAGGGGTGGCCCGGGTTTTCGGCCCGCTCCATTCACGGAAAGCTCGGCATGCGCTCGTCAGACACGGCGGAGCTCCATTTCGAAAATGTAGAGGTGCCTGATTCTCACCGCGTCGGCGAAGTGGGGCAGGGGTTCATCGACACCTTGAACATTCTCGATGGCGGCCGCATCACCATTGGCGCGCTGGCGGTCGGCTTGGCCCGAGGCGCGCTCGAAGAATCAGTGCGCTACGCGAAAGATCGCACCGCCTTCGGCCACCCCATCGCCGACTTCCAGGCCTTACGGTGGATGATGGCTGACATGAAGATGGAACTCGATGCCGCGCAGCTCTTGGTATGGCGTGCCGCCGCGCTCGCTGACACGGGGCAACGCTATTCGGTCGAGGCCTCGATGGCGAAGCTGCTCTCTTCTGAAATCGCCACCCGCGCCTGCAATAAGGCGGTGCAGATTCACGGAGGCTACGGCTACACCCGCGAGTTTCCGGTTGAACGTTACTTGCGAGATGCCAAGCTGTGCGAAATCGGCGAAGGCACCAGCGAGGTGCAGCGCACAATCATCGCCCGCGAACGGCTTAGGGGCTTATGACCGAAGAGGTTTTGAAGAAGCTGGGCTTGGTCATGGAAGGCAGCGAGGCCGTGCTGGCCCTGACTCCCGGCGAAGCACGAAACCCGCTCACCAAAGACGAGCTCACCCAGGTTCGCTTCATGGTGATGGGCGACCGGTTGATGGTGGTCGACCCCGCCGAGCTGGTAGGGGCACCGCTGATTCACCTGGGCCATATCGAAGATGGCGACGCGCTGACCGATTTGGTGCTCAAGAACCTCGCCGACCACATCTTTCAGGTTGATCGGCGTTCATCAGAATTGACGATGCTGGGCCTGCACCCGATGGTCGACGCGCCGTCGCTCCAGCTGTCGACTAAAATGCAGGTGGAAGACTTCACCTTTCTGCTCGCCACTGACCGCATGGGCAATTTTCGCGTCAGCCAGGCCATTCGCGGCACCGTGGAACTCACCACCTCGAGCGCCCGGGCTTTCGAGCTGTCTGAGTTTCGCGAACGTGGCGCCCTCGAAGCGTACCTGATGGCGATGTTCGCCGACGTGCCGCCGAGCACGCTGCTTCCCTCGCCCACGCCGCTTCCGGTGGTGGCGATTCGGGGCATACCATTGCAAGACGTGATCAGGGCTTTCGGCGATGACGGCACCATTCCCCCCAAAAGCTCGCTGGAGATCTTGGTGGAGCTCAAAGTGGGCGACCGCAAGTATCGCTTCGCCGCCGCGAGGCTGGGGGGCACCACCTTTCGCGGCCTGCTCGCCGGCTCTGAAGGCAAATTATGGGCCGAACGCTTCGAGCTGGCTGACTTCCCCGGGCCGCGCGAGCTATTGGCGCAGGCGCTGCACATTCCCGTGGGCCAGGTGAAAGTCAGCTAGGTGAGCGCCTTGGCCGCACGGGTTTTGGCGGGAGACATTCGTGCCGCCTCGCGGTTGATGCGACTCATCGACGACGGGTTGCCCGAAGCCAACGCTGCCCTGCGCCAACTCTTTCCCAAGACCGGCAAGGCGTATGTGATCGGCATTACCGGGTCTCCCGGGGCAGGCAAGTCGACGCTGACCAACAGGCTGATCGCCCACTACCGAAAAGCAGGCAAGAGCGTGGCGGTGATCGCCGTCGACCCCACCAGCCCCTTCACTGGGGGCGCGATCTTGGGCGACCGCATTCGAATGCAAGATCACGCCACCGACCCGCAGGTGTTCATTCGCAGCCTGGCCACCCGCGGCAATCTGGGAGGCCTCTCGCGCGCCACCGGAGACTGCGTGCGGGTGATGGACGCACTCGGCCGCGAAGTGATCATCGTGGAAACGGTGGGCGTGGGCCAGGACGAGGTGGAAATCAGCCAGCTCGCGCACACCACCTGTGTCTTGCTGGTGCCGGGCATGGGCGACGACATTCAGGCGATCAAGGCCGGCATTCTCGAAGTGGCTGATGTCTTCGTCGTCAACAAGGCCGACATCGATGGCGCCGACAGGGTGGTGCGCGAGCTCAACAGCATGCTCGAGCTGCGGCATGCCGGGCGGCCGAAATTCGAGGCCGCCGGCAAGACCGCCAAGACCTTCGACGAGTGGGAACCGCCGATCTTGAAGGTGGTGGCCGCTAAAGACCAAGGCGTCGACGCGCTGGTGGAAGCGATCGAGCGCCACCGCGCCCACTTGAGCAGCACGCCCGAAGGAGTTCGCCGCGATCACTCGCGCGCCGCCACCCAGTTCGTGGCTCTGCTGCGCGATCGGCTGCTCAAGGCCGGTTTGGAACGCTTGGAGCGCGAGAAGGGTAACCTTGGCGAAGTGGCGCGGAAGATCGCCGAACGTACCGCCGACCCTTATGCACTCGCCGACGAGCTTGCGAAAGAGGCTTGATTGACCCCCAAACCCACCAGCGCGCAGCGCGTCGCCGCCCTCGAAACCATGCTCCAACTGGGCTTCGAGAACCAGGCGCTCGGGCTCTCGGCACTCACCCACAAGAGTTACTGCAATGAGCACCGCGAAGACGGCTGCGTCGATAACGAGCGGCTGGAATTCTTGGGCGACGCGGTGGTGGACCTGGCGGTCAGCACCCGGTTGATGGAGCGTTTTCCCGTCGCCAGTGAAGGCGAGCTCTCGAAGCTGCGCGCTTCAATTGTGAATGAAGACGGGCTGGCCCGCATCGCACGGCAAATGGCGCTCGGCGAGCTGCTCTTGCTCGGCCGCGGGGAAGAGCTGACCGGAGGCCGAGAGAAGAGCTCGGTGCTGGCCGATGCGCTCGAAGCGGTGCTGGGCGCGGTGTACCTCGCCGCCGGCATGGACAAGGTGATGATCTTGGTCGACCGCCTGTTCGGCGAATCGTTCGAGGGGGTGGCGCAGGGCCGCATCGGCCAGGACTACAAGACCCTTCTCCAAGAAGAGGTGCAGAACCGCTTGAAGCTCTCGCCCCGCTACCGGGTGGTGAGCGAGAAGGGGCCCGACCACGAGAAGATCTTCGAGATCGAGGTCAGCATCGGGGCTGAGATCTATGCGCGGTCGAGCGGCCGCTCGAAGAAAGAAGCCGAACAATCGGCCGCCAAGGAAACGCTGGTGATGCTGGTGGCAAAACCGCTTGGAGCACCCGGGTAAAAACCGTAAGGTCCTTTTTCGTCAAACGACGCACCGAGGAACCCCACCGTGCCCCTTCGACCTTTCAAGATCCCTCTCGCTTCGGCGCTGCTGACCCTCGGCATCGCCTGTACCAAAGACACGCCCGCGCCGCCGAAACCGGCGGGCCCCCCCGCCACCCACAACGCGCAAGGCAAGCCGCCCCCTGGGCCCCCTTTGACCGTGTCCGCCGACCAACCCGGCGGCAAGTGGATGCAACGGGCC
>CXWL01125805.1_pt1 | contig 12860 bp, 11 predicted proteins | sample 590931 | NCBI WGS metagenome assembly CXWL01 (sample SAMEA3498368, study PRJEB10139) | groundwater metagenome | biome: water well; material: biofilm material | place: Germany | collected 2015-04-27
ACGTAGCCGAGCGCCATCGTGAAGTAGCCGGTCGGCACCCACAGCAGCGGGGAGTCTGCGCGTTTAGTGGTTTGCATGGCTGGCCTCCAGGGACGTGGCGTGGGCGTGCTGCGGCGCGAAGCTGCCGCTGGCCGGCAGCGCGAGGTGCTGGGCCAGCGCCGCCGCCGCGCCGGCCAGTGCCGGGTAGGCAGCGGTAATGAGCAGCGTCGGGATACTGGCGGTAAAGGCGCTGAAGCGGCCCTTGTTTTCGAAGCGGGCGCGAAACGGCGAGGCGGCGAAGTAGTCGCCCAGGCGCGGCACCACGCCGCCGCCGATGTAGACGCCGCCGGTCGCGCCCAGCGTCACGGCCAGGTTGGCGGCCACGGTGCCGAGCATGCCGCAAAAGCAGTCCAGCGTTTCACGGCACAGCGCGTCGCTGCCATCGCGTGCGCGCTCGACGATATCGGCGGTTGACAGCGACAGGTCGGCCGCCTGCTGGCGGCTGGCGGCCAGCGCTTCGCGGATNNCCTCTCGAGCGCCACCCAATGGGCACCGGCGGGCACCAGGCCCGACACGCCAAGGCCGGTACCGGCGCCCACCAGGCCGATCACGCCGCCGGCCCTGGCCGCGCCGCCGCCGATTTGCAGCAGCTCGGCCGCTTTCAGTGACGGCAGCGCCATGGCCAGCGCGGTGAAATCGTTGACCACCAACAGCGTGTCGAGCGCCAGTTCGCGGCGCGCGGCGGCGATCGAAAACGCCCAGTGGTGGTTGGTCATGCGGATGGCGTCGCCGCTGACGGGATTGGCGATCGCGATCACGGCGTGGCGCGCGCCGGCGCCGTCACCGTCCAGATAGGCGCGGGCGGCATCTTCGAAGCGCGCAAAGTCGTCGCAGGCGAGAGTGCGCATGGCGCTCACGCGGCCGGGGGCGTATTCGAGCGCGAAGCGGGCGTTGGTGCCGCCAATATCGGCCAGCAGGCGCGGGCCGTCAGGGTAGGAGCCGGACATCATGGATTCATCCTTGGGTGAGGAAATCGCGGTACCAGATGGCGCTGTCTTTCAGGGTGCGCTGCTGGGTCGCGTAGTCGACATGCACAATGCCGAAGCGCTTGGCGTAGCCGGAGTTCCATTCAAAATTGTCGAGCAGGCTCCACAAAAAATAGCCGCGCACGTCGACGCCTTGCGCCATGGCCAGGCGCAGCGCTTGCAGGTGGCTCTGGACAAACTTGATGCGCTCGGCGTCGGGCACTTCGTCTTCGATTACCTCGTCCGGATTGGCCATGCCGTTTTCGGTGATGTACACCGGCGGCAGCCGATATTCGGCGCGCAGCTTGAGCAGCAGCTCGGTCAGGCCTTGCGGGTGGATTTCCCAGCCCATGTCGGTAAAGCCATCCTTGCCCGGCGCCGGCAGCGGCGGGGTGGCGGCGCTGCACCAGGCGCGGAAGTAGTAGTTACAGCCCAAAAAGTCGATCGGCTGGTGGATGATGCCCATGTCGCTGTCGTGCACCAGCGGCGCGTCCGGCCCATGGGCGTCGAGCGCGAGCTGCGGATAGCGGCCCTTGAAGATCGGATCCATGAACCACTGTACCGAGCGCGCGTATTCCAGTTCGGCCATCGCGCGGTCGGCGGCAGAATCGGTGGCCGCATCGGCGGTCCACTGATTGAGCACGATGCCCAGCCGGGCCGTGCTGCCGACGGTGCGCATGGCCGTCATCGCCAGGCCATGCGAGAGCAGCAGGTGGTGCGAGACCTGGATCGCCTGCTTGGCGTCGGCCACGCCGGGCGCGAACTGGGCATTGCCGTAGCCGAGATTGGCGGTGCACCACGGTTCGTTGTGGGTGGCGATGGCCTCGATGCGGTCGCCGAAGCGGCGCGCCACTTCGCGCGCGTAGTCGGCGAAGCGGTGCGCGGTGGCGCGGTTCAGCCAGCCGCCGTCGTCCTGCAGGCCCTGCGGCAGGTCCCAGTGGTACAGCGTGACGTGGGCCTTGATGCCGTGCGCGGCAAGTTCGGCCAGCAGGCGGTCGTAGAAAGCGAAACCGGCTTCATTCCACGCTCCCTTGCCGTCCGGCTGGACGCGCGGCCAGGACATCGAGAAGCGGTAGTGGTCGACGCCCAGTTCGGCGATCAGGGCCACGTCTTCCCGGTAGCGGTGGTAATGGTCGCAGGCGACGCTGCCATCGCTGTGGTCCTTGATGGCGCCGGGGCGCTCGCAAAAGGTATCCCAGATGGACGGCCCCTTGCCGTCGGCCGTGCTGGCGCCTTCGATCTGGAACGCGCTGGTGGCCACGCCCCAGGTGAAGTCGGCGGGAAAATTCGTATGGTTCATGTGTGATTCGCAGATGCTGGGGATGGGATGCAAGGGGCGGCGCGCCGCCCCTTGCGAGGTACGACTCTTAGAAGTCGAAGCCAGTATTGACGCCGATGGTGCGCGGCGGCTTGTACTGCGACAGCCACGGGCCAAAGCCGTTGAAGGCGCTGGTCTTGACCTTCTCGTCACCCGCATTGCGCACGAAGGCGTCCACCCACCAGCCCTTGGACGACTGGTAGCGCAGGCCCAGATCGGCGGTGGTGTAGGCCTTCTGGCGGTCTTCCGGACCCAGGTTAAATACCGACAGCTCGGCGTCGCTCTCGTAGTGCGCCGTGATGCGCGGCACCAGCGTGCCGTCAGCCAGGTTGAAGGTGTGCTGGTACTGGACCGTGGTCGAGAACTTCGGCGCGTGCGGCATGGTGTGGCCGCTCACGTCGAGGCAGGTCGCGATGCGGGTGTCGACCGTGCAGGGCGGCAGCGCGTAGTCATTCGAGCCGGCCACCAGCGCGCCCAGTTCGGCCTTGAGCAGGGCCAGCGTCACCGAAATGCGGTCGGCCGGGGTCAGGCGCGCCGCGATTTCAGACTCGAAGCCGTAGACCTTGGCGCCTTCGGCGTTGGTGATCGACAGGCCGCGGCTGCCATCGGAAAAATTGACGGGCGAATTGAACTGGAAGTCCTTGAAGTCGGAATAGAACAGGGCGTTGTTGACCTTGATTTTGCCGCCCATGAAGCTGCTTTTTGAGCCGATTTCATAGTTGGTCAGCGTTTCGGGCGCATAGGTCAGGCCGCGGTCCTGCACGCCGCCCGACTTGTAGCCGGTCGCCACGCTGGCATACAGCATGTTGTTCTTGTCGATGTCGTAGTTCACGCGCAGCAGGCCGGTGACCTTGGAGCCGTTGAAGACGCCGTCATTGCCCGGCACATCGGGGGCAAAGCCCTGGCCCGGCACGCGCGGATCCATCGACGGATTGAGCGGCAGCTGCGGCACGGTGGCGTCGTAGCGCCAGGTGTAGGCGCGTCCCCCCGCGTTTTCGCGGCGGTCCTTGGTGTAGCGCACCCCGCCCGTCAGGTGCAGCGCGTCGCTCACGTTCCAGGTGGCCTGGCCGAACACGGCGCTCGAGGCGACGGTTTCTTTTGGCTGGATGAAGGAACCCTGCCAGCCGACCGTGCCTTCCTGGGTGCCGTTGAAGATCGGGATGTCGAAGCGGATGTCGTTCTTTTCTGCCGCGTAGTAGGCGCCCAGCTGCCAGTCGACGTCCTTGCTGCCGAGCGACTGCAGTTCCAGTTCATGGCTGTGGCTGCGGTAGTTCGAATCGGTGGTGGTGTGTTCCTGCCAGGTGGCGCCCGAGCGCACGCTGGTGGGCACCCGCGCGCCGCCGTCCTGGTCGAAGCGCATCGAGCCCTGATACTTGGAGAAGCCGGCGATGTAGTGCAGCGCCATGTCGTCGCTGATGTGGTACTCCAGGCGGCTACGGATGTTATGGCTGTCGCGCGTGGTCCAGGGGGCGCTGTCGGAGAGCATCGACCAGAATTTTTCCCCGGCGCGCGGCTGTTGCATCAGGTTGGCGCTGGGCGTGCCGCGGTCGGCGAATTTTTCGTAGGCGACGTTCCACTTGAGCTGCGGCGTGATGTGCCACAGCAGGCTGGCGCGGAAAGCCGTCTGGTTCTGCGCGCTGTATTTCTGGTTGCCGACGGCGAACAGGTTGCCGTTGATCGGACGGAAGGCGGCAAGGTCGCCGCCGTCGGCCACGAACGCGGCCCGCTGGTCGGCCAGCGAAGGCGCCTTGAATTTCTGGTAGTCGACATAGCCGTCGTGCTGCTCGTGCACCGCGCCGATGCGCAGCGCCGCAGTGGCGCCGAGCGGAATGTTGAAGGCGGCCCGCGCGCCATAGCGGTTGTAGTCGCCGATGCCGCCTTCGACGGAGCCCGAACGGCTGTTCAGTTCCGGCTTGACGGTCTGGATGTTGACCGCGCCGACGGTGGAGTTGCGGCCCCACAGCGTGCCTTGCGGGCCGCGCAGCACTTCGATCGCTTCGATGTCGAACATCAGCGCGGTGGCGCCTTCGGCGCGCGGCGAGTAGACATTGTCGACAAAGGAGGCCACTTCGGGGTCCGCATACTGGGTCTTGGCGCTGTCGTTGCCGATGCCGCGCAAGGTCATGGTGGTCACGCCATGGTCGCCCTGGGCGGTGGCCTGGAAGCCGGGCACCAGCGACACCACGTCGAGCATGGTCTGCACGTGGTTGTCCTGCAGGCTCGCGGCATTCAAGGACGTGATCGCGATCGGGGTGCGTTGCAAGCTGGTGGCGCGCTTGGTGGCCGTGACCACCACTTCAGGAATGACTTCCGAGGCGGCGCCTGCGGGGGTCTTCGGCGCGGCGGCGTTCTGGGCGTGGGCGGCGTGGATGCTGGTTAGCAGCGTCAGGATGGCCAGTTGAATCGGGGCGCGCGGACGTCGGAAGGCCTGTGGTGCAAGAGTTTTCATGCTGTCTCCAATGAGGATTGTTGAGTTTTATAGTTGTTTTGTTTGAAAACGATTTCACGACTTGTGAAAACGTTTTCATGGTATATTTCATTCTGATGAAAAGTCAAATAGAATTTGATCATCCTGTAAAAATAGCCACAGAACTGAAAAAGATGGGGATTTCATGAAAAGTTTTCATAGCGTGCTGATCGTCGGCGGCGGCACTGCAGGCTGGCTCACCGCCTGTTTCCTGGCCAAGACGCTGGGGCAGGGCGTGCGCATCACCCTGGTCGAGTCCACCGAGATCGGCATCATCGGCGTGGGCGAGGGCACCTTCCCGTCGATCCGCGCCACGCTGGCGGCAATTGGCCTGGACGAAGCGCGCTTTGTGCGCGAATGCCACGCCACGTTCAAGCAGGGCATCCGTTTCGATCACTGGGTGCGGCCCAAGGGGGCGCCAGGCGCCGACCACTACTTTCATCCATTTAGCCATCCAAGCCAGCGCAGCGTGGAGCTGCTGCCGTACTGGCTGCGCGGCATGGCCGGCGCCGGCGTGCAGTTCGCCGAAGCGGTGACGCTGCAAAAGCGCGTTGCCGACGCGGCGCGCGGGCCGAAGCGTTTTGGCGATGCCGACTTCCAGGGTCCGCTGAACTACGCCTACCACTTCGATGCGGGCCGCTTCGCGTCGCTGCTGGCCGAGCATGGCCGTGGGCTGGGCGTCAACCACGTGCGCGCAACGGTGGAACAGGTGGCGCTGGGCGAGGACGGCGCCATCGCCAGCGTGCGCACGCGTGAGCACGGCGCCCTGTGCGCGGACCTGTACGTCGACTGCACCGGCTTTCGGGCGACGCTGATCGGCGAGGCGCTCGGTTCGCCGTTTCGCAAGGTCGACGACGTGCTGTTCGTGGACCGCGCGCTGGCGATGCAGGTGCCGTATGCCGATCCGGCCGCGCCGATTGCCTCGTACACCATCTCCACCGCGCATGAAGCGGGATGGACCTGGGACATCGGATTGCAGCAGCGGCGCGGAATCGGCTATGCGTATTCAAGCAGGCACACCAGCGACGCGCGCGCCGAACAAGTGCTGCGCGAGTACATCGGTCCGGCCAGCGACGGCCTGGCCGCGCGCGCGCTCACGCTCAACGTCGGCTACCGCGAGGTGCAATGGGTGAAGAACTGCGTGGCGGTGGGGCTGTCGGGGGGATTTCTCGAGCCGCTCGAGTCGTCCGGCATCGGCTTGATCGAGACGGCGGCTTACCTGATCGGCTTTCTGTTTCCGTTCAATGGCCAGACCGAGCCGGTGGCCAGAACCTTCAATGCGCTCATGCGCGGGCGCTACGAGCGCATCATCGACTTCATCAAGCTGCACTACTGCCTGACCCAGCGCACCGACTCGCCGTTCTGGACCGAGAATGCCGATCCGCGTTCGATTCCCGCGTCGCTGCAGGACAAGCTGGCCATGTGGCGCGCACGGGCGCCGCACCGGCTCGACTTTGTCAGCGACCTGGAGATGTATCCGACCACCAGCTGGCAGTATGTGCTGTACGGGATGGAGTTCGGCACGCAGCTGCATGCGGCAAGCGACGAGCGCGAGGCGCAGGCACGCAGCGAGTTCGCGTCCATCGCGCAACTGGGAGGGCAGGCGCTGGCCGATCTGCCGGATCACCGGGCGCTGGTCGCGCATTTCTGCGCCCGCGCGGCAGGGCGGTGATATAGTGAGCGCCACCGCAAAACGCCCAACGCCGATGAAGAACCAGAGCACCACCACCACCTTGCAGGAAGTCGCCGACGCGGCGGGCGTGTCGCCGGCGACGGTGTCGCGCTTCCTGAACGGCACCGCCAAGGTGGCCGAAGACAAGCGCAAGACCATCGAGCGCATCATCGAAGAGATGAACTACAAGCCGAACCGGGTCGCGCAGAGCCTGAAGATGGGCAGCAGCCGCACCATCGGCGTGCTGACCCAGTCTTTGGAGAGCGGCTACTTCAACAAGACCATGACCGGCATCGAAGACGTGATGAAGGCGGCCGGCTATGTGCTGCTGATCATGAGCGGGCACTGGCACGCTGACGAAGAAGCCGAGCGGGTCGAACTGCTGATCGGGCGCCGCGTGGACGGGGTCGTGATCCTGACCGGGAACATGGCGGACGGGCAGATTCTGAAGTTTTCCAAGCGCGTGCCGATCGTTGCATTCGGACGCAAGCTGGAAGGCGAGCGGGCGCTGGGTTTTTGCCTGGACAATTACGGCGCCGCCTGCGAAGCGATGGAACTGCTGATCGAGCAGGGGCACCGGCGGATTGCCTTCATTTCCGGCCCTGAAGACCAGGAAGACGCGCGCGCGCGCCTGGCCGGCTACCGCGACACGCTGGCGCGCCACAAGATCGACCAGGATCCGCAGCTGGTGGTGGCCGGTGACTTCCAGGAATCGGGCGGCTTGCTGGCGGTGGACCAGCTGCTGCAATCGCAGCTGCGCTTTACGGCCATTTTTGCCAGCAACGATCTGACTGCGTATGGGGCGCGGCTGGCGCTGTACCGGCGCAGCATCCGGGTGCCGGACGACATTTCCATCATCGGCTTTGACGACTTGCACAGCTCGATGTACACGACGCCGCCGCTGACGACGGTGCGCCAGCCGCTGTACGAAGTGGGCACGTGCATTGCCAACATGCTGCTGCCAATGATCGGGCAGGCGGGCGGTGCGATTGACATTCCGTCGCTCAGTCTGGTGGTGCGCGAATCCGTGCGCCGCATTGCCTGACCTGGCATCACTGCCTGCACACCGGGGTCAGACCACTTTTTCTTGCAATAAATTGCCTGTACACCGGGGTCAGACCACTTTTTTTCGCAAAAAAAAGTGGTCTGACCCCGGTGTACAGGCAATTTATTACAAGAAAAAGTGGTCTGACCCCGGTGTTTGCGGCTAGATTTCGAGGTTGTCGATCAGGCGGGTCGTGCCGAGCTTGGCTGCGGCAAGCACCACCAGCGGGGCGCCCTGGGCCAGGTCGCCGGCGCTAGGCGGCTGCAGGTCGTGTTGCTTGCGGATCGAGATGTAATCCGGCTTCCAGCCGCGCGCCGCCAGGCTTTCCATTGCCTTGTGCTCGAGCTGGAACACGTCCAGGTGGCCGCTGCGTACTTCATCTGCCACCAGATTCAGGGCCTTGTAGAGCTCGGGCGCTTCGGCGCGCTCGGCGTCGTTCAGGTACATATTGCGCGACGAGAGCGCCAGACCATCGTCGGCGCGCCAGGTTTCTGCGGCAATGATTTGCGTGGGCAGCGCAAATTGGCGGCTCATGTTGCGAACCATCATTAGCTGCTGGTAGTCTTTTTTGCCGAACACGGCCACTTTCGGCTGCACGCAGGAAAACAGCTTGAGCACGATGGTGGTCACGCCCGTGAAAAAGCCGGGACGGAATTCGCCTTCCAGCGTGTTGCCCAGGTCGTCAGGCGGACGCACGCGAAATTCCTGCGGCTCCGGGTACAGGTCTTTTTCGGTCGGAGCAAACAGTACGTAGACGCCTTCCTTTTCCAGCTTTTCAACGTCGGCCTGGAAGGTGCGCGGGTATTTGTCGAAGTCTTCGTTGGGGCCAAATTGCAGGCGGTTCACGAAGATCGAGGCCACCACCGGGTCGCCATGCTTGCGCGCCAGCCGCATCAGCGACAAGTGGCCTTCGTGCAGATTGCCCATCGTCGGCACAAAGGCGGTGCGCAATTGACCGCTGAGCTGGTCGCGCAATTCTTCAACGGAAGAGATGATTTTCATGAAGGTCCTGTCAGTTTTGTTAAGCCGGGGAATAGGCCAGGCGCACGTAAATCGGCGCAAAGGGTTCGGCCTGGGTGATTTCAATCAGTGTTTCTTTGGCCAGTTCAAGCATGGCGACAAAATGCACGACCACGATGGGCACGCCGCACTGGCCGTCAAACAGGTCGGCAAACTCGACAAAGCGGTGCGATTGCAGATGGCGCAAGATGGCCGTCATGTGTTCGCGCACGGACAGTTCCTGGCGGCTGATGCGGTGGTGCTGGGTCAGCGTGGCGCGCTTGATCACGTCCAGCCAGGCGCGCTGCAGGTCGCTCGCGTCCACGTCGGGCCAGGTGGGAATATTGCTCTGCTCGACAAACAGCTGCGGACGCACGAAGTCGCGGTCGAGCTGGGGCACGGCGTTCAGGTCGTAGGCAGCCAGCTTGATTTGCTCGTAGTCGAGCAGCCGGCGCACCAGCTCGGCACGGGGGTCGCCTGCTTCCTCGTCTTCGCTCTTGCGTTGCGGCAGCAGCATGCGCGACTTGATTTCGATCAGCATCGCGGCCATCAGCAAGTATTCGGCTGCCAGCTCCAGGTTGTGAATGCGGATCTGGTCGACGTACTTCAGGTATTGCAGGGTGACCTGCGCCATCGGGATGTCGAGAATGTTGAAGTTTTGCTTGCGGATCAGGTAGAGCAGCAAGTCCAGCGGGCCTTCGAAGGCTTCGAGGAAGATTTCAAGCGCGTCCGGCGGAATGTACAGGTCGCTCGGCATGCGCAGCAGCGGCTCGCCATACAGGCGGGCAATGGCGGCCGGATCGGCTGCCGGCGGCGCGGCGCTGACGAGCGCGCCGTCCGCTTCAATGAGCTCGTCGGCGGGCGACGTGGTCGCCGCCTCGTCGGGCAACATGGTCTCGCCTGGGTCAGAGTTTATTCTGGTACACGTAGGCTTGCTGCTTGACGCGCGATTCTGCCGTGCGGTCTTGCTCGGACAGCGTGGTCGGCGCCTTGTCCCACAGCAGGGCGCGGCCTTCGCGCTGGCCTTGTTCGATTCCCGGGTTCTTTGCCTTCAGTTCGGCAATGAACTTGGTGTGGTCGGACTCGTACATCGAATGTTGTTTGGAAAATTTCATGATGTGGGATAGTGGGGCAGGTGACTGCTATTTTACATGAGGGGGCGCACCGGACTGCAAAGCGCGGTCCGGTGTCCGGCGGCATCAGTCCGGGTGCAGCGCGTTCAGTTGCTTGGCGATGATGTCGTGGTTGAGCCACAGCACCGGGCCGATCTGTTCGGCAGCGCCGTGGAACATCAGCGGCCCCGCGCCTTCGAGCACCAGCGCGCTCAAATGGTCGGTGATCAGCGCTTTCTTGTCGCTGTGCAGCTTGGTGATGTCTTCGGAGGTGCCGATCATCACGTCGGCCAGCGCCGGGGTGTTGTCCATCGGCCAGGCGTCGAAGTTGCGGAAGGTGGCGCTGGTGGCGTCGTTATTGTAGGCGGCAATCTTGTCGATGATCGATTGCAGCGAGACGCCGTCTTCGAGCAGCGCCTGGCAGGCATCCCATTGCTGCTGGGCCCACTTGCCGCCACCTTCGCGTTTCAGCGCTTCAAGCAGCGGGAACAGCGACAATTCGACGCCGACAAAAATGTCGGACGAATTGGTGCGAATTTCCGGGCAGTTGAACACGGTGGCGTACACCCCTTGCGCCCAGGCAGCCGAGGCGACCGACTCGAGGCGCATCTTGGCGTAGCCCTGGGTGTAGTTGGTGTAGGTTTGCCACTCGTACTTGCCGTCGATCAGGATCTCGGTGCCGTGGTAGCCGTAGGCCGTGTAGCGCACGGTGCCGCCGGTGGCCGCAATGCGCGCGCGAATGGCGGCGCTGGCCGTGATCAGGTGGCCCAGGGTGTTGGCGGTGACTTCGTCAAAATTCATCAGGATCAGCTTGCCCAGGTCGCTGTCGAGCAGGGCGCGCGAGGACATGAAGCGCTCGCCGCGGCCTTTGTAGATGCGGTTGGCNNGGAAGGCCTTGATGCGAGGAATGCCGCCCGCCATGGTGTGGGCAAAGAAGACATTGCTGCCGTCCGGGATCAGCTTGTCGATCTCGGCCATGACTTGCGCGGCCGAGTCGGTAAAGCGGCGCACGCCAACCGTGCGGCAGGCGTCGATCTTGGCCCAGTCGAGCTTGTCTTCCTGCCAGCTCTTGAGCGTGACGCCGGACAGCATCTCGGTCGGGTTTTGTTCGCCTTCGGGGGCGTCCAGGTCGAAACCGGCCATCAGCGGCACATTGATGATGCGCCCGCCCAGTTTTTCTTCGGCTTCGGCCAGCTCTTCATCGTTCAGGGCGCGCAAGGCATTGTTCTCGTCGCGGCGGCCAACGGTGATGCCGACGATGGTCATGCCGGCGGCACGCGCTTCGTCGATCAGGCCGTTCACATAGCCGCGTCCAAACAGTTCGCCAAACAGGACGAAGACATCGCCTTTGCGGAACATGGACGATTGCGGGATGTGCCTCAAGGAATTGAATTTAGTCATTGTGTGCCACTCAAAAAGGTGAAGGGCGAAACGCGCGGCCCGTGTTGTTGTTCTCGGTTGTGTGATCAAACGCGACATTATAGCGCTGCCGCGCGGTCAATCTTGCAGGAATCGCCGCATCACGCGGGGCGCCGGTTCGGCCGGGTTGGCATGGGAGAACTCGAGCTCCTCGGCAAGTTCGAACTCGAAGGCGGAATAGAAGTCCAACAGTTTGGGCTGGTCGGTGCGCACGGCCAGCCGCAGTTCCTGCGCGTTGCAGGCCAGGCCGTGGTGGATGACGGCTTCAAGCAAGTGCTGCGACAAATTGCTGCCGCGGCAGTGGGGCAGCACGCCCATGCGCAAGATTTCCCAGATATCGGGATCGTGGTCGTGCGGGGCGAAGCGCACCGAGCCCACCGGTTCGCCGTCGAGCATCAAGATAAAGCCGCCGCCGCTGCGCAGGTGTTCGCTCACGCGCAGCGCCGTTTCGCGGTGGCCGCTGGAGGTCACGGTCACCTTGCCGGCCCACGCGGCGCGCGTGAGTTCGGCAATCAGGGGCGCGTCTTCATCGCTGGCTTCGCGCACGACTATGCTCATCTGGATCCCTTAACGGATGCGCATGCCAGGCTGGGCGCCCGGCCATGGCTCGAGCACGTACAAGCCGGGATTGGCTTGTTCGTCGGCGGCCGAGGCACACAAAACCATGCCCTCGGACACGCCAAACTTCATTTTGCGCGGCGCCAGGTTGGCCACCAGCACGGTCAGCTTGCCGATCAGCTGTTCAGGCGTGTACGCAGACTTGATGCCGGNNCGGCCTTCGCCCACGTCCAGCGTCAGGCGCAGCAGCTTGTCGGAGCCGTCCACCTGTTCGCAATTGACGATTTTTGCAATGCGCAAGTCGATCTTGGTGAAGTCGTCGATCTTGATTTCCGGGGCCAGCGCTTCGATGTCGGACGCGGCAGGCGCGTCGGGGGCAGCTGGCGCGGCGACGGCGGCTGCGGCCGGCTTGTCGAAAAGGTCTTCGACCATCTTGGCGTCAACCCGGGTCATCAGGTGCTGGTAGGCGCCGATGGTGCGTCCGAGCATGGTTTCGTGGACGGCCGCGCCGCTGGTGTCGCGCCAGGACAGGTCGGTGTCGCCCAGCATCTCGGCCACGCGCGCAGCCACTTGCGGCAGCACTGGCGAGAGCAAAAGCGTCAGCTGGCGGAACAGGATCAGCGCGGTAGTGCACACGTCGTGCAGCTCGGCATTCTTTTCCGGGTCCTTGGCCAGGATCCATGGCTTGTTCTCGTCTACATACTGGTTGGTGATGTCGGCGATTTCCATGATTTCGCGCAGCGCCTTGCCGAACTCGCGGTGTTCGAAGTTGTGGGCGATGCTGGCCTGGCGCTCGGCGCCGTCGACTGTCAGCGCGCGGCCCAGCCACTGCTGCGCTTGCGGCGACAGCGTGGCGGCCAGCTTGCCGTCGAATTTTTTGGCAATGAAGCCGGCGCAGCGGCTGGCGATGTTGACGTACTTGCCGATCAGGTCACTGTTCACGCGGGCCACGAAGTCTTCGCCGTTGAAGTCGAGGTCTTCCACCTTCGCGTTGAGCTTGAAGGCGATGTAGTAGCGCAGCCATTCCGGGTTCATCTTCAGGTCCAGGTAGCGCAGCGGCGAAATGCCGGTGCCGCGCGATTTGGACATTTTTTCGTTGTTGACCGTCAAGTGGCCGTGCACATTGACCTTCAGCTTGTCGATGATCGGGTGCTGGGCAAAATTGAGCATCGCCGGCCAGAACAGCAGGTGGAAGGACACGATGTCCTTGCCGATGAAGTGCACCTGTTCGGTGGCGGGATCGTTGAGCAGGGCGTCGAAGTCCAT
>CXWL01036238.1_pt1 | contig 12859 bp, 12 predicted proteins | sample 590931 | NCBI WGS metagenome assembly CXWL01 (sample SAMEA3498368, study PRJEB10139) | groundwater metagenome | biome: water well; material: biofilm material | place: Germany | collected 2015-04-27
GAACTGGAGGCCATGACGACCAGTTACTTCTTGTCGCGCGACACGGTGGTGCCAACCATCGGCACCGGCATGGCGCGCTGGCGCGAAAAACTGTTTGCCCAGATGCACCACAACGCCAGCGGCGCGGCCGACTTCCTGAACCTGCCCAACAACTCGGTGGTGGAGCTGGGCTCCAAGATTGAAATCTGAGGCTTTGTGGGACAGACCGCAGCCACGCGAAGCGGGCAAGCTCTGTCCCCAACTGATCAGGGGCGTCAACGGGTACGCCGTTTACGTTTGGTCACGCCATTCGTGTTCGATTTGTGTGCGGCGCGCCGCCAAACGACGCATCATGCGAGCTGCGCAATTGATCAGGGGCCATCATGAAATTTCTCGCCGTGACCAGCGCGCTGGCAGCGCGTCAACTCAGCGCCGNNCCCACGCCCACGCCGACGCCGCCTGGTGCCGCGCCCAAGACCACCTTGTTGACCAGCAGCCTGAGCAGCCCCTGGGGCTTGGCCTTTCTTCCCGACGGACGCATGCTGATCACCCAGAAGGGCGGCACCATGGTGATTGCCAGCGCCGAAGGGCGCAGCCTATCGGCGCCGTTTGACACTGGCTTGCCGAATCTGGCAACGTCCGGCCAGGGCGGCCTGCTCGATGTGGCGCTGGACCCGGATTTTGACCTCGCCACCAATCCCCGCATCTACTGGAGCTTTTCCGAGTCCGGCAGTGGCGGCGCCGGCACCGCCGTGGCGCGCGGCAAGCTGATCAACCAAGGCATCGTGGACGCCGAGGTGATCTACCGGCAAGAGCCCAAGGTGGGGGGCAGCGGTCACTTTGGCTCGCGCCTGGTTTTTCGCAGCGACAAGACCCTGTTTGTGACGCTGGGCGAGCGCCAGCGCGACGACCCCGGCAACCCCGGCACGGCCAACGCGCAAAACCTGGCCACCACCCTGGGCAAGGTGATTCGGATCAACCGCGACGGCAGCGTTCCGGCTGGCAACCCCAACTTTGGCCTGGCCGGCGCCCGCGCCGAGATCTGGTCCACCGGCCACCGCAACCCCCAAGGCGCCGCCCTGCGGCCCGGCAGCGATGATCTGTGGGTCAGTGAACACGGTCCGCTGGGCGGCGACGAACTCAACCAAGTGCTGCCAGGGCGCAACTACGGCTGGCCGCTGCGCAGTTACGGTTGCCCCTACAGCGCCGGCAGCAACACCGAGGCCTGCCGGCCCGGTGGTGGCACCCACGCGCCCGAATTCGAGGAACCCAAAACCACCTGGCTGCCCATCTCCACCGCCCCATCGGACCTGTTGTTCTACACCGGGACACGTTTTGACGATCTGGGCTGGCGCGGCAATGCCTTCACCGGCGCGCTGGCGGGCAGCACCTTGTGGCGCATCACCCTGGACAGCAACCGGGTGGTGTCCAAGGAGGAGGTCAGCGCGGTCAAGGCGCTGGGCCAACGCATTCGGGTGGTCAAACAGGGCCCCGACGGCTGGCTTTACCTGCTCACTGATAGCGGTCAATTGCTGCGTCTGGAACGCTAGACCCGTATCACTTCGGCCTTCATCGACCACAGGACGGCCAGCACCTCATTGCGAACCGGCATCTCCACAGCGCAGGTCTGCAGCGCCGCCATGGCGTCGTCGATCACGCTGACGAACTCCTGCTCGCTGACATTCATGCCGCGGTGCGTGCTCAGCATGTCTTTGCCGGCGTAGGTCTCGGGTCCACCCGAGCCGGCGCAGAAGAAGTCGATCACATTGCGCTCAACCTGGTCCATGTCCTTGATCTGGCCGAAGCGGGTATTCACTAATGGGTTGGCAAGGTGGTTCTTGATCAGCTCGCGGGTGATGCGGGCGATGCCGTCGCGACGGCCCAGGCGGTCGTACAGTGTGGCGGTGGTGTCTGTCATGGCTGACTCCCACCGAGCTGCCTCAAAGGAGGCAGCGCCACCTTGGGGGGCAGCCACGACTCGTATTCGATCTGTCCCGGGTCGGCGGCGAGCGGGCGCTCCAGCAGGTTCTTGGACGCAATTGACTGCGGCAGAGTCGGCACGGCGAGTCCGCTGCCGGGCGATGGGAATGTCGGTTGACTGGTGTTCATGTTGCGCTCCTTGGTCGTGGAGCGGGCCGGAATGACCCGCTGACCTGCATCATGGGGACGCGCCGTTCTTCAAGTGTTCCTGGCGCCGCAGGCACTTGCGCACCCTGGTCGGCTGCATCAAACTGCAAGGATGGCACCCCTCTTTCCCTCGCTTGCGGCCACGGATGCCCCCTCTCGACTCGATGTAGGCCTGCTCGGGCGCTTTGAGGTCGCCGTCGACGGCCTGGCGATCACCGCCGACCGCTGGCCCAGCCTGCGTGCCGCGCAACTGGTGCAACTGCTGAGCCTGCAGCCGCGACACCGCATGTCGCGCGATCTCGCCATCGACGCGCTGTGGCCGCAGTTGGACCCCGAAGCCGGCGCGGCCAACCTGCGCAAGGCGCTGCACCATGGCCGACAGGCTCTTGGCCGACATGACGGCATCACCTTGCAGGCCGGCGAGTTGATGCTGTGGGCCGAGCGGCCGGTGGTCGTGGACGCCGACAGTTTCGAAGACGGCGCGCTGGCCGCGCTGCGCCAGCGAGACCCGGCCGAGTGTGCGCAAGTTGCCAGCCACTACGGCGGCGACCTGCTGCCCGGCGCCCGTTATGAGGCCTGGACCGAGCCCGCCCGAGAACGCCTGCGCGCGCGCTACCTGGACTTGCTGCGCGCCAGCGCGCAATGGGAGCGCCTGGCCCAGTGTGAGCCGACCGATGAAGCCGCTCACCGGGCGCTGATGCAACGCGATCTCGAAGCCGGCAACCGCGCCGCCGCGCTGCGCTGGTACAGCCACTTGCGCGAGTCCCTGCAGCAGTCGCTGGGCGTGACGCCCGACGCGCGCACCGAGGCGGTGTACGAGCGCTGCGTGGCCGGCCTACAGGCTTTGGGGCCGGCCTTCGTGGGGCGCGCGCAGGTACTCGCCCAGTTGACCGCGTGGCTCGGCATGCCGCCGTCTGAACGGCTTGGCGCCGTCGTGTTACGCGGGCCGGCCGGCATCGGCAAGAGCGCCTTGTGTCGCGAAGTCGGTGCGCAGGCGCGCCAGCACGGCTGGGTGGTGCGGCGGCTGGACGCTGCCGAAACGGGCAGGGCCTACGGCGCCATGGCGTCCATTGCGGAGCGCATCATCCTGGACGACCGCGGCGTGCTCGACCGCATTGGCGCGCCGGCGCGCGCGGTGTTGGCACTGATCAGCCCGCTGGCCGCTCCCGCCAACAAACCATCGGGGCCACTGGGGCGGCATCAGGTGGTCGGCGCCATGCGGCGTTTGTTGCTGGCAGCGGCGCCAGGCGCCGACATCCTGCTACAGGTTGACGATGCCCACCTGATCGACGACGCCGATGTCGAGGTACTGGTGCAACTGGCGATGGCCGGTGCGCCGCTGTGTCTGCTGATCGCCACCCGGCCGACGGCACCGGCCGCGGCACTGGCGCGCGGCCTATCGCGACTGCAGCGTGCGAGGGTGCTGCAGTCGATTGACCTGGAGCCGCTGGACGACGACGAGAGCAGCCGTCTGGTCACCCGCGCCTTGCCGGCAGCCCAGCCCAACGCGGTGGTGAAACGCATCGTGCACGCCGCCGAGGGCAACCCGTTTGCCGCCATTGAGCTGGCGCGCTGTGCCGGCAGCGGCGACAAGCAGCGCCTGCCAGGCAGCGCCGCCGAGGCCATCACCGAGCGCCTGTGTGACGTGCCCAAGGACGCGCTGGCCCTGTTGCGCTGGCTGGCGCTGAGCGGCGACGAGTTGGACGTGCGCACGGTGGAGGCGCTGACCATGCTGGCCGAGTTGCCGACCTACGCCGCACTGGACCGCGCGTTGGAAGCCGGTGCGCTGGTGCTGGCGGACGGGCGCTACCGTTTTCGCCACGAACTGGTGCGTCAGGCACTGATCGGCCAAATACCGCCGCATCGCCGCCTGAAGATGCACCGTGACATCGCCGCGCAACTGGCCGACATGGACGCGTCGCCGGCCCATGTGGCCCGCCACTGGCTGGAAGGCGGCCAGCCGCGCGATGCCTTGCCCTGGCTACTGGCCGCCGCGCGCGAGGCGGTGCGCTTGGCGGCCTTCAGCGACGCGCTGCGCCACCTCGCGCTGCTGCTGGCCTGCCAGAGTGACCATGCCGAGGGGTTGCGCCTGCGCGCCGAAGCGCTGGACGCCATGGGCGACCCATCCGCCATGGCCGCCTACCGGCTGGCCGCGCACGCGGCCGGCGAGCCCGACAGCCACAACCTGCTCGCCAAGGCCGCACTGGCCCAGGTGAAGCAGGGCGATCCCAAAGGTGCGCTGGTGGCGCTGGAAGGGCTGCACCCGACTTCAGTGGACGGTCGCCTGAGCGAGGCGCTAGCCTTCGCCGGTGCGGCCGCGCTCGGGGTGGCCGACCCCGCCATGGGCACGGCCAAGGCCGCAGCCGCGCGGCGGCTGGCGCTCGAAACCGGCGACACAACGTCGCTGGTGATCGCCTCCTGGGCGCAGGCCGCCGCCGCACACGCGCGCGGCGAACTGCACCGCAGCGTGTGGGCCGATCTGCAAGAAACCAGCCACGTGCCCCACCTGGCCCTGCGCGTGTTCGACGGCCACCTCTGCATTACCCAGCGTTTTCTCTACGGCGCGCGGCCCTATGCCGACGTGATCGCGTTCGCCGACGCCTTGGCCACTGAAGCCCAACGTCTGGGTGCCGCGCGCGGCCATGCATTTGGTGTCACCCTGCGCGGCGAAGCCGAGTGGCTGGCCGGTGACCTGCCTGCGGCACGCGAGCACCTGCGCCAAGGCGCCCGGCTGCACCGCGCCATTGGTGGACCAGTGGGCGAAGCGCTGTCACTGCAGCGGCTGGCCGAAGTGGCGCTACAGGAAGGCCGGCACGGCGAGGCGCGTGCCCTGGTCGACGAGGCGCTGGACGTGGCGCGCCAAACCGACATCGGCTTTCATCTGTTTGATCGCATCTACGGCACCCGCATCAACCTGCACATGCACGACCCCGCAGCCGCGCTGCGTGTCATGGAAGACGCCAGCGAATCGGTGCGTGGTCCGCTAGAAACCTGTCCTGGCTGCCGCATCACGTTTGCCGTGCCCGCGGCCATCGCCGCGGCCCGTGCCGGCGAGCTGGCCCTGGCCGACCAGCACGAAGCACAGTGCGCCTACCTGGCCGACGTCGTCATGCGCCTGCCGGCCTGGTACGCGGCGCACGAGGAGGTGCGCGGCCACATTGCCCTGGCCCGCGCGCCGCGAGGCAAAGAGGCGGCGACACGGTTTGCCGCGGCGGCGGCACGATTCCGGCAGGCCGGGCAGCCGCTGGATGCGCATCGATGCGAGCGCCTGGCGGCCGAGGCAGCTCGGGGCGGCGCCGCTTGAGGCGCGCCAAGGACACTTCTGGGTCATCGGCAAGTCGCCGCCAAGTCCATCACAATCGGGCTTCACTTTTCTGGAGCCCTTGGTGAAGCGTCTGCCCCTTTCAACCGCCGTGCTGCTGACAGCCTTATCACCGTTTGGCCACTTGCCAAGCGCTACCGCCCAAGACCTGCCGGTTGGCGTAGGGGACCCGACCCGTGCGCAACAGGGCAGTCGTCTGGACCGAGTAGAGGTGATTTCGCGCCAGCAAAGCGACACCGATCTGCGCCGGCGCTCGCAAGTTGCCAAACAAATTTACGGCCGCGAGGAGATGGACAAGTACGGCGACAGCAACGTGGCCGACGTGCTCAAGCGCCTGCCCGGCGTCTCGGTGCAGGGCGGTGCGCCGCGCATGCGGGGCCTTGGCGCCGGCTACACGCTGATCCTGATCAACGGCGACCCGGCTCCGCCAGGCTTTGCGCTTGACCAACTCAGCCCCTCGCAGGTCGAACGGATCGAAGTCACCAAGGGCCCGACCGCCGACCAGAGCGCGCAGGCGGTGGCCGGTGCCATCAACATCATCTTGAAAGAGGCGCCACGGGTGTCGCAGCGCGACCTTCGGATCAGCGTCGGGTACAACGCCGAGCGACCCACCCCCTCGGCGACCTTTACCTTTGGTGAAAGGATGGGGGCTCTGTCGCTGTCGCTGCCCGTATCGGTATTCCAGTGGCGCGGCCTGAACGCCTTTGTCAACACGCGCGACATGCCAGGAACGGACAATCTGCCATCGATGGCGATTCAAAGAGGCGACCAGCTCTTTTGGGGGCATGGCTTCAACGCCGGTCCACGTCTGAACTGGAGGCTGAGCGACGACGAGACGCTGTCGCTGCAGTCGTTCCTGCAGAAGGGCTACTGGAACAACCGTGTGCGCTACCGCAATGAGGTAACCACCGGGCAGCCGAGCCTGGACGACGATGCCGAAACACACGGCATCTGGCAGAACGTGCGCGGCAACCTGCAATGGATCAACCACTTGAGCGCGTCCCAGCGGATCGAACTCAAGGCCGGCGCTCAGGCATCCCGGGGCACCTATGACAACCAGACCTACCGCCTTGCGACACCGCAGCGACATGTGGCCGGTGACACGCAAGACCAGAGCCTGACGCAGGCCGGCAAGTACACCCAACTGCTGAACGACCAGCACAGCCTGACGGCGGGCTGGGACCTGGAATGGCGGCGCCGCGATGAACGGCGCGAGGTCACCGAAAACGGCCTGCCGCAGTTACCCGAGTTCGAGGGTCAACCCTTTTCGGCGCGCATCGAGCGCCAAGCCTGGTTCGTGCAGGACGAGTGGGAGATCTCCAAACAGTGGTCCGGCAACTTTGGCTTGCGCGCGGAACGCATTGGCTCGCACAGCCGCGGCGTGGCGCTGCCGATTGACAATACCAGCCGCGTCGTCACCCCACTGATGCACCTGACCTACAAGCTCGACCCGCAAAGCCGCGACCTGATCCGCGCCAGCCTGACCCGCAGCTACAAGGCGCCGGACCTCAATGCGCTGATGGCCCGCCCGGCGCTCAATGGCCTGTTTCCGGACCCCAGCAAGCCCAACACCGAGCTCTCGCCCGACCGCGAAGGCAACTCCGGCCTGAAGCCCGAACTGGCAACCGGTTTGGATGTCTCGTTTGAGAAGTACCTGGCCGGTGGCGGCCTGATCAGCGCGGGCCTGTTCCACCGCAATGTGAACAACCTGATCCGCAACGTCAGCAGCTTGCAAACGGTCACCTGGGCCAGTGTGCCGCGCTGGGTATCGCGCCCCACCAACTTCTCCAAGGCGCAGACCAGCGGACTGGAACTTGAAGTCAAGGGCCGCGCCGGTGAGTTGGCACCCGCCCTGTTTGACCCCAAGCGGGCGCTCAATCTGCGCGGCGCCCTGAGTTTCTACCGCTCCAGGGTCGAGGCACTGCCAGGGCCGAACAACCGCCTGGACGGCCAGCAGCCCTGGTCCGGCAACTTTGGTTTTGACCACCGCTTTGCCGACAAGCCCCTGACGGTTGGCGCCAGCCTGGTGTTCACGCCGGGCTACACCACGCGGCAAACCGCCTCGCAGGTACTGGAGCAGGTGCGCAGCCGAACCCTCGATGTCTTCGGGCAGTGGGTCTTCAGTCGCAGCGCGTCGCTGCGGCTGAGCGCCAACAACCTCGCGCCGCTCGATACCCGCTCGCAGACCCTGCTCAGCAGTGGCTACACCAGCACGGCCGCGCGCAGGACACGAACCAACTTCGGCCTCGCGATGGAGTTCAAGCTGTAAGCTGCGTGGCCAGGACACTCACACCATGAACATTCTTTTTGTTGCCGATCCACTTGCCTCCTTCAAGATATACAAGGACACCACCTTTGCCATGATGCGCGAGGCGAACCGACGCGGGCACGGCCTGTCCGTCTGCGAGCCACAGGACGTACAGTGGCAACGCGGCGCTCCGGTCACGGCGCATGTGCGAGACATCGCCCTCACCGGACTGCCACAAGCGTGGTTCGAGGTCAAACAAGAGCGTGTCGCGGCACTGAAGGACTTTGACGCCACGCTGATGCGCAAGGACCCGCCCTTCGACAGTGAATACTTCTACGCCACGCACCTGTTGCAGCAGGCCGAGCGAGAAGGCGCACGGGTGTTTAACAAGCCTGGCGCCTTGCGTGATCACCCGGAAAAACTGGCCATCATGGAGTTTCCGCAGTTCATTGGCCCCACGCTGGTGACGCGGGACGAGGCCGACATCAAGCGCTTTCACGCGGAGCACGGCGACATCATCTTGAAGCCGCTCGACGGCATGGGCGGCATGGGCATCTTTCGGGTCGGCCCGGACGGTCTGAACCTGGGCTCCATCACCGAGACGCTCAATCGCCACGGGGCGCAGAGCCTGATGGTGCAGAAGTTTCTGCCCGAGATCGTGGACGGCGACAAACGCGTCCTGGTCATCGGCGGCAAACCGGTGCCCTATTGCCTGGCGCGCATTCCGCAGGGCAGCGAGGTGCGCGGCAACCTGGCCGCCGGTGGCAAGGGCGTGGCGCGGCCCTTGACCGCGCGCGACCTTGAAATTGCACAAACGCTTGGCCCGGTCCTGCACGCACGTGGTCTGCTGCTGGTGGGCCTGGACGTGATCGGCAACAGCCTGACCGAAATCAACGTCACCAGCCCGACCTGTTTTCAGGAAATCACCGACCAGACCGGCTTTGACGTGGCCGCCATGTTTGTCGATGCACTGGAGGCGGTCGCGGCAGGCTGCGCCAGGTAGCAGCCGCAATCGGCAATGGTGCCGTCCACGAACACCTTGAGTTCACCGGGCACCATGGCCACCCAGTCCTCGTTGGTGGTCAGCGGCTCGGTCACGACGATGGCGAGCCGGTCCTCGGGACCATTGAGGTCCGCCAGATCAACCTTGAGGTCATCGTCTTTCAGATGCACTTCCGAAAAGGGGTGCTGGCGCAGCACGTAGTACAGCTTGGTCGAGGCGTGTGCCCACAAAGCCTGGCCATTGCTCATCAAGAAATTGAAAGTACCAAACCTGGCAATCTGCGGCACCAGTTCTTTCAGCGTGCAGCTCAATTCGGCCACGCTGGGCACGCCGGCATGGGACTTGGCCAGCTCCTGCAGCAGCCAGCAAAAGGCCAGTTCGCTGTCGGTGTTGCCGACCGGGCGAAAGCTGCCGTGCAGACTGGGGTTGTAGTTCTTCAGGTCACCGTTGTGGGCAAACACCCAATAGCGGCCCCACAACTCGCGCACAAAGGGGTGGCAGTTCTCCAGCGACACCGCGCCCACGGTGGCGCGGCGCACGTGGGCCACCACGTTGTGGCTCTTGATCGGGTAGGTGCGCAGCATGGCCGCAATCGGCGAGGTGGCGGCGCTTTCTTTGTCGACAAAGTAGCGCGCCGCCTTGGCCGGGCGGTCGCCATCGGCCTCAAAAAACGCGATGCCCCAGCCATCGCCATGGTGGTCGGTGCAGCCGCCGCGTTGCGCGAAGCCGCTGAAACTGAGGGTCAGACTCGCGGGCAACAGGCTGTTCATTCCAAGCAGTTGGCACATGCTCGGAGTTTACTGCGATGGCCGGGCCCGGTGCCGGTTTATCAGGCGTGCGGCTCGATCCAGAGCTTGCCGCCGGTGGCCCAGTTTTCGCGTTTGACATCGACAATCAGCACGTCAACCGACTCGGGCGAACCGCCCAGCACTTCAACACTGACGCGGGTAATGGCCTCGACCAGCTTCTTCTTTTGTTCCAGGGTACGGCCTTCGAGCATTTCGACGTGGTAGGTGGGCATGAGAATCTCCTTTGGGTGGACAATGCCTCGGATCATAAAAGCACTTGCTGGAGACAACAGGCCATGCACACCCATTTCAACGAACTGCGCAACCGCGGCACCCGTCGCAACAAGGTGGTGAGCGCCGCCGAGGCGGTGCGCCTGATCCACGACGGCGATACCGTGGCCACGGGCGGTTTTGTCGGCATCGGTTTTGCCGAAGAAATCGCCATTGCACTGGAGGCGCGATTTCTGGCCGCCCAGGCAGACACCGGCACGGGCTCGCCGCGCGACCTGACGCTGGTCTATGCCGCCGGCCAGGGCGACGGCAAGACGCGGGGCCTGAACCACTTCGGCCACGCCGGGCTGGTGCGCCGGGTGGTGGGTGGGCATTGGGGGCTGGTGCCCGCGCTGCAAAAACTGGCGGTGGACAACCTGATCGAAGCCTATAACCTGCCGCAAGGGGTGATTTCACACCTGTTTCGCGACATTGCCGCCGGCAAGCCCGGCACCCTCACGCACGTGGGGCTGGACACCTTTGTCGACCCGCGCCTGGGCGGCGGCAAGATCAATGCGCGCACCACCGAAGAGCTGGTGCGCCTGATGGAGATCGACGGCAAACCCTACCTGTTCTACAAGGCCTTTCCGATCAAGGTGGGCATCATCCGCGCCACCACCGCCGACCCGGATGGCAACCTCAGCATGGAACGCGAGGCGCTGACGCTGGAGGTGTTGGCGATTGCCATGGCGGCGCGCAATTCGGGCGGCATCGTCATCGCCCAGGTGGAGCGCATCGCCGAGCGCGGCACGCTGCACCCGCGCATGGTCAAGGTGCCGGGCGTTCTGGTGGACGCAGTGGTGGTGGCCACCGACCCGGCGCACCACATGCAAACCTTTTCGGAACAATACAACCCGGCCTATTCGGGCGAAATTCGCGTGCCGATGGACAGCCTGCCGCTGATGCCGCTGTGCGAACGCAAGGTGATTGCCCGGCGCGCCGCGCTGGAATTGCGCCCCAATGCGGTGGTCAACCTGGGCATTGGCATGCCCGAGGGCGTGGCCAGCGTGGCGGCGGAAGAAAAAATCATCGACCTGCTGACGCTAACGGCCGAGCCCGGTGTGATCGGTGGCATCCCGGCCAGCGGCATGAGTTTTGGCGCGGCGGTCAACACGCAGGCGGTGATTGACCAACCCAATCAGTTTGACTTCTACGATGGTGGCGGGCTGGACATTGCCGTGCTGGGCTTGGCCCAGGCGGACGAACATGGCAACCTGAATGTCAGCAAGTTCGGACCCCGCCTGGCCGGGGCGGGCGGCTTTATCAACATCAGCCAGAACGCGAAGACGGTGCTGTTTGTCGGCACCTTCAGCGTCGGTGACCTGGACCTGCGCATCGAAGAAGGGCGCTTGCGCATTGTCAGCGACGGCAACACCGCCAAGTTTGTCAAGGTCGTGGAGCACCGCACCTTCAGCGGCGCCGAGGCCAAGCGGCGCGGCCAGCGGGTGCTGTACATCACCGAACGCTGTGTGTTCCAGTTGGTCACCGATGGCGACAGCCAGCGGCTGGAGCTGATTGAGGTGGCGCCGGGCATTGACCTGGAGCGCGACATCCTGGCGCGCATGGAGTTTGCGCCGCTGATCAGCCCGCAGCTCAAGTTGATGGACGCCGCGCTGTTTGCCGACGCGCCGGTTGCCCTGCGCGAGCGCCTGCTGGCCACGCCCCTGCCCAAACGCTTTGAGCTCGATGCCGACCACCACCGCCTGTTCATCAACTTCGAGGGTCTGGGCGTCGACACCGCGGCCGACATCACCGACATCGAAGCGCTGGTCAGCGCCCTGCTGGAGCCGCTGGTCCGGCGTGACGAGGACCGCGTCACGGTGGTGGTCAACTACGACAACTTCAGCATCCTGCCGACCCTGATAGACGAGTATTCGGCCATGGTCAAACGCCTGGCGGCGCGCTTTTATGCGCAGGTCACGCGTTATGGCACCGGCGGCTTCCTGAAGGCCAGACTGGAGGCGAAATGAGTCGCCCGGCCGGGGAGTAATCTGCTACGCTTTCCGGCCAACTCTCATCTTTTTGGAAGGGTACATCATGTCTGAAGCTCAAAGCTCCTCTGTGTCGTCTCAAGAAAAGCTGGTGAACGACATCAAATCCGTTATCGCCGACGCCGAGGAAATTCTTGGCGCCACGGCCGACCAGGCCGGCGAGGGAATCGCCACATTGCGTGCCCGTGTGCAGAGTCGACTGCACGATGCGCGTGTGCGCCTGGTGGCGGCCGAGGCGCTGCTGGTGGACAAGACCCGCGCCGCCGCCAAGGCCACGGATGCCTATGTGCACGAGTCGCCCTGGCAGGCGGTCGGCATTGGCGCCGGGGTGGCCTTTTTGCTCGGCTTCATCCTCGGTCGCCGGTGATTGACCTGATCGCCCCATGAGCAACGCACCGGGCGGCGCCGGCGCCTTTGCCGCGGCAAAAAACATCGCCGCGACCGCGCTGGCCCTTGGCCACACGCGGCTGGAGCTGCTGGGCAACGAGCTAGAAGTAGGTCGCATCACGGCCATGCGCCAGTTGGTACTGGCCCAGGCCCTGATGTTCTGCCTTGGCCTGGCCGTGGTGCTGACGGTGGCCTGCCTGGCCCTGGTGTTCTGGGACAACCGGGTGGTGGTGGTGGCGCTGGCGGGGGTTCTGGTGTGGGCCACGGCCTTGTTCCTGTTCCTGACGATGCGGCGCAACGCCAACAAAGCCGAACCCCTGTTCGCCGCCAGCCTGGCCGAACTGCAGGAAGACCTGCGCCAACTGCGAGCCGCCACCGGCCATGGACGACCGGCTGATTGAACTGTATGTGCAGCGCGGTCGCTTGCGCGAACGCATTGGCGCGCAGCGCCAGCAGGTGGCACGCGAACTGGCGCCTATGGCCAGCGCCCTGAGCCTGGCCGATCAGGGACTGGCCTGGTTCCAGCGCGCCAAGTCCTATGTGTTTGCCCATCCGGGCCTGGTGGCAGGCGTGTTGGTCGCCGCGCTGGTTTGGCGCCCGCGCTGGCTACTGCGCTCCTTGCGCTGGGGTTTTGTGGCGTGGCGGGGCTGGCACGCCTGGCGCGAAACCAGCCAACAGGCGGCCGATCTGTTCCGCCAGTTTCGGGCCACCGGCGACGCTCCCGACACCGACGGCGCTTAAGGC
>CXWL01115368.1_pt1 | contig 12859 bp, 12 predicted proteins | sample 590931 | NCBI WGS metagenome assembly CXWL01 (sample SAMEA3498368, study PRJEB10139) | groundwater metagenome | biome: water well; material: biofilm material | place: Germany | collected 2015-04-27
CGCGGAGGCGGGAACCCATACTGAAGTCGAGTAGCCGATGAAAGAGGGCCGGACGATTCGTCGTCCGGCCCTTTTGCCGTTTACCAGCCGATATCCTTCAGCAGCGCGAAGGTGAGGTCGAGCGGCGCGGTCACTTCGTGCGTCAGGTCGCCGTTGATGGCCGGCTCCATCAGCTGGTTATGCTTGGCGTCGGTGGTGTAATGCGACACCGACGATCCGGCCGACAGTTCGAGCGGCGTGTACATGCGGATGCGGTTGGCCGGGTCGGTGCCGGCCAGCCGCGCCGGGTTCACCCCGAGGCTGGCGATGACGCCGGACGTCGTGCGCGAGCGGCGCGCCATCGCCGCCTTCAGATTGACCCCGGCCTGCTGGGTGATGCGCACCGCCGGGATCACGATGGTGTCGTCGTCGCCGCCCATCGGCGTGACGTCGCCGGGGGCATTGTCGGCCACCACCATGCCGATCGCGCCGGCCGCCTGCACGTTCTTCGCTTTCTCGGAGAAGGCGCAGGCGCCGCGGTCGACCAGCGCGACGTTGCCGCGCACCGCCAACTGATTCGCGCCCGACAGCGGGGTGCATGCCAGGCCGAGCGGATTGCCCTGGTCGACCACCGGCATCAGCTGGCCGGCCACCGGGGTGCTGCCCAGCGGCGGGCCGAACGAGGCGTCGCCGACGTCGTAATTGCCGGCTTTGCCGNNCCGTGACGTTCGGGCCGTTCCACGACAGTGCGTTGCCGCCGATGGCCGAGGCCACGCGCTCGGCATTGGTCATTGCCGCCCACGTCTTGTTGGCGACGTTGTCGAGCAGGTAGTGATCCCAGATCGACGGCATGCCGTTGGTCTGTTCGCCGGTCTGGTCGTCGGTGAAGGTCTGGAAGCCGAGGCCGTGCGCCAGCTCGTGCAGCAGGACGGTGATCAGGTCGATGCGGTCGCCGGCCTGGTTGTCGAGCCCGAGGTAGAAGCCGGAGCCGGGCATGCAATCGGCGAACAGCCCAAGCCGCGAATTGAAGCGCGCGACGATGTGCGGATCGGCGGGCGCGGACTGGTCGGCGCCGGCCAGCTTGCTCGCCAGCGCGCCCGGATACCAGGTCGCCGCCTTCGGCGCACCGGGGAAGTCCGAGTAGATGTCGTGCGCGCCGGCCGAGCCGAGCACCGCGCTGTCGGCGGTGCACGACAACGGCGTGAACATCGCGCCGACCCGGATCGTGACGCTGCTGGTCAGCGTGGCGCCCCAGATGTCGGCAGCGTGCTGGAACGCGATCAGGCGCTGCTGGCCGAGCGTGGTGCCGGCGTTGCCGCCGACCGGCGCGACGGCGGCCGGATCGTTGAAGCCTTCGCCGGCCGCGTTCAGGTTGGTGATGACGATGGTGGCCGCGGCGTGGGCGCCGCCCAGCGCGCAGCAGGCCAGCGCCACGGCGGCGGCGAATCGTTTAGCGAGTCTCATGATCGTGCTCCTGGTCGGTGGCGGGCGCCGGGCGCTCGAGCGCGGCGCTGGCGGCGTCTTCGCCCTTCACGCATTGCATTGCCAGCCTGCCGTGCGCATCGCGGTGCACGACTGAATACACCAGCGCGCTCTCGCCGAGGCGCTTGTGCACCGTGCCGTCCGGGCGGATGGTGACCAGCGATTCCACGGCGCCGCGCTGGACCAGGCCGCGCGTCATCTGCTGCGCTTGCAGGGCCCTCAGTTCGGCTGCGGTGGGGGCGCGGAGCTTGCCGGTGTTCGCGTCGCGCACGACCACCATTCCTTCCTGCGGCTCGGCGGCGGAGGCCGGCGCCAGCCCCAGCGCGCTTGCGGCGAGCAGCGCGGCGAGGGCCATCGATGATTTGCTGGACATGGTGCGATCCCTTTCAATGGTGGAGGTCAGGTGCGGGACTTGGGCAGCAGCAGCGACAACACCGCGATGCCGATACCGAGCATCAGGTAGGCGGTCGGTTCCGGCACGGCGGTCATCACCCTGACGGTGTCGATGCCGATGTAGTTCGCCACCGCGGCGTCGCCGACGTAGCGGAAGGCGAAACGGCCGTCGCCGGAGAAGTTCAGGTTGGCGGTGAACTGGTGCCAGTGGTCCGGATAGGCATTCGGGCCGCCGATCGTGGCGAGCAAGGTGGAAAAGCCGCCGGTGTCGGCGCCGTCGCCGGCGCTGAAGCGCAGCTCGAGCATGTCGTTAAAGCCGGGGATAGCCTGGGCGCGGGTGAAGAACGACAGCTGGGTGGCGCCGCCGAACGACAGCTGCGGCGTGATCAGCCAGTTGTCGATGGTACCGCCGCCCTGGTCGGTGCGCAGGTAGCTGGCGGCGATGTACGATGCGGCCGGGCCGGCCTGGGCGCCGAATACCCCCGGCTTGCCCTGGAACCAGGACAGGCCGACGGGTGTGCTCTGGTTGGTCACCACCCAGTCGGACAGCGCGCTGACATTGTTGAATTTCTCGCTGAGGATCACGGCGCTGGCAGCGCTGGCGAGCGGCGCCGCCAGAAAGGCCAGCGCGCACGCGGCCGAGGCAAGGGTCTTGGAGAGCTTCATGGATGGGGTTCCTACGGTGGCTGGCCCGTGTCGATTCCTTGCTTAATGATATGGTTTAAACGACAAGTAACATTGATATTGGTTCAATGAAAACGAAAACAGGGATCAGACCGCTTGGCCTGATCCGCAGTTCAATTTTGCGGCCTTTCGACATGGTTATTGACACTCGGCAATCTGCTTTGCTACTAGGCCGGTGAATATCTGTACTCCTCGCATAACAGTAACTGTCGCCCATTTTCCAAGACATGGACAAATCGCCGCTGTTTCGTACGGCCGCCCTGAGCGCCCGCCAAGTCAAATGGCTTGGAGAGATCGTTGTCGCACGCCCTCTTTCGTTTAAGTTCATTACTGCAGGTGCCGTCGGCATGGCGTTGATCGTCGTTGGCTTCCTGCTGATAGGCACTTACACCAAGCGAAGCACCGTCACCGGCCAACTCGCGCCCGATACTGGCGTGCTCAAGGTGTACGCTCCTCAGCCCGGCGTCGTGTTGCAAAAACGCGTACGCGAAGGGCAGCCGGTAAAGAAGGGCGAGTTGCTGTTTTTGGTCTCCAGCGAACGCCAGGGCAATAGCGAGGGCGGCATCCAAGCGGCCATCAGCCACCAAGTCGGCTTGCGCCAGCAGTCGTTGCGCGATGAGCTTAGCCAGACGCGTAGGCTGCAACGAGACGAAGAGGGCGCCCTTCACAAGAAAATCGATGCCCTTCTGGCTGAACAGGCAAACGTCGTTCAGCAGTTGATGAGCCAGCGTGCGCGCATCGAGTTGGCCGAAGCTGCCTTCAAGCGCGCCTCCCAGTTGCTTGCGCAAGGTTATTTTTCAACCGAGATGACACAGCAAAAGCAAGCCGATCTTCTCGACCAGCGAAATCGCCTGCAAGCGCTTGAGCGCGACCAGATCAGTGTCCGGCGGGAATTGCAGGCACTGGGTAGTGAGTTGACCAGTCTCCCGCTGCGTCAGCACAATCAGCTGGCGCAAATCGAGCGGCTTCTTACTAACACCGATCAGGAATGGACCGAAAGCGAAGCGAAGCGGCGCATCTGGGTCGTCGCTCCTGAAAGCGGAATTGCAACCGCCGTAACAGCGGAGGCTGGGCAGAGCGTCGACGGGGGCAAGCCTTTACTCAGTATTATTCCGGGCGGGGCGGTTTTGCAAGCGCATCTTTATGCGCCAAGTCGCGCCATCGGATTCATCCGGCCCGCGGACCAGGTCCTACTGCGCTACCAAGCCTTTCCCTACCAGAAATTCGGCCATGCACGAGGCGTCGTTGCCTCGGTATCTCGGACTGCGCTGTCCGCCAGCGAAATCGCCGGCGCGCCAACGGCAGCTTCAGCGAGTGGGGAGGCGCTCTATCGCATCACCGTCATCCTCGCGCGTCCGACGATAACCGCCTATGGCAAACCGCAGTCGTTACAAGCGGGAATGTTAGTGGATGCAGATATCCTGCAGGAAAAACGAAAACTTTACGAATGGGTCCTCGAACCCCTGTACAGCCTGACCGGCAAACTCTGAAGGGACCCGGGCGATATCTAACAAGTACCGACCTCAACACGTGAAGGAAGCCTCATGTCTTTTCTCGATAAGGTCGCGTTCGGTTTTGGTACCAAGTTGCCGTTGGTTCTGCAAACCGAAGCGACCGAATGTGGATTAGCCTGCCTGGCGATGGTTGCCGGCTATCATCGATACCACACCGACCTGAATAGCTTGCGGCGGCGGTTTGCGGTCTCGTTGAAAGGAGCGACATTGGCGGGCCTGATTCAGATGGCTGGCCAACTCGAATTTGGGACGCGCCCCCTCAAGCTCGACTTGGACGATATGCGCAAGCTAAAGCTGCCATGCATCCTACATTGGAACTTCAACCATTTCGTCGTGCTCAAGGAAGTCGGCGTGAAGTCTGTAATTATCCATGATCCAGGCCAAGGCGTGCGCGAGCTATCTTGGAACGAGGTGTCCGCGTCATTCACTGGGGTTGCGCTTGAAGTGTGGCCATCTCCGAGTTTTCGGCCCCAAAAACAACGCCAGCGGCTGCAACTGCGCACCTTGATGGGGCGAGTCACGGGCCTTGTCGCTTCTCTTACCCAAGTCATGTTGCTTGCGCTTGCGCTGGAAGTATTTGCACTGGTGAGTCCATTTCTTATGCAATGGGTTATCGACGATGTCATCGTTTCGGCAGATCGTGATCTGCTGACCACACTCGTCATCGGCTTTGGCCTGCTGATGTTGATGCAGCAGGCCGTTAGCACCGCGCGCGCTTGGATTTTGCTATACATGGGTACGACACTGAGCGTGCAATGGCGCGCGAATGTGTTTTCCCACCTTATTCGCCTGCCGGTGCAGTATTTCGAAAAACGTCATCTGGGCGATGTTGTGTCGCGTTTTGGCGCGACCGACCAAATTCAACATACCTTGACCACCGCGTTCATCGAAGGCATCCTCGATGGCATCATGACCGTCATCACGCTGGCCATGATGTTCATTTATAGTCCGATTCTGGCTGGGATCGGGGTGTGTGCCATGTTGCTGTACGCTGCTGGCCGCTGGGCCTGGTACCAGCCCCTGCGCCACGCTACGGAGGAGCAAATCGTGCATGCGGCGCGTCAGCAAAGTCATTTTCTGGAAACCGTCCGCGGCGTCAAGGCCATCAAACTGTTCCAGCGTCAGGACGAGCGCCGCGCCAGTTGGCTCGCGTTGCTAGTCGATCAGATCAACGCCGAGTTGCGCACCCAGCGGATGCAGCTATGCTACAAACTGCTTAATGGGCTGTTGTTCGGCGTTGAAAATCTATTGATCATCTGGATCGGCGCGCGCTTAGTCCTAGACGGAAATTTTAGCGTTGGTGTCCTGATTGCCTTCGCCGCCTACAAAGGCCAGTTCGTCAGTCGCGTGAGCGCCCTGATCGACAAGTTGTTCGAGCTTAAGATGCTTCAACTGCAAGGCGAACGGCTCGCAGATATCGTGCTGCATGAAGAGGAGAACTCGGCCGGTTTACACAGCTTTGCGGATGTCGACGCGCTGCAGCCCACCATCGCCGTGCGCGGTCTTCGTTACCGCTACGCCGAACAGGAGCCTTTCGTGCTCGATGGAATCGATTTCACATTGGCGGCAGGCGAATCCGTAGCAATCGTCGGACCATCCGGATGCGGCAAGACGACATTGCTGAACGTGCTGCTCGGCATTCTGCCCGCCACCGCTGGTGAGATTCTTGTCGCTGGCGTGCCGCTCGAGCAACTCGGAGTGGATCTGTTACGTAAGATGGTTGGCACCGTTTTGCAAGATGATGTGTTGTTTGCCGGATCCATTGCCGACAACATTAGCTTCTTCGATCCGCAAGCAGATCACGCGTGGATTGCGCAATGTGCGGAGCTCGCGGCGATCTCTATCGACATCGGCGCCATGCCTATGGGCTACAACACGCTGGTGGGCGACATGGGGACGGTATTATCTGGAGGGCAAAAACAACGCGTGCTGCTGGCGCGTGCGCTCTACAAGCGGCCACGCATTCTGTTCCTGGATGAAGCCACTAGCCACCTGGACATCGGAAAGGAACAGGAGGTCAATCAGGCTGTGAAGGCTCTGAATATGACGCGAATCATAATTGCACATCGCCCAGAAACAATAGCCAGTGCAAGTCGCGTCATCGTTCTGGTGGGGGGCAAGGTAGTGCAGGACATTTCGGAGGGGGCGCCCCCCGCGACTGCGGTTGTTGCCGAGACCTCCTTGCTGGAGCGGACTTCATGAGCGTCGGAGGACTGCTCGTTAAGCACAAGGCCAACTACCTCTAATACGAACGCGACCGCTGTGCTTTACCGCTGTGGCCGCCAGAATATAAAAAATAAATTGACGTTTTTAATGACTAAAATTGCGGCCAATAATCAAAATTTTAGGGGAGTGGAAAGAATTTCAATCTCTTTTTCATTAAATATAACTCTTCTATATATACCTTGTGTGCCGACCACGCGGGTTGAGGCATAGGCACAGCCTCATCCTCTGTCTTTCGAACGAAATGGAAGAAGGAGCCGACTGTTGCCAGTTCGGCTCCTCGGCAGCTTCCGCTTGACATGTAACCAATGGGCAATCTCGGCGCAAATGCGATTAAGGTTTCCGATGAATGCCCATTGGGATATCGATATTATCGAGCAGCGCGGGTAAAAACAGACATATAGTCTCTTCCGGCTCCTCCCACGCTATGGGCCCCGTATCCGAATATGATGGGCAGGTTACTTGGGAGTCTGATTTCGACATATGGCGCAGCATAACCACCAGAAACTTCTTGGACTTCGAGTGATGTCAACGTTTTCATTTTCACACCTTTTAAGTTATAAGCAGGGGCTGGCATAAAACGCGCGAAACTCTTGCACCACATCTCACATAGAACGGCCTAGCCAAAAAGATCTACTGAACGATACCGACACAGGTCGTGCAACACTCGATGCTTATAGGTATGTTACTCGCTCCGTTTCGCAACGATCTGACTGGAAACAAACATTTCCCCGAAAAAACAAATTCTTTTCAACACCATCGATCGAAGTGAACCACTCTTGCGTAGGTTCGTGTGTTGAAAGTGACTGATCGCAGCATTGGTTGAAGGTAAGCGACAAAGCCCTTGATAGAACAGGTAAAGGGCGCGTGCATGAGAATGAGGGGCTCGCCCTTGCACAAGCGGGACGTCTCAAGTAATGAAGAGTCGTCTAGAGTTGATTGACAGCAATTGGCGTTCGAGGGGCTGTAGTAAAGCAGTCTATAAAAATGCAATCCAATCAATCAGCTTGTGTTTCCGGCCACGCGAAAATATTGCTCAAGAATTGCTAGCTCATCACAAATTGAGCTAGTTCAACATTTAGGCTTTCTCTTAGAATCGGCTCCGTGAAAGTATTATACTCAGGCAATCAATGTTTCATATGGAAAATATTCCGGAGAGGCATCTGATACCGCATGGTCGGCAAGCAAGCAAGCAAGCTGACCAAATTCGTAAACATTAATGGAGAGAGTCATGAAAGACAATGTTGAATTCAACTGCATCGGAAACGGTATGCGAGAAATGACAATAGAGGAGGTGGCTTGTGTCAGCGGAGCCGACGCGGCTAGTGCAAAGGTCGCCGCCGGACTAGCCGTGGGCATAGGTACGGTTACTTGGGGGAGCTCCTTTGGGGCAATGGCGGTAGGGGCTGCGTTCGCTTCCGCACCTTTTGCAGCGATCGTCGTTGTCGGCTTGATAGGGTACGCCGGATATACTTATTTCCGCCCACCTATCATGGCGCGTTAAGCGAGCATAAACATTAACTATCCGCGTTGTCGGGATATTTTTCCACAACGCGGTTTTTACGGATTACGCCATGAAAAATAGTACAGGAAGCTGGCTATTACATCCGCGGGCCGCAACAGGGTCGCTGCGGTCAGCAATGCTTGGCATTACCCTCGTGTTTGCCCTGGTTGTTCAATCATTCATCTCCGACGGTAGTATTAGCCAGACACCTTATTTATTTTTGTCCATTGTTTTATATGGCGGAATCTCGCTCGCCATCATGCATGCTTATCTGCGGAGCAGGGGGCGGCAGCGGTCAATAGTTATGCATGACGGCATATTAGTTATTCCGCGTTTTTTCTTTAAATGTCACATCGTGTCCGTTATTCAGATAAAATCAATCGAAAAATATGACGGTTTAGGAGAGATCATCGCCGTGCTAATTGGGCGAATGAACGGTTCATCAATACTAATAGAGCGACGCAACTTCGCGTCAAAGGTGGAATTTGAAGGATTTTTGCAGTTAATGGATCAATTACAGTATGAGATTAAGGCAAGTGAGACGAAGGGCTCGCTGCAAGTACAGGCGGTTAAGCGGTGGGGTCAAGGATCTGGGGTAGTAGGCGTCTTGGCAGTAACGCTGTTTGTGACATACTTGATATCATCACGTCCAGGAATCGAGCAACTGAGCGACACCGCGCTAGTCGCGGGGGGATTGATTAAGGGCTCGGTATCTACAGGCATCTATCGCCTTTCATCATCTTTTTTTCTTCACTCGACGCCGTTTCATCTAGGGTTTAATATTCTTGCCCTAGTGATTTTTGGCCAAAACATTGACATTATTTTTGGCAGAGTTCGACTAATTATTATGCTGTTCGCCTCGGCGATCATGGGGTCGCTCGTAAGCTTGGCATTTTCACCGTACGAAACTGTGATTGGCGCTTCAGGTGGAATACTCGGACTTGTTGGGGCATATTCTATCGTCTGTGCAAGGCACCAACAGCAAATTCCGGGCAGCGTGTCCGTTTCACGTCGGCGAATATTGATTATGTTGTTCCTGCAGTTTTTTTTCGATCTAATGACCAATGGAACAGATATCTTCAGCCATATTGGGGGCTTTTTATTCGGACTACTCTACACTTACTACATACTACGCCGACATACCCCAGCCGATGCTGCAGCGTTTTCGCCTGTAGAATTTTGTGTCGCGATAGGGTTGGTCGTGGCTTACGCTGCCGGGCTAATATACTATTTCTCCCTCTATGCTGGGCTTTCCTGAGTTGCAGCGGTTAGCTGCCGTTACTCGTAGAACATGACCGGATTATATGGCTGCTATTGGTCGACTACGTATTTGCGTGTCAAGAACCGTTTAGTTATATACGCGTTTAACGAATAAATTCGGCCGCTTTTCGTACCAATCTTTCAGCGCCTGAATCGGTGTGTGATGCTTCAGCGCGCGCTGCGGAATGTTGTGGTGGTAGATTTTGGCGTAGTTGCGAAGCGTTGATTCAAGCTCGGCTGTGGAGCCGAAACGGGTCTGATTGACGATGTCGCTGATGCGGCCGTTAAAGCGCTTCACCATGCCATTAATTTGCGGATGGCGTGGGGGATGAGGCGATGTTCGATCTCGAACTGCTTGCACAGCCGGTCGAACACGTGCTTCCCCCTAGGCTCCTTCTTCTTGCTCTTGCTGGTGAAGCGATCGGTGAATTGGCTGCCGTTGTCCGTGAGCAGTTTGCATATTTTGATTGGACATGTTGTCTTCACTTTAGCCAGAAAATCGATGCATTTCTGGGGGCACGAATCCCGCGGAGTGCGAGCCTCCACTTAATCACAGCCATGAAAATTTCCACACAACAAGGTAGGTCGATGTATGGCAATTTTGAGGGAAAAGGTTTTTTTATCTCTTTTGATGTTGATACAGTAGAGCTATTCCATCAGCTCTAATGCGCAACGGTGTTTCATTTCTAACGATACCAACCCTTTGAAAAGTGGGTCGAAAATGATAATCATTCAATCTGCGGGAATTGCAACCGTAAATCCGTTCTTTCCACTTCTAACGAGATCAAATCGGCCTGTAAGGGTAGTGCCTTGGGCCCTTTATCGAAAAACCCTGATCCCTTTTACCATTATCAGTTGTTGTCTATTCTCCTTCGGGTTGGCGATGATGCGCGCCGAACTGTATTCGGATAGTCGATTTAACATTTTGTCGTTTGCAAACCTTTGCTTTGCGTTCGTTCGTACAATGCGCTTTCGAAAAACTAAGAGCGTTTATGTAAATCCGAATCTCGCGCTGCAGAGAATATCTTTGCTTGCCGATCTAGAATTTGCATTCTGTTTTGGATCGTTTGGAATTGGGGCTCTAGTGGTAACTATACAGAATGGTACGGATTATGGAGGTCTTTTCGGTTTGCTCGGAGTTTTTTGCATTCTCTTTTCTCTCATTCCGGCGTTCAACAGTGCAACTCTACATCTTCGAAAAAAGTGGGGATCTATTGTCAGTTAATCGTTTCATATTCAATCCCTGAAGAGGGTATCGTGTAGTACCTTTCAACCGCTGTTAGGAGGATGTGTATGTCAATTATCGAAATGAACCAAGAGGAAATTGATGCGGTGAGCGGGGCCGGCACTAAAGCTGGCGCGGCAATGACACTGGGCGCAGCCGCGCTTGGCACAGTCGGCGGGATTCTCGCGTTCACTCCTTTCGCCGCGATTGGTGGGGTCCTTCTGATCGGTGGGGCAGGGATTGGGGCGCTGGCCTACGCATATGATGGCTACATGGACGGCTCTCTGGGAGGCAGCGGAGGAGGACGTCAGGAAACTATTAGAATCCCCCCAATGTCTGCGCGCTGATCGGTGTAGAAGGCCAGCACACATTTAGTTCGGAGTTTGGTCAAAACTGGCGACTTCGCGCAATTTACTCATTGAGTAGCCTCAACAAGCGAGAGCCCAGTAAGCGGCAGCAAAAAGGTTTGGTTACGGTTCGCTCGGAGTGACTTGTTATCGGTTGTCAATGTATGATCGAGGAAATTTTTGCGTAACAAGACAATAGCCCGCAGGGTGGGCTATTGTTCCATGTATGCCCGAACTGAACTCATCTACTCATTAGGGTTCCGATCGCCATGACGTTCGGTCGATCCAATCCCTTAGAGGTAACATTTCGTAGTTTCCAACCACTATCGATTTCAACCCCTGCTTCTCGCGAGAGCGGCTTTTGTCGACGCGCATTGGATCAGTGCCGGCGGGCTGGTGACGCATCCATTCGACGGTAGGCTGCGAGAAAAAAATCCGCTTTGTTTCAGGTGTGCGGCGCCAAGTGGCCGCGCAACTTGCCGACGATGCCGGTGGGGAAGAAGTAGATCGACAGGACGAACAGCACGCCGAGCCACAGCATCCAGCGGTCCGGATGCAGCGCTTCGGCCAGCACCGGGATGCCGGCCAGCGCCGGCGCGCTGTCGGCCATCAGCGTCTTGAGGTAATTCTGCGCCAGGATGAACAGGGTCGCGCCGATCACGGCGCCGTACATCGTGCCCATGCCGCCGATGACGACGATCAGCAATATGTCGGTCATGACTTCGAAGCCGAGCATGGTCTTCGGGCCGACGTAGCGCAGCCACAGCGCCATCAGGGCGCCGGCCAGCGCGGCCACCAACGCGGCCAGCACGTTGGCCCAGATCCGGTACAGCACCGTGCGGTAGCCGAGCGCCTCGGCGCGGAATTCGTTTTCGCGGATGGCCTGCAGCACCCGGCCGAACGGCGAATTCACCAGCCGCAGCAGGAACAGGAACAGCAGCAGGCAGCCGAAGAAGACGATGTAGTAGGTGATCAGCTTACCGTCGATGGCGCGGCCGGCGATTTCGTTCTCGACCAGGCGGAAGCCCGGCGACAGCAGCTCGGGTACGCTGAAGGTCTTGCCGTCCTCGCCGCCGGTGAAGTCCGACAGCTGCGACGCCAGTACGGCGAACGAGGACGCCACCGCCAGCGTGATCATGGCGTAGAAGATGGCGCGCACGCGTAGCGCGAACAGGCCGACCACCAGCGCCAGGGCGATCGTCAGCAGCAGTGCCAGCACCAGCCCGCCCAGCGCGCCGCCCCAGCTCGGGCCCGCGCTCGACAGGCCCAGCCCGACGCCGTAGGCGCCGATCCCGAAGAACATGGTGTGGGCGAACGAGACGATTCCGGTGTAGCCGAGCAGCAGGTCGTACGACGCTACCAGCACGATATAGATGCAGATCGTGGCGGCAGTGTTGAGCGGGCGCGCGCCCGAGGTGAGGAACGGCGCCAGCGCGAGGCCGAGGAACACGGCCAGCAGCGCGGCGCTCAAGGCGCGGCTGCGCGGCAGGTCGCCGGAAAACAGGTGGTTCAACAGAAGCTTGGTCATCGCGGTCCTTAGCGCCGTGCGTTGGAAAACAGGCCGGCCGGGCGCCACATCAGCACAACGATCATCAGCGCGATGTTCGATACCAGCGCAAACTTCGGCGCCAGGAAGCCGGCNNACGGCGACGAACAGGCGGCGGATGCGGTAGCCGAGCGCTTCGACCATCTCGCGGTTCTCGACGCCGGCGCGGATCAGCAAGCCGACCTTGGTGCGGTTCAGGACCAGGAACATGACGGCAAATACCACGAGGCCAACCACCACCGCCACCAGCCGGTATTTCTCGATGGCGGCGTCGCCCAGCACGATCGCGCCGCGCAGGCTCGCGGGCAGCGGCAGCGGGATCTGCTCGGCGCCCCAGATCACCGCGATCAGCTGTTCGGCGACGATCATGCCGCCCATGGTGATCAGGATCTGCTTCAGGTGCTGGCCATACACGGGCTTGATGATGATGCGTTCGAACGCCCAGCCGAGCAGGCCGGTGACGACCATCGCCACCAGCATCGCCAGTGCCAGCACGCCGAGGTTGAGCAGCAGCGAGTCGGCTTCGAGCCAGCCGTGCATCGGCAGCAGCACCATCGTCGCGGCATAGGCGCCGACCGCGACGAACGCGCCGTGGCCGAAATTGAGTACGTCCATCAGGCCGAACACCAGCGTCAGCCCGCTCGACATGATGAAGATCATCATGCCCATCGCGAGGCCGGCGACGGTGAGGGTGATCCAGGT
>CXWL01114612.1_pt1 | contig 12858 bp, 11 predicted proteins | sample 590931 | NCBI WGS metagenome assembly CXWL01 (sample SAMEA3498368, study PRJEB10139) | groundwater metagenome | biome: water well; material: biofilm material | place: Germany | collected 2015-04-27
GGTGCGGTGCTGCGCGGCGACAATGAACCCATCCATATCGGCGCGAACAGCAACATCCAGGACGGCAGCGTGCTACACACCGACCCCGGCATTCCACTGACCATCGCGGAGAACGTGACAGTGGGGCATCAGGCAATGCTGCATGGCTGTACCATCGGCGCAGGATCACTGATCGGCATCAAGGCGGTGATCCTCAATCACGCNNAAGAGATCGCCGCGATGCATGCGAACACGGCACATTATGTGGAATTGGCCAAACGCTACACCGAAGAACTCGGCACAGCCTGATTCACCTTAGGCTGACGCTTGGTGATTCGCTTGCGTCATGTGCCCCTTCCGGAAACAAACATGCCCTCGTATGTGCACTCTATTCGGAGCTCACGCGCCTCCTGATTGTTCTTGCGCGAAATCGTGGGGTCATGATACATATCAAAACTGTGCGTGGAAAAAAATGGCGTAAGATGCGCATCGGCAATACAGAGCAAACTTAAAACTCTTAACTGACGGAGCAAGAAACATGGCCAAGAAAAACGCGTTTTATGCCCAATCCGGCGGTGTGACCGCCGTCATCAATGCCTCAGCCTGCGGTGTAATCGAAACCGCGCGCAAGCATAAAGACAAAATCGGCAAGGTGTATGCAGGGCGCAACGGGATCATCGGCGCACTCACCGAGGACTTGATCGACACCGGCAAGGATTCCGCCAAAGCCATCGCTGCACTGCGCACCACCCCTTCCGGCGCATTCGGTTCCTGCCGTTTCAAACTCAAATCGCTGGAACAGAATCAACGTGAATATGCGCGCCTGATCGAGGTGTTCAAGGCACACAACATCGGCTATTTTTTCTACAACGGCGGTGGCGATTCCGCCGACACCTGCTACAAAGTCTCACAACTTTCCGAGAAGATGGGCTACCCGGTGCAGGCCATCCATGTGCCGAAGACCGTGGACAATGACCTGCCCATCACCGACTGCTGTCCCGGCTTCGGCTCCGTTGCCAAATACATCGCCGTCTCCACACTGGAGGCCAGCTTTGACGTGCGCTCCATGGCCAAGACCTCAACCAAAGTGTTCGTACTGGAAGTGATGGGACGTCACGCTGGTTGGATCGCCGCAGCGGGCGGCCTGGTGGAAGAACAAGGCATCCCGGTAGTCATCCTGTTCCCGGAGATCGAATTCGACCAGAAGAAATTCCTCGCCAAGGTGGACACCATGGTCAAGAAACACGGCTATTGCAGCGTAGTGGTATCGGAAGGTTGTCACTACCCAGACGGTAAGTTCCTCGCCGAACAAGGCTCGCGCGATGCTTTCGGCCATGCGCAACTGGGCGGCGCAGCACCCGTGGTTGCCAATATGGTGAAGGAAGCTTTCGGTTACAAATTTCATTGGGCCGTGGCCGATTATCTGCAACGCGCTGCGCGCCACATCGCTTCCAAGACTGATGTCGAGCAAGCCTACGCGCTTGGTAAAGCAGCGGTGGAGCTGGCACTTAAAGGACAGAACGCCGTGATGCCTACCGTGCAGCGCCTGTCCGACAAACCCTACAAATGGAAGGTCGGTGTCGCCCCGCTCTCCAAAGTCGCCAACGTGGAGAAGTTCATGCCACGCGACTTTATCACCTCGGACGGTTTCGGCATCACTGCCAAATGTCGCGCTTATCTCGCGCCGCTGATCAAGGGCGAAGACTACCCGGCCTACAAGGACGGGCTGCCGCAATATGTACAATTGAAGAATGTAGCCGTCGCAAAGAAATTGGGGGAGTTCAAGATTTAATTTCGTTAACACACCGCTCCGCACGGGGCGGTTTTTACTTGGGGAGGAAGAATCATGGCGGGAGGCTTGGGTTTTGCGCTGTTGTGTGCGATTGCAGCGATTCTGTATGGCGTGTTTTCGAGCAAGTGGATACTGGGTAAATCGGCCGGAAGCGAGAAGATGCAAAGCATCTCCGCTGCAATCCAGGAAGGCGCATCGGCCTACCTGAACCGGCAATACACCGCTATCGGCATCGTCGGTGCGATTCTGTTCGTCGTTATTCTGGTCACGCTGAAATGGCCGACAGCCATCGGCTTCGCCATCGGGGCGATCCTGTCCGGCCTGACCGGCTATATCGGCATGAACGTATCGGTGCGCGCCAATGTGCGTACTGCCGAAGCGGCCAAAGAAAACTTGAACGCAGCATTGAACGTGGCCTTCAAAGGCGGCGCGATCACCGGCATGCTGGTCGTGGGCCTGGGCCTGCTCGGCGTGGCAGGCTATTACGCTTTCCTCACCCTGATGATGAACACCAGCAGCGGGGAGGCCACTCATGCGCTGGTGGGTCTGGCCTTTGGCGGTTCGCTGATTTCCATCTTCGCCCGTCTTGGCGGCGGCATCTTCACTAAAGGCGCTGACGTCGGCGCCGACTTGGTGGGTAAAGTCGAAGCCGGCATCCCGGAAGATGATCCGCGCAATCCGGCGGTGATCGCCGACAACGTCGGTGACAACGTCGGCGACTGCGCCGGTATGGCGGCCGACCTGTTTGAAACTTACGCAGTAACCATCATCGCCACCATGTTGCTGGGCGGCCTGCTGATGGCCGACGCCGGTCCGAATGCGGTGATCTATCCGCTGGTACTGGGCGGCTTCTCCATCATCGCCTCCATCGTCGGCACCTACTTCGTCAAGGCACGTGAGGGCGGCAAGATCATGAATGCGCTGTATCGCGGCCTTGCCGTCTCGGCAGTGCTGGCCGCAATCGCCTTCTATCCCATCACCACCATGATGATGGGTGACGGCGTGATGATAGACGGCAAGATGGTTACGTCGCTGAACCTGTACTATGCCACCCTGATCGGTCTGGCGCTGACCGCTGCCATGGTGTGGATCACCGAGTACTACACCGCCACCGAATATTCTCCGGTGCGCCATATCGCCGAAGCCTCCACTACCGGTCACGGCACCAACGTGATCGCCGGCCTGGGTGTTTCGATGAAGGCCACCGCCGCTCCGGTGCTGGTCGTCTGTCTGGCGATTTGGGGGGCCTACGAACTGGCCGGACTGTATGGCATCGCGATCGCCGCAACCTCGATGCTGTCCATGGCCGGTATCATCGTGGCACTGGATGCCTATGGTCCGATCACCGATAACGCCGGCGGTATCGCCGAAATGTCCAAATTACCGCCCGACGTGCGCAAAATCACCGATGCGCTAGACGCAGTAGGCAACACCACCAAGGCCGTCACCAAGGGCTATGCCATCGGCTCCGCCGGACTTGCAGCTTTAGTTCTCTTCGCCGACTACACCCACGCTCTGCAGGCCAAGCTGGGTGTGGTCACGACCTTCGATCTGTCCAACCACATGGTCATCATCGGCCTGTTCATCGGCGGCATGGTGCCTTACCTGTTCGCCGCGATGGGCATGGAAGCGGTCGGCCGCGCCGCCGGGTCAGTGGTGGTGGAAGTGCGCCGCCAGTTCAAGGAAATACCCGGCATCATGGAAGGCACCGGCAAGCCGGAATACGGCACTTGCGTGGACATGCTGACCAAGGCCGCGATCAAGGAAATGATCGTCCCGTCACTGCTACCCATCGCTGTACCCGTGATCGTCGGCGTCACCCTCGGCGCGCAGGCACTCGGCGGAGTACTGGTCGGCACCATCATTACCGGCATCTTCGTGGCGATTTCGATGACCGCAGGCGGTGGCGCGTGGGATAACGCCAAAAAATACATCGAAGAAGGCAACTTCGGCGGCAAGGGCTCGGATGCGCACAAGGCTGCCGTGACCGGCGACACCGTCGGTGATCCTTACAAGGACACGGCAGGTCCGGCGGTGAACCCGCTGATCAAGATCATCAACATCGTCGCACTGATGATCGTGCCGCTGTTGTAATTCGCACGGCTGCATCAACCGTCAGGGGCTGCTTCCGCAGCCCCTTTTTCATGGTACTGGATGATACAATTCGCGCCTTTCAATTTTCGCGTAAAGGCGTCATACTATGAGTTTGAACAAAGTCCCATCCGGCAAAGACCTTCCCGACGACTTCAATGTCATCATCGAGATCCCGCAACATGGCGAACCGGTCAAATACGAAGTGGACAAAGAATCCGGTGCGATCTTCGTGGATCGCTTCATGAACACCGCGATGCATTACCCCTGCAACTACGGCTACATCCCGCACACACTGTCCGACGACGGCGATCCCGTGGATGTGCTGGTCATCACCCCTGTGCCGCTAAACACGGGCGTCGTGGTGCGTTGCCGCCCGCTGGCCGTGTTGAAGATGGAAGATGAAGCCGGCTTCGATGCCAAGGTGCTGGCGGTACCAGTGGACAAGCTCTCCACCCTGTATCGCGGTCTGAAGAGTCACGGCGAACTGCCGGAGATCGTGCTGAAGCAAATCTCGCATTTCTTCGAACACTACAAAGACCTTGAGCCCAACAAGTGGGTTAAGATCGGCGGCTGGGAAGGCATCGAAGCAGCGCGCAAAGAGATTTTGGCCGGTGTCGCCAATTACCAGAACGCAACCGACAAACCGTCGTTCTGATTCTTCCGGAGAAAAACGATGACCGCACGCATCATTGACGGCAAAGTCATCGCGCAACAAGTGCGCGCCGAATGGAAGGTGCGCGCCGATGCACTCAAAGCGCGCGGCATCACACCGGGACTGGCGGTTATCATCGTCGGCGAAGACCCGGCGTCCAGGGTGTATGTCGCCAACAAGGTGAAGGCCTGCGCCGAACTGGGCTTGCACTCCGAACACATCGCCCTGCCCGCCGACACCAGCGAAGCCACATTGCTGGCGAAGATCGCCGAATTGAATGCCAACCCGAAGATACACGGTCTGCTGGTGCAATTGCCCGTGCCCAAGCACATCGACAGCAGCAAGGTGCTCGAAGCCATCAGTCCTGATAAAGACGTGGACGGCTTCCATCCGCTCAACGTCGGCGCACTGGCCACCGGCAATATGCGCTTCGCCCCCTGCACGCCTTACGGCTCGATGATGCTGCTGGAAAAGAGCGGCGTATCCATCGAAGGCAAACATGCCGTGGTGATCGGCCGCAGCAACATCGTCGGCAAGCCGATGGCGCTGTTGTTGTTGCAGCACAACGCCACCGTCACCATTTGCACCTCAAGGACGGTCGACCTTGCCAAATTCACGCGCGATGCCGACATTCTCGTGGTCGCCACAGGCAAGCCAAAGATGATCACCGGCGCCATGATCAAACCAGGCGCGGCCGTCATCGATGTCGGTATCAATCGCATGGCCGATGGCAAACTGTGCGGAGATGTGGATTTTGATTCCGCCAAAGAAGTCGCTGGCTGGATCACCCCGGTGCCCGGCGGCGTCGGGCCCATGACCATCACCATGCTGGTGGCGAACACCGTGCAAGCGGCGGAACGCGCCGCAAAATGATTCCACTGCGCGCTCAATATCATTGCATCGTTGATTCGTAGTGCGGGGGGAAGTGAAGCGTGTTCACCAAGCCCTCCCTGAAGGCTGGCTGCTCAGTACTGAAACAAATGAACACCCGGGTTGCGTGGGCGGTCTTGATGCTGGCGATCAATGAGTTGTCGCATCATCGCCACTGCAATTTTTCTTACGATAACTTTAACTGTGATTTTGATTTCCTGCCCGGCGCTGCCGGGGGAATAAATCCGGCTATCCGGCATTTAATCCCCTCGATTTTCTTGCCCTTCTCGTATTTTATCGAGTGGCACGCCATTATCTCTCCCTTGGCAGCAAGCTCCGACAACTGAGTGCGCACCTCAGCAAGTGTAATACCTACAGCCTCAGCGATCTCTGTATCGAGTCGCTCACCATGTGTTTTCAGGTAGTGCAGAATTTCTTTCATAGTTCATTACCACGTCTCGGACATTGTTTGGGTTGCTAATGTACAGGGAAGGCCGGTATAGGACAAATCTTTGATGCATTTGAATGTTCTCCGGTTCGCTTTCGATCCGGGGTGGTTGTCAGATATTCAGGGTGTCCAGGCTTAACCCGCCAATCCCACATAAACATTCTGCACGTCATCATCCGCATCAATCGCTTCCAGGAACGCTTCCACCTCTTCGCGCTCGGCATCGTTCAGTGTAACTGCATTCTTCGGGCGATAGCCCAGTTGGGCAGAAATCACGGTGAAGCCCTGCGCCGGCAAGGCGCGGCACACGGCATCCAGATCGGTCACGTCGGTGATGAAGAGCGTTGCGCCTTCGTCGGCGGGTTCGAAATCCTGCGCGCCCGCTTCGATGGCGGCAACTTCTGCGTCCACATTTTTGGAATTCGGTGTCGCTTCGATTATGCCCACATAGTTGAAGTCCCACGATACCGAACCCTCGGCACCGAGCTGACCTTTGCGAAACAGCACGCGCATGCTGGAGAGGGTGCGGTTGAGGTTGTCAGACAGGCATTCGACAATCACCGGCACGCGATGTGGCGCAAAACCCTCATAGACAAGGCATTCCAGATGAACACCGCCGTCCAACAGGCCCGCACCTTTCTTGATGGCGCGCTCCAGTGTTTCCCGTGGCATGGAGGCTTTTTTTGCCTGCTCGACCACCAGACGCAAATGCGAATTCAGGTCCGGATCGGCGCCGCCTTTTGCAGCCACCATGATTTCTTTGGCCAGCTTGCCGAAGATCTTGCCCTTGGCGTTGGCTGCGATTTCCTTGTGTCTGGCTTTCCACTGTGCGCCCATGTCTGTTCTCTATGTTGGTTGGTTATTACAAAAAATCCCGAGAGTGCATCTTGCCTTAAGTGGCGTGATGCTTCAATTGCAAAAGTCCATTTTCGACCAGATCACGCATGACAGGTTTGTGGGAGCGCCGACGGGAACGTCGGCGCTCCCATTTAGTCAAGCCCATTCACCGCATCCGATGATATGATTTAGCCGGAAATACATGAACACCTACTTGCCACGAAAGGTTATTTAATGAGCATTCGCACCGTTGCCACCCGGCCATTTTCCGACCAGAAACCCGGCACTTCCGGTCTGCGTAAAAAAGTCCCGTGCTTCCAGCAGGCACACTACCTGGAAAATTTCGTACAGAGCATCTTCGATAGCATCGCCGCTCCCAAAGGCGCGATGCTGGTGGTGGGCGGCGATGGCCGTTACTACAACCGCGAGGCAATCCAGATCATCCTGAAAATGGCGGCGGCGAACGGTTATGGTCAGGTGCTGGTGGGGCGCGGCGGTATTCTTTCCACTCCGGCGGCTTCGTGTGTGATCCGCAAATACAAGACATACGGCGGCATCATCCTTTCCGCGAGCCACAATCCGGGCGGCCCCGACGGTGATTTCGGTATCAAGTACAACAGTAGCAATGGCGGGCCGGCAACGGAGACGGTGACCGATGCGCTCTATGCCAAGAGCAAGACCATCTCCGGCTATCGCATCCTCGACGCGGCGGATGTGTCTCTCGATCAGCTGGGAGATAGCACATTGGGCAGCATGAAGGTTAAAGTGATCGACGCGGTAAGCGACTATGCCGAACTGATGGAGTCGCTGTTCGATTTTGCCGCGATCCGCGCGCTGTTAAAAGGCGGCTTCAGGATCAAGTTCGATGCCATGCATGCGGTGAACGGCCCTTACGCCAAAGAGATTCTGGAAGGGAAGCTGGGCGCAGCTGCGGGCAGTGTGATGAACGGCGTGCCGCTGGAGGATTTCGGCGGCGGACATCCCGATCCCAACCTGACTTACGCACACGAACTGGTGGAGATCATGTATGGCGCAGATGCGCCGGATTTCGGCGCGGCGTCGGATGGCGATGGCGACCGCAATATGATTTTGGGCAAACGTTTTTTTGTAACTCCTTCTGACAGCCTCGCTTTGCTGGCAGCGAATGCCACGCTGGTTCGCGGCTACACCAAGGGCTTGGCCGGGGTGGCGCGCTCGATGCCGACCAGCGCAGCCGTGGATCGCGTGGCGCAGGCACTGAACATCCCCTGCTTCGAGACACCAACCGGCTGGAAATTCTTCGGCAATCTGATGGACGCAGGCAAAGTCACGCTGTGCGGCGAAGAGAGTTTCGGCACCGGCTCCAACCACGTGCGCGAAAAAGACGGGCTGTGGGCAGTGCTGTTCTGGTTGAACATCCTGGCTGTGCGCAAGCAATCGATGGAAAGTATCGTGCGCGAACATTGGGCGAAATACGGTCGCAACTTCTATTCGCGTTACGATTACGAAGGCTTGCCGACGGAAGCCGCCAACGGGGTGATGCAACATCTGCGTGACAGCTTCGGTACATTGACTGGAATGCAGTTCGGAAAATACACGGTGAAGAGTTGCGATGACTTCAGCTACACCGATCCCGTGGACGGCAGCGTGAGCACGGGCCAAGGTATCCGCATCATCTTTACCGACGGCTCGCGCATCGTGTTCCGCCTCTCCGGCACGGGCACGGAAGGTGCAACGCTGCGCGTGTATCTGGAGGCGTTCGAGGCGGATATATCGCGGCATCCCCTGGACGCGCAGGAAGCATTGAAAGACTTGATCCGGATCGCGCTGCGTATCTCTGAATTGCAGACGCGCACCGGACGCGATCAGCCTACGGTTATTACTTGAGTTTGCTGCCGGGAGGTGGTGCTGCAACGGCAGAAGTTGCAGCGCCTTCCCCGCCGATCACCTGAAAGAACACCTCTCCCTGCTTGACCATGCCGAGCTCGCTGCGCGCGCGCTCTTCCAACGCTTCCGTGCCACGTTTCAGATCGCGCACTTCCGCATCGATCACCGCGTTGCGTAGCCTTGTCTGTTCATTGACGGTTTTTTGCGCTTCAAGCTGACGATTATTGTCCCACACCTTCAACCAGCTGCCCTTGCCGAACCACAACGGATACTGCAACAGCAGAATAAGAGTAAGCAGGATGTAGGTGACGACACGCATCAGCCCAGTTGGTAGTACGCCCCGCGTCCCGGATAGGAGGCGCTGTCACCCAAGTCTTCTTCGATGCGCAGCAGCTGGTTGTATTTCGCCATGCGTTCAGAACGCGACAGTGAGCCGGTCTTGATTTGCATAGCATTGGTTCCTACCGCGAGATCGGCAATAGTGGAATCCTCTGTTTCGCCGGAACGATGCGATATCACCGCAGTGTAACCAGCGCGTTTTGCCATCTCGATGGCAGCAAAGGTCTCGGTCAATGTGCCGATCTGGTTGACCTTGATCAAAATCGAATTGGCGATACCTTGCTTGATGCCTTCGCGCAGTATCTTGGTGTTGGTCACAAAAATATCGTCGCCGACAAGTTGGATAGTTTTACCCAAACGTTCAGTCAGCATCTTCCAGCCAGCCCAGTCGAGTTCGCTCATACCGTCCTCGATGGAAACGATGGGGTACTTGTCCACCCAAGCCGCGTACAGATCAACTATTTGAGCTGAACTCAACACCAGACCGTCTGCTTTCAGATGATATTTTCCATCGTGGTAAAACTCAGAAGAGGCAGGATCCATGGCGATCGCCACATCCGCACCGGGTACAAAACCTGCCGCCTCGATAGCCTCGACGATAACCTTCAGTGCCGCCTCATTGGAATCGAGTGCAGGCGCAAAGCCGCCTTCATCACCGACAGTCGTCGGCAGGCCGCGATGATGCAGCACCGCTTTCAGGGCATGAAACACTTCAGCACCATAGCGCAGTGCTTCGCGGAAGCTGGGCGCTCCCACCGGAACGATCATGAACTCCTGCATATCAGAGCCGCCTGTCGCGTGTGCGCCGCCATTGATGACGTTCATCATCGGCACCGGCATCTCCATGCGCGCCGCACCACCGAAGTAGCGATACAGGGGTAAACCGGATTCCTCGGCAGCCGCTTTTGCCACCGCGATAGACACAGCAAGTATGGCATTGGCGCCCAAGCGTCCTTTATTGTCCGTCCCATCCAGGTCGATCATGGTCTGGTCAATAAAAGCTTGTTCAGAGGCATCCAGCCCGATGATGGCTTCAGCGATCTCGGTGTTCACGTTCTCTACTGCCTTCAACACGCCCTTACCCAGATAGCGTTGCTTGTCGCCATCGCGCAATTCAACTGCTTCTTTAGTACCGGTCGAAGCACCGGACGGCACAGCGGCACGCCCCATCACACCCGACTCCAGCAACACATCCGCTTCCACCGTGGGGTTGCCACGGGAATCCAAAATCTCACGCGCTACAACATCAACAATTGCACTCATTCTCTATTCCTTCTTTCACACACTTTTTAAATTAATGTTCTCTTCAATAAAACCTTGCTGCTTCACCAATGCGTCGAGCGCTTTGAGTGTCTGCAACATCTCTTGCAGATGTCCCAAAGGAAATGCATTGGGGCCATCCGACAATGCTTTAGCCGGATCGGGGTGCGTCTCCATGAAAATACCAGAAATACCTGCCGCTACCGCCGCACGCGCCAGCACCGGCACGAACTCACGTTGCCCGCCACTGACCGTGCCCTGTCCGCCCGGCAATTGCACCGAGTGCGTGGCATCGAACACTACCGGGCAACCGGTGTTGCGCATGACCGCCAGCGAGCGCATATCCGACACCAGATTGTTGTAACCGAACGATGCACCGCGTTCGCACACCATGATGTTGTCCGCACCACTCACTTCACGCGCCTTGTCCACCACGTTGCGCATATCCCAAGGAGACAGAAACTGGCCTTTTTTGATATTCACCGGCTTGCCAGCGCTTGCAACTGCATGAATGAAATCGGTCTGACGGCAAAGGAAAGCGGGCGTTTGCAACACATCCACCACAGCCGCCACAGCCGCGATCTCGTCTTCGCTATGCACATCGGTTAACACCGGCACACCAATCTGTTTCTTCACTTTTTCCAGAATTTTCAAACCGGCTTCCATGCCGAAACCGCGGAACGATTTGCCGGAGCTGCGGTTGGCCTTGTCGTAGGAAGATTTGTAGATGAACGGGATGCCGAGTTTCTGGCAGATTTCTTTCAACTGACCTGCGGTGTCCAGTGCCATCTGTTCGGACTCGATCACGCAAGGACCGGCGATCAGGAACAGCGGTTTGTCCAGGCCAACACCAAATCCGCATAGCTTCATGCTGCCTCCTTATGTGCCACGGCAGCTTCGACGTAAGCCTTGAACAGCGGATGTCCGGCGCGAGGTGTGGAAGTAAATTCAGGGTGGAACTGCACACCGACGAACCAGGGATGCATGGTCTGCGGCAATTCCATCATCTCCGGCAGATCTTCTGACGGTGTACGCGCAGAAATGATCATGCCCGTTTTTTCCAGCGCAGGCACGTAATGGTTATTCACTTCATAGCGATGGCGGTGACGCTCGTTCACTTCGTCACCATAGATGCGCTGTGCCATCGTATTGGGCTTGATCGGGCAGCGCTGCGAACCCAGACGCATCGTGCCACCCATGTCGGAATCAGCGCTTCGTTTGGCAACCTTTCCATCACGATCCAGCCACTCAGTGATCAGTGCAACCACCGGATGTTCAGTTTCCAAATCAAATTCGGTACTGTTTGCATCGGTCATGTCTGCTACATGGCGTGCATATTCGATCACAGCGAGTTGCATGCCTAGACAAATGCCGAGGTAAGGGACTTTATTTTCGCGGGCATAGCGGATAGATGCAATCTTGCCTTCCGTACCGCGCACGCCAAAACCACCGGGCACGAGAATCGCGTCCAGATTCTTCAGGCAGTCGACACCTTCACCCTCAATGACTTCGGAATCCAGATATTCGATGTGAACGCGCGTTGAAGTATGGATACCCGCATGCCGCAACGCCTCGATCAACGACTTGTACGACTCGGTCAGCTCGGTGTATTTGCCGACCATGCCGATAGTGATCTGATGATGCGGATTCGCTTGCGCGGTGATAAGTTTCTGCCATACCGAAAGATCGGCGGGCGGCGCATTCAGCGCCAACTCTTCGCAGATGATGCGATCCAGACCTTGCTCGTGCAACATTTGCGGGACCTTGTAGATGCTATCCACGTCCCACATCGAAATCACACTTGCTTCGCGCACGTTGGAGAACAGCGAGATCTTGGCGCGCTCGTCGTCGGGAATGCGGCGGTCGGCCCGGCATATCAATGCGGTAGGGAATATGCCGATCTCGCGCAGTTTCTGCACGCTATGTTGTGTCGGTTTGGTCTTCAGCTCACCCGCCGTAGCGATATACGGAACCAGTGTCAGATGGACATACGCCACCTGATTACGCCCCATGCGCAGCCCCATTTGACGCGCAGCTTCGAGGAACGGCAGCGATTCGATGTCGCCCACCGTGCCACCGATCTCGACGATAGCCACATCTGCTTTGCCATCGAGTGAAGCTGCCGCACCGCGTTCAATGAAAGCCTGAATCTCGTTAGTGATATGCGGAATCACCTGCACCGTCTTGCCCAGATATTCGCCGCGCCGCTCTTTGCGGATCACGCTCTCGTATATCTGTCCAGTGGTGAAGTTGTTGGCCTTGCGCATCTTGGCAGAGATGAAACGCTCGTAGTGCCCCAGGTCCAGATCGGTTTCCGCGCCGTCTTCAGTAACGAACACTTCGCCGTGCTGAAACGGGCTCATGGTGCCCGGATCGACGTTGATATAAGGATCCAACTTGAGCATCGTAACCTTGAGACCGCGCGACTCGAGGATGGCCGCAAGTGAAGCGGCGGCAATGCCTTTTCCCAAGGAAGAGACAACGCCGCCGGTAATAAAAATGTACTTGATCATGGAGCGCGATTGTATCGCAAAACAACCATCCCCTCAAAGGAAGAAACGCGCATAACAAGGCATATACAACGTTCTGCAGCAAAGAATGCTGTAGTACCTGCGGTACGACTTGTCACTGCGTTCAAGCGGGTCATGATTTAAAACCCACAAACAACAAAGCCCTCACGAGGAGGGCTTTGTTGTTTTGTAAGGAGTCTGACGATGACCT
>CXWL01002598.1_pt1 | contig 12852 bp, 12 predicted proteins | sample 590931 | NCBI WGS metagenome assembly CXWL01 (sample SAMEA3498368, study PRJEB10139) | groundwater metagenome | biome: water well; material: biofilm material | place: Germany | collected 2015-04-27
ATCCATGGTATTCTCGCTTCTGATGCTCTGGGTCATCAGGCCGTCCGCCACCACCCGTGCTTAACAGGATGCTGAAAAAGTCCGCCAGCGTCGTTCTCGCATCGCTCAGAGGCTCAACGTACCGAACAGAGTACGCCTCGCCTCTTCGCTCGCTGCGGCCTTGCTGGACGGCCTTTTTGAGCATCCTGCAGCGTATACGTCTCTTGTTCCAGATGTGTAGGCCAGTAAAGCTCTGCTCGTGGATTCCTAGTCTAGCGTGCTAAAACTTTTCCTACTCGTTGTCGGTCTCCTCACCCTCGTTCTCATCGTCTGGCATATCGGTCCTGGGCAGATCTACGACGCGGCGGCGCAACTCGGGCCGGTCGCGCTTCTCGTCCTGCTGATTCCTTCTGTCATCATGTATGTCGTCGAAGCCTACGGGTGGAAAGTCACGCTTGGCCCGTCGGCGAAGGCGATTCCGTTCTGGCGTGTACTCGCGATTCGGACTGCCGGCGAAGTGGTGAACATGACGACCCCGACCGCCTATGTCGGGGGCGAGCCGCTCAAGGCCTATTTGCTCAAGAAACACCATGTGCCGATGGTGGAGGGGCTCGCATCGGTCATCATTGCAAAAACGACGATGACGATTGCCGAAGTGCTCTTCATTTTGCTCGGCATCGCATTGGGGGTGTGGCTGTTAGGCGGGAACGATTCGTCCGGTCACACCGTGGCTGCTGCACTCGTCAGTGTAGGCTTGCTGGCCTTCGGGACTGCGGCGTTCGTGTTCGTGCAGCGGCAGGGGATTTTTACGTGGTTATTGGGATTGCTGCGGAAGATCGGGCTGAAGATCGCCTATCTCGAAGCGCGTGAAGAAAAGTTACGGTCGCTGGATCGAACGATTCTGGAGTTCTACAGTCACAACCGTCCAGCCTTTTATGCTTCCACCGGACTGTTCTTTCTTGGCTGGATGGCAGAGGCGTTGGAAGTCTACGTCATCGTCTATTTTCTGGGCGGCCCTGCCATGGCCCTCTCCGCCATCTCCATCGGCGCCCTCTCCGTCTTTATCAAAGGAGGCACGTTCTTCATTCCCGGCAGCCTCGGCGCCCAAGACGGCGGGAATGTATTGCTGCTCAAGGCCTTTGGTTACTCCGACGTGACGGGCATTGCCTTCGCATTACTCCGAAGGTTCCGCGAGCTGGTCTGGATTGGCATTGGGCTGTTGTGCTTGGCAATGCTGGGTGGGCGCGCCGCGGTCATTCAGGAAAGTCGCACACCCGATTCAGGAAATGGTTCCTGATACCTTTCTTTTCCCTGACCTGCGGTTTGCGAATTTCCCCTGATACTACCTCAGGCAACTTAACCCCCCAAGAAACCACAAACCAGGATGCTCCCGACATGGGTCCAGATGGGGCTGCTTTGTCCTGTCCTGGTAGCAGCGTGGTAGCAGACGGCTATCCGAATCTTCTGATTCAGTCGCCGATGGAGAGGAGGGTTGAGGTACCACGCGCTTATTCCTCTGGGAATGGAACAGCAAATTTTCAAGGATCGGGACGAACACAGGCTTCACCCAGGCAGTGAACGAGACCTTGTGAGGATCATCTTTTTCTATCAATGAAGTCTCATACATTATGCGATTAAAAAAGTTAAAAACATCACTGCCATCTCTGACGCCAATAGTGCGGCAAAATTCTTGGATTTCTCCCCATGTCATTTTTTCTCGGATCACAAGCTGGGTAAGAAATTTCATTTCATCTTGGGTGAGCTTGCTCAACTGGTTTTGGACAAAGGCAAGCCGCTCCGGCAGGACTTCCTCCATCTCAACTTCCATTTCAGAGTTCAGCCCATCGCTAATGGGATCGATACTAAAATCACCGTCTCTGCCAAGGCGAACTTGGGCGCGGAGGATGAGCATATCTGGCTTTCGGAATTCCCGAACACTGTCATACGGGATTCGCCCCTCATGATTTGTGACGTTGTTCAAAAGAATAATGCCGTCAGCATCGCCATATTCCTGAACAATCAACCAGAGGTTTCTCTTTTTAACGATAAGGCTCCCATTCATCTTGGGGCGAGGCAGTACTTTAACGATTGTTTCAATATCCTCACGAAGGCCGCCTTTGGTCATCAGTCGTTTCCTTTGTTCGCTAAGTTAGCAAAAAGGGGCGAGGGAGGCGAGGGGAAAGGCAAGCTGACCTGTGGTTTGCGAATTTCCCCTGATACTACCTCAGACAACCTAACCCCACAAGAAACCACAAACCGAGATGCTCCAGAAATGGGTGTAAATGGGGCTGGTTTGTCCTGTCCTGGTAGCAGCGTGGTAGCAGAGGGAGAGTGAGAGTGGGAAGGTTTAGGTGTTTGCTATGGAACACAAGCCTTTTGGTTTCATGAAGAACCGTTGGCCACAGTACATGCACAGAAAATCATGATTCCTTGCTACCTTGAGTACAATTGCAGCCCAACCTTCTACCCGTTTGGTTTTCTCGGCATGGGGAGGGTGCTCAGTCCATTGGATTAGGAGATGCCTCGTGCATTTTGGGCAGCTAATGCTGAAAGCAAAAGTGAAATACAGCACGCCGGTACTGAGAAAGATAGCCTCGATAGCTATGACAAGTGAGCGAACATCAGAAACAACTCCAATTGGAGCCAGGATTAACCCGAATATAAGGGCAATGAGGCTGCCCCAAGCAAGGAACACGCAACACACGGCAATCCTCAAGACCAACACCCTTGGAAACGCTTGAGGAGGATCAGAAGTGTGCGACTGTGCGAGTGGGGGAAACTGCTTATTGCACCAACGGGCAACAGCAACACTTAGCGGCCCTACCGCCAAACCAGCGAGGAAGGTCATCACAAAAGCAATCAGGAGATCTCTCATGCCATCACTCTCTAGGAAGCAAGTGTACCACGGCTAAACAATGTGAGCGGAACGTGACCTGCGGTTTGCGAATGTGAACAAGACGATTTTAAAAAGACTCGGTGTTTCAAATGGTTTCCCCGTTTTATATTTGAATACCGTGGCTTAGGAGCTTTCTAGTGACTCTACTGATTTCAGAGGTTCCCATGGATTCGAACAACTTTTAGCACAAATTTAGCACAGCTCATTGGGGTGAACCCCTCTACTGAGACAGTTTGGAATTAGCACACTTGGTGGTTCAACGTTATCACTGAGCTCTATCAAGCCCACGCACCGCCCAAACCACACGTGCCGCAGCATCAGTAATGGCCGTTTTTCGCTCTCTGGGATTGGACATTATGGCTACTCGCGACCTAAATTCAGGTTCGCTACGCCAAAGTTCCAGCTCCTCGCGATTGCTAAAAATAATCTCCTTAAAGCTATTCCTAATCGCACGCCTCCTGAATTCTCGAAACTTGCTCGGACTGATGCCTTCCTTCACATACCATTCATCTTCTCGGCCAGCTAGGTTAAGATCCACTTCGAGCAGTAGGCGAGGAGAAATAACAGCCATAAGGGTATGTTCGCCAATCATCACTGGCGAGTCGCACAGTGGAAAGCGATCAATGTCTGTCTGGTAGAGCGTCCAGCGGCTACATGCGAGAGGCATTGTTGCCTGCACCAGTAATGCCTGGTCACTCCACGCATTCTTGAGGAGCCAGAAATATTCCCACTTTGCTATTCCAAGTGAGTTCGTTACATCAAGCATAGCCTGCATCATCTCGTGGCTGCGCATTGCATGAATTATAAGCAGGCACGTAAGAAAGCCCCGATGTTCTGGAGAGGATATCCCACCGAGACGTGCGGCTTCGATTAGACTTTCATAGGCAGGCAATTGCTCCACTGCCTGAAGAATGTCCTCAAAATCCATAAAGAGAGATTCAGGGTTCTGTTTGACGTATTCCACCATCTCATCGTACCTATCCGGATGCCACCGACGGCAGAATGCTTTCATGGCATCTGGGGTAATCTCAGCGACGCCTAAACCCTGGTCCAAATGTACCCGCTCGACAGTACTTTCATAGAGCGCCCTTGATTTCACATTTAAAACGAATACAACTTGTTTTCGTGGAGGCGCGATAGGCCTCGTACCAGAGAGGATCGTCTCAAAGTATGCGGTATTCCAGAGCGCGGTCCACACGCAGGGGTTGTAGTGATTGCGCTTCGTAAATCGGTCACGCACTTGTTCACGCTCTCCCCAGGCCACTCATAAATCAGCATGTGCAGGAAAACAGAGATCCATGCATGCCGTATACTCCTTCCTGGATTCTCGAATCTGAGCCACTCGACCCCGATCTTCTTCCGTCATGTCTCTTGCAAGGACCTCGACGGTAGCATCCATGCTGCCATCCTCCGGAAGATGCGTGAAATCGTTGATCAACTTCCCATTGCGGCTGTAGACAAACTCAATACTGGAGAATCGTAGATGAATTTTGCCATCATCCAGGCGAAGTCGAGCGTTTCTAAATCCTGCATTCCACAGGACATCAACGAGCGAATGAAAAAATGCAGTCAATTCAAACCCATGAGGTTCGACGTAGGCGTGGGCAAGAAAGAGGTGTTCGCATATTATGATCTCTTCGGCGAAAGCATTTGCCTTCAGTGGCACACAGACCCGCTTGTCATCACTTCCTAGTGTGACCAAAAAGACCTCTCTAAAGGGGCTGGCAATTATGAGAAATCGCACATCACTAGCAGATAGAGGGCGATAGATATCCGCAAGCTTCTCGAACCGGAAAGCATGGCGGGAGTCATAGATTACGAGATCGACTATCGGGGCATTCTCGGAATAGGTCACATTCTTTAGGGCTTTAGAGGTCACAATAGAACTGAGCTTTGCTAGCCGCTCGTTCAACTGTGGCAATTGACGTATGATCGCATCGACCTTGATACCTTTGGCTGCATCACCCCCTGGCAAATAGGTAATCTTTTCAACTCGCAAAGAGGCCTTATCATCCTTATGCCTATATTCTCGACTGGCAATCAGTTCCCGTCCATAACCGGAAATGTTCTGCAACCGTGCATCGCTCTCGGAATCAAAGTATTCCGTTACTTCGACCCCCAGTTTGACTGCCTCGTTCCGATGACAGAGAAAGTCCGGTGATTCATGAGGCATGACCGCCCAGCCATGAGTCTTTCCGTATACCTGATCGAGAATCTTGCGCTCGACACTTTTAGACATGAGCTGGGTCAGTTTCCCCAATGCTGGGAATTCATTTGCAGATGATCGTATAGCCCATCACCCTTAATGCTCTGGCTAACGAGCGGCCTTCTTCATCGCGTTCACGATCACCACCGTACGGACACTGACGGTGGTCACACGCATCAGCAGGTCGATGACCTTCTCTTTGTAGTCCGCGAAGCGGTAGGTGTCGAACTTTTCGCGGATCGTCGGGTCCTTGGGTTTCTTTTCTTTGTACTGGTCGAGAATCCATTCGAGTGCTGAGCGGTTACCGAGGGTGTAACTCCAGGCCTCGCGCGGGATGCCGGAGAGCTTGGTTTCACTGTCGAGCACGATGCAGCCCGCATCTTTGTCGGCTTTGAGCAGAGCCTTGGGTGCCACGTCAGCCTTGAGCGATTTCTCATCAGGGATGTCGGTACGTGTGAGCTTCGCTGGCGCAGCCTGCTCAAAGCCGATGTGCAGGTCCATTAACTCCTTCCCCCAGTCGGCCCACTGCCAGAAGTCGGCATAGAATGGAATGCGGGGAAATTCTCGCTTGAGATTCATCGCGTACTTCTCACGATAGACCGGGTCGTGCAGCACGCCGTAGACGTAGTGAAAGATCGCTTCTTTGGTGATTGGGCGATTGTGTTTAGCCCGGCCTGGTTGGTACTGCTTCTTGAATTGGTCAAGCGCCCAGTCAGTGATGTTGTTGTTTGGCTGGCTCCCTGTATCGTCACAGACGAGCATGGGCACGACCTGAAATCCGTCTGTACTGGCACACAGATGAAGCTCCGGTATCTCACGACTAGCCAATACACTGAAGGGTGAACGCGCGCCACGGTCGCTAAAACTGATGACTAAGTTGTGGCCTTGCCCTTCCTTGAACATCGAGGCCATCTTGTATTGCATGGCATTGAAGTGGCGATCAAAGTACAAAAACCTCCGTGAAAATGGCCGATAGATAGCCGGAATAATTGCTGACGGCTCAAATCGCTTCTCAATATTGCGTTCGCGGTAACGCGTTAGCTCGCGATCCCACTTAATTGTCTGTCGAGCTTGGGTATTCGGAGAAACTCTCGCAGCCTCGTAGCCCTCAACAAGAAAACGAACCTTTGCTTCGAGCGCCTTTGGCGATAAGTCATAAACCCACTCGTCTCGTTGACTTTTGAGTCCTGGAGAAAAGAGTTTGAATATCGCCCGCTCGCCTCGCTTTGACGTGGCGGCCTTGGCAGTCTTGTCTACTAAAGGGAGCAAGGCCGCAAAGTCATGCTCGCCGACATTGACCCACGTACCAGCTTCATCAGGAGTTATCTCTTCAGTACCTACCGCGCTCAGTTGGGCTCCGCCCAGCCATGACAGCTTTTCTTCTGCGGTTTCCAGCTCTGGACGGCGGGCATAGAACACGCGGCAGCCCTTGTGCTTCGCACGCTTCACCATGAAGCTGATGGCTACGCCGGTCTGAATGCCAAACACATTGTGTTTTGTTCCAGACAGTTTGGGGTTCTCGCGAACATTCCCGCCAAGGTCAATGAGCCATATCTCGGCAAATTCATTTGCTGCGACCTTACGGAAACCATCGAACGCCTGGCTTTCAATGAAGCTGCGATTCGATACAAAGGCGAGGATGCCGTTTTCGTCTAGCCGATCTGCGGCCCAGCGAAAGAACCGCACATACATATCGTAGAGCGCAATCTTATTCTGTGCAGACCCGTTGGCCTGGTACGTGGCTCGGATACGCTCGTCAATTTCAATGTATGGACGATTCGGGTTTTTGAGATTGAAGTTCTCCTGCCAAGCGTTGTATGGCGGATTGCCGACGATGACGCTAATCTTCCGTCCATTCTGGCGCTTAATGCGCGCGACGTTCTCCTCGCTCACGCCGCCGAACAATGCGCCTTGCGATCCGTGCTGAGCGGTATGGAGGCCGACGTTGTCGAGCGTATCGACGAAACAGAGGTTGGGGAATTCGAGATACTGGCCCGTAATAGCCGCGTAGGTCGCCTCGATGTTCAGGTTGGCGACGTAGTACGGAAGAATCGCCACTTCGTTCGCATGTAGCTCTTGCAGATACTTGTGCTTCAGTTTGGCAGGTTGCCCCCGAAAGTGTTCAAGAAGTTCGGTGATAAATGTCCCTGTCCCTGTCGCCGGGTCGAGGATTTCCACCTCACGATCGATGAGGTTCTTGCCGAAGTGCTTTTCACAGAGCCAATCGGCGCTTTCGATCATGAAGCGCACGATCTCATTTGGCGTATACACCACGCCAAGCCGGTCGGCCGCTTTCTTGTTGTAGACCTTGTAGAAGTTTTCGTAGATGACCTTGAGGAAGGCCTGCTTCTCGTGGTGCCGTTCGATCTGCGCGGCGGCAGCGCTGATGGCCGAGTAGTAGGGGGCCAGCGCCTTGAGCGACTGAAACTTGGTGTTGCCGGTGAAAAAGGTGGCTTCTAGCTTGTAGAGCTCACGTGCGACGTTGTTGTCCTTGTGAAACGGCGTGTCGGGGAAGACCTTCGCGAAAATTTCTTCCGTCAGCACGTGCTGGATCAGCATCTCTCGCACATCCGCGTCCGTGAGACTGGGGTTGATGGCCTCCTGTGCATGAATGAGGAAGCGCTCTGATTCCTTGCGGAATTCAGGATTCTCCGTATGCGCGCGCTCGATCATGCCGCGCAGCGCTTCGAGCACGGCCGGAAGATCGGCTTTGAACTGCTCCACCGCCTTCCTGAATTCCGCAATCTCGGTTCGCTCGTAGCTGAAGAAGAGCGTGAGCAGCTTCTTGAGTGCATCGACATCATCGACCGGGCACTCCATTACCCGTTGCCCGTTCTGTATCAGCACGGCGCGAGTGGTGTCCTCGAAGATGATGTTGTCCTTTGGGTAGCCGCGCTTGAACTTGTTGATGATCTCTTCATCGAGATCGTCTGTGCTGTCCTTGGCTTCCCAGTAGCCGAACGGCACGCGCAGTTCGTAGAGTAACGCGCCATCGACGTAGCGCTTGTCCCTGGTTAGCGTATCGAGCTTGTATTCCGGGATGAAGACGAGATTATGCTGTTTGCCCCAGCTTTTGAGCAGGTCCTTGAACGCCTCGCGCAGCACGCTTTCGCGCGTGGTGCCGGAGACCTTGCGGAGATCCTGTAACTGGTTGAGGTAGTGCTGGATGAGTGCGTGGCTCACTTAGTCAGAAGCCTCAATGGTTGTCTGTTCTGTCGATCCGGCTTTCCACTAAGCATAAGAGGCAATGAGAGGGGATATGCGGACTGGAGCGTACACTCGTTTCAAACACGATGCAACATTCTGACAATGGAGACTCTTTCGAGATGGATCACCTGACAAGGGCTACTCCTTGACCAACCATAAAATATGGACTCCGGCCTTAATTGTCCCCTCCTGTCCTAAACAGTCCCCAACTGCCTAATTCCATTCTCTCCCTCTTTGCTCTACGCTTCTCATCACGCAGAGCGGATACAGGGCTGACCGCCTGATCACGATGAAATGCGCACGAGAGCGCACCAGAGGATACATCAGCATACATCTGCCTAATTCCCAGGACAGGATCTCCGGCGTAGGGTGGCACAAGACGGTGAACCAAGGAGCGCGCATGAAGACAAAGCATCTTTCGATCAAGGAACTCGCGGCCTTCATTGGCGTGAGTACGGATACCATTCGGCGAGCGGTTCGCAGAGGTGAGATTCCCTCGACACGGGTCAGGACCGCGTTACGGTTTGATCTCCAGAAAGTCCTCACGTGTATGCGGCGGAACGCGGAGGCCAAGTTTGGGGCACGTTCAGCCTGCGCGCCGGGCGGCATTGCCGGCCGCGCGCAGACCGACCAGCCCCCGATCGGTAACACGGGGGCACTACCCACAGTGATCGTTACAGGAGGTCTAGGGATTCCATGAGTTCACCCTTCACCCTCACTATTGATTGGCTCGCCTTCACCCTGCCGTCTGACTCCGCTCAGGACACGATGCAGATGCTCGGAGGGGACTGGACCAAGGGCGCAACCGGCTTCCGCGGTTATCCCGTCTCGTGGATCACGACGAGTGCAAGCCGTGGGGTGGGCAAACTGGGCACTCGCGCGCCCCGTGCTCCCCTCGAAGTCCATGTCGACCTCTCCGCTGGGATCGTCGCGCCATGGCCCTCAGGGAAGGTCCGCACGGTGCTCCAATGGATCTTGAAGCAAGACGGTCACCTGACGCGCCTCGATTGTGCCTTAGACGATCGGAACAGCTGCGTGCCGCTATCGACCATCAGAAAGGCCATTGAAGCGGGTCAGTGTGTCACACGAGCGGACCGTATGCAGAGCATTTCATCGAGCTCGATCCACAAAGCCACTCCCAGCGGAGAGACGATCTATCTCGGCAGTCCTCAGAGTCAAACCCTGCTGCGAATCTATGACAAGCGCCTGGAGAGTCAGGCGAAACAGTGTGAGGATTGGCAAGAGTTCGGCATTCGATGGGAATTGGAATTGAAAAAGGATCGAGCACAGGTCTGCGGGCAAGTCCTGTCTTATCTACAGGAAACAGACTGGCTCGAATACATCGTGGGCGTCCTTCGGGGGTATGTGGATTTCCGAGCCACGAGCCGGGACGAAGAGGAGGAGTTTCGGTATCGGGCTCCCCTGCTCGACTGGTGGCTTCTGCTGACTGATGGCTTCAAGAAGGGCCGTCTCGTTGTGGGAAAGGACGCCCAGACGCTACCCAAGGTGAAACGCTGGGTGAGTCAGTCGGTCGCGCCCATGTTGGCCGTCATCTATGCTGCCGATCCTAATGGGGCCGCCTGGTTGGAGGCACAAATCATCGCGGGCAGGAAACGCTGGAAAGCACCGCATCGGCGTCTGGCGAACCAAGACGAGCCGTTGAGTACTCATCAAGACGCCGGCGGCCACGCGGGCGCACCGTTTCAGGGGGGTAAGGGGGTGTCGTAAGACTCCCCCTGCTGGACCTCATGCTCTTCACGATCAAGGATCTCTCGGTTAGGCTCAATATCAAGCCATCTACACTCTATCTCTGGGCTGCTCAAGGGAAAATCCCTTGCCAGAAGATCCATGGTTTGATCCGGTTCGAACCAGACGCCATTACCGCGTGGCTGCGCTCATTTGAGCCAAGCCAGGCACCAGCGATCCCACCATTGGGCAAACACCCGCATCTCGACGTGGATCAAGTTATTGAAGCAGCAAAACGTGAGGTTTATACTCCCGGCCACGGGGAAACCATAACACCGAGTCCCACTGGAAAGGAGTGAAGGATGGGACTTGTGAAGAGATGCAATACGTGGTGGATGTCGTTTATGTATCAAGGCCAGCAAGTCAGACGCTCGACGGGGACGACTAATAAACGGCTGGCTGAGGCGATCTTAGGCCAGGTGCGGGTCCAGATCATTGAAGGGCGATTCTTCGTGAAACCGGAAGCGCAACATCGGACCTTGACGGAACTGATGGATCGGTACACGAGTGAGCATGCCGCAAGGCGGGCCAATCATCGGCGGGAACTGACTAGCGTGAAGAATCTGAAAGACTTCTTCGGGAATCCAACGCTCGATCAGATCACGCCAAAGCGGATCGTGGACTACAAGAACCAACGGTATACCGATGGGGTCAAACCCGCCACGATGAACCGGGAACTTGCGACCTTGAAGAAAGCGTTCAATCTGGCTCGTCGAGAGTGGGAATGGTGTACCGATAACCCGGTCTGTCGCGTCTCCATGGAGAAGGAAAACAACACGCGGGATCGCTGGCTGACCGTCGAGGAAGAACAGCGACTGCTCCCTGCTGCGGCTTCTTGGTTGCGAGAGCTCATGGTCTTTGCCATCTATACCGGCATGCGCATGGGGGAGATCCTGGCCCTCACGTGGGGCGGTGTCGATCTGTTCCGTCGAACGGTGACCGTCTTTCGCTCAAAAAATGGCGAGCGGCGGACGATCCCGGTGAATACGACCGTGCTTGATCTCCTGAAAGGTAAACACGCGGCGCGCCTAGAGACAATTGATCTCGTGTTCCACAGCGAAAGCCAGACGGCCCTCGATGGGAGCAATATCCGGCGAGCGTTGACTACTGCACTCGACCTCGCGAAGATCCAGAATCTTCATTTCCACGATCTTCGCCATACGTTCGCCACGAGGATGGTACAGGCCGGGATAGACCTGTATAAGGTCCAACGGCTCTTGGGGCATAAATCGCCGATCATGACGCAACGCTATGCCCATCACTATCCGGAAAGTCTTCGGGAAGGGGTGGATGCGTTGGAGGCAGGACGCTCGTTTAGCACAAATTTAGCACACGCGCAGGTTCGAGTTTGTGAGGCTTCTCTAAGCTGCTGAAAAACTGGAGCCGGCGATCCGGATTGAACGGACGACCTGCGGTTTACGAAACCGCAGGTCACGTCAGTATGCAAATGCTCTTTCCAGGCTAGCTCGTTACTGCTTCTCAAGGGGGCGGCCTGGTTGATCCCCACTGCGTGCGTCCAACGAAATCCAATTGCTCCTTCCAAGCTTGCTCGTACGGTCGTCTCAGCGGGAGTGATCAGGTTTGCCCTTGACTGCGCGCGTCGAACGAGGGCCTTCTCAGGCCGCGCGTTCCGCGAGCAAGAAGGGCAGCCTGGGGCGCTCCCGCTTCTTCCTTGCGTTGAACAGTCGCTAAAATATAAATACTCCCTCCAAGCTCGCTCGCTGTTCTTCTCAAGGGGGCGGCCTGGTTGATCTCTCATTGCGCGCGTCCAACGAGGGCCTTCTCAGGCCGCGCGTTGCGCGAGCATAAGAGATCACTAGGTTGCCCCCTTCCCCGTTTATGCTAGGATGCCGCGCATGTTGGCGTTAAAGCTGGTGCTTTGGGGATTTCTTGCCGTTCTTGGTTCGGTTGCGCTCGCCTTTGTTGTCGGTCTCGTCAATCCACAAGAAAAAGTAAATGGGCTGTGGCTGGTTGTGGCCGCGGCATGTATCTATGTGCTGGCCTTTCGTTTCTATGGCCGATGGATTTCGCGGCGTGTGGTCGAGCTGAACGATCAGCGTGTGACGCCGGCAATCCGCTTGAACGACGGCGTCAATTTTCATCCCACCAATAAGTACGTGTTGTTCGGTCATCACTTCGCAGCGATTGCTGGAGCAGGGCCTTTGCTTGGGCCAGTGTTGGCGGCGCAGTTCGGCTTTCTTCCCGGTTTTCTCTGGCTGGTGATCGGGGCGGTGTTGGCTGGAGCGGTGCAGGACTTCATCATCCTGGTTGCGTCGATGCGGCGAAATGGCCGCTCGCTTCCAGAAATTGCGCGGGATGAACTGGGCATTGTCACCGGTACCGCGACAGCGGTGGCGGTGCTGTTCATTGTGATTGTGGCGCTGGCCGGGCTGGGGTTTGCCGTCGTGAATGCGCTCTATCGCAATGCCTGGGGTACCTTCACGATTGCGATGACGATTCCCATCGGCTTCATTATGGGCTTCTATCTTCAGAAGTTCCGGCCTGGTCAGGTGGCGGAAGTCTCCTTGCTCGGTGTGGTGCTGTTGGTTGCGGTTGTGATTCTCGGGCGGGTGGTGGCTCAGTCTTCGGTTGCCGGGTGGTTCGAGTTGGAGCGAACGACGTTGGTCTGGGCATTGGCCGGCTACGGGTTTCTTGCGTCTGTCTTGCCTGGCTGGATGTTGCTCGTGCCGAGGGGCTATCTCTCTACCTTCATGAAGCTCGGGGTGGTGGTGTTGCTGGGAGTGGGCGTGGTCCTCATGGCGCCGACGATTGAGATGCCGCGCGTCACCATATTTGCAAACGGAGGCGGACCGATTAT
>CXWL01011380.1_pt1 | contig 12846 bp, 14 predicted proteins | sample 590931 | NCBI WGS metagenome assembly CXWL01 (sample SAMEA3498368, study PRJEB10139) | groundwater metagenome | biome: water well; material: biofilm material | place: Germany | collected 2015-04-27
CAATGAACCTACACGAAGCTTCAAATTGGCACGCCAACCATCTTTACCATCCTGTCCGAGCGACAGTCCCGAAATTGAAAGAGCGTAAGGGGCATACTCGATTGCACCAACAGTGCGCATCACCGAATCGAATGTTCCATTGATGGTCAAAGTAAGTACTAGTGTTGGTTGTTTTGCCTCGCCGCCTGCAGAAACAGAAAGAACGTTTACTGCAGCGCCCTGCAAGCGTCCGCGCGCCTCGAGATCAGTGATGAACGTAACCACGCCAATCTCAGGAACAAAATAGCTCTGCATGGCGGCCTCTTCGCTTATAATCTTAGTCATCGCCGCACGCATGGAAGCAGCGCGACTGGTAGCCTCGTTCGCCATCGCAATCTCACTTTCCAAGTTCGCAACGACGACACTCTTTGCTGAGACAGCAGCATACAAAAAACCATACGTGGCGAGAGCGCTGACACATACAGCGAATGCTATAGCGAATTGAATGAAGGATGATTTCATGGCGCGAGAGTCAGAGTGATGGTAAATGTGATGTCTGTCTCTTTCGCATAGGCAGAAATCGGCAGAGTGGCAGAGCGGACTAGTGGGACGCTTTCTAGTGCAAGCTGATAGTTGCGAAGCGCGGCGCGCGTCGCCGAAGTTCCAGAAAGTATCAGCGTGTCCGAACTCTTAAGAGCTGCGGGCGTATAGTCAAGACCGGAAAGAATAATGCCCGGGCGTGCTACGGCAAGCACCGTACGGACGATAGTGCTCGCGGAAGGTGCGTTCGAAAGTGCTGTCAAAATCGCCACATTATTTGAAAGTTTCGTAAGACGCATCGCGAATGCCGCTTCATCTGCTGATGAAATGGTAGATTTTATATGTGCGAGACGCGCCTCTTTTGTGTCAGAATTTGCTGAAAGAAGCACGTACGTTGGCAACAGTAATGCAGCGGCGACAAATGTGATTATTGCCAGAAGCCATGTGATAACAACGACGATGCGCAGTATATAGTCGCGAGAAAGCGAGCGCTGTCGCTCAAAAGGAAGAAGGTTTGTAAGTTCGTTACTCATAGTCATTACATGCGATCTCGTAGCGCAAGGCCGATTGCCGTCGCGTACGCAAGCGACTCGGTGTAGTCAAGCTGTGGGACCCACGTATCGCGCGAAGCAAAATTAGTGAACACATCGCCAGTAGTGACAGGAATCCTCAACGCACCTTCGAGGTATTCGGGAAATCCGCGGATTGAGGCATTACCGCCAGCGAGAATAGCGTGCGTTACTTTTTCATGAACTCCTTTGAGCGTCTCCTTTTCTTGCCAGTAGTCGAGTCGTTGGGAAATCTCATCGCGAATTGCAGAAACTGTCGAGAGCATTGAAGCAAGATACTCTTCATTCCCCGGCGCGGGGACAATACCCTTCTCGGCCTTCACCACACGCGCTTCGGCATCAGTGACGCCGAAATATTTTTGTACCGCGAGCGTGAGAGCATGCCCACCGATACTTATTGTTGTCGCGAAACGCGGTATGCCCGCCACAACGATGGCCATTTTTGTCGTTGTTTTCCCGACATCGATGATGAGCGCCGTCGAAGTATCTCCTGTCGGAAGAAGTGCGCGTGCCATGGCGAACGTCTCTCCTTCGATCGCGCGCACGTTGATATTCGCCTGATCAAACACCGCAAGAGTGTCGTCGACGATACGCCGCGCAAAACCAATACCTGCGACGAGACTATCACCATGCCCGTCTCGCCCAACTTCGACAATATCAAAAGATGTCTCCGCTGGAGGTAAAGGTATGAGTTCATCCAGTCGTTGTTCAATTGCCGTATGCCACCCCGCCTTCTTTGTACCAGGAACTGGAGTCTCAAAAAGATACGCTTTTGATTCCGGAAGCATGGCATTGGCCGCGGAAATGCCAGTTGCCCGGGCAGCTGAGACCAGCGCAGTGGCGACTGCTGCTCGGTCTACTATCTCACCACTGACAAACGCCCCCACAGGCAATAGCACTTCCGTGTAACTTGCTAAAGTAAGACCCTGGATTCCCTCGGCGAGACGCACAGCCTTCACACCACTTGTTGAGAGGTCGATGCCGGAAAATGGAAGCGCGAGATATCGCGGCGGAGCAAAGGCAACGCGCAGACGTTTACTGAAAACGAAAGACATGCAGATAGTATACCCGATGCAGACGGTACATTTTCTATGTTGTCACACCAACTTTCGCACTCTAGTGCACGCTCGTACCTGGCGGCACTACTCTGTCGGGAGTAAGAAACGCGAACGATTCTCCAGAGCCAACAGCAAAGAGCATCCCATTACTTTCGAGTCCGCGTATCGTACGGGGTTCGAGGTTTGTCACAAACGCGAGCTGGCGGCCGACGAGTGTTTCCGGCTCGGAAACATAGGCGGCAATGCCGGAGACGATCTGTCGTGGGCCAGCTTCTTCATTAAAATCAACCAGAAGTCGTAAAAGTTTGTCTGTCTCCGGTACTCGCTCGGCAAGGTGCACTGTGCCGACCTTCACTTCTATCTTGCCGAACTCTTCAATTGATATGCGTGATTTATCCATGATCGGCCCGTGAGAGATAGCTAGTAAGAATGAGTGCGGCGGCGGACGCATCAACGGCAACATGTTTTTTCGGAGCTCGCGACTTCCCTTCTTTTTCAGGCGCACGCCGTGCTTCCGCACTCGTAAACACCTCTGATTCAAAGAAAGTGGGCACGCCCGCGCGCTCGGTGATCTGGGCACCAAACGTACGAGCGCCTTCTGCGATCGGATTCTCCCCTCCCGCAAGAGTGCGCGATTCTCCAATTACCACCGCTCCAATATTTTCTTTCGCGATAAGCGCGCAAAGCTCCTCGACGAGCCGTGGCGTATTGGGAACAATAGAATGAGGAAATCCCATTGTCCCCATTTCATCTGAGAGCGCGAGGCCTATTTTTTTGCTTCCGTAATCAACGCCGAGATATCGCATATGTTCAGTGTATGGTATAATACGGCGCATGTATACATATATGCATGGATTCTCGCCATTCTATTCCCCTTTTGCTCCTGCACTCATGCTCGCAGTACTCCCCTTCCTTATCCTCATCGCCATCTGGTCAGTTGCTATTAAAGGCTACGCGCTCTGGCACGCTGCGCGCAATGGACAAAAAGAGTGGTTCATTGCTCTTCTTATTATAAACACGCTCGGCATTCTCGAAATCGTATACCTCGTTTGGTTCCGTTCTGACAAACAGAATACTTCTCACCCTGTGCATGATTCGCATACGTCAGCGGCGAATTCATCACCGCAGGCGTAAGAAATTAAGGAAGGGTGGCAGAGCGGTCTAATGCACCGGTCTTGAAAACCGGAGTCTCCTTACGGGGACCGTGAGTTCGAATCTCACCCCTTCCGCCAAAAATCGAAACTTTCAAAGAGAGTCTATGCACAAGAAACGTGCAGAACGGTTCTGTCGCACCACACACTCTGTTATTATTCCTTCATGCCCCGCAACGCTCTTTTAGAATGGGAAGGTAGAGAATACGATCATAATCCAAAAAGCGCCGATTGGTATTGGGCGCTTGGCATCATTGCAGTCGCCAGCACCGTAGCAGCAATACTTTTCGATAGTTACTTACTCGCAGTGCTCATTGTCGTCGCGGCAGCATCGCTCGCGCTTCACGCCGCCAAACAACCGCCCTTACATCGTTTTCGTCTTGTCGAGCAAGGTATCGTTATTGGCAACGAATTGCATCCTTTTACACGCATGATTTCCTTCTCCGTTCTTGAGGATATCGAAGGCACACTCCCTCCAATGATCTCTATTAAAACCGAGAGCTGGCTCTCGCCGCACCTCATCATTCCGCTTGAGGGCGTTGATGTCGATGTGGTGTATGCCTACTTCCTCCATCACGTTGATGAAGACGCCCACCATCACACACTCGTCGACCTGGTGGCGGCGTGGCTCGGATTCTGATATACATTTACTATTGCCCCCGTCGTTCAACGGATAGGACGCGAGCTTGCGGAGTTCGTAATTGAGGTTCGATTCCTCACGGGGGCACATAAGACACAAACACCTGCCCTGCGGCAGGTTTTGTGCTTATGTGCCTGGCGGAGCCATGTCCAAGTCCGCGAGGACGGCGAGCCGGGGTCGAGAGCGCTTAGCGAATTGCGAATACTTGGAGCAATACGCTTAGCGACTCGTGACCACCAAAGAAAAACCTGTAAGGACCGATAAGCGTACTCGCGGTCCTCTTGAGAAATTATAGTATTGTGAGTTACGGCCACATGCCAAATACTCGAATCCGGCATGTGGCACTCCTTAGTTTCTAACTCGCTCCGCTCCTAAGAAACTAATGTCGCTCTCGTCGTTCAATGGATAGGACACCTCCCTCCGAAGGAGGAGATACAGGTTCGATTCCTGTTGAGAGCACCAGCAAAAAAAACGCCCCTTGTGGGGCGTTTTTTTGCTACTGATTCGCCTACGCCTTCGCTCTCTTGATCGCTGCTGCGAGACGGGACTTCTTACGATCGGCGGTATTGTCTTTAATGACACCGCGCTTGGCCGCCTTGTCGATTGCCCTATAAGCCTCAGGGAGGAGCTTCTCGGCAGCGGCGACATCCTTTGCGGCGAGCGCTTTTGTGAGCGACTTGGTCGCATCATGAAGAGCGTCCTTACGGCGCAGATTAAAGACGTGCTTCTTAGCCGAAGAACGGATCGCTTTCTTTGCGGAACTGGTAATAGCCATATATCTCCCATATATACGCTATCTCCCGCTTCGTGGCAAATGGTTGTACGATAGACAACATGATCCGACAGATTCGAGGACGAGTGCTTTCGGTTGGTCCGATAAGCGCCATTATTGAAGTTTCAGGCTTTGGTGTCGAGGTTCGCATGAGCTCGCCACAGACGCTTTCAACAGGAAACGAGGCAAGTCTCGCAACACACCTCACCCTCAAACAGGACGGTCTTGAGCTTTATGGATTTACCGACAGCGCCGATCGCGACTTCTTCGAGCTTATCCTCTCTGTGTCGGGCGTCGGCCCGAAAACAGCTCTTTCAGTTTTGCGTCGCTCCCCGCGCGAAGCTCTGGAAGGCGCTATCGGCAAACGCGATCTCGCCTACCTCACGAAAGTCGTCGGGCTCGGAAAGAAAAGCGCGGAGAAGATGCTAGTCGAGCTTGCCGACAAAGTCGGTCCGCGCTCGCACGATAACGCAGACGGCGAAGTGTTCGATACACTCGTCGCGCTCGGCTATACCGACCGTGAAGCACGAAAAGCCCTGCAGTCACTACCGGACACTATCGTCGGCAAGGACTTGCGTCTTAAAGCAGCTCTCTCATCAGGCCATTAATGTTTATGTACGCTTTCGTCAACGCGCTCGTCCGCATCCTGAAAAAAATCGTCCCCGAAGCGATCGTGCGGCCGCTACGGCCGCTGTACCATCGCACTCTCGCATTCCTCATGGCGTTCGCGTATGGCTTCCCTGCTCGCAGACTCATCGTCATCGGTATCACCGGCACTAAAGGAAAATCGACGACGGCTGACATGCTTTTTTCGATTCTGCGCGAAGCAGGATATGAGACTGCACTTCTCTCCACCATTCGCTTCGCAATCAATGAGGATTCAGAACCGAACCTCTACAAGATGTCACTCCCGGGCCGCGGCTTTGCGCAAGCATTTATGCGCCGTGCACTCAAGGCCGGATGCACACATCTCGTCATTGAAGTAACCTCGGAGAGCGTCCTGCAGTATCGGCACTGGTTTCTTGATCTCGACGGACTCATCGTAACGAATATTCATCCCGAACATATTGAAAGTCATGGCTCATTTGAGAACTATGTTGCAGCAAAACGCACTATCGTCGACACACTAGTTCACTCCCCAAAGCCGAATAAGGTTCTGATTGCTAATGAAGATATTCCGGAGACTCGCGCATTTCTTTCTGCTCATGTTCCAAAAACAATTGCATTCAGCGAGAAAGAACTTCAGCATTTGCAAGGAGACAATCGAAGTGTCGGTTTCGAATATGCGGGAGTACATTTCTCTCTTCCGATACCCGGCACTTTTAATGCGATGAATGCGCTCGCCGCTATAAAAATGAGCAGTGCGCTTGGTGTTCCGCTCACTGCTACAACGAACGCACTTGCAACACTCCCTCCCGTGCAAGGCCGTGTCGAACATATCGACGCCGGACAGGATTTTCTCGTCGTCGTCGATTACGCGCACACACCCGATTCGCTTCGTGCGCTCTACAGTGCTTTCTCGACCCAAAAGAAAATTTGCGTCCTAGGGAACACTGGTGGCGGCCGCGACACATGGAAGCGTCCATTGATGGGCCGCATCGCGGACGAATCATGCGAGAAAGTCATTCTCACAAACGAAGATCCCTATGATGAAGATCCTCGCGCTATCGTTGATGCTATGGCAAGTGAAATGAAGCATCCTCCTGAAATTATTATGGATCGACGAGAAGCTATCCGACACGCACTTGCCGCCGCCAGCCCAGGTGACGCGGTCCTTATCTCCGGTAAGGGCACCGACCCATTCATCATGGGCGTGAATGGCTCTCGACTCCCCTGGAGCGATACTCAGGTCGTCCGCGAAGAGCTCGAGCGACTTCACTTCCTTAGGAGCGGAGCGAGTTAGGAAATGAGAAGTGCTCGTGTAGTACGACTTCTTGTGAAATTTTGATACTATAACCGCTATGGGAGATGCGCATGATGCATGGTTTTTCGTAGGCGTATTCGTCTTTATATTTCTTATTTGGATAGCAACCGGCGGCCCACTGCGTCCACTCGCCTTCACCGGACCGACACTCGCACAACCGGGAGCACTCGGCGGCGGCACCTACCTGCAGCTTCCACGAGCGCCATTTGTTATCGGAAATACAAGCACCTCTGGAAACTCTGAGATAGAACTACCCAGCTTTGTCGGCGGTACTCCCTTCGGAACGCCCTCCCCTTATCGCGATATCGTGAGAATGAGTCATTACGTCTCGGGCGCCGGCTCAGCAGACCCAAAAAACGAATACATTGAAATATCAATTGCATCAAATGCCAGTGTGCCGGTCGACCTTACCGGATGGTCGCTCTCAAGCGCCGCAACCGGCAACGCTGCCAGTATCCCTAAAGGCACTGAAGTCCCGACCTCCGGCGTGGTGAACGCATCGCAAGACATCGTGCTCGCTCCAGGCACTCGAGCGATACTGATCTCCGGACAATCGCCCATTGGCGCCTCCTTCCGCGAAAATAAGTGCATCGGTTATTTCAGCACCTTCCAAAAATTTTCTCCTTCCCTACCTCAAAACTGCCCCGTACCTTCCGATGATCTTATTTCATTTTATGGATCTGACTACATCCGCGACCCATTTTGCATCGATCAGGTAAATCAGATCTCGCGCTGTCAGGTAACGCTCACGCCGCCAAACGGCGTGTCAAACTCGTGCCAAAGTTTCGTGGTGAAATACCTCAATTACAACGGATGTGTTGATGCCCATAAAAATGACACTGATTTTGCAGGCAACACCTGGCGCATCTACCTTGGGCGCACCAACTCAATGTGGCGTACCAAGCACGAAGTCGTGAAGCTCTTAGACATAAACGGGAAAACAGTCGATGCGTTCAGCTACTAGAAGAAACTGGCGGTAGATGGTAGAAATATAAATACGTCGAAATAAGAGGTTGGAGCGCCCGTATGGAATACCATACTGTGCGCTCGCTCGACGGGGAAAACAAGATTTATTCCACCTCATGCCGTTCGCGCCCCGTATGGTATTCCATACGGACGCTCGTTCGGTGGGAATAAAATCAAGAAGACTTGTTCTATTCCACCTCACTTCGCGCCCGTAGCTCAGTTGGTAGAGCAGCTCCCTTTTAAGGAGAAGGTCGCAGGATCGTTCCCTGCCGGGCGCACATAAAGCTTAACGTGTTTCGATAAAAAGCGGTGAATGATCCGAGACTTCGTCAGGTAAAACTTTAAAATCTTTTACTTGTATTCCTTTCGTTACAAAAATGTAGTCAGCGTATTTTTCGGGCTTCTTGTAAAACGAAGTACGCGTGGAGGATACTTTATATTCCTTTATCAAATTTCTTAGACCTGCTGCCTCAAAAAGCTTAAGACTCTCGGTATCTGGCAATAGATTGAAATCGCCACACAGCACGTATTCCCCATCGAGTTTCGACGTAAACTCAAGAATGTTTTTAGACTGCTGAATTCTATCTTCGGTGTCCGTCTTTCCCTTCCCATTCCACAGGCCATGGAAATTTATGATTGTGACCACCTTAGTACCTACCGCAATCGTGACATATTGAATGAGTCTCGCATGATCGCCTATGTCAGCTTTTGAATAAAATCCTTTTTGCTTGTACACAAAAAATTCTCCCTCCTCGATTACTCGAAATTCTTTCCGAACGAGCATCAACAAACCATAATTATCTCCGAGGTGCGGACGGAAAAATGCCACATGGTTTGGTAAGACCTCGGAGATTTCCCGCAGAGCATATCCCATGGTCTGCTTATTATTTAAGACAACACCACCAGCAAGACAACCTTCTAAATACGGATGAGGTGCGGCACATATTTCCTGTAGACAAAACACGTCTGTCGTATCGGCATGCGTTTTGAAAAATGTTAAAAGTTTTTCCTTCCCTACTCTTCCGACCCACGTATTGAGCGAAATGATTCGCATACTTAAAATTAAACCGAGAGGGCGAAGCGCTCGAGCGAAAGAGATAAATCAAGACCTCCGCGGCGAGAATTTTGGAGAAGCTCGATAAGTGCGAGTGATAATTGTCGCGACTCCTTCTGAGTCCATACGCGACTTCCCTTCTCCATCAAATCACGAGCCTTCCAATGCAAAAGTCCGTGCAACATTTCAGGAGCATCTCCGGCACGGAGTGCGCGATTGATTTCGGTCCACAATTTTTCGCGCGAGCGAGAAGCGAGCGCATTCACCAAATTCCCATTGAACCCTCGCGCAGCCTCGCGAGGAGCGACAGTATCGAATTTATATTCGACCTTTGCTTTCGCAACGAGCTTCTTTGCTTTCGCCGCTGCGAGTTTCGGCGCGAGGATTATGATTGCATTATCAGAAGCTACAAGAACATCAAGGTGATCTTCAAGAACACTACTTGAAACCTCTTTTTCTTCATTCTCACTCTCTTCGCCTGTCGCGCGCACGACCGGAAACGGATCGTCAATAAGCACGAGGAGTCGCGAAACAAAAAGCCCCCCTGAAAGCGCCGCATCCTCAAGTGTTGCTGCGGAAAGTTCTTCGCGTGTCAGGCGCGCATATGCGAGATTCGGCTCTTTCGCGCGAGCTTTTGCGACCCACTCAAATGCTTTCGTGCGAACTTTCTCAACATCACTGCCGTGAAAAAGGTAAATCATGTGCGCATTGATCCCCAATCAGGGCCAGATTTCACTACAGCAAGAACCGGCACGCCATGCGTCGCAGACGGCGACAAAACAGACTCCATGATCTCTTTGATCTTTGCACTGAGCATCGCAGCGCGCCCAGTACGAATCTCGTACACGAGCTCATCGTGCACTTGAAGAAGCAGATATGCGTCCTCAGAAGCACCTTCTTTCTCAAGAATTTCATGTACGTGTACCATCGCCAGCTTAATGATGTCTGCTTGCGTTCCTTGTATTGGCGCATTGACCGCCATGCGTTCAGCCTGTGCCCGCACATACGGCAAAGACGACTTCATTTCTGGGAACTGCCGGCGGCGCCCGAAGAGTGTTTCGGTGTAACCATGCTTTCTCGCGAAGCCGCGCGTACTCTCGAGATACTCCGAAAGCGTCTTAAACGTCGTGAAATATTCTTCGAGATACTGATGTGCCTCGGCAATGGTCGAGCCGAGTTGGGCGCGGAGTGCGTTTACACCCATGCCGTAGAGGATGCCGAAATTTATGACCTTCGCTCGCCGTCGCATCTCGGCATCGACCGCTTCGGGAGCGACATGAAACACTTGCGCCGCAACCTCTTGATGCACATCCCTACCACTTCGAAATATGCCGCACAGTTTCTCATCACCTGAAAGAATAGCTGCGAGCCGCAATTCAATCTGAGAATAATCGAGTGCGACGAGCGTGAAGCCTGGCGGCGCAACAAAGGCATGGCGTATCGCTCGGCCACGTTCGGAATGGAGCGGGATATTTTGAAGATTTGGATTCTGCGAAGCCATGCGTCCAGTCGTCGTCCCTGTTTGGAGAAACTCGGCATGCAAGCGATTCTCCGCATCGAGTAAAGGCGGCAAATTTTCAATGTAGGTCGAGAGTAGTTTTTTCAACTCGCGATATTCAAGAATATCGTTTATGACAGGATGCATTTCTCGAATTTTCTCGAGCTCACTCTCGCGCGTCGAACGCTGACCGCCCGCGGTCCTCTTCTGTTTCTCGGGAATAATCTTCAATTCATCAAAGAGCACTTCTCCGAGCTGCTTCGGAGAGTTCACATTGAATTCTCGCCCCGCGGCGGCATAGATACGCTTCTCGATCATTTCGAGCTCGGCACGATACGTCGTCGCAAGACCCTCAAGTACCTTCGAGTCAATAAGCACCCCACGTTCTTCCATTTTTCTTATGACGGGAATAAGTGGCTTCTCGATCTGCTCATAAACCTCGCGCACCTTACCCATCGCAGACAATTGTTTATCGAGTTCGGCACGAGCAGCAACAAACGTTCGCTCTTTTGTGAAAGCAAGAATGTCGTCGAGCGACGGATTTGTGAACTCAGACGAGATGAGCCAAAGCATTACCTGCACCTCCATGAGCGCGACTGGATCGACCTCTTCAGGCGCCGAAGCAACATATAGAGTTTCGGGAGACCCTTCCTCATCCAGATGGTTCGCCGACACCGTGAGAACTTTCTGCGTGCGTTCTCGCAATGAACGGAAACCGAACTCATCGCACATCGAAAATACTTTCGGCAATTCGACCGACTCACGCCATGGACGCTCCGGCAAAACGAACGCGATCGGCGCATCAAGCCGTATCGTCGCGAGTGATTTCGAAAAGAGGGCTTCTTCTTCATTATCTAAGACGAGTTGTACATAACGCTTTTGGACACCCGCCTCTTTTGCGACAGTCTCGACCCCTTTCTTCTTGAGAGTCTTAAAGATAGCCTCCAGATCTCCGTACGTTTGGATTAGCTTGAGTGCGCTCCCCTCGCCCACACCAGGCACGCCTTTTATGTTGTCGGACGGGTCGCCCATGATGCCTTTCAAATCTCGAACGAGAGGAGGCTTGAAACCGAATCGCTCTACGACCTTCTCTTCGTCATACAAAATAGTGTCGTTGATACCCTTCTTCAGGGTAAAGACGCGCACACGCTCGTCGTCAACGAGCTGCAGCATATCCATATCCCCGGAAGCGATGATGACGTCGACACCTTCCTCTCGCAACTCATGCGCGATAGTGCCGAGCAGGTCATCCGCTTCAAAACCTTCTCGCTCATACATCGGGATCGAGAATGCCTCAAAAACCTTGCGGGACTCTTTGAGCTGGAGCACGAGCGCATCTTCGGTCTTTCCGCGCGTGCCTTTGTATCCTTCGAATGCTTCATGGCGAATGGTCGGCTTCGGCAAGTCGAAACACGCAGCGATGTAATCAGGCTTCAGATCGGTGATAATTTTTAGCAGCATCGTGACGAGTCCGTACAGCGCACCCGTCGGATTTCCGGTCGGGCCCGTCAATTCCGCTGATGCGAGGGCATGATACGCACGATGGATGATCGCGTGCGTATCTAAGAGCACGATACGTTTGTTCTTTAAAAGCTTTTTAGTCATAGGAAATCGTACGTGAACCGTCAGTGTGCGCGATAAAAGAAAGCTTGGCGGAAGGGTTCGGAAGCGCGTCCGCGACCATTTCCGGCCACTCAAGCAAGATAAGGTTACTCGTATCCTGCATAAACTTATCAAAACCGAGCGGCGCAAGATCACTCCCTTTTTCAAGCCGATACGCATCAATGTGAATAAGGCGCTTAAATGAATGCCCACCCGGAAGCAAATATATTTTCTCCAGTACAAAAGTAGGACTAGTAATCGTCCCTTCGATTCCAAGAACGTTCGCAACCGCTTTTGTGAAAGCGGTCTTCCCTGCTCCAAGCTCGCCCGAGAGAGTGACAAGGGTCGCGCCCTGCGCGCTCGGTGCAAGTGCGCTGACGAAATTCGCCGCCTCTGTTTCGAGCTCCACCAACGTCCGAATCATCTTTTGCATTATGGAAACAATTGTACCGCTGAAAATGATAACGCGCTCATCCTTTCTAAGGATGAGCGCGTTCTTGCGCAATAGTGATTATTTCTACCAAAGATAGGGACGCCATCCGTAGCCATAAGCATCGGGATAAAAGAGGAACTGCCGTCCCCACAATGGTCCCCAGAACGGATACGGATATACGGGGATCGTTTGCACGATGATAGAAGGAGTCTGTTGCACTATTGCGCAGCAGACAGATTTCACTGCCGGAGATTGCACCGGAGCGACAGCCGCAAAGGTGCACACATATTTCTTTCCCGCTTCTTGCCACTCCACGGNNAAAAAGAACTCCTAAGCTCTTCATGAGCACCTCCCTATTGAGATAGATGTGCCACCACGATATAACCCAGATCTGTTGGGAATATACTGTCGCCAGTATCAAGATGTCAACAGATTTTAATCACATAAAAATGCGCTCACCTTTGGGAAGATGAGCGCACTTGTTGAGGTTGTTCTAGTTCACCAAAAATATGAGCGCCCGTAACCATATCCGTACGGGTAATATCCATACCCGTAATAATAAGGATATCCGTAGGCCCTATCATTGGGCCAGAGGTACAGGGGAGTATCTGGTGTTCCGCATACCATCTTTCCCTTCTCCCATCTCCACTCTGCTGGAGA
>CXWL01012151.1_pt2 | contig 12842 bp, 11 predicted proteins | sample 590931 | NCBI WGS metagenome assembly CXWL01 (sample SAMEA3498368, study PRJEB10139) | groundwater metagenome | biome: water well; material: biofilm material | place: Germany | collected 2015-04-27
TTCAAGGCTCAACCGCACATTGCGCTTTCGTGCTTCACTCCAATTGGTATCCGGTAAGGGTTGAAGGATAGTCACAACATCGCCGTAAGGCTTAACACAATGAAAGCAGCTTTGTAATACTTCTAGTCCAATAGTATCAAAAGCGATGTCCACGCCTTTGCCATTAGTCCATTGTAATACTTCAGAAACTACGTCTTGTGTCCGGTAAATAAATTAGCTCCGCGCGCCCTGCACCTATCCCCGCGGCAAGACCACGGGGAATCGCAAGTTGATAACTTTGTCGACACCCAATCGCTGCGCAAAATTATCTTTTTCCTCACTGCTTACTGTTGTTATCGCCTTGGTGCCGACAAGTTTTGCGAATTGAGTGGCTGCATGACGAACACCACCGGCACCGGCGTGAATCAATATTGTTTGGTCGCGGGTGATGTGTGCCCGGTCGTGCAAAGCCTCCCCCCAGGCAGTGATAAAAACCAGTGGTGCAGCAGCAGCTTGTTCAAACAAATGAAAAGCGTGCGGTTTCAATGCAAGCAATCCGGCATCGTCACAATCCGGTATTACGGGAAAGGTCACAGGAAAACGTTCGGGTGCAGCGCGAATTTTGCAGTCAATTGGATTGATGCCGATCGCCTTGATATACACCAAAACCTGATTTTCTCCGCAATCTTCCGGGACCTTGATATCGCCATACTGTAGAACGCTAACTGATCCGCTTTCCTCAAGATATATCGCTTTCATCAATTACTCCAAAATTATCTTTTTTCTTAATGCGAAACTTTATGTTTTACTTAATTCGTTAATTATTAAAATGGAAAATACATTAGATTTATTCCAAAGTTGATTTTATTTTCCTGATATCCCAGATGTTTCTCAGCGGTAGGCAGTCGCTTCTAAACAAAAAATCTTGTGATGGGTTCTTTTCAATCCGCGTACGACATGAGTATTTTGAGATGAAATGAAAGGGAGGGATTTTATGCCAAACAGCTCAAGAATAGCGGCATATCTCCGATAACATAATTCTATTGATATTTCAGTTCGTTATTTGTATGAATGAAAGTAAAAATTCTAATCCTTCTTTTATTGCACGTGAAACGTTAAAGCAACTTGCTTTACTTAAAGTTTCTCCTACGCCAGATAATTATCATAAGCTGTACGATCAAATTGCGGGTAATCCACCTAACCAAATATCTGCTATTACCGCAAAAATGCTAACTGATTTAGCCAAAGAACTACCACGTCATACACCGCAGTNNAAAGTTTAAATCGATAATGATAAAGCTTGTTACTAATGAGACTGTCACTATTAGTAAACAGACATTACTGGTTAATGCTAAATCGGAGTCGGCTATTCCGTGGGGAGGAACAATTGCGGAATTATTTGCACTGTTTGCAGCTAAAAACCAGAAATTGATTTCCGATAAATTATGGATAGATCTTCATCAGGTACTTATCAAGTTCTCAACAGATTCAGATCAATTACATAATGAACTAAGAGGATTAATTGATACATGGAGTGCATTGACATCTACTTCTCAAGAAGTGATTGAGAATGGTGAAGAACTCTTATCCATAAAATTACAAACTGAGCCCGATTTACAAAATTCTCGTTCAGAGGGTATTGTTTCAGAACAAAAGCACGTGATCAGTAACTTCACTGGCCAAATGCTGGATCTGATGGCGCAAATGCTTGAACATATCGCAGTCGCCCTACTCGATGATGCTAAGCTAACCAATGAAGCTAGGGCATTGGCGCAACAAGTACGGAAAATTCAAGATAAACAGGAAATGGAACAGTTTATTGCTCATTTTCAAAAATTTTGTGTCAAATTCGAATCCCATGGCGAGAGCGGAATCAAGTTACAACAAGGTTTACTCAAATTGCTAAATTTGTTAATGGATAGTACCGGAGAATTGTTGTCTGATGATCTTTGGATCAAAGATCAGATCTCTAGATTGAAAGAGACTATGTCTAAGCCACTGAATTCTCAGATAATGGTGCAAGCAGAACAGTATCTAAAAGAAATTATTCACAAGCATGAAATAATAAAGCAAAGCTTGGGAAAAGCTAGAGTTACTGTGAAACAGATGGTGAATTCCCTCATCAGTAATATTGAAGAACTCACTGATGCAACGGGAACATATCAAGTTAAGCTTGAATATTTTTCAGATAAGGTTAATCAGACTAATGATCTAGAAGAATTGAATCAATTGCTCGTGGAAATTATGCAAGAAACCCAACAAGTACAAAGCAGTGTCTTAGAATATCGGGATGATTTAATAGTTACTCGCGCAGAAGTAAGCAAAGCACAAGATCAAATCAGTCAGCTTGAAATTAAGTTATTAGAAATGGGGGGAAAAATACAAGAAGATCATCTCACGGGCATATTCAATCGTCGTGGGTTGGATAGCGCATTTGAGCGTGAAATATCGCGCGCAGAGCGCAATCAAGAGCCACTATGTTTTGTGTTGTTAGATATTGATAATTTCAAGCAGCTCAATGATAAGCATGGCCATAAAGTAGGCGATGATGCACTGGTTTTCCTAGTTGGTGCTATCAAAGAAACAACGCGACCAGAAGATATTGTGTCGCGCTATGGTGGTGAAGAATTTGCAATACTGCTACCAAACACAATCCTTGAAGAAGCACTTTTAATTTCATCAAGAATACTCCGCAATTTAACTAAAAAATTCTTTTTGTATGAAAACAAACGCTTGCTAATTACTTTTAGCGCTGGCGTAGCGCAGTATCAACCAGGGGAATCGCAAGAGAGTATTTTTAAGCGCGCAGATCAAGCAATGTATAAGGCAAAGAAGACTGGAAAGAACCAGATACTTGCAGCAGATAAATTTCTTTCTACCGCAGAGTATCCCGAAGCGGAAACGCTTCAACATTAAGTTACTGTCTTATACCTCATTGAGTTAGTGTATTTTAGTGGCGAATCGGTAGTATTGCAGCGAAAGTGGAATCCTTATTACTAAGTTTTTTGCGACATGAGAGAACTCCGGTAGAAGCTGCCTTGTCTCTGCACAGCGATTGGCTAAATGTTATTGTTATTTCAGCATAACCGGTATTTTCTTTGAGAAAAAAGAAGATTAAGAATTCAAGTGTGCGCTGCAAAAAGATTTTCAGCGCATGGAATGAAGCAAAGTATTGAATTGTACTAGCTCAGATCTGAGCTAGTACATGTAATAAACCTTAAACTTGTGAATTTCCGTTTTCGTTACCGGAAGGATTAGTAAACTGATCATTTAATGCTTGGATATAATCATTGGCTTCATTAATGATCTCATCAATTGTTTGCTGTGTTATTTCATTCCAGCCAGCCGGCCCCTTTAGGAGCATTGGGCGATAAGCGGCAGTACTTTTATTAAAAGCTTGCATAAATTGTTTGTATGTTTCATGGTCATTTCCCATTTCATCAGCCAATCCCTTCAACAGTCTGTTGGCAACAGTGCGGCGAATAGAAAAATGGATATAAATAATACTGATCACCAGAGATACGGCAATGGCTAACGCAGTAGTTTCGCCTTGCATGAGTTCATCTGGGAATGTCGTCAGAAGACCCCAGGATTCATTCATAGTTAAAGCCACACCCGCTAACACAGCCAGAATACTAAATACCATACCATCAAATAGAATGACTCTGCTTTTCCATTTTTTAAGCATCTCAGAGAGTTTGTTGACAGTCTTATTCTTGATACCTTTAGCAGTTTGTTCAAGCTTTCCGACGATACGATACGAGCGCTCAACTTCTATTTGGTGCATGCGCGCATTGATGTCGGCCATATCTTCTGCACGTTTTTTTTCAAAACGTTCTCTAACATGTGGATTAGCAATCGGAACGGCAGCACTTGGATTATAAATTCGATAGAATCGCCCCGTGACGAGACCTACTTCAGCTAGCGAACGCTGCCAAGCTGAGACAACCTCTTCAGGATTGTCTTCTTGTGCTGTTACATCAATTTGGTTAAGAATATAAAGAAATTTATTGGCGTCTGCACGATTAACACTCGCTGATACCAAATAAGCCAATGTATCCTGCATTGCTTTCGGCTCTGGATGACGCGCATCAAAAAATACTAGGACAAGATCAGATAAATTGATGATGTGCTGGGTTAAACGTAATGTAGATGCACGTTGGTTGTCGGCGTCGAAACCCGGAGAATCAATAAGAATTTTTCCACGTATATTTTCAGAAGGGCAGGTTTTTAGCTGTAGGTAAGCATCAATACGTTCTTGCCCAGCTTCAGAAATTTCATCAATGCTACGACTTATCTGAAAAAAAGGAAAGCGCGGATCAGCATCGAGCGCTATACCAGGAAGTGTTTTTGCCTCAGTATGGTGGCTGTAGCAGATTACTGTAAATTTATCATCGACAGCCTGATTTCCTGTGCGTTGCAGCGGCATATTCAAATAAGAATTGATATATGTCGACTTGCCTGCAGAAAATGTACCTAATACAGCAATCATAGGCCACCATGTCACACAGGTCGCATAGGACTCATCCTTACCGATTAGCCCCATGCTATGACCGACATAATCCATTTTTCTAAAACTTTTTACAGCATTAGCCAAAGTTGGATTATCTGGATGTTCGTCAGCAAGGTGTTTCTGTAAGCTTTTCAGATACTTATTGATTTGTGTTGAACTATGTGACATAACAGTCCCTTTTCATTCTAATAGAAGTACACCCTGAATCAGATGCTGGGTGGGTGATGTTTTTTATTTATTTAATAATTAAGTTCGCATAATACGATGCTGTTTTTCAGTAGGTTATTTTGTTCTTTGAACGGAAAAGAGTGCAAGTTGACCAAAATTTTTCGAAGCTTTCGAAGCAATTGAAAACAGATATCGCGATATTATCTGATATAACACATTCATTACCAGTCTCTATGTTAGAGATTAAAGCAACTAGCCCGGCGATTCTACCAAGAACAATGCTGCCTTGCCAGTAAATGATATTTCTAATATTTATACCGGTCTTCGACAGAATAATATTATCATAGCCTGTTTAGCATTGAATAAATTATAGGTGGTTGTAGTTATTCACTTGAAGAAAAGAAGTGCTGATCATGCGCAAAGGGTTGATGTAGGTTCACTGTTCAGTCGGGGATAAGTTTAGAAACATGACGATACAAAAGAATGACGAAGAGCAGCGCTCAGAGCGCTCTGCTCATGTAGGCCGCTACATACTTATTGGTTTTCTTACGGTAGCGCCACTATGGGTTACCTGGTTGGTATTTGATTTTTTATTAAATTTATTAGCGCGTATTGGAGATCCTTTATTAAAAGGAATGGCTCGTGCAGTTCGCCCCTTTTCAGATACTACGGCCAGCTGGTTGCTGGATTCCAATTTCCAGCATGCGGTTGCAGCACTGCTGACAGTAGTTAGTTTGTATGGTATCGGACTGCTGGCATCTTTTGTTATAGGCAAGAAAGTCATTAGTATTTACGAATACATACTGGCCAGATTGCCTCTAATACAGACAATTTATGGTGCCACCAAACGTTTTTTGCACACAATAAGTAAACCGCCTGTCACTGGACAACGAGTTGTACTGATCAGTTTTCCATCATCGGAAATGAAGGCTGTCGGTTTTATCACGAAAATTATGCATGACGAAGATAGTGGAAGAAAACTGGCTGTAGTCTACGTTCCGACTTCGCCCAATCCTACATCTGGTTATATAGAAATCCTGCCAATGGAAAATGTGATATTGACGGATTGGACGACCGAAGAAGCAATGACATTTGTTGTGACGGGCGGCACCAACGCACCTGAAAGTTTGCGTTTCTCAAATAAACCAAAGCAGCAAGAACAAACCGCCGAGAAACAATAAGTATCGACATCTAACATCAGCGCTGTGTTGTTTCGTTTATGCTGGCAACGAATAGGGCAATAATTTGATCTCCAGAACAGGCCCTTGCAGAGACCGCCAATGTATCTGGCATGAATCAATGCTGCTTTGCTGAATTACCGCCAAAATATCAAAGCCTCCGTTCGGCGACAATGCTGCGTTGATGATGTTTCCACTGGATTGATCATCCATATCAATGCTGTACAGCTCATCACCCGCTCTTACCACTTCTGCAGTGGCTATGTGAGCGAGAAACATACGGCGTTTGAGTTTCCCAAGATACTGGGTACGCGCCACAATTTCTTGTCCAGGATAACAGCCTTTTTTGAAACTAATGCCGCCAATCGCATCCAGATTGATCATCTGTGGCAAAAACTGTTCCTGGGTCTCAGGTAAAATTACTGGGATTCCGGATTGGATATCTAACCAATTCCAGCAATTGGCACCAACAGGTTTTGCATGTTGGCTAAAATGTTCCCAGAGTGTGGTCGCATTTTCGATTGAGGTAATCAGCTCAAAACGGTTCTGAGCCAGACTGATAATAGTGATATTTTCGTTATGAATGACCTGGATCGGTTGAATCAAATTACATGACGATCCTGTAATTTCTTCAGTCAGGGCAGCAGCATTCTGACCTGCAATTCCGATGCGTACCAGAGTATCGCTCGCATCATTCAGTTGCACATGGGCGCGCAGCACAAAGAGTGATAAACGCTTTTGTATGGAAGTACCCAAACTGGCTGGCAATTGCATAAAAAAATTATTATCTTGCTGCCATAGTAAGAAACTTGCCAGAATCCGGCCTTTGGGATTGCAGTAGCTGCCGTACTGTGCTTTTTTTAGGTTAATTTCACGGATATCGCAACTGAGCTGGCTTTGCAAGTAGGATGGCGCATCGTTTCCGGAAAATCGGATCAATCCGTAATGGGAAAGGTCGGCCACAATAGTCCCGGATTGTGTATCTTCAAGTTCCGTTGCGCTATCACCATAATGAATCACACAATCATTTTCAATAATGGCGTGACGATTGCGTAAATAGGTTTGCCAAACTGGATTCATATAAAAGCTGTAACTAAATTGATGAACGCAATTATACGATATACCATCCAGATTAAATCAAGAACCAATCTCATGGAGATGAGTTTTGATTCCATTTTGCTGGCGCTCTAGAAGCTTCAAATTTTTCCATTAAAATATTTATTGATTGTTAAGTGATTTTAAATATGGATGCTTTGTACATTCATCGCAAACATTCCTATCGGCTAGCGACTATCCTCAGCTTGGCTCATCTCGCTACGGCCGGTTTATTATGGCTATTGGAGCTGCATCTGGGTATCAAGACGATTGTCATTGTCGCATTGGTACTCAGTTTAATTTATTATTTACGGCAGGATGCCTTGCTCACCGCGAACGATGCCGTGGTGGTTTTAGTACTGTCTGATGAAATGCAATGTACATTGACCACGCGTTCCGATGAATTAATTGTTTGCAGCATCTTGGGTAGCACCTTTGTTGCACCTTATCTGACGGTATTGAATTTGCAGCCTGTGGGAAAGTTCTTTACGTGCAGTGTCGTAATACTGCCCGATGGCATTGATGCAGAGGAGTTCAGGCAGTTACGGGTATGGTTGCGGTGGAAATGGAAAAATAGTAAAGAAAGGCCATAAACTGCTTGGAAATCTATTTAATCAAATGCACTGTAGTAGGGGTCTGATTGAAATTTATTAAAAGAATTTTCTGACGTAAACGGTCAAAACAATTTGCACCCGATAGAAAATTTTTCTGCTATCCTAATTAAAGAAACAGGGGAGTTTTTTTATTTGTAAATCTAAAAAAGGAGAGAATATGTTCAAAAAAACAGTTAATGCGGTGTTATTAGTTATTGCACTGGTTTTCACCGCAAATCATGCTTTTGCTGCTTGCAGTCTGGAATCCGAGAAAGATGGGAAAACTGCTTGTGCAGCTAACCAAGTATGCTATCTGGTTGAAGGAACTTGTATTGATAAAAAGAGCCTTCCAGCTGGAAAAGCATGTAAAAAATCAGGTGTTTGTCAGAATTCTTGTGTAACGGAAGATGGCAAAGAGACTAAAGATGATGGTTCCGAAACAGGAAAGTGCAGCTAGTCTTTGAAGAAACGTTGTTGTTTTTACCAACCTGAGCCGGTATAGCCGACTCAGGTTGTTTAAATGGTGAAGATGTTGTTTGCAATTGTTTATAAGCAGCAACCAGCAAGAAACCATACAATTCAGGATAGCGTGTCTTAAGTTAGGTTTTCAAGATTATATTGGCGCTAGGTTTAGGAAAAATAAGGAAGTTTCTTTGCTAAAGTAAAGTATCTGCAGAAGCGAATAAGCAGTTAGAGTCGCTTTTGAACATCCAAAAATCACTTGTTATCACGCCGACTGCACCGTGTAACTCCTTCTCAGCAGAGTTCTGGCATGTGTTTACCAATCATTGTTTGTCATTTTCCACACTGACACTGAAGTCGGATTTTTCCTACTATTTTGTTTGTGAATTAGAGCTCATGACTTGAAAGTAATGGATCGATTGAAGCGATGGATGGTTATTTTTTAGAAAATATTTCGCCGAGAATTAGAAATTCTGCGAATATACATAAGCCTACTTGAGATCATGCATGCTAGCCTATGGTATTAGGAATCATGTGAAACATCAGCTTTCGACGATTTTCATTTTGATTTGTTCGATCCGAGCCAGAACAGGATTCGAGGTTCCCATTCTGGTTGAAATTTAGAAACTTGAATTACTTTGTTAGCGGGATTTTCTGCGGCGAACAGAAGTACCAATCAAACCTAGACCTGCTAAAAGCATGGCGTAGGTTTCGGGCTCTGGGACGGTGAGCATAATGGTACGATCATCGCCACTCAGTGGATGCTGTACATTGACGTAAGCCACGTTAGGATTGAACTTGTCGAAATAAAGTCCTGTCGGTTCAGCGCCATTCGTAGACATGGAAGCCCAATGGCCGATCGATTCGGCTACACCATCATTATTGGTATCTGTGGCAAACCAAATGTCGGCTTGACCACCCGGTTGATCTTCAACGATGTACATATTCCCCTCGGCATCAATAGCCAGATTGTCTGGATTGTGAAACGCGTCACCCACGCCCAGGCCAGTAGCTTGATCAAGAGTCGAGTTATTCACAAATAAGCTGGCGGTGTTGCTGCCAAGATTAAAGGAATAAACTTCTTCCGTGGTGGTGGTTGCAACGTACAAGATTTGGTCACCATTCGCCAGTGTTTTTATTTCCAGATCTTCCGGGCGCTGATAGTCGGTTCCTAAGGCATTGTCGGCGGACAAGCGGCCATCAATGCTCCCATCACCATTGAGAACAGAAATACCAGCTAACACACCGCCATTGGCATCTGTGATCGGTGCCCAGGTGATAGCGCCAGTCGCATTGGCATTTCCGCCGCCGTTGACCTGCATTACGAAAGTTTGGCCAGCGGCAAAATAATCGTCGCCATTGGTTGCGTTCGGGTTAGCTGAGACATACTTGTAGATGCTGCCACCGTTTACCTCGTCGATGAAGTAGAGGTTGTTGTGATTATCGAATGCTAGGCCTTCGTGTGAAACGTGCGGAATGACAGAGCGTTGCACGAAATTTGAATCGCCCGTGCCGGTTGCAGCAATTGGGTTGGTCAGTTCAAACAAGCGACCATTTGTGCTGCCAGTGCCCCATGATTCTTCAGCTGTCAGGAGAGTACCCCAGGGTGTCCAGCGAGAGGCGTCTCCTGCTACGAATCCTTGTGTACCCGATGCAACGAGGGTTACGGTGCGTGTATTATAATCAGGATTCAGAAAATCAATGCGCTGAACACCTGCAGTGCCTGTTTCAAACGGCATGAACAGGTAACGGCCGGCATCGATCCCGGTTTCGTTAGCAGTAATCATATCCCAGTTGCCGCTATTGTCTTGACCTTGGTTTAGCTGGCTGGTGCGATTGGCGATGGAGACTTGGGTCCAATTTGGATTAGCGAATTGGAATGGACTGGATTCCGGTAAGGAGCCAGCAGCAACGCTGCTAGTTAAGGCTGTAAAATTATCAAAATTGGTGTTTGCCGCAAAAGCTTGCATGGTTCCGGTCATGGCCATGAAAGCTCCGGAAACTAGAAAAGTGAGTGTTTTTTGCTTGAACATATGATTCTCCTGAATGTAATACATAGAAATTTCTTTTATGCGATGCTATGTACAGGCAATCTGGCTATCTGCGGTCATAAAATATGCGCTATCGTCCTTGCAGATCCTGGATTTTCCGGCTCTCGATTTACTCCCGAGTATGGCTTTACAGTACATGGATGATTATAAAAGCTGAATATGACGGGCCTATTGCGGGGCTATTACGTATCTATCCTGAAAATATAAATTGATGGCTGTAAGGGGCACAGTACAAAATACTTTATGCGTGTTGGATTGGAAAAATGAAATAAGTTCTTCTCCAAATTAACTCAAACAAAATGATCGAGTTGACTGTAACAAAAGGAAAAGCAATGAAACTATTTTTTTGGGTACTTCTGGCAATTAGTTTGCTCGGCTGTAACGCGATCACAGTAGCTAATCAACCCCCATTTATTGACATCAAGTTGATCGGAGTGTGGAAAGGTGAATATACCGAAAAAAGTGGTACGATAAAAAGCTGGATACAAACCAGAAATGCTGATGGCACGTATACGATTGAATTCAGCTTTAAGGAACCGGATGATACGATAAAGAGTTTCACGGAATCAGGCCGTTGGTGGGTGCAGGATGCTTTATTTTATGAAATTGTTTTGCTTGATATGGCGCAACCTGATAAATATAAATATTCTTTCAAAGAGAAAGAATGTGTCAGTTTTTTACTCGTTGAGAGTAATGGCTTAATTGAAGGGATCGATGCGTATTCATTTAGAGAATGTGCGATAACGGATTCGTCGCCTGTAAGTATGGATAGTTCTATCTGAGTTCTTGATTAAACAGCGAGAGATAGTCTTTGGGTGAGAAGCAACGCTAACACCTTGGCATTCGCTTAGGTGCAACCACATAAAAAATTCATGACTGACTACTTAAATAATGTAGAAAGAATCGCGACAGATATCGTCGCGAAGAACGCAACCGAAGTAGATCAAACAGGCGCATTTCCTCGGGCGGCGATTGATGCTTTGCGTGATACCGGTATGCTAGGATTGATCAGCGCAAAAAGCGTAGGGGGATTGGGACAAGGCCCGCGCGCTGCCGCGATAGTGGTTGAACGTCTCGCACGCGAATGCGCATCGACGGCAATGGTAATTTGCATGCACTATACGGCAGCAGCTGTCATAGAAAAGTATGGTACTGAAGCGGTACGCAAGCAGCTCGCACAAGGCAATCATCTGGCTACATTGGCATTTTCCGAAGCGGGGTCGCGTAGCCACTTCTGGGCGCCGGTGAGCACAGCAAGGCGTGATCAGAACGGTATCTGTTTAAACGCAAGAAAGAATTGGGTGACGTCGGCGCATCATGCGACTTTGTATGTATGGTCGAGCAAGCCCTTTGCTGCTGAAGGCGCCAGTACCCTTTGGCTGGTGCCGAGTGACAGCAGCGGTATTTCGATAGCGGGTGGTTTTGATGGTCTCGGTCTACGTGGTAATGATTCCACTCCGGTTACTGCAGAAAATGTTTTAATCCCAATCCATGCCATGCTGGGCGAGGATGGCCAGGGTCTTGCGATTATGCTCGAGACGGTTCTGCCTTTGTTCAATGTACTAACAGCCGCCACTGGGATAGGATTAATGGAGGGCGCAACGGCGGCTGCGTGCCATCACGTGGCGGGGACGCGCTATGATCATCTTGATTCGGCATTGTCAGAGCTACCGACTATCCGGGCGTATCTCGCGCGGATGCGGATTGCTACCGATCAGGCGCGCTGTCTGTGGCTCGATACGTTGCATGCGTTGGAGACAGATCGCGAAGATATGATGTTGCGCGTATTGGAATGCAAAGCCGCTTCCGGCGAATCCGCCACACAGGTATTGGATACGGCGATGCGTGTTTGCGGTGGTGCCGCGTTTCGCCGTGAAGTCGGTGTGGAGCGGCGATTTCGCGATGCGCGTGCCGGTACTGTGATGGCACCGACAACCGATCAATTGTATGACTTCATCGGCAAGGCCATCTGCGGTCTGCCGGTATTCTGAGAGAACGCTGCATGTCTACAACGTTAATACTGGGAGCGGTTGCATACGACCCGAAGGTTGTCACCATCTGGGATGGTTTTCAAAAATGGTTTGCACAGCACAATTTTGATTTTGATTACATTCTGTATTCAAACTATGAACGGCAAGTGGCAGGGCATTTTGCCGGACACTTTCACGTAGCGTGGAATTCTCCGCTGGCATGGTTACAGGCCGAACGCATTGCCGCTCAAACCGGCCGAACAGTTAAAGCAATTGCTATGCGCGATACCGATTGTGATCTCACCAGTGTGATCGCAGTGCGCAATGATTCGCCGATCCGGTCGATTGAAGATTTGCGTGGCAAGATCGTTGCCGTGGGTGCTTCCGACTCACCGCAGGCGACATTGATCCCGCTATTGCATTTGGCAGAGGCTGGTCTTGAGCCAGAAAAAGATTTTGCGGTGCGCCTATTTGATGTGCTGGTTGGTAAACACGGTGACCATGTCGGGGGTGAACGTCATGCCGCCAAAGCATTAATCGAAGGGACAGTCGACGCGGCCTGTATGATCGACGGCAATCATTTGTTATTTTCCCGCGAGGGTACGCTGCCATCGAATAGCACGCGCATTCTTGCACAGACTGGTGAATATGATCATTGCAATTTTACCGTGTTGGATGATGCGCCCGAAGCGGCTGTGGCGAAGTTTTGTACTTTCTTGATGTCAATGTCGTACGATGATCCGCAAGTCAGGCCTTTGCTGGATCTCGAAGGATTGAAACAATGGAGGCCGGGACGCACTGAGAAATATGCATTATTGGCCAGAGCTGCCAAT
>CXWL01122992.1_pt1 | contig 12841 bp, 13 predicted proteins | sample 590931 | NCBI WGS metagenome assembly CXWL01 (sample SAMEA3498368, study PRJEB10139) | groundwater metagenome | biome: water well; material: biofilm material | place: Germany | collected 2015-04-27
CGTAAAACCGGCGGTCTTGCCGGTGCCGGTCTGCGCGCCTGCCAGCAGGTCGCGTCCGGACAGCACTACAGGGATGGCCTGAGCCTGGATCGGCGTGGGCTCGGTATAACCGCGCTCGGTAACGGCGCGGACAATTTCTTCGGACAAGCCGAGAGCAGCAAAAGACATANNAGTAACAGAGGCAGGATGAGGCGTGCCGTTATGCGGGGCAGAAAATGTTAGAGCAGGTAGTTCAGCACAATCCCCGCGAACACCGCCGCACCAAACCAGTTGTTGTGCAGGAACGCCTTGAAACACATCTCGCGCTGGCGTTTACGGATCAGCGTGTAATGGTAGGCGGCGATGCCCGCCGCAACCAGCAGGCCAAGATAATAAAACATCCCCAGCCCCAATGCATATCCGGCCACGGCGAGGATGCCGATAGTCACGGCGTAACAGGCCATCACCGCAAACACATCATATTGGCCGAAAAATAACGCGGAGGAATGGATGCCGAGGTGGGTGTCATCATCCCTGTCCACCATTGCGTATTCGGTGTCGTAGGCCATTGCCCAGAACACATTGGCAAGCAACAGCCACCATGCCACTACCGGCACACTGCCGAGTTGCGCGGCAAAGGCCATCGGGATGCCGAATCCGAACGCAATGCCGAGATAGGCCTGCGGAATGGCGAAGAAACGCTTGGTGAAAGGGTAGCTGGCGGCGAGGAGTACGGCAGGGACAGACAGCAGCAGCGTCAATCCGTTGAGCGGCTGGATCAGCAAAAAAGCGGCCAGCGCCAACCCTGCTGCCAGCCACAGTGCTTCGCGCGGGGCAACCTGGCCGCTGGTGATGGGGCGGTCGCGGGTGCGTTTCACGTACCGGTCAAAATCGCGGTCGGCGTAATCGTTGATGACGCAGCCCGCCGAGCGCATCAGGATCGTGCCGAGCGTGAAGATGGCAACGATATGCCAAGGCGGATGGCCGTTCCCGGCGACCCAGACGCCCCACAGCGTGGGCCACAGCAGCAGCAGGATGCCGATGGGGCGGTTCAGGCGTGTCAAACGTGCATAGAGGGTGAGGCGTTCGGTCCAGGCCATTTGTACAATTTTTTCAGGCGGCCTCAAGTTTCCTTTGCGGCTATTTAAATCAGCAGGCTAACTCTGCTCCCACGGCAACCCGCGCTTGCGCCAGCCATTCAGCGCATTGCGATGCTTGCCGGCATCCTTGTCGCCCTCGAACCCTTCCAGGACGTTGTAGCAATCAGTGTAGCCCGCCTGGGTGGCAAGATTGGCGGCACCGTGCGAGCGGACGCCGCTGCGGCAAATGAATATCACCAGCGCCTCCTTGTCCACCTGCCGCTCAAGCTGCGCGATGAAATGCGGGTTAGGCTTCATGCCGGGATAAATGGCCCATTCGATTTCCACTGCGTCGGGGACGCGCCCCACCCAGTCCAGCTCGGCGCGCGTGCGCACATCCACCAGCTTGGCACCGGGTGCGGACCGTATGATTTCATAAGCCTCATCCGGCAACAATGTGCCCTCGTAAGGCAGGTTCATTTCTTTGCCGCGCTGTTGTGCGGCGTTCAGGATTTCGGTGATTTTGCCCATTGATTAGTTACCTGTGATATTTTTATTATCCGATCCGCAGGTGTTATCCTGCGTGAATACGGTCGAATAGTAACGCAACCGCAATGAAAAATCACACTCACTCTCATACCCACGGCAATTCGCCCGCCTTTGAGCCAGCCAACCCGGAGCGCTTTGCCGCAGCGCGAAAAAGCACATGGGTCAGCATTTTTATCAATCTGCTGCTGACCGTGCTGCAAGTGGTTGCGGGCTACTTCGGGCGGTCGCAATCACTGATGGCGGACGGCCTGCATTCCCTGTCCGACCTGCTCGCCGACATCATGGTGCTGTTCGCCAACCGCCATGGCAACCGCCATGCCGATGCCGACCATCCTTACGGCCATGCGCGCATAGAAACTGCCGCCACACTCATCCTTGGCGTGGCATTGGCGGCTCTGGGAGTGGCGCTGTTGTTTGCGGCCGGGATGCGTTTGCAGCATCCCGAACAGGTGCAACCCGTACAGCCGTTCACGTTCTGGGTTGCGCTCGTTGCACTGGCAGCCAAGGAAGGCATGTTCCGCTACATGCTGGCGGTAGCCAAAAGCGTGCGCTCGCAAATGCTCATCGCCAATGCCTGGCATGCGCGCTCCGATGCGGCATCTTCCCTGGTAGTCGTAGTAGGTATCTCCGGCAACCTGATGGGCTATACCTTTCTTGATCTGGTTGCCGCCGCAGTGGTGGGCGTAATGATTGCGCATATGGGCGGCAAGTTTGCGCTTGAGGCGCTGGCCGAACTGATTGACACCGGCCTTTCCGCCGAAGAGGTGGGGGCTATCCGCGCCACAATACAAGCTACGCCCGGTGTTCGTGGGATGCATGACTTGCGCACGCGCAAGATGGCCGACAGCGCGCTGGTGGATGCGCACATTCTCGTCGACCCGAAAATCAGCGTATCCGAGGGCCATTACATCGCCGAATCAGCGCGCCAGGCAGTGCTGCGCCAGCACCACGTGATGGACGTGATGGTACACATTGATCCGGAGGACGACATGCAGGCCGCGCCCAATTCACATCTGCCATGCCGCGGCGATTTGCTCAAGCATCTTTCCAGGCGCCTGGGCGGCAGCATGCCTCTCGGGAATCGCACCACGCTGCATTATCTGGACGGCAATGTCGAAGCCGATTTATTTCTTGACGCGGAAGCTTACTACGACCCCGCCAGGATTGAGGAGATGCAACGCAAATGCGCCGAAATCACGACGGATGACCCTTATTTTCGCGCTATCCATCTGCACCGCAGCTATGCACAGAAATAGTGCGCTCATGCTGCGCGCGCCCCACTTCGGAGCGCATATTTTTATCCTTTTATCCGGATGGATATGGCAGAATGCGCGTTTTGGTGTCGGGAATCCTTGGCATATTTCGTGCTGAGAAACTTCGCCAAGTTTCAATTTATTTAATTTCTGGTTTTTTTGTTTGTGTCGTTACGTTTACTGGGAGAAAGTTATGTCGAAGTCGGCTGCAGATGTTCTGAAGGATATCAAAGACAATGAGGTGAAATTTGTTGACCTGCGCTTTACCGATACCAGGGGCAAAGAGCAGCACGTTTCCATACCCGCGCATGTGGTGTCGGATAGCGATGACTGGTTCGAATCCGGACATGCTTTTGACGGTTCTTCCATTGCCGGCTGGAAGGGCATCCAGGCATCCGATATGCTGTTGATGGCGGATCCCGACTCCGCCTTCATTGATCCGTTCATGGACGAAACCACGCTGGTGATGAGTTGCGACGTAGTGGAACCGGCCGACGGCAAGGGCTACGACCGCGATCCGCGCTCCATCGCCAAGCGCGCCGAAGCCTACCTGAAATCCACGGGAGTCGGCGATACAGCCTACTTCGGACCAGAACCGGAATTTTTCATTTTTGACTCGGTAAACTGGCAAGTGGACATGTCCGGCTGTTTCTGTAAAGTCAATTCCGAAGAAGCCGCATGGTCATCCGCCGAGAAATTTGATGGCGGCAACACCGGCCACCGCCCCACCGTCAAAGGCGGCTATTTCCCCGTTCCCCCGGTTGATTCGCTGCAAGACATCCGCTCCGCCATGTGCCTGGCTCTGGAAGAGATCGGCGTGCCCGTGGAAGTGCATCACCACGAAGTGGCCACCGCCGGCCAATGCGAAATCGGCACCCGGTTCAGCACGCTGGTAAAACGTGCCGACCAGACCCAAAAACTGAAATATGTGGTGCATAACGTCGCACACCAGTACGGCAAGACCGCGACCTTCATGCCCAAGCCTATCGTCGGCGACAACGGCTCCGGCATGCACGTGCATCAATCCATCTGGAAAGGCGGCAAGAACCTGTTTGCGGGCAATGGCTACGCCGGGCTGTCCGAGATGGCGCTGTACTATATCGGCGGCATCATCAAGCATGCGCGCGCGCTGAACGCCATCACCAACCCTGGCACCAACTCCTACAAGCGCCTGGTTCCCGGCTTTGAAGCCCCGGTGAAACTGGCTTACTCGGCACGCAACCGCTCCGCCTCGATCCGCATTCCCTTCGTGCAGAGCGACAAGGCGCGCCGTATCGAAGTGCGCTTCCCGGATCCGACCGCCAACCCCTACCTGGCTTTCACCGCCATGATGATGGCCGGCCTGGACGGCATACAGAACAAGATTCACCCCGGTGACGCCGCCGACAAGAACCTGTACGACCTGCCGCCGGAAGAGGACGCGAAGATACCAACCGTCTGTTCCAGTCTGGACGAGGCGCTGGGCTACCTCGACAAGGACAGGGAATTCCTGACTCGTGGCGGTGTGTTCTCCAACGATTTTATTGATGCCTACATCGAACTGAAGATGGAAGAAGTCACCCGCTTCCGCATGACCACACATCCGGTTGAATACGACATGTACTACAGCCTGTAAGATTCTTGGGTTGCATGACAAACGGGGCCGCAAGGCCCCATTTGTTTTTCGGCGCACTATTCCCGTGCGTTGCTTCATGCGATTGCTTCATGCGATTGTCACGCTGGCAAGCTTTGACCTATACTTCCCCCACTATGACGCGAATCATGAAGCCGGGTTGTTTATTTGTGCTGTTGTGCGCAAGCCATATCGGCTGGGCGCAGGCCGAAATATACAAACACACCGATCCAGAAGGGCACGTAACCTATTCCAGCACGCCCATGAAAGGTTCGAAGAAACTGGATCTGGAGGTGCCGTTGCCCATCCCGTCATCACCTGCGCGAATGCGCGGCAATCCTGGCACCAGCCGCCCCGATTTTCCCAAGGTGGATAACGAAACACAGAAGAGCCGAGATGGCACACGCCTCAAAATACTTTCAGACGAATTGGCCGCTGAAGAAAAACTGCTCGCCGAAGCGCGCCAGAACCTGAATGCAGCCGAAGCGGACCTGAAAAAAGCACTCGGCAGCGATGGCAAAAGCCAGATCAACACTGCCAAATACGATGAAAATATAAATGCTCTGCAAGAACAGGTGTCATTGCACGAGAAGAACGTGGGCGCGCTAAAAACCGAACTGTCCAATCTCAAGTAATCAATGCCCGTCCGGCAATTTTCTCTGGCATGTTCCCCACCTGACAAACATTCATGCCAGATACATTCAGCCCCACGTTGGAACATCTCGCCACGGCGGTCATCCTGTTGGACGAACAGTTGCGCACCGCCTATCTCAACCCGGCTGCGGAAAACCTGTTTGCGCTGAGCGGCAAAAACCTGATCGGCCATCCGGTTCAATATGCCTTTACTCACACCGAACAACTCGCTGACGCGATGCGGCAGGCGCTGAATAATAATGCCAGCTACATCGAGCATGACCTCACGCTGGGCACACACACGCATGGCAAGTTGCACCTGCGCTGCACGGCCACCCCGCTGCAATCCGGCGAGCGCTATCTGCTGCTTGAATTCCATCCCATGGACCGCTCGCTGAAACTGGCGCGCGAGGAACAGATGCTCGACCAGACGCAGGCCAACCGTATGCTGCTGCGCAACCTGGCGCATGAAATCAAGAACCCCCTGGGCGGCATCCGCGGTGCGGCGCAATTGCTGGATCAGGAACTGGAAAAACCCGGCCTGCGCGAATACACCCAGGTAGTGATCCAGGAAGCGGATCGCCTGCGCTCGCTGATGGAAAAATTGCTCTCGCCGCAACATGTGCCTCATTTCAGTGCGCTCAATATCCATGAGGCGCTGGAACGGGTGCGCAGCCTGGTGCTGGCCGAGATGCCGGAAGAACTGGCCATCCGGCGCGACTACGATACCAGCCTGCCGCCGCTGCTCGGCGACAAGGAACAATTGATCCAGGCGATGCTCAACATTGTGCGCAACGCGGCGCAAGCCATGCGGGGCCATGGCATCATCATCCTGCGCACGCGCATTGCGCGCCGGGTCACGCTGATGAAAAAACTGCACCGCCTGGCGGTGATGGTGCAGATCATAGACAATGGCCCCGGCGTGCCGGAACATTTGCGGGACAAGATTTTTTATCCGCTGGTGTCCGGTCGCCCCGACGGGCATGGCTTGGGGCTGACGCTGGCGCAGGACTTCGTCAGCCAGCACCAGGGCAGCATCGAATTCGATAGCGAACCGGGGCGCACCTGCTTTACCGTGATGCTGCCGCTGCAATAGCCGCGCTTCAAGCGGATAAAGCAACATGGCTTTCGCATAACCCGAAAATAGTATGTGCGGTTTCAGCGCATTTTACACACCACAAAAATTGCACTTCGAGGTTGACCCACACATGCAAAACCCGGCCAAAGAAATTTTCAAGGCTTACGACATTCGCGGCATAGTCGGCAAGACGCTGACAGCGGAAATCGTGGAATCCATCGGCCATGCCATCGGCTCGGAAGCCGTGGCGCGCGGCCAGCACACCATCGCTATCGGACGCGACGGACGGCTATCGGGCGTGGAATTTGCCGCCGCCCTGGCGCGCGGCATCCGGAAGAGCGGTATCAACGTGATTGACTTGGGCCGCGTCGCCACTCCCATGGTGTACTTCGCCGCCCACCATCTCGACACGCATTGTGCCGTGATGATTACCGGCAGCCACAACCCGCCGGACTACAACGGCCTGAAAATGGTGCTGGCGGGCGAAACGCTATCCGGCGACACGATACAATCATTGCGCGCGCGCATCGAAACCGGCAACCTGGTACACGGCTCCGGCAGCTATGCGCGATACGAAATCGCACCGGAATACATAGCCCGCATCGTCTCCGGCATCAAACTGGCGCGCCCGCTGAAAATCACGGTGGACTGCGGAAACGGCGTGGCAGGCGATTTCGCGGCGGCGCTGTACCGCAAACTGGGCTGCGGGGTGACAGAGATGTTCTGCGAAGTGGACGGCAACTTTCCCAACCACCATCCCGATCCTTCGCAACCGGAAAACCTGCTTGACCTGATCCGGGCTCTCGCCGGGAATGACAGCGAACTCGGCCTGGCCTTCGACGGCGACGGCGACCGCTTGGGCGTGGTCACCAAGGACGGCAACATCATCTACCCGGACCGCCAACTGATGCTGTTCGCGGCTGATGTGCTGTCACGCAATCCGGGCGCAGAAATCATCTTCGACGTAAAGTCCACGCGCAACCTGTTCGGCTGGATTCGACAGCACGGCGGCAAACCCACGCTATGGAAAACCGGGCACTCGCTGGTCAAGGCCAAGATGAAAGAAACCGGCGCGCTGCTGGCGGGAGAAATGAGCGGCCACATATTCTTCAAGGAGCGCTGGTACGGCTTCGACGATGGCCTGTACGCCGGCGCGCGCCTGCTCGAAATCCTGAGCCGGCAGGCAGATCCGGGCACCGCGCTGAACGGCCTGCCAAACTCGGTCAGCACACCGGAATTGCATATTCATTTGAACGAAGGTGAAAACTACGCGCTGATCGCGCAACTCAAGCAAGAGGCGAAATTTACCGATGCACAGGACATCATCACCATAGACGGCCTGCGCGTGGAATATGCCGACGGCTTCGGCCTGATGCGCTCCAGCAACACCACGCCGGTAATCGTGCTGCGCTTCGAGGCAGACAATGAGGCCGCCTTAGAGCGCATACAGCAGGACTTCCGCCGCGTGCTGTCAGATGCTAATCCGGACCTGCAACTACCATTTTAAAGAATTGCGTAACCTTTAATGCGCCATTCCAGATGGCAAGACAGCTTCGTGCAGCGGGAGATGCTGCGCGCCAAGAAGCCTGGGAAAATGGATGGTATTTCGATGACCTCAAGTCTGAAATTGGCGCGCTCGGCGGGACTCGAACCCACTACCCCCAGCTTCGGAAACTGGTACTCTATCCAGATGAGCTACGAGCGCACGCTTTGAAAAAACCGAGAAATGGGCACAAAAGCTAAAACGTGACCAAGCGTCATTTTACCTCACGGCGCCCGGATGACCCCAAGTTTCGGAAGCTTATGGTCATTTGGGCGTAATGAAGTAAACTGACTATCGTTTCACTTTTGTAATTTCTCTGAACTTCTCATAAGCGCCAGTATATCGCCTTTACCTCTGCCGCCCATGCACGCCGCGCCTGATAAGTGTTATCGTGTGCGCCGGATATGCATGCCATGGCCTTCATCAACCCCGAGCCTGAAGAAATTTGCCGGATATTGCGCAACAGCCACACTATCGCCGTGGTGGGGCTGTCGCCCAATCCGTCGCGACCCAGCTTTCGCGTGGCGCATGCCATGCAAGGCTACGGCTTCCGTATTGTGCCGGTGCGCCCTCTGGTGCGGGAAGTGCTTGGAGAGCAAGCCTATCCGGACTTGGAAAACTTGCCGTTCAAAGTGGATATGGTGGATGTGTTCCGTTCAGCCGAGCATGTGCCCGCTATCGTGGAAAGCTGCATTGCACTTGACATTCCGCGCCTGTGGTTGCAGGAAGGCGTGGTTCATGAAGAAGCGGCTCGGCGCGCGCGGGCGGCAGGCATTACGGTGGTGATGAACCGCTGCATGTGGCGCGATTACTCCCAATTATGCGGACAGAAGAAATGAGCAAGTTACGCTGCACCTGGGCGGGCGATGACCCCTTGTACTGCGCCTACCATGACGAAGAATGGGGCGTGCCGCTGCACGATGACCGCGCGCTGTTCGAGTTTTTGACCCTGGAAGGCGCGCAGGCTGGTTTGAGCTGGATCACCATCCTGCGCAAACGGGAGAACTATCGCGCCGCCTTCGATAATTTCGACCCCGAACGCATTGCCCGTTATGGCGCGAGTAAAATAGAATCGCTGCTGCAAAACCCCGGCATCGTGCGCAACCGCTTGAAGGTGGAAGCAGCCGTAAACAATGCGCGGAGGTTTCTTGAAGTGCGGGAGAAGTATGGCAGTTTCGACGCATTCGTCTGGCAATTTGTGGGGGGCAAGCCGATGCAGAACCATTGGTGGGGCCACGCCGAAATACCTGCGCGCACGGTCGAATCGGATGCGATGAGCAAGGAACTGAAGCGGCGCGGATTCAAGTTTGCCGGCACGACCATTTGCTACGCGCATATGCAGGCGACCGGCATGGTCAACGATCACACGATGGATTGCTTCAGATATCTGGAGCTTCAGGGATGATATTGAACTTCACCAAGATGCACGGCGCGGGCAACGATTTCGTGGTGCTCGACGGTGTGCGCCAGCGCATCCAGCTTACGCCGGAGCAACTGCGTTTGCTGGCTGACCGGCACTTCGGCGTCGGCTGCGACCAGATCCTGCTGGTGGAAACCACGCAGTTTCCGGATGCGGATTTTCGTTACCGCATCTTCAACGCCGATGGCGGCGAGGTGGAGCAGTGCGGCAATGGCGCGCGTTGTTTCGTGCGCTTTGTGCATGACCACGGGCTGACGCACAAGCGTGAAATCGTGGTGGAGACCCAGAGCGGCCTAATCACTCCGCGCCTGGAAGAAGATGGCCGCGTCACGGTAAACATGGGCGCTCCGGTCTTCGATGCCGCGCGCATCCCGTTCAATACCGGCAGCGATGCCGTCACGCAACCGCTGGAAGTTGGCGGCGAGACGGTGCAGGTCACCGCGCTATCCATGGGCAACCCGCATGCGGTGCAGGTAGTGCCGGATGTGGAGCAAGCGCCGGTCTCTGCCCAGGGCGCTCTGATCGAACGCCACCCGTCTTTTCCCAAGCGGGTGAACGCGGGCTACATGCAGGTGGTTGACCGCAGCCACATCAGGTTGCGCGTGTACGAACGCGGCACCGGCGAAACCCTGTCCTGCGGCACCGGCGCGTGCGCCGCAGTGGTGGCCGGCATCAAGCGCGGCCTGCTGGAAGAGCGTGTGCATGTTTCAACCAGGGGCGGTGTGCTGAATATCGCATGGGCCGGAAATGGCTCACCGGTGCTGATGACCGGACCGGCCATCACCGTATTCGAAGGCGAAATAAATATCTGAAGACCACTACATGAGAGCCGCAAAATGAGAGCTGAAGACGTAGCACAATACCTGAAAGACCACCCGCAGTTTTTCGACGCCTATGCCGACATGCTGGCGGACATAGTCATTCCGCACCCCCACGGCGGGCGAACCATCTCGCTTTCGGAGCGGCAGATGCTGACCTTGCGCACAAATAACAAAGGGCTGGAACAGAGGCTGCGCGAGATGGTGGAATTCGGCAAGGAGAATGATGCCTTGCAAGACAAGGTACACCAGTTCACCCGGACACTGTTTGGCGCGCACGATCTGATGGGCTTGCAGGATCTCATTACGAATAACCTGCGCGAAGTTTTCGCCGTTCCGCATGTCGCGCTGCACGTCTGGAAAGGGCTGCCACCCAGCGCCGAGGTATTGGCGTTTACCGGCCAGCAGCCACAACCGGTATGCACTCACCATGCGGCGCATGACACCCTGAGCTGGTTCGGCGAAGCGGCGCCACACTTGCGCTCGTTTGCCTACCTGCCGCTGCGCGAGGGTAACGGCGAAGCCGCAGGGCGCCAGGCGGGAGAGCAATCCATCGGCTTGCTCATTCTCGCCAGCGAAGACGCGAAACGTTTCTACCCGGAAATGGGCACGCTGTTTCTGCAACGCATCGCAGAAATCGTGGGCAGCGCGTTGCGGCAGCATCTCTGAAATGCCGGAAGAAACCACGCGGGCCGCCACACCAGACCAGCATTACCTGCGCGGCTTTTTGGCTCACCTGCGCAACGAGCGCCGCTATTCCGAACTCACTGCCGAAAATTATGCGCGCGACATCCGCCGCCTGTTTGAACTTGCGGGCGCCACGCCGCTGGGCGACCTGAAAAGCCACCACATCCGCCGCTTCATCGCCCAGTTGCATGGCGGCGGCCTCGGCGGCAAAACCCTGGCGCGCATGCTGTCGGCGTGGCGCAGCTTTTACGCCTACCTGATGCGCGACCACCAGTGCAAAGTGAATCCCTGCATCGGGCTGCGCGCGCCGAAATCGGCGCGCAACCTGCCGCATGCGCTGTCGCCGGACGAAGCGGTGCGCATGGTGGAACTCCCTGTGGCCGATAGCTTGCTGGCGGTGCGTGACAAGGCGATGTTTGAATTGTTTTATTCTTCCGGCCTGCGGCTGGCGGAGCTGATTGATCTCGACCAGGCTGCGCTGGATTTTAACGATGCCGCCGTGCGCGTCACCGGCAAGGGCAATAAGACACGCATCGTGCCGATGGGCAGCCACGCTATCGCGGCGCTGCAAGCCTGGCTGGCGGTGCGCGACCGGCTTGCCAAAGCGGATGAACCCGCGCTGTTCGTCGGGCAGCGCGGCCAGCGCATCGGCCCGCGCGCGGTGCAGTTGCGCATGAAGGAGTGGGGCATCAAGCAAGGCATAACCAGTGGCGTGCATCCGCACCTCCTGCGCCACTCGTTCGCCTCGCACGTGCTGCAATCCAGCGGCGACCTGCGCGCGGTGCAGGAGATGCTCGGCCATGCCAGCATTTCCACCACCCAGGTTTATACTCATCTCGATTTCCAGTACCTCAGCAAAATTTACGACGCGGCGCATCCGCGCGCCAAGAAGAAAACATGAACCAGAAACAACGCTCCAATTCATCGTCATTACCGCGAAAGCGGAAATCCAGCCGATTAACAACATCCCCGCGCGGTGGGGCAAAACAAAAAACATGTTTTGCCCGCTACGCGGAGCCAATGAAATCACCGGATTCCCGCCTGAGCGGGAATGGCGACGGAGGGTGCGCCGCCATCACCCTCAAGGCGGGCCGCGAAAAATCCTTGTTGCGCCGCCACCCGTGGGTATTTTCCGGTGCTGTGGAGCGCGTGGATGGCGCAGCAGCCAGCGGTGACACGCTGGCCGTGTGCGGCGCGCAAGGCGAGTTCCTGGCCTGGGCAGCGTACAACGCCGCATCGCAAATCACGGCGCGAGTCTGGTCGTGGCATCAAGAGGACGTTATCAACGCGGAATTTTTCCGCAGCCGTATCGCCAATGCGCTGGAGGCGCGTAATGCAATTAATTTTCCAATCCGGCACAACATACTTCCTACCGTTCGTCCTGAGCTTGTCGAAGGACATGACAACGCACCTTCCGTTGATTTTGCGCGGGCTTCGACAGGCTCAGCCAGAACGGAGTGTTTGTTGCTTAACTCAGGCAGCAACGGGATACGCCTCATCCACGCCGAATCGGACGGCCTGCCGGGGCTAATCGTAGATCAATATGGCGGCGTGCTGGTGATGCAGATCGGCAGCGCGGGAGCGGAACGCTGGCGCGACACCTGCGCCGACATCCTGCAACAGCTATGCAATCCCGCCTGTATTTACGAGCGCTCCGATTCCGATTCACGCGCGCTGGAAGGGCTGGAGCCGCGCAACGGCGTGCTGCGCGGCACCTTGCCGGAAAGTGTGGAGATCACCGAGCACGGCCTGCGCTTCAAAGTGGATGTGGCTGCAGGGCAAAAGACCGGTTTCTATCTCGACCAGCGCGACAACCGCAAGTTGACCGAAACACTGGCGCGCGATAAAGACGTGCTGAATTGCTTTTGCTACACCGGCGGCTTTTCGCTGTATGCCCTGCGCGGCGGCGCGAAATCGGTGCTGTCCATTGACGCCTCAGAAGAGGCGCTGCAGCTCGCGCAGCGCAATGTGGAATTGAATGGGCTGGATGCATCGCGCGCGGAATGGCTGTGCGCCGACGTGTTCCAGGCGTTGCGCACACTGCGCGACCAGAATCGCAAGTTCGACCTCATCATCCTCGACCCGCCCAAATTCGCGCCCACCGCCGCCTTCGCCGAAAAAGCTGCACGCGGCTACAAGGACATCGCCCTGCTCGGCTTCAAATTGCTCAGGCCGGGCGGCCTGCTCGCC
>CXWL01016180.1_pt1 | contig 12840 bp, 14 predicted proteins | sample 590931 | NCBI WGS metagenome assembly CXWL01 (sample SAMEA3498368, study PRJEB10139) | groundwater metagenome | biome: water well; material: biofilm material | place: Germany | collected 2015-04-27
TCTGTTGTGGGCGGAGGAGAGTTGAGAGGGGCTTTCACTAGTACGAGAGGACTGTGAAGGACGAACCTCTAGTGTGCCGGTTGTCGCGCCAGCGGCAGCGCCGGGTAGCTATGTTCGGAAGCGATAANNACAGCACGCACCAATCAAGACGTATTCAATGTTCCCGGTGGCCTTGCCGGAGGGGCCACACCCGTTCCCATACCGAACACGGAAGTTAAGCCCTCCAAGGCCGATGATACTGCTGCCGCGAGGCAGTGGGAAAGTAGGACGCTGCCGGGTTACAAAAAGAAGCCTGCTGGTGAAAGCCAGCAGGCTTTCTTATTTTGTGGGCCTGGTGGGTGTCAGCCCGAATGTGTGCAGGCCGGCACGCAACACCCGATGCGACATCGTGTCTCGCTGATGCTTTCCGGCAGGTAAGCGGGTATGCTGCCGCGACCCACAAGAGATCACTATGCAGACGTCTTCGCGCGGGATGCCGCCGCTCTATACACAAGTTCTCATCGCCGTTGCCGGGGGCGCACTCCTCGGCGCCGTCTTCGGGCAGGAAGCCTATCTCGGCGGCCTGCGCAACGAACAATTGGGCAAGCTCGGCCTCTTCGTCGTCACGCTGCTGAAGACCCTCGCCATCCCGCTCATCTTTTTCGCGATCCTCGATGCGCTGATCCGCACCAGCATTCCGCTCCGTCAGGGGGGGAAGCTGGTCATTATCTGTCTGGTGAACGTCACCGTCGCCATGACTATCGGTTTGGCCATCATGAATATCTGGCAGCCGGGCCTGGCCTGGCTGGGCCACGTCGATGAGCTGCTCCACCTCGTGCCCGGCACCACGCTCTCGTCATCAGCGCTGGCCAGTGTGCAGGCCGGCTCGCAAAGCCCGATGGAGTATCTGGCCTCCTATATTCCCCGCACCATCGCGGATCCCTTTTCCAGCAACAACATCATCGGCGTCGTCCTCCTCGCCCTGGTAATCGGCGCGACCCTGCGCTACATGCACGGCCGGTCAGGCGGGGCAGTTGCGGTGGTCGTGGGAATCATTGAGCGCATCTATGGATGGCTCGTGCAGATCCTCGGGTGGATCATCCTGGTTGTGCCGCTCGCCGTCTTCGGTGTCGTCGCGCATGTTGTCGGCAAATCGGGCGTCGGCGTCTTCTCCGTCCTCTGGATTTTCCTCGTCGCCATGCTCGCGGGGCTGGCGATCCACTCGCTCATCTACTATCCGCTCGTCGCCTGGCTGCTGGGGAAGAAGTCGCCCAAGATCTACATAGGGCAGGGGGCCGACGCCATCATGACGGCGATTTCCTGCAACAGCAGCCTCGCCACCGTGCCCGTCACCCTCCGGTGTCTGGAGCGCATGCAGGTCTCCGCACAATCCTCACGCCTCGCCGCCTGCGTCGGCACGAACCTCAACAATGACGGTATCACGCTCTACGAAGCGATGGCCGCGCTCTTTCTTGCTCAGGCGCTGGGTTATGACCTGCCGATGGCCAAACAGATCTTGATCGTACTCGCGTCGATCATCGCAGGGGCAGGCGTCGCCGGCATTCCTGAAGCGGGATTGATCGTGTTGCCGCTCGTGCTGGCCGCCGCCGGCCTGCCGGATCACGTCATCATCGCGGCGATCCCGCTCATCATGACGGTGGATTGGATCATCGCCCGCGCCCGCTCCGGCGTGAACGTCATGAGCGACATGCTCGTCGCCATTCTCCTCGACGCCGGACAGGCGACTCCTGCCACAGCGCCGGCCACGGTGTCGCGACAATCAGGAAGGGAGTCTCCCTCAGAATCGTAATGGTCCTGACGGAGCCTCCTGGACATTTGCCGGACTCCAGCGTAGGTTGCTCCGCAGTGGCAGCCACTCCTCCCAAATACTTCTCGATGATCCGCCAGTTTCACCTGGCCGACTTCCTCACGCTGGCCAACGGCGCCTGCGGGCTCGCCGCCGTGTTGTTGAGCATGCGCTACATGGGCAGCCAGTCGGCGTCCCATTTCCTCGCGGCCACGGCCCTGGCGCCGGCGGCTCTGCTCTTTGACTGGCTCGACGGCCGGGTCGCCCGATGGCGGCATAGGCAATCCCCGCTCGGGCGCGAGTTGGATTCACTGGCGGACGTCATCTCCTTCGGGGTCGCGCCGGCGGCACTTGGATTCGCCGCAGGCCTGCGCGGAGGGTGGGACTGGATCGTGCTGATGTATTTCGTCTGTTGCGGAGTCAGCCGGCTGGCCCGGTACAACGTGACAGCCGAGACCCTCTCCGCGGGAAAGGACAAAGTGGCCTACTTCGAAGGCACGCCCATTCCCACCACGGTGCTGCTGACCGGTGTCCTGGCCCTGGCCGCCTGGCAGGACCGGCTGGGCGAGTCCCTCTATTGGGGCGTCTGGACCGTCGGGCCCTGCGACCTGCACCCCTTGTCCCTGCTCTTTGTCCTATCCGGAAGCTTGATGATCAGCACTATCCGCATTCCCAAACTGTAGGCAGGCCGCGCTGCTCTACCGTCAGCTCATGTCCATTAGGGCCCCGCACGTCTCTACCCAGTCACTTGTCATAGCCTCCGCGAGACTGGTGAATTTTCGCTGAGAAAGCGGTAAGCTCCGGCGGTCATGACGGTTCAACGAGGAGTGTACTGAGGCCGTGAGCGATGAGTTAGATGTACTCAAGGCAGTAACCGCCGACTTAGAAGGGGCCGGTGTTCCTAACTGTGTGGATGTGAGCGATACTCCACCGGAGATAGCGGCGCGCTACCGCGCCCTGCTGATGCAACGGACCGGCGAAGAGCGGCTCATTATGGGCTGTGCCATGCGGGACACCGCACGCGCCATCGTGGAGGCGTCCATCAAGGGGCAGGATCCACAGGCCACAATCGAGGCCATCAGGAAAGGCATCTTCCTTCGCTTCTATGGGCATGAGTTCGATGGGGAAACTCGCGCCAAAATCCTCGCCGCCATCGAGTCCGCCGCCCTTCCCATCGCGGGGTAGTGTCACCTTGCCAACAATTTTGTTGCCAGCCTCCTCACGGTTCACCATCCCAGCCAACTCAGCACCCAGCACTTCCGAGCTCCGGCCCGAGAGGGGCGCTATGCTGGAGTTCCCGGCGGGTTTTGGCTACACTACGCGCAGGGGACATGAGATGAGCATCCGCCAACTACTCCAGTCCAAACGTAGCCAGATCCTCCAAATCGCCGCGCGGCATGGTGCGCAGAAAGTCCGGGTGTTCGGCTCCGTGGCACGGGGAGACGCGCGGCCGGACAGCGACATCGACTTTCTGGTGGATATGGAAGGCGGCCGCAGTCTGCTCGATCTCATCGAGCTGGGGCAAGATCTGGAAGAACTGCTGGTGCATAAAGTCGACGTCCTGACGGACGGGGGGCTCAGCCCGTACCTGGAACAGCGCATCCACGCCGAAGCCGTCCCCCTCTGTATCGGCTAATCAGGGTGACGGCGTGTAGAATGGTTTGTGAAGGGGTGGTGGTCTAAAGGAGGTACGAGCCGATGAAAGCTGACGCGAAGAAGATCCTGGAAGAGGCCATGCAGTTGGAACCTGCCACGCGTGCCTTTATAGCCGAATCGCTCCTCGAAGGTCTCGACTTTGAGCAAGACTTCGACGTTTCCCCGGCATGGCGGGCCGAGATTCAGCGACGATGCGATGAAATCGATCGAGGCACGGCCAAGCTGGTAGATTCCGATAGCGTCATAGCCGAGCTAAGGAAGAAGTACAGTTGATGCATATCCGGTGGCATCCGGATGCTCAGCGAGAAGCTGACGAGGCAGCAAAGTTTTACTGGGAAAGACAGCCAGGTCTCGAGCAGCGGTTTCTCGACATTCTCGAAGACGCCCTCCACCGAATACTCCGTCGCCCTCAGCTATATCCAAAGGTAGCGGGCAATATCCACAAATGTAAGCTCCCTCGCTTTCCCTACGGGGTTTCTCCTCCCTGACTCAGCGGGTAGGTCTTCAAAACCCCTCTTCCGGGCTGATGCATTCACTCAGGGAAACGGGTATCCTTCACCGGAATTTCCTGACTGCCCGACAACTTCGTGGAGCGACCCTGCATGTTCGAACAGGCTTTTAGAAATATCGACGATGTGCTTCGGAAAGAAGCCGGTTGTACCACTGAGCTGGATTATACCGAGCAGACGTCGTGGCTGTTGTTCCTCAAATATCTCGATGGACTGGAGCAGGATAAGGCCGACGAAGCCAAATTAGAGGGCAAACGGTACAGCTTCATCCTCGACAAAGAGTTTCGCTGGGAAAGCTGGGCAGCTCCCAAAGGCAAAGACGGCAAACTCGATTACAATAAGGCGATGACCGGCAGTGATCTGAGCGAGTTCGTCAATCTGAAGCTCTTTCCTTACCTGCACAGCTTCAAGCAGAAGGCCAGCGGGCCGAACACCATCGAGTACAAGATCGGCGAAATCTTCGGCGAGATTAAGAACAGGATTCAGAGCGGCTACAACCTGCGCGAGATCATCGACCGCATCGACGAACTGCGCTTCCGCTCACAGGTGGAAAAATACGAGCTGTCGCACCTCTACGAAGCCAAGATCAAGAACATGGGCAATGCCGGGCGCAACGGCGGCGAGTACTACACTCCGCGCCCGCTCATTCGCGCCATGGTGCAGGTGGTTAAGCCGAAGATCGGCGACAGGATCTACGACGGGGCCTGCGGGTCGGCGGGCTTCTTGTGCGAGGCATTCGATTACTTAAAGTCCAAGGGGAACCTCACGACGAAAGACCTCACCACGCTCCAAACCCGCACCTTCTATGGGAAGGAAAAGAAGTCGCTCGCCTACGTCATGGCGATCATGAACATGATCCTGCACGGCATCGAGGCACCGAACATCATCCACACCAATACGCTCACGGAAAACCTGGCCGACGTTCAGGAGAAGGACCGTTACGACGTGGTGTTGGCGAATCCTCCCTTCGGCGGGAAAGAGCGGAAGGAAGTGCAGCAGAACTTCCCCATCCGCACCGGCGAGACCGCGTTTCTGTTCCTCCAACACTTCATCAAGATGCTCAGAGCGGGCGGACGTGGCGGCGTGGTCATCAAGAACACGTTCCTCTCCAACACCGATAACGCTTCCGTGAGCCTACGCAAATTGCTATTGGAAAGCTGCAACCTGCACACGGTGCTCGATTGTCCCGGCGGCACTTTTCAGGGCGCGGGTGTCAAGACCGTGGTGCTCTTCTTCGACAAGGGCGCGCCGACCAGAAAGGTCTGGTTCTACCAACTCGACCCAGGCCGCAGTCTCGGCAAGACCAACCCGCTGAACGACGATGACTTGAAGGAATTCATCAAGCTGCAAAAGACCTCAGCCGACTCGCCGAAGAGTTGGAGCGTGGACGCCAAGACCATCGACCAAACGACCTTTGACCTCTCTGCGAAGAACCCAAACGGCGGTGAGGTGGTCACGCACCGCAGCCCGCAAGAGATCATGGATGAAATCGCCGCGCTGGATGCGGAAAGCGCGGAGATCCTGGGAAATATCAAGGCCTTGTTATGAACAAGGGGTGGCCAACGAAGACGCTGCAAACGCTTTGTGAAGATATAAACGTCGGTCACGTTGGACCGAGCAGCATGCACCGTGACCCAGACGGAATCTCGTTTCTGATGGGCAAGAATGTTGGCGTGGGCGTTATTTATACCCACAACATCGAACGAGTAACCGAGGCATTTCATCGCTCACAGCCGAAATCGAGACTCCGCGCCGGTGACATTGTGGTTGTGAGAATCGGGAAGTCAGGGCAGGCGGCGAAAATCCCAGAAGGTTTTGGTGAAGCGAACTGCTCGGGGCTTGTCGTCATCAAGCAGCCACACGGCATTCACCCCGACTTTCTCGTCTACTATCTCAATTCGCCTATCGGCCGAGGCTATTCATTGTCTCAGGCGCGTGGCTCAACGAGGTTAACGCTAAACACCAGCTCCGTTGCGGAAACCCTCGTTCCTGTCCCTCCATTCCCCGAACAGCAGCGGATCGTCAGCATCCTCGACGAAGCGATAGAGGGCCTTGCCACCGCCACAGCCAATGCCGAAAAGAACCTCCGAAACGCTCGCGCTCTCTTCGAAAGCCACCTCGAATCGGTCTTCACTCAGCGTGGCGAGGGGTGGGTGGAGAAGCAGCTAGCAGAGTTGTGCGACATCAAACACGGCTTTGCTTTCGACGGCGAGTTCTTCTCAAGTAAAGGCGAGTATGTGCTTCTCACGCCAGGAAACTTCTACGAAAAGGGCGGCTACCGAGACCGCGGAGAAAAACAGAAATATTACACCGGCGAAATCCCGGATGATTACGTCCTCAACGAGGGCGATTTGCTGGTAGCGATGACCGAGCAGGCGGCAGGTCTGCTGGGCAGCCCTATCCTCGTTCCAGAGTCAGATAAATATCTTCACAACCAACGGCTTGGCCTCGTCACCAAGAAGCCCGGCGTTCCGTGGATCAACGAATTCTTCTTCCACGTCTTTAACACACAAACAGTACGCAAGGAGATTCACGACAGCGCCTCGGGTGTAAAGGTTCGTCATACTTCACCAACAAAGATTGGAGAAGTTGTCGTTTCATTCCCCACTTTAATATCCGAGCAGCGCACTATAGTTTCCACGCTCAAAGACCTCCACGAAGAAACCCAACGCCTCGAATCCATCTATCAGCAAAAGCTCGCTGCGCTGGGCGAGTTGAAGAAGTCGCTGCTGCATCAGGCGTTTAGTGGAGCGTTGTGAGATGAGCGCTGTAGCGGGAGAGGAAGCCGGACGGCATGGTTGAGCTGTTCGACAAGCACGGCGGATTCAGGAAGCTGCACTCCTTCACGCTGGCGACGATCATCCAGATCGAGACGCTGCGGTTTTGCCGGCGGTTTCTCACCCATGCGGCAGGCGACGCGGGCGCCAAGTTCTACGACCCGAAGGGGCGGCAGTACGATCAGATGACGCAGGCTGCGCGCAGCGGACGACAGAACATCATCGAGGGGTCGGAGCGTTCCGCCACGTCCAAGGATACCGAGATGAAACTCACCGACGTGGCGCGGGCCAGTTTGAGCGAACTGCGCGGCGACTATGAGATCGTGATTCTCGACCGGGGCCGGCTCCCCTGGTCGGTGCACTCGCCGGAGGCTAAAGCCGTGAATGCCGTCTCGCTGGATCCGGCGCCGTTTGAGGACGACATGGTTTTCGAGTCGGCGAAGCACGCTCTGGAACAGCGGAAGAAGTACGCCGCGTGGCTGGATGCCGACGACGTGGTGGTCGTGGCCAATGCCATGCTCATTATCATCGGGCGCGCACTCACGATGCTCAAGCGTCAGATTGAAGCACAGGGCAAGACCTTTGAGGAAACCGGCGGATTCAGCGAGCGGCTGACCGCCAAACGCATCGAAGCGCGGGAAAAGACCAAGCTCGCGTCACCGGACTGCCCGCTGTGCGGCCAGGCCATGCGGCGGCGCAATTCCTCGACCGGGCCGTTCTGGGGCTGCTCCGCCTTTCCTGACTGCAAAGGAACGAGGCCGACGGGACAAGAGGGACCGCAGTGACCACGTTGACCGCGATGACAGTGAGGTCAATCACGTCAATCCGGTCACGCAGAGAGGCCGTGCTGTCATGAACGAAGCCGAAACCAGAGCGGAGCATATCGATCCTGCCCTTAAAGCGGCAGGCTGGGGTGTAGTAGAAGGAAGCCGCATTCTCCGCGAGTATCCCATCACGCTCGGTCGCATTGAAGGCCTTGGGCGGCGCAGTAAGCCTTTGATCGCCGACTATGTGCTCGTTTATCGCAACACCAAACTCGCTGTTGTCGAAGCCAAGGCCTGGGACGAAGAACTTACTGAAGGGGTGGGGCAGGCGAAGGACTATGCGGGGAAGCTCGCCGTTCGCTTTACCTACTCGACCAACGGTCAGGGCATCTACGGCATCGACATGGAGACCGGAACGGAAGGCGAGGTACCGCACTATCCCGGCCCGGACGAACTCTGGAACTTGACCTTCGCGAAAGAGAATGCCTGGCGCGACCGCTTCTCTGCGGTCCCGTTTGAGGACAAAGGCGGCTCGCACCCCAGCCGCTACTATCAAGACATTGCTGTTGAGCGGGTGATGCAGGCCATGGCGGAGGGCAAGCCGCGTATTCTCCTGACACTCGCCACCGGCACCGGCAAGACTTTCATCGCTTTTCAGATTGCCTGGAAGCTCTTCCACAGCCGTTGGAACCTGAGCCGCGAACCGTCGCGCCGGCCGCGCATATTGTTCTTGGCCGACCGGAACATTCTGGCGAATCAGGCCTACAACGCGTTCTCCGCTTTTCCTGAAGATGCCCTGGTACGTATTGAGCCGGACGATATCCGCAAGAAGGGCAAAGTGCCGAAGAACGGCAGTCTCTTCTTCACGATCTTCCAGACCTTTATGAGCGGGCCTGGGGAGACGCCGTATTTCGGTGAGTACCCGCCGGACTTCTTCGACTTCATTGTCATTGACGAGTGCCATCGGGGCGGTGCGAACGATGAGAGTAACTGGCGCGATATCCTCAACTACTTTGCTCCGGCTGTGCAGCTCGGTCTGACCGCCACTCCCAAGCGCAAGGACAACGTGGACACCTACGCCTACTTCGGCGAGCCGGTCTATATCTACTCGCTCAAGGATGGCATCAACGACGGCTTCCTGACGCCGTTCAAGGTAAAGCAAATCTCCACGACGCTCGACGAGTACGTCTATACGCCGGACGATACGCTTGTGGAAGGTGAGATTGAGGCAAAGAAACGCTACACGGAGAGCGACTTCAATAAGATCATCGAGATCAAAGAGCGCGAGAAGAAGCGTGTCGAGATCTTCATGGGCCAGATCAACCAGCAGGAGAAGACGCTGGTCTTCTGTGCCACGCAGGATCATGCGCTGGCCGTGCGCGACCTCATCAACCAGATGAAAACAAGCGCAGACCCCAACTACTGCCAGCGGGTGACGGCCAACGACGGCGAATTGGGCGAACAACACCTCCGAGACTTCCAGGACAACGAAAAGACGATCCCGACGATCCTGACGACCTCGCAAAAGCTCTCGACCGGTGTCGATGCTCGCAATATCCGCAACATCGTCCTCATGCGCCCGATCAACTCCATGATCGAGTTCAAACAGATCATCGGGCGAGGGACGCGGCTCTATGACGGGAAGGACTACTTCACCATCTATGATTTCGTGAAGGCCCACCACCACTTCAGCGATCCGGAGTGGGACGGGGAGCCGATCGAGCCGGAAACGAAAGTGGGAGGCAGCAAGACGGTTCCACCGTCGCCTCCACCGGCTGAAAGAGTGCGCGAGGAGCCTGACGAGTATGTGAGGAAGAAGAAAGTTAAGGTGAAGCTGGCCGACGGCAAAGCCCGCACCATCCAACATATGATGGTGACGACGTTCTGGCATCCCGACGGCACGCCGATGTCGGCGCAGCAATTTCTGGAAATGCTGTTCGGGAAGCTCCCGGAGTTTTTCAAGAATGAAGCCGAACTCCGCGCGCTCTGGAGCCTCCCCGACACGCGAGCGAAGCTCTTACAGGGCCTTGCAGAAAAAGGCTTCGGCCATGAGCAGATGGTTGAAATGCAACGGATCATCGATGCCGAGAACAGCGATCTTTTTGACGTGTTGGCGCATGTGGCCTATGCGATTCCACCTCTGACGAGGCAAGAGCGAGCCGAGAGGGCGAAGGCTGATATTGCGAGTCACTTCAATAGCAAGCAGCAGACTTTTCTCGATTTTGTGCTGGCGCAATATGTGAGAGTCGGAGTGGAGGAACTCGCGCAAGATAAGCTGTCGCCCTTGCTTAAGCTCAAGTATCACAATGCCATCGCCGATGCTGTGGCGGATCTTGGCAAGCCTGAAGAAATCGGCAAAGTCTTCGCGGGATTTCAGAAATATTTGTATCAGCCGCAGGCCCAGCCACGGCCATAGTACGAAAACGGGGGAAATTAAAGGGGGCGGAAATCTTTCTTTCCGTAAGCCCCAAGCCCCAGTGGTATTCTTCTCATTCATCGTCAGTCCCGCCGTCTCACGCCTCGCCCGTATCTGAGTTTCCGTTCCCGCCACGCCGCTGATGGTTCGGTCCTGTGCTTTGCCATCCGTCCAAATTGATCCTTCGCGGACTGCCTGTTATCCTCAATCTTGATTGCGTACCGGGACAGTGCTCACACTTCAGGGAGGATGTAATGAAGACCATGACTCCAGCCATGCTCCTGAAGGCGTTGAAAATGTTTCGAGGGTTCACCAAGGCGGCCGGGGAGTATCTCAGAGATAAAGAGCGGCTTCGTTATCTCCTGGCTGCGGCGGTGTCGATTGCGCAGGGCCGCGGTGGCAAACTGTTGAAGGACTTTCAACTGTTGGTGCGGCTGCTGAAAGCGTCGGTGAGCGGGGCGTATACCGGCCTCTCGGTCCACAAGCTCGTGACCATCGTCGCGGCGATGCTGTATCTCATCAGCCCGTTGGATGCGATCCCGGACTTCATTCCTGTGGTCGGCTATGTGGATGATGCGGCGGTGATTGCATGGGTCCTCAAAAGCATTGCTGAAGAACTCAAGGATTTTAAGATGTGGGAAGAGGGGATTTGAACGGGCCTCATGACGGGGGCTGAGAGTGCTGAGTCCTGGGTCCTATCGGGAGCTAGGCTGCGGACTGCTTGGCCACGTCCCAGCCGGGAAAGACCAGGACAGCTGGATGGCACTGGAGGACCCTCGCCAGAGTTTTGGCCCGTTCGACGCCAAGATTGATAGTGTCGTTTTCAATGGCCGAGATGGTGGACTGGGAAATCTTCGTCCTTCGAGCCAGCTCGCTCTGCGTGAGTCCTTGTAGTTCACGAACAATCCGAACGGATTCTCCCACCGAGACCACCACCCGTGCTTTTGCCGGACGAACGTCTTTGGTTTTCATTATTGCCTCCGATAATCATGCGCGGTCACGTCCATGATCACGACCAGAACGCGCTGTTCTTCAACCTTGTAGATCACTCGATACTGTGCATTCAACCGTGACGAGCGGTGACCTTCCCATTCGCCTTGAAGGCGTTCATCGTGGAAGCCTTTGATCAGGCGTAGGCCTGCCGGGCCGGAGATCCGCACGATGTCTTTCCACTTTTCGTAGCGTTTCAGCAATTCGAGCGGAAGGCGATCAAGGCTCTTGCTTGCTCGGCGGTGTTCGTGGATCTCCCACATGGCTGGACGTACTATACCATATTAGATATAGTCTGCTTCAAGGCCCTGTTCGCTTCTGAAGCGGTCGTTCCCACCGCGCCGTTGATGACGATGTCCAGGGCTGAACGCTGGGTCCTGTATCGAACACCGGAGCGGGGACTATGTTCTCCTGCGCTCTATCCGCGCCTCACACTCCTTCTAACGAGGCCATCTCTCCAGCACCGCGACAACGATGGCCCAGGCAAAGAGTCCGAGAGATTTGAAACAGGCTGTGATTGTCATGGTGTCCATCTCCTCCTTCGGGCTACGTGCGTGATGGTTCTGAAGAACAAGCCGTCAGGGTCAGTGTGGAAGCGGGATGTTACAGGCACGTAGCAGGAGGGTAAATATTCTGTAACCGGGGCGGGCAAACAGCGGTGGGAGTGAGGACCACAACAGCTTGAGAATAGGGTAGAGTGCGCTGGACTGGTTATGGCGAGTATCGTCAGGATTGCCACTGCTGTGGCTCAGCGAAGTAGGAATGGCGCGGTTCAGTTCATGGTCCATCGTTACATGGTGCGTTGAAGGAGAGCGGTCATGGGAGATGGCGTGCGAGATGTGGAGGATATGAAGCGCCTGAAGTTGGTTGCGGACGAGCTGCATCGGGAGCTGTCGGGACGTCTTGGCCGATTGATCCGGCTGCGCACCAAGCTGCCGCTGAAAGAGTCTCATACCAACGGGTGGCGTGTGGAGCTGGGATCGTTGGGGTTGGGGGAGCCGAGATTGGAAATCTGGTACTGCGAATGGGCTCGAGAGGGTCAGCGGAGACTGTGGTACGGATTCTATGCGGCGCAAGCGGACAAGCTGCGGAGGAGAATCGCCGTCTTGCCGGAGTCGCTTCGGTCTGTGCGGCAATTGAATGAACAGGACATGCGGTTTGCCACCGGCTCACGATCAGACTATGTGCTCAAGAAACCGTTAGGCTCCGGCGACTATGACCGGCCGATCTATGAAGAATTCCACGAGAGTGAGAGCGATTATTCCTATTACGGGCAGTATGCGTCGGTTCTTCCGGAGGGCCCGGAGAACATCCGGATCCTTGTGGGCCAGGCCACAGGGTTTTTTGAGAGCGTCATGAAGAGCCGGCAGCCCGACGCGCCGCCACGTGAGCGTGATCGCGAGCAGGACTACGTTGGAGTCGTAAACCGGCATGCCGTGCGCCAGCATCTGGACCGTGAACAGGACCGTCTCTCGGTTGAGCACTGTCTCCGGCGGGATCACTTCAGATGCCAGGTCTGTGAAATGTCGTTCAGAGAAGTATATGGCGAGATCGGGAGCGGCTTTGCGGAAGCGCATCATGTGCTTCCGCTGGCACAGCTGGCGGAGAGTGTGGTGCCGTCAAGCCATGATCTCGTCACGGTTTGCGCGAATTGCCACCGGATGCTGCACCGGCTGGGTGGAGAAGACGGCGATATTGCACGGCTGCGGAGAATGTTTCATCGGGAATAGGGTGGGCGATTCGAAGGAGACAGAGGCGGGGGGCTTCATAGCCACACCCGCCTCTGAGTATCAGCCCTCACCACATTGCTGATGGCGAAGCACTGTGCCGAGGGTTGCGTGCTCGCCTTCACGCGAACGTCCCTGTTAAAATGAAAAAATTCTCACCCACTTGTATCCAAGGAAAATCCAGCGATGTCGAATCCCTCACAATCGAATGCCGT
>CXWL01025786.1_pt1 | contig 12840 bp, 14 predicted proteins | sample 590931 | NCBI WGS metagenome assembly CXWL01 (sample SAMEA3498368, study PRJEB10139) | groundwater metagenome | biome: water well; material: biofilm material | place: Germany | collected 2015-04-27
AACGTAGGCTGCATGCGCCCAACACGCACAGTCCGCAGAGGGCGTCGTTGACCTAACGCAATGGGGTCCCATCTTTGCGTAGGTCAAGCACACTGTTGAGCTTGGCTAAGCCTTGACTGTTGGGTCTCACAAGTCACAGAGCTGTTCGATGGACGACATCACCCTCGCAAGAGCCCTTCACGTACTCGCCGTCATCGCGTGGATCGGTGGGGTCGCAATGGTCACATGGGTCATCTTGCCCGCCTCCCGCCGGATGGCAAAACCTGAGGATCGGATTGCATTTTTCGAAAATGTGGAGCGCCGTTTCGCATTGCAGGCGCGCGTGATGACGCTGCTGGCGGCGGGTAGCGGTTTCTATATGGTTTACCGTCTCAGGATGTGGTCGCGTTTTCTGGATTCTGCGTTCTGGTGGATGCACGCGATGGTGGCCGTTTGGGCCGTGTTCACGCTCGTTCTGTTCGTTTTGGAGCCGCTGTTCTTGCATCGTTGGTTCATCGAGCGCGCACGCAAAGAACCGGAGACAACGTTCGCCCTCGTGCAACACTTACATAGGGTCCTCGCCACTATCAGCTTGATAACAGCCGCCGCCGCTGTGGCAGGCGCCCACGGTGCAATCTAAGCTGCGCCTTTGGTGGCACGGCGTTTGCGTACGGCGTCAACAAAGCGACCGAGAGTGAGCGAAGTCGTTCCGCGCGGCAGCATCACTTCGATCAGATGAAAGCGGCCGCGGCCATCATGAGCGGCTTCCAGTGCTGCGGAGAATTCGCGACGGTTGTGCACGCGATGACCGACACCGCCGAGAGGGACTGCGATGTCGGCGAAACGCCAGTCGCTCAAGTCGTTGAAGCGGGCCCACGGTTCGAATGCCCGCAGCATTTCCCAGCTTTGGTTGTTCAGAACAACGACGACCGGATCCCAACCGTAACGCTGGCAGTTGCCCAGTTCCCATCCCGTCATTTGGAATGCCCCGTCCCCGACGAGAACGAGCGGCCGTTTGCCCGATACGGCCTGCATGCCGAGCGCGGCAGGCACGCCGAAGCCCATCGAGGCGTAGTACGATTGCGCGACCAGGTCGCCGCAGTCCGTCTCCAGCGAGATGAATAGGCTGTCGCCAACGTCGGTCGCCATGGGCATGGTGCCGTGGCGAGCGAAGAACGCCGAGATTCCCGCCGAGACGTCCGAAGGATGAATGGCGCCATCGTTCGCAACGAACGGGCGTCGTGCGGTCCTAGGGAACTCCGGCATTCCCTCAAGGCCCTCGCCTTTGGCCGGCGCATGTTGGGCCAACGCGGCGACGAGGTCGGCGAGAGGAAGATCGGGATAGATATGGTGACCGATTCTTACCTGTCCGCCCGCCGCGTGGATCGCTTTGCGGAGATCGAGGCGGCTCACGGGTACACCGAAATCGGTGTCGGAGAGCACGACGCCGAGAAGGATCAGCGCATCCGAGGTCTCGACGAGCTCGCTGATCTCGGGTGACCCGGCCAGACCGAGATAGGTTCCGGCGATCGATGCGGGTCCGGCAGCCGCGACCCCGCGGCCAAGAAAACTGCTGACGACCGGAATATTCACGAGATCGGCGAGGCGGCTGACCTCGGCTTCAAGTCCGAAACGTCTGACCTCGACCCCAATCATCAGGACCGGCCTGCGTGCGCCGCGCACCAGGGCCGCGATTTCGGCCGCACAAGCGGCTGCGGCATCAGGATCGGCGTGCTTGTGCTCGATCACGGGGACCGGCGCAATAGGTCGCGCGCTCATATCCATCGGAATTTCGAGATAGACGGGCAGCGATTGCATGACGCACGCAGCAATCGTTCGCGCTATCTCGCGCGGCGCGGTTTGCGGATCGTCGAGCACGGCCTGAGCGCAGGTGACTTCGCTGAAGATCTTGAGCTGGCTGTCGAGCGCGCGCGACTGGTGATGCAAACCGAACGGGCTGCCGCGCTCGGTGAGCGCAGGCGCCGCCGACAGCACCACCAACGGCGAACGTTCCGCATAAGCACCGGCAACGCTGTTGACGAGATTGAGTGCGCCGGCTCCGTAGGTCACGGCGGAAACGCCGAGACCGCCGGCGAAGCGCGCCGCCGCGTCGGCAGCAAAGCCAAGCGCGGGCTCGTGACTGAGCGTGAAAAGCGGAACGAGGCCGTCGCCCTCCAATTGCCTGAACATCGGAAGGGCGTAGTCGCCCGGGATGCCGAACACTGCGCGCGCGCCTTGCGCCTTCAGGGCCGTCAAGAGCCGGCGTACGAGGGGTTGTGTGTCGGTCATGCGGTTTCTCCCGCGCGCGGCCGCAAGTGCATTGGGCCGAAGATCGCGACAAACAAACCGAAGGAAGAAATCCAAAAGACGCCGGCCAGCGGCAACAAGGCGTCGGCTGCGGATGGAATAAGGGCGGCCGCGACGCGGCAGAGCGCGCTCGCCGTGATGGCAGCATAGATCGCGGCCGTACCGCAGTCGGCGTGGAGCGCGCGTCCCGTATGGCCAAGCGTAGCCCGCGACATGACGGCCAATGTCATCGTGCCGACCGCACCGACAGTGAGTGCATGCATGCCCGCGGAGATCGCACCGGGATCCCAAACGATGGTGGCGCCCAGCAAGGCGAGACCGATCGGGATCCAGGCATAGCCGACATGCAGCACCAAGACCAAAGGCTCGCGCACGGTCATCCAGCCGCGCCAACCGGCAAGGCGGACGAACTGAACAGCCGCCGCGACGATCAGAGCAACACCGGTCACCACCTCATGAGGCAGTGCTACCCAAAGCGCGAGCGATACGGCCGATACGCCGTGCGCGAGGCGCTCGGTCGGCGCGTTTGTCGTCGTGGTGCGCGGCCTGTTCTCCCGGGCGAGCCAGTTGTTGGTGAAACTCGGCACGATCCGGCCGCCGATAAGGCCCATGAGCAGAACGAGAGCTGCCAGACCGAGGCGCACGCCGTATGAGGCGGCCGCGATGATCTCAGCTTCTTCGAGGTGAAACACAATGTTCCCGAGCGCAAGCAGTGCAATCAGTCCGGCGACCGGGACATTGCGGTGGTTCTTGGCCGCCACGATCTCGCGCGCCGCGAGCGCCGCCAAGGCGGGAAGGAACGCGGCATCGATTGCAAAGTGAAGTGAGCTGGGCAATTGGGGCACCAATGCCGCCGCACGGCCCGCTAGCCACAGGCTGGTCAGCGCCGCCAACGCCGAGCCTGCAACAGGCAAGCGCCCGGTCCAATTCGGGATTGCGGTCAGCCCGAACCCCGCAACGACAGCGCCGCCATAGCCGAACAGAAGTTCGTGCGCGTGCCATCGATTGAAATCGGCAACGGCCAACGCGGTGACGTCAAAGCCCAAAAGTTCTGCGACCCGAACAGCCATCACAACGACGGCCCACATGCCCGCTCCAAGGAAGAAGGGACGAAAGCCGCCTCGAAACAGCACGGCGCCGCTATGGCGGCGGCGATGTCTCTCGGTCGGTTGACTATCGACTGGTGTGTTCGACATGAAATGGCGTCGGTGGACTGCGCCGTAGCGGAATACGATTGGAGGGTTTGTACTAGTTTCAAGAGTTGCCGTCTGAACTGATCAGCCGGTCGCACAAGGGGCGTTGCGCTGGATCAAACACGAGCAAGGATCGAACTTGACCTGGATCAAGCAGATGGAGCTTGCCTCGACGGCGGTAGGACGATAGTTGCAGCCCCACTCAACGGGAGGAGCGGGAAACTTGGCGACTCAATCGAAGGCAACGCGGGCCAAGGCGCCGCTTCCGGCTTTCGCCGGCAAGGTCGCTAAGCGCTATCCCGGTGTATGGAAGGCCTACAGTGACCTGGGATCGGCGATCTCGGATGCGGGGCCATTGAGTGAGCGCGAGCGGCGCTTGGTCAAGCTGGCGCTGGCGATTGGCTCACGCTCCGAAGGCGCGACGCATTCACACGCCCGCCAAGCACTTGCGGAAGGTGCGAGTGCGGACGACATTCGTCATGTCTGCCTTCTCGCAATCACGACACTTGGATTTCCTGCGAGTGCGGCTGCGCTGAGCTGGGTCGGCGACGTCTTGGACAAATAGGCGTTAGGAGCGAAGCAAGCCGCGGGCGCGCGCGTAGAGTTCGAACGCCTCGCGGCTCGATAGCTTTGGCGTGTAGCCGAATTCACTCTTCAGTCGGCGATTGGAAAGGACGGGCCGGAAGCGAAGGAAGTCGACGCGCTCGGGACCGTTCTGCGAGAGACCAAGCATGCTGAGTAGCCAGAGTGCGGCCCCCAGCACGAAGGCAGGAATCGGCAGGTAGGGCTTGGCAAGCAACTTTGCGATCTCGCGAGGCGCGAGCGCGCCGTCGCCAGCCACGTTGTATACTCCGGTCTTATCCGAGAACACGGCATCAACCAGGCAGGCGACGAGGTCCTGATCCCAGATAAAGACGAAGGGCGCGCTTGAACCTGCGACTCCGAGTATGAACGGTTGCTCGAACAAATCCGTGACGGGGCTGTGCACGCTTTCGCCGACAATCGTGCCGGGACGGAACACGATTTGGGCCAGCGACGGGTGCTTTTCACGCAAAGCGGCGAGCATCGACTCAACCAAGCGCTTGTTTCGGGCGTATTCGAACGCTTCATTGCCGCGCAAGGCATCGCGTTCGTCGAGCCAAGCGGGATTGTCGGCATGATAGCCGTAGGCTGCACCGCTCGACGTCACGATGATCTTCTTTACGCCGCTAGCCACGCAGGCCTTAAGAACGTTCTGTGTTCCGAGAACGTCCACGCGAAAGGCGAGGTCACGCGGCGCGCTCTTGGGTGCGCGCACGATCGAGGCAAGGTGCACGACCGTGTCGATACCGTGCATGCGAAATACGTCTGCCATACCCGCGTCGCAGACGTCGCGTTGAAGATAGTCGACATCGGAGGTGCGATCGCCGTCCTCAACCGGGTTAACATCCATCGCAATCAAAGCTGCGAGATCGGTTCTGCGTTTGGCAAGCGCGGCTACACAAAGTTGACCAACATAGCCGGCCGCGCCAGTGACGAGGACGGCGGGCACTCGCGTCATCGGCCATTCCTCAAGCTGCGAGCGGGAGGCCGCGGTGCCAGGGCGGCATGATCTGCTCTTCAAGGCGCGAGCCCTGCATCGCATCGACGCAGAGCACAGCTGACAAGGCCGCACCATCGACGCCGCCGCCCCACAGCCGCTTGCCGTATTGGTCGCCGGCGAAGAACAGACCCTCGACATGCGGCGAACGCACGTCGGGTCTTTCTTCTCCAACGGGGCGCCACAGTCCGTAGGCCTCGGGTGAGGGCGTCCACACTATGAACTCGCAGTCGCGCTCCCATGTTGGAAATGTTGCGCGCGCCCAAGCCTCGCACAGTTCGACGACGCGGTTCACGCGATCGGGATTGCGCATTTCTTCGTCGGTGAGCGCGGTCGAAAAGTAGAATTCGCGCTTACCCGGCGGCGCGCGGCGCGCGCTGCCGTCGCCCCAAGCCGTGAAGTCGCACATCACTATGTCGACAGCGCCGATATAGCCTTCGTCGCGAACGACGCCAGGCATATAAACGAAGCTGCCTTCCTCAAGCCCGATGTCGGGCATCACGCTCCGCTTCAAGCCGCACCAACCCGTGAGGAGCCCCGCGCCCCAGAATTTCTGTTCGAGCAAAGCAACCCAGTCGGAAGGAAACCAGCGGCGGCGCAGCACTCGGAAGATGAACTTCGGGGGAATCGTGCAGACGACACGCTCGGCCCAGACGATACGATCTCGCCCCGTGCCGCCGTGGGCTGCACCGATACGAACGCCTCTGATGCGGCCATCGTCGACCAAGATCTCCTTCACTGTCGTATTGCGCGCCACAGTGCCGCCGTGCGCGGTGACGACGCGCTCAAACGCTTGTGGAATCGCGATCGCGCCGGGCTCGTCGATCGTCGCGACCGAGCCCTTCACCAGATTCATCCCGATCTGTGCGGCGATCGTCATGTAGCCGAGGAAGTCGCCGGTCGGTGTCATTTTCGGCTCGGCTTGCGCGGTTTGTGACGCGGCGAGGACTTTGATGTAGTCGTAAGCCTCTGGATGCAGTCCGCGTTGCTCCAGCCAGGATTGCAACGGTAGAGTCATGAGCTTGGCCAAATCGTCAAAGCTCGTCGCCGACATTTCGCGCAGCTGCGCCATTGTCGCCGCGAACCCTTCATGCGACATCCAAGGATAGGCTTCGCCCTTGTGGACCTGGAATGCGCGGCCCGGCTTTCCTTCGCCGTCCCAGGTGACGAACCCAAGGCCGCGGTTGAGGGGCAGCCTGCATCCGACGCCGAAGTGCTTCATCAGGCAATCGACACGACTTTTGTTGCCCCAGAATAGGCCGTGGCCGCCCGCTTCGAACGTCCTGCCGTCAAGCAAACCGCGTGCGAAGATATCGTCGATGCCCGGCGTACACTTGCCGAGATACGTGTGCGCGAAGGGCAGCGCCTTGCGAAACGCGCGTGCATCCATCTCGATGCCGTCAGCGACGACCTTGTTGCCCCGGCCCACGAACGAGAGCGTTCGACCGCCGATGAACGGCGCGCGCTCAAGGACGAGGACTCGCTGATTGAAATCACGCGCGAGCAACGCCGCAGTCCCAAGACCGGCGACACCTGCGCCGACCACGATGACATCAAATCGTTCCGCAGTAGGCATCACAAAGGGACCATGTCGCCAGTGCGCCAATTGTGGCCAAGCTATACTGTCTAGTTCAATGTTCGCTTTGAGCTAAATCAAATCGCAAATCGCTCAACAGACTCCGGGAGGCAATGCAACCTCGTTCGTGTCTCGCTTTGGCCTCGCCGTTGCCGCGGCCCTATTTGGCAACGCCATGACCTGGGCAAAGAGCTTGGCGCGCTGCCGCGACGCGTGAGGCTATCAACCTTCCGCACAACGAGGACGACACCGCGTGCGCTCGGTTCCTGCTAGGGTGCTCCGATAGTGAGCGAATTGTGTGAGGCGCTTTTGTAGTGCGCCGCTTCTGCCGCGCGTTCCTTTCGGTATTTTTCAAGAACGATTTCAGGGTCCCCGACGACGAACTGCACGCCCACACGCCCGTCATCATTCTGCGAGAAATTCAACAACGAGAGGAGTGCGTTCAGCGCCCAGCGTTCGCCTTTCGCAGCTCGATTGACGATCTGCTTGACGATCAGAGCACGCTTTGACAGGCGGAGGTTCTTTCCCTGGTCGGGAATGGTAACGAGCGAATCCAATTCGTCGATGACCAGCTTGTAGAAGCCCTCGCTTTTGACAACCTTCTTGGGCCTGCCCTTCGGGTTGCCGCTCTGGCCCTTTTTGAACTGCTTCTCTTTTGGTGGCTTGCGATACCCGACCGAGTAGGAGTCAGTCTTGCGTTTCATCACCGCCCCCCGATCCTAGATTTCCGCACCTCGTCAAACGCCTCGCCGGTGGCTTGAAGCCGGGCGTCAAGGCCGAAGCTCCGCTTCAGCCTGTCGATCGTCGTGTCCACGAACTGCGGGTCGAGCTCGATTCCAAAGCAGCGGCGCCCGGTTTGGTGTGCTGCCGCGAGCGTCGTGCCGCTGCCGGCAAAGGGGTCAAGCACGATGTCGCCACGCATCGAGCAGTCCTTGATGGCGTCGGCAACGAGCGCGACCGGCTTGACCGTCGGGTGAAGGGCTAGGGCGCGATTTCGGGCCTTTCCGACCGAGGTGGCGCCTGCATAGCGCCAGACGTTGGTCCGGTTGCGGCCGTGCCGGCCGAGTTCGACGTTGTTGATGTGTGGGGCGCCGCCGTTGCGGGCAACGAGCACCAGTTCATGCTGCGAACGGTAAAGGCTGCCCATTCCGGCGTTCGGCTTGACCCAAACAGCGAGATTGATCGGCTCAAGCACGTTCTGAGTAGCAGTGAGCAATTCGTGGAGGTGCCGCCAGTCCATGCAGACGTAGACGATTGCCCCTTGCTCGGCGTGTGAAGCTACGAGTTCCAACGAGCCGCGGAGGAAAGCGGTGAACTCCGCCGGCGTCATTTCGCCCGAAGCCATCACAAACTCGTCGCGCTTAAAGGCGCCCCGGCCCCCGACATGGCCTTGGACCGGCACATTGTAGGGCGGGTCGGCAAACACTAGCCGCGCACGCCCCGACTTGAACAACTCGCAGTAAGTTTGCGGGTCGCGCGCATCACCGCAGATGAGCCGATGGGTGCCGATTTCCCAGATGTCGCCCGCCGCCGTCACCGGCGGCTCGTCCGCGGTCTCATCGGGGAGGGCCGGCTCAATGAGCTCATCTTCCGAGGTGTCGCCGATGAAGATGTCGAGTTCGCCCATCGAGAAACCCGTCACCGTGAGGTCGGCACCGAGACTGAGCTCCAATTCGCGCAGCTCGATGGACAAGACTTCGGGGTCCCAGCCGGCGGCTTCCGCGATCTTATTGTCGGCTAGGCGCAGAGCGCGTACTTCGGCTGGCGAAAGGTGGTCGATGCACAACGTCGGAACGGTTTCGAGCCTAAGCAGCTTTGCTGCGGCGAGGCGGCCGTGCCCTGCGATTACTACGGACTCGGCGTCGACGAGGATCGGAACGACGAACCCGAACCGGCGGATGCTCGCAGCAATCTGTTTGATCTGCGCCTTGGAATGCGTGCGCGCGTTGCGCGCGTAGGCACGAAGCTCACTCGGCTTCGCCTGAACGATGGAAAACGTTTGCATAGCAATACTCCCATTGAACCGACCGGCGCCGTTTGGCGCCATCGTGACGATGCGTGGTTGGGCCGATTTGCTTTTGCTGGCAGGGATCGCGTTCTGCGCGTAACCTGCGTTTGCTCTGCTTTGCTGAGCCTGCGTTGCTAATGCTGCAGGCTTACGGTTTTTGCGTAGACCTGCGTTGCTTCGCAGGTTCGCTATGTGTGCCTAGCCTGCGTTGCTCTGCTGCAGGCTCTCGTTGCCAGCATTTGTTCGAGACGCAACGAGTTGAGGACAGCATGAATTGATTCCAGGAATTATCAAGCCCCTTTGCAAACGCGAACTTCTGGCGGCCTCGTGACTCTGTCTGCTCACCAGGCGGACGCTTGATCTTGCGCCCTTTAACCCAACTACCAGCCCGAGGCGCCGGTGATCAAGAAGGGCTCGGCTTCGCAAGCCCGGACTCACGCTCGGCAGCGGTGATGCGATGCGTTGCCTGTAACGTCGTTGTTAGAGGTGGAATACTTCCGTGTTCGTATGCAGCAGCATTCGCTGCTCAGCAGTCAGGGAACAAGCTGCTCAAAAAGGCCGGAGATGCTCGCGAATCCGCGATCGTGTCGAAGCAGTGTCGGGCGCCAAATCGAATTTCTCGCTGTTTTCTGCTCGGTAACAGGGAAAACAGCTAAGAGCAGTGTGACGACGTGACTGCGCCGTGTACCACCCACGTTTGCATTCTCCGCAGGCACTGAGCACGAGCAAGAAACGGCGCGGACGCGCGCCGTTCCGCGGCTACTATATTCCTATCGGTCTGTTCGGCGGCCTTGGAAGGGATGTTTCAGCCTCATTGTCTCTGGCACGCAAGTACGCAGGCACTGTAGCAAGGCTGGCGCTCGCGGCGATGCGCCGCGATCCCCGCGAAGCGGCAGGGTTGCCCCGTCGCGCGCGGCGAAACGAAAGAACGGATGAATGACGATGCGGGCGCGCTTGGTGATTATAACGCCGCGGTCGCGCGCTCGCCCCACGCTATTGTCGCGCTCAGAAAGCGCGCGCCGCTGCTTGCCAAGATGGGGCGGAAGAATGATGCGATCGCGGATTATCGTGACATGCTGGACAACAGCGGCGATTTTCTCGGCGCGACAACCAAAGCCCAAGTTGAGAGTGCGCTGATAGCACTGGGTGCGAACCCGTGAGACGCTTCGGAATTTTGAGGTGTTCGCGCTGACCCTTGCAGGAAGTGCTCGTTAACGGGTTCTGGCGACGAGTCCCCAGCCGCTCCGCGCCTGCTGGAGTAGACTCTTCCGCTCCTAGGAGTTGGGGTCGCGATCCCTCTGCCGCCGCCCGGGTGTAAGCCGATCCCGTGGCCTGGGCGCGCTTGCGGACAGTCGCTTGTCGTATCACTCGATGTGCCGTTCAAACCCATGCCGGGTCTTCCGCGCAATCGGTCGCGCGCCCAACCGGCGGGGTTGCTACAAACACGTCAGTCGCGGCCGACGAGTTAATGGGGCTGGAATTCGCCGAAATCGGTCACTCGCCTGAATGTTTGGAAATCGCGTGCTCCCGTGCGCTTCCTCTTGACGCTTGAAGCTGGTTCGCGGCCCACTGTAGCGGGAGGCAGTGATGGATCAGGGATATCAGCGATGGTTGGCGGCGCTTGGCCTCGGCGTGGGCGGGGCGCTCGGAATGGCCGGAACATTCGCCCCAACGGACGGGCTGCGCGGCTTGGCTTGGGGTATCGATGGCGTGAGCCTTGTGATCGCAAGCACGCTTCTTGTGGTCATGCACATGCGGAACGGCCGCGATCTCCTGGCTGCAGGTTTTCTAGTTTTCGCAATCGGCCAGGGCCTCGTCCTTGCGACCGCTGCGGTCAACCCCGCGGACGCGGCGCCCACCTTCGGCGCCGGCGTCGGATTGTGGGCTGGCGGACTGGCGCTTGTGAGCGCGCCAAGCTTCTATCCGGTCATCGTCAGACTGCTCGGGCTTGCCGCGTCCATCTTGCTTGCGATTGTCGCCGTGCAGATTTTCGTCGGCGTCCCCGTCGACGCGAAATCATCGCCGCTGCCCTTCTTCGCCTATCCCGTCCTTGTCGCAACGATGATCGGCTGGATTTGGTCGCTGCTGCGGGCGAAGTGATCGCGCTGCGGAACGTCCGGAACGGGCCATCGATGTCCGGTCGCCACATTGTGACGGACGGCAGGGTCGCTCAAGACCGGCCGGTCCAGCCCCGGCTGCCCGACTGGGTCAAAGTCGCCGGAAGGCGCCGGTGGCCGAGCACCCACACTAAGCTACAGAGCCAGGTTCACGCGGGATAGGCCTACACACCACGGCGAGCCTCCAGAACGCAAGGACAGAGGCCGCGCCAGCCGCCAAGCTCATCCAGCCGTCGCCAACGAAAGCCCATTGGCCCACCGATGGAACAACGCCGTACTGCATCGGGAGCACGATGACGTCCGACAGCGTGTGCAGCACAACACCCGGCGCCACGGAGCGCGTCAGATACACGAGCAAGGCGAACACCAAGCCGTGAAGTAGAAAGAAAGGCGCGAAAGCAATCGTCGCATACGCATGAGACAGGTGCGCGACATAGAAGACCAGCGTCACCACAACACCTGCGATAAGCCAACCGTGACGGCGCTGCACGCCGGAGAGCATGTAGCCCCGAAACGCAGCCTCCTCCACCACCCCAGCGGTAAGCGCCAAACCCATGAAGATCGATGCAATCGTCCACCAGGGATAGGACGCTACATCGAACTCAGCTTGATATGCGGCTTCCGGCAAGGCTGCGTGACTATAGGTGACGAACGCCACGCCCATCACGGCCGCGACCGCTAGGGCGCCTGCGATCATCGCCCACACCCACTGACGGGCCGAGAGCGACCGCGCCCGTAGCGCCTCTCGTCGCGCGCCCGAAGTCGACGCTGGCCATGCTGCGCCGTCCAAATAGCGCCACAGCAGCCACAGCCACACGATCGTCGCGGGCAGGAACCAAGGCGCGGTAGGCGCCGTTGCAAGATTGGCGAACATCAACGCGCCGCTGACGCCGCCGCCCACGATCAGAACAACAAAACCTGAAACAAGCGCTCGCAGCGTGTCAGGCAGACGGCGCCACAAGCCAAAAACTGGCGACGACTTAGGTGCAGGCTCTGTTTCGCTCACCGCTCAACTCCGATCACCTGAGCGTAACAAGTTTGGCCGAACATGACCGGCAGTAATGGGCCACGGCCCGCCCCATCGCCATAATCCACGACTGGCAGGCTCGCTCAAGTCCAGCCGCTGGTCATGCTGCGCCCGCTAAGGCCGGCCATCGCCGACAACGGATGTTCCACGATGCTTCATGCTTGCGGCGCGTAGCTTTCGAGAAATCCGCACTTCGAACATCGCCATGTCAAGATTTCAATCGGCGCCTTGCCCTGAAGTCTGACGCCCACCCAGATGTTTCGCTTTGGGATCCCCCCCAACCAGCTGCTAACGCCGCGCCAACCATAGTTATTGTCGAGAACAACTCCCTCGGTCATGGCCGCTTGGCATTTTGGACAATTCTGGGTCATCATTTCCTCTGTACCACTCGTGTCGGTCAAAGCATCGCCGGTGTTTCGCAGGCAACGATCTCAGGAGCTGACATAGCATGAATGGCGGGGAATTGCAGGCGGTTTGGCGGTCGCTGGTGCGCCTCTATCCTGCTTGGACGATCATACTGGATTTTTTCTTCAATCCTTCGACGTATCGATTGTGGGGAGTCGATCTGCTGCGCGGACCCATGCTCGACCGCAAATCGAAGAAGGTCGCGGCCGCGCTCGCCGGTGTTTTATCGCCAGACGCGAACACATCGCGAAACTGGCCACAATGAATGTTAAATCTGTTTACCGCCATAGGGATCACGTATGTATCGCTGCCGCTTGCGCTCGGAGCGCTCGTCTCCGACATCGCGCCAGAAGCGGCGCGTACGTTCATTACGGAAAACATTTCGTTTGTTGTGCCCTTTGTCGTCGGTCTTGCGTTCGCCCGAATCAGCTATTTCTTTTCTATGTGGCGCGCGCGGCAACTTCTCTGGGCTATCGAGTTGGCAATCTCGGGAGTGCTGACGAAATAGCCAGTCGCTGCCTGTTCCGCCAATGGCTGGAACGGGCCAACCCAGGCCGGATGACCGTGATCGTGTCAAAGGCACGGTCGCTCCAAGCCCGCCGGTCGGCACTCACGCTGCGGCGCGGCGAGTTCTCGCCGAAAGCAGACA
>CXWL01128704.1_pt1 | contig 12839 bp, 10 predicted proteins | sample 590931 | NCBI WGS metagenome assembly CXWL01 (sample SAMEA3498368, study PRJEB10139) | groundwater metagenome | biome: water well; material: biofilm material | place: Germany | collected 2015-04-27
GCGCTGATGACCACCCCGGGAATCGGCTCCGCCAGTTGCGCCCGCAGCCAGCCCATCAATTCGGTGCCGGTTTCGCCGTGGTCCAGGTGGTAATCCACCAGTGCCAGCTGCGGGCGCACGCCTTCGGCCAGCAACGCCGCGCATTGCGCCTGGTCGGTGGCGGTCCATACCTCGCATCCCCAGCGCGTGAGCAAGCTGCGCATGCCGATCAGGATGCTTTCTTCGTTATCCACGCACAGCACCTGTGCACCGCTCAGCGGCAGGCCGTTTTCCTGCACGGGTTTGACCTGCGGGCTGGCCTGGTTGCGCGCCAGCGGCACACGCACGCTGAACACGCTGCCTTTGCCCGGCCAGGAGCGCACGCTCAAGCGGTGCCCCAGTACGCGGCACAAGCCGTCGGCAATCGCCAGGCCCAGGCCCAGGCCTTTCTCGGCGCGGGTCTGGTGGCTGTCGAGGCGCTTGAACTCTTCGAAGATCACCTTCTGTTTATCCTGCGGGATACCGGGGCCACGGTCCCACACTTCCAGGCACAGCTCGCCCTTGCGCCGGCGTACGCCAAGTAACACGGGGCCGTCGGCATAACGGAAGGCGTTAGTCAGAAAATTCTGCAGAATCCGCCTGAGCAACTTGATGTCACTGTCTACCCGCAAGCGGCTGCCACGCAGGCGGAAGCGCAAACCTTGCTCCTGGGCCAGCGCCTTGAATTCGGCGCCGAGGGTGTCGAACAGTTCGTTGAGTACAAAGGGCTGGCGCTGCGGGTTGATCTTGCCGTTTTCCAGGCGCGAAATATCCAGCAAGTCGCTGATCAGGTCTTCGGCGGAGCGCAGCGAGCTATCCAGATGCTGCACCAGTTGCCGAGCCTCGCTGGACAGGCCGTCGTGCTGGTGGGAGAGGGCGGCCGAAAACAGGCGTGCAGCGTTCAACGGCTGCATCAAGTCATGGCTGACCGCCGCGAGAAAGCGCGTCTTCGACTGGCTGGCGGACTCGGCCACACCCTTGGCGTCGGTGAGCGCCACATTCAGTTGCGACAGCTCATGGGTGCGCTCGGTGACCCGTTGTTCCAGGCCTTCGTTGGCCTCGGTGAGGGCCTGCTCGGCTTCGCGGAACGCCGTAATGTCGGTAAAACTCATGACAAAACCGCCACCGGGCATCGGGTTGCCGATCAGCTCGATCACGCGGCCGTTCGGGAACAGGCGCTCGGAGGTGTGCGCACGGCCCTGGCGCATCCAGTGCAGGCGGCGCGCCACATGCACCTCGGCTTCGCCCGGCCCGCACAGGCCGCGCTCGGCGTTGTAGCGAATAATATCGGCAATCGGCCGGCCCACGCTGATCAGCCCATCGGGGTAGTTGAACAGCTCCAGGTAGCGTCGGTTCCAGGCCACCAGCTTGAGCGACTGGTCCACCACGCTGATGCCCTGGGTGATGTTCTCGATGGCGCCTTGCAGCAATGCGCGGTTGAACTGCAGCACTTCCGACGCTTCGTCGGCGATGCGTACTACGTCCTCCAGCTGCATTTCCCGCCCTTCGATGGCGGCTTTCACCACCGCCCGGGTCGACGATGCACCGAGCACGCCCGCCAGCAGTCGCTCGGTGTGGGCGATCCAGTCGTTATCGGCGTTCTGGTTGGGATTGAAGCCTTTGCCCTGGCGATAGGCGAAGCGGATGAAACTCTGCTGCGCGCGCTCGTCGCCNNGAACGGGCGCTGGCGCGCTGGCTGATTTCCTGGCCGATAAAACGACCGGCCTGCCAGTGTTCCGACACGCGTGTGCGCGACAGCATCGACACCCACACAAACAGCGTGAAGTTGCCCGCCAGGGAAAACACGGTGCCCAGGGTCAGCGAAGTGACTGACAAGCCCAGTGGGTGGGAATGCATCCACGTCAGGCCGGGGAAAAGGCTCAAGGACCAGCCCAGGCTTTTCGCCGTAACCGGTAGGACCAGGGTGTAGAACCATAAGAAAGTCCCCGCCGCCAACCCGGCGAACACCCCACGGCGGTTGGCCTGTTTCCAATACAACGCGCCGAGCATGGCCGGTGCCAGTTGGGTCACGGCGGCGAAGGCGATCTGGCCGATGGTCGCCAGGCTCGCGCTGGAGCCGAGCAGGCGGTAGCTGACATACGCCAGCAACAGGATGATCACGATACTCACACGGCGCACCGAGAGCATCCAGTGGCGGAACACTTCGAACGGCCGCTCGGCGCTGGAGCGGCGCAGCAGCCAGGGCAGCAACATATCGTTGGAGACCATGGTCGACAAGGCGATGCTCGCCACGATCACCATGCCGGTGGCCGCCGATGCGCCGCCGATAAACGCCAGCACCGCCAGGGCCGGATGGGCTTCGGCCAGGGGCAGGCTGATCACGTAGGAGTCCGGCAGCACCGAACCGGGCAGCATCATCTTACCGCCCAAGGCAATAGGGATTACAAACAGTGCGGCGAGGATCAGGTAGGCCGGGAACACCCACTTGGCCAGGCGCAGGTCCTGCGGGTCGATGTTCTCCACCACGGTGACGTGAAACTGCCGGGGCAGACAGATGATCGCCATCATGGCCACGCCGGTCTGCACCACCATCGAGGGCCAGTTGATGGTTTCTTTCCAGTATTCCTCAAGCCTCGGGGCGAGCATCGCCTGGCTGAACAGGTCGCCGAAACCGTCATACAGGCCGAAGGTCACGAATGCGCCGACCGCCAGAAAGGCGAACAGCTTGACCAGCGATTCAAACGCAATCGCCAGCACCATGCCCCGGTGGTGCTCGGTGGCGTCGAGGTTGCGTGTGCCGAACACAATGGTGAACAGCGCCAGCACCAGCGACACAATCAGCGCGGTGTCCTGCGCGCGGGTGCCGGTGGTGTCGGCCCCCGCACCGATCAGCAGGTTGACCCCCAGCACGATGCCTTTGAGTTGCAGGGCGATATAGGGCAGCACGCCGACCAGGCAGATCAATGCCACCACCACGGCCAGGGACTGGGATTTACCGTAGCGCGCGGCGATAAAGTCGGCGATGGAGGTGATGTTTTCCTGTTTGCTGATCAGGATCATCTTTTGCAGCACCCAGGGCGCCAACACCAGCAGCAGTACCGGCCCCAGGTAGATCGGTAAAAATGCCCACAACTGTTCGGCAGCCTGGCCTACGGCGCCAAAGAAGGTCCAGCTGGTGCAATACACCGCCAGCGACAGGCTATACACCCAGGCACGCATGCGCGGCGGCAACGGCGCGCGGCGGCGGTCACCATAAAAGGCAATGGCAAACATAATGGCCATATAGGCCAGGGCAACGGCGGCGATCAGCCCGCTGGACAACGTCATGGTAACTCCGCGCATAAGAACACCCGGGCATTCCAGGCCCGGTTGGACAGTCTCGCATGATGCTTGGGGTTAGTCAGTGTCGACCAAGGTCTGAGCGCGACCTGATGTCGCGGCTTAGCGCGGTGGCAGGGTTTTCTGACGCAGGATGTAGATCGTCACCAGCACGGCGCTGGTCAGCATGAAGCCACGGGCCCACGGCAACGGCACCAGGTAGCAGGAGAAACCGATGCTCAGCCACATCAAGCCAATGGCGTAGACCTTGCCCTTGAGCGGGATGCCATTGCCGTCGAGATAATCGCGGATCCACGGGCCCAGGCGCGGGTGTTCCACCAGCCAGTGATAGAAGCGCGGGGAACTTCGCGCGAAGCAGGCGGCGGCGAGCAGCAGGAAAGGGGTGGTAGGCAGCACCGGCAGGAAGATGCCGATGACCCCCAGCGCTACACTGAGCCAGCCGATGGCCAGCAGCACGTAGCGCAGGAGCAGCGAGCGATTGCCCATGGGTGTCACGGGCAAGCGACTCAGTGGTGACGTGGCTTGAGGATCGCCGGTTTTTCGTCAGGGGCGTTGCACAGCAGGTACAGGGCGGTCAGGGCTTCCGGGATCTGTACGATCATGTCGTCCATCAGGTTGGCGTCGGAAGCGATGTCGGCGAATTCCGGCTGGTCGTCGAACAGGCCCGAGCCGACCATGATCGGCAACAGCATTTCGCTGACTTCTTCTTCGGCGGTTTCGAACCAGGCGGCTTCACGCAGGAATACGCCTTCCATGAAACCGATGCACCAGCCGCGCAGGTCGGAGTCATCCGGTTCTTCGCCGAGGTCCAGCTCGCATGGCAGTTCGAATTCCTCGTCGGAAGCCAGCTGGCGACCGATGTGGGCCTTGAGGGCCAGCAAGGTCGATTCGATTTCTTCGCGTTGGGCGTCGTCGGTGTAGTGCGGCTCTTCGGCGAACAGCGCGTCGATCCATTCACGGTCGGGGACGACCTCGGAGCAGATCGACAGGGCGGTCAGGTAGCCGTGGGCGGCCACGTAGTCCAGCGCCTCGTCATGCAGCTCATCGGCGTCGAGGAAGGCTTGCAGGCGGGTTAGTTGCTCAGCGAAGGACATTGAAGAGTTACCTTGGGAATAAACGATGCTGAATTCTAGGCTTTCTTGAGCGCCCAGGCCAGCCGCACGGCATTTTAGATGGCGGCCGCTATTCGTCAGCGGCGCCCTTTGCCGGGTGAGGCTCGGGTATACTGCCGCGTTTTGTGATGCCCCTGCAGGCCAAGCGCCAACCTGAGAAAACTTCGCTTACGGATTATTTCCCGTGCCGGCGGGTTTTTTCGGCCAGCCTGTACAGAGGGATTTCGGCAATATTTGGAGTTTTACATGCTCGAGCAGGCTCAACGCGTCCTCAAGGACATCTTCGGCTACGACAGTTTTCGTGGCCGCCAGGGTGCGATCATTGAGCGCGTGGCCAGTGGCGGTGATGCGCTGGTCTTGATGCCTACCGGCGGCGGCAAGTCGCTGTGCTTCCAGGTGCCGGCGCTGTTGCGCAACGGCCTGGCCGTGGTGGTCTCGCCACTGATCGCGTTGATGGACGATCAGGTCGCCACGCTGGAAGAACTCGGCGTTGCCGCCGCGTCGCTGAACTCCACCCTCAGCGCCGAGCAACAACGTGACCTGGCCGCGCGGATCAAGCGCGGTGAAGTGAAGATGCTCTACCTGGCCCCCGAGCGGCTGGTGCAGCCGCGCATGCTGGCCTTTTTGCAGAGCCTGGAAATTGCCCTGTTCGCCATCGATGAAGCTCACTGTGTGTCGCAATGGGGTCACGATTTCCGTCGCGAATACCTGCAGCTGGGGCAATTGGCCGAACTGTTTCCCGACGTGCCGCGTATCGCCCTGACCGCCACCGCCGACAAACGTACCCGCGAAGAAATCGTCGAGCGCCTGCATTTGCAGAACGCCGAGCGCTTCCTGTCGAGCTTCGACCGGCCGAATATTTTCTACCGCATCGTGCCCAAGGAGCAGCCACGCAAGCAGTTGCTGGCGTTCCTGTCCGAGCGGCGCAGCGATGCCGGCATCGTGTATTGCCTGTCGCGTAAAAAAGTTGATGAAGTCGCCGCGTTCCTCTGCGAGCAGGGCTACCCGGCGCTTCCGTACCACGCCGGCCTGCCCAACGAAACGCGCTCGGCGCACCAGAAACGCTTCCTCAATGAGGAAGGCCTGATCATGGTGGCGACCATCGCGTTCGGCATGGGCATCGACAAGTCCAACGTGCGCTTCGTGGCCCACATGGACCTGCCCAAGTCCCTTGAGGCGTATTACCAGGAAACCGGTCGCGCCGGCCGTGATGGCCTGCCGGCGGATGCCTGGATGGTCTACGGCCTGCAAGACGTGGTGATGCTCAAGCAGATGCTGCAGAACTCCGAAGGCGACGAACGCCACAAGCGCCTGGAGCAGCACAAGCTCGACGCCATGCTCTCGCTGTGCGAAGAAACCCGTTGCCGCCGTCAGACGCTGCTGGCGTATTTCGACGAAGACATGCCCGAGCCGTGCGGCCACTGCGACAACTGCACCGATGGCGTGCAGACCTGGGACGCCACCGAGCCGGCGCGCCAGGCGTTGTCGACCATCTACCGCACCGGCCAGCGCTACGGCGTGGGGCATCTGGTGGATGTATTGTTGGGCAAGGACAACGAGAAGGTGCGCAGCTTCGGCCACGAAAAACTCTCGGTCTACGGCGTCGGCAAGGCCCGTGCCGAAGGCGAGTGGCGTTCGCTGTTCCGGCAGATGGTTGCGCGCAACCTCGTCGACATCGACATTGAAGGTTATGGCGGCCTGCGCCTGAACGACAGTTGCCGGCCCTTGCTCAAGGGCGAAGTGAGCCTGGAGCTGCGCCGCGACCTCAAGCCGCAGACCACCGCCAAAAGCAGCAGCACCAGCCCGGCCAGCCAACTGGTGCGTACTGAGGAGCGCGAGCAATGGGAAGCCCTGCGTGCGCTGCGGCGCAAACTGGCGCAGGAACACAGCGTACCGCCGTATGTCATCTTCCCCGACTCCACGCTGCTCGAGATGCTGCGTGAGCAGCCCACCACCATGGCCGAGATGGGGCGTGTCAGCGGTGTGGGCGCACGCAAGCTGGAGCGTTATGGCCAGGCATTCCTCGAAGTGCTCGGCGGCCAAGCCGAAGCGCCCAAGGAAGTCGCCGATATTCGCCACGAACTGATCAGCCTGGCGCGTGCCGGCATGACGCCGATCCAGATCGCCGGCCAGCTGCAATGCTCGGAAAAAAACGTGTACACCTTGCTGGCTGAAGCCATCGGCCAGCAGCAGGTGTCGTTGGAGCAGGCCCTTGATTTGCCGGAAGATCTGCTCGGTGAAATCCAGGACGCCTTCCTCGATGGCGAAGGCGAATTGCCACCGGTTACGGAGATTGCACCGTTGTTTACCGGCCGTGTTCCTGAGGGTGTTTTGTACTGCGTGCGCGCTGCTTTGCAGTCTGAATTCGAAATTTAGTGTGCCAATTACGACAATGTAACGAATCAGTACATAGCAACTCTTGCCTACTGGCATGGCTCATGCTTAGCTGACTAATAATTAGCCACACTCTATTTTCAGTCTAAACCATGAGTTTTTTATGCCGTTAACCGATCAACACCGTTTTGGCATGCAGCTGGCGCAAATGTCCCGAGGTTGGCGCGCCGAGCTGGATCGCCGCCTGGCCGGGCTGGGTTTGTCCCAGGCGCGCTGGCTGGTGCTGCTGCATCTGGCGCGTTTCGAAGAGCCACCGACTCAACGTGAGCTGGCGCAAAGCGTAGGGGTTGAAGGGCCGACCCTGGCGCGGTTGCTCGACAGCCTGGAAGGCCAGGGTTTGGTGCAACGCCAGGCCGTGGTGGAGGATCGTCGGGCTAAACGTATCCTGCTGTGTGACACCGCCCGCCCGTTGATCGAGCAAATTGAGACCATCGCCACCGCCCTGCGCCATGAGCTGTTTGTGGGTGTGGATGAAGCAGATTTGAGTGTGTGCATGCGTGTGCACGGGCACATTCTGGCTAACCTGGAAAAGTCCTGACCCAGACAGCACTGGTGATCAAATGTGGGAGGGGGCTTGCCCCCTCTCACATTAGAAGGTTTGGCCCAGGTTCAGGTATACCGCCTTCTGATTATCATCGTTGAACCCATAACTGAAATTCAGCGGCCCCAGCGGCGTATCGAACCCCAGGAAAATACTCGCTGCGTTGATATAGCCGCTGTCGAACTCATTGTCGTTGTTCCACGCCCGACCGCGTTCCAGTGACGCGCCCAAATACAACGGGAAATCCAGCGGCAGGTACGAGCGCGGCGTCAGCCGGCGGTAGTAAACCGCACGCATCAAGCTGATGTTCTGCCCCGAGATCGCATCCTGGCGGAAGCCCGACAACTGCCGCGCACCGCCGAGCAGGAAGCTGGAAATCACCACATCCGAATCATCCAGGGTGCGTCCGTAGCGGCCGCCCAGTACCAGAGTGTCCGGGCCATGACTCATGGCCTTGTCCAGCTTGAATTCCCATTGGCGGTAGCGCTGGTCGGAGCCCAGCCCCGGTTCGAATTCGCGGTAGGCCAGGCCGATATCCTCGCCGGTGTGGGGGAAGTACACGTTGTCCAGGGTGTCGAAGGAATACTTCAGTTCATAGAAGCCTTCGCTGAAGCTCACGCTTGGCAGGCTCCGATCGCCGATACGCACATCCGCCTTGCCCCAGGCCTCGCCGACGCCGAAGCGGATCTCGCCGCTGTTGCCGATCTGGCGGCCCACGTTCAGGCCGAAACCGTAGCGTTCCAGGCGGTATTCGGAGATCGGGTCGTTGTCCAGGATCAGCTCCACGTTCTGCGCCTGGGCACTGATATAAGGCGCGACGAAGTAGCGCGAACCGGTGTCCATCGGCTGGTAGAACTCGCTGTACAGCTCTTGCCGATCACCGATCTGCACGCGCGTCAGCCACTCGGCGCCGAGGCGGTTGATGCCGTTCATGCGGTAACTGGCGCCCAGGTTGAAAGCGCTGTCGCCACGCATGTCATCCGACAGGCTCAGCCCCAGGCGCAGGTAGTCGGTGCCGCTGCGTTTGCCGCGCGCGCTGATCACCAAAGTGTTGTCCTGGCCTTTCTTGATCACGCGGTATTGCACCTGCTCGAAGTAATCCAGGCCGTACAGAGTGCCCATGTCCGTTTGCAGGCGTCCCAGGTTCAGCGCCTCACCCAGAGGTTGGCGGATGTAGTAGCGGATCACGTCGTCGCTGACTTTCGAATCGTTCTCTACGTCGATGGCGGTGATCACCGGGGTGCGTTCGCCTGGGGTGCGTGCGGCCACCAATTGCGGGTCGATCGGCTCGGCGGGGCGCAGGTGCGCCAGTCGTGCGTCGAGGGCGCGGGTCGCGCGGTAGCCGGCGTCGATCATGTCCTTGGCGCGGCCGAAATCGGTCACGCCGTAGGCGGACAGCGGCGGTTGGATCAGCACGTCCTTGGGGCGCAGGGCCTTGAGTTGTTCCTCGGAATTGCGCCGGGTCATCAGGGTGATGGACTGGTTGAGCACATCGACCACCGTGGCCAGTTGCTTGCGTGAGCGCAGCGGGGTGCCGATGTCGACCACGATGGCGATATCGACGCCCATCTCCCGCGCCACATCCAGTGGGATGTTGTCGGTCATGCCGCCGTCCACCAGCAGCCGACCGTCCAGCTCTACCGGCGCGAACACCGCCGGGATCGACATGCTGGCGCGGATCACCTGGGGCAGGTGGCCCTTGCGAAACACCACCTTTTCCCCCGTGGTGATGTCGGTGGCCACGGCGCGGAACGGGATCGGCAGCTTGTCGAAATTACGCGTGTTGCTGCTGTGGGCGAACATGCTTTCCAGCAGCAGCGCCAGGTTCTGCCCCTGGATCACGCCCAGGGGCAGGCCGAGGCTGCCGTCGTCGCGGAAGCTGAGTTTCTGCTTGACCAGGAAATCCCGGTCATCCTGCTTGCGTCGAAACGGCACGTCTTCGCGCGGCGGCGCATCGGACAGGGCCTGTTGCCAGTCGATACCCAGCGCCAGTTTCTCCAGCTCGTCGATCTTGTAGCCCGACGCATACAGCCCGCCGATCACCGCGCCCATGCTGGTGCCGGCGATGGCATCGATGTGGATGCCTTGTTCTTCCAGCGCCTTGAGCACGCCGATATGCGCCAGGCCACGGGCGGCACCGCCGGACAGTACCAGGCCGATTTTCGGGCGAGGGGTTTCGACGGCATGGGCGAAGAGAGGCAAAAGGAGCAGGAGCAGAAACAGGCGACGCATCATCAATCTCGGGGCTGGGCGATAAAGGCCGGTATTATAGCCACTCGACCCGCCGAGCCCGTTACGCGAGGAACCAGTCAAAATATGTCGCAGATCAAACCCGAGATCGTCATCACCTACTGCACCCAGTGCCAATGGCTGCTGCGCGCCGCGTGGCTGGCGCAGGAGTTGTTGAGCACCTTTGCCGACGACCTGGGCAAAGTGGCGCTCGAGCCGGCCACCGGCGGGGCGTTTCGCATCACCTGCGATGGTGTGCAGATCTGGGAGCGCAAGGCCGATGGTGGGTTTCCCGAGGCCAAGGTGCTCAAGCAGCGCGTGCGCGACCAGATCGACCCGCAACGCGACCTTGGGCATAACGACCGTACGGCCTGACGGCCACCGCCATTCCCAGGCGGCAATCGGGCAGGCTGGCGTTACTTGGTGTCCAACTTGTGCTTGACGAAGCCGACGATAAGCGTCAACACCAGGCCGCCGACGCCTCCGCCGACGATATTGCTGCCCACCACCGCCACGTCCAGCGCTTCGGCACTGGAGGAACCCGTGACCGCTGCGACAATCTGGCCCAGCACCAGGCCGCCGACGCCGCCAATGAAAGTATTGAGCCCGGTCCCCAGGCTCTGTTTGGTCATGCTGGCGACATTACCGCCGATGGCGCCGCTGATGATTTGAACCAGCAAGCTGATGAGCATTTCCATGGTGAAGCCCCTGCATTGCGTTAATGGGGTGACCACTCGCGTGCAGCAACTTCAAGGTTCATGGCTGTCGTCGAGGCGTCTTTATCCGTTGAACGACGACAAACTGTTGCGGATAGGCAAAGTATAGATCAGGCCGTGGCAGCGGGTTGTTTGGCTTGGCTGGCGCTGCCCATCAGCCCGGACAGCACGATGGCGACGATGATCAGCGCGCCGCCCAGCAGCATGCGCAGGGTGGGTGTTTCGGCGAACAGCAGCCACGCCACGGTGATGCCGTAGACCGGCTCCATGGCAAACACCACCGAAGCGGTGCGCGCCTTGATCACCGCCAGGCTGGCGACAAACAGGCTGTGGGCCAGGCCGGTGCAGAACACGCCGAGCAGGCCGATCCACAGCCAGTCCAGCGCGCGCACCTCGGCCAGCCCCGGCGCCGCCACCGGCAGCAGGCACAGCGCGACCACCACGTTCTGGCACAGCGCCGCCTGCACGGCCGGAATCCGCCCGGAGCTGGCGCGGTTATTCAGCGACAGCAACGAGAACAGCAGCCCCGAGGCGATCCCCCAGAGCAGGCCGCCGGTGGCCTCGCTGGCCAGGTTGAAGTCCGGCGTCACCAGCACCAGGCCGACCGTGACCAGCGCCACCAACACCACTTCGTTGGCGCGGATGCGTTCGCGGAAGATCAAGCCTTCGAGGATCACGGTAAATGCCGGGAACGCGGTGAACCCCAGGGTCGCCACGGCCACGCCGGCGACTTTGACGGCGATGAAGAAGGTCACCCAGTGCGCCGCCAGCAANNTTGCCGAATACGCCGGTGAGGCCAAACATCAATGCGCCGATATGCAGGGCGCCGAGGGCTGAGCGGGGAGTCATTGCGATCCTTGAACCAACGGGAGTGACAGGTTCGCAGTCTAGAAGGTTACCTGTGTGGGTGTCTGTCGCGGGGCTCGCGATTTATAGCGCAGGGCTCTTGTTCATGCGCGGCGGCGCAACGCACCGGGGGACGCGCCGAACTCGCGCAGCATGGCAGCGGCAAACGCACTTTGCGAACCGTAGCCGACACGCTCGGCCACCTCACCGATCGGCAGCGGCGTTTCGCGCAACAGTCCCAGGGCCATCTGCAAGCGACGGCTGCGGATATAGTCCATCGGCGTCTGCCCGCACTCGGCCACGAAGCGCGCGTGCAGGCGGGCCACGGACAGGTCGGCGATGCGCGCCAGGTCGGCGACTTGCAGCGGGTGCGCCAGGTGCCGCTCGATATGCGCATTGAACGCGGCATACGGCAGGCGTCGGCCCGACAGCGGCTGCGCCAGCGGATGATTGAGGCTGGCCAGCAACAGTACCGCGCCTTGCTGGGCGATCAGCGGGTCGTCCACCGGGCTGTGGGCCAGCCACTGCACCAGCTGGTTTTGCCGCGAATCCAGAGCCAGGCGTGCCGGTTGGTCGAGCAGGCGGCGGCTGGCATCGGCATGTTCGCCCAAGGATTGCAGCACCCAGTGTTCGGTGGGTACGTCCAGCACCAGGCAGCGGCTGCCATCGCGACTGCCGCAGGCGTGGTGGGCAGCGAAGGGCAGCACCATCACGCTGCTTTCGCGCACCTGGCTGCCATGGCCATCGACTTCCAGGTCCAGATGGCCGGACAGGCCAAACACCAACTGCGCATGGTCATGGCTGTGGGCGATAGGCGCTTCGAGGTAGTGGCGTAGCGTGAGGCTCGGGCTCATCGCGGTCTCCTGGGCTGCAGGCGCCAGTCTACAACGCTTTGCGGGCGGCAGGCGCTGTCATCAGACTGACGCACGACTGTCATGGGCTATTAACCGCCACGGCGCAAGCTCGCGAAAACACCGTCGAGGGATGCCCATGACCAGTGCCGAGTTCACCAAGCCCAGCCGCAAGCAACGGGTGCGTACCCTGTGGATTTCCGATGTGCACCTGGGCACGCGGGATTGCCAGGCCGAACATTTGTCGCAGTTTCTCAAGGGCTACCACGCCGACAAGGTGTACCTGGTGGGCGATATCATCGACGGCTGGAAACTGCGCGGCGGCATGTATTGGCCCCAGGCCCACACCAACGTGATCCGNNGGCAATATTCAGTTGGTGGACGAAGCCGTGCACGTCACCGCCGATGGCCGCCACTTGCTGGTGATCCACGGCGACCAGTTTGACGTGATCACGCGCTACCACCGCTGGCTGGCATTCCTGGGCGACTCGGCCTACGAGTTCACCCTCACCTTGAACCGCTGGTTGAACCACTGGCGCGCGCGTTATGGCTACGGCTATTGGTCGCTGTCGGCGTACTTGAAACACAAGGTCAAAACTGCGGTGAGTTTTATCAGCGATTTTGAAGAAGCCATCGCCCATGAAGTGACCAAGCGCGAACTGCATGGCGTGGTGTGCGGGCATATCCACCATGCCGAGATCCGCAAGGTGGGCGAGGTGGACTACCTCAACTGCGGGGATTGGGTGGAGTCGTGCACGGCGTTGATCGAGCACTGGGATGGCAGTATCGAGTTGTATCGGTTGGCGGATGCGCAGGCGAAAGAGGCGCTGCT
>CXWL01122725.1_pt1 | contig 12838 bp, 15 predicted proteins | sample 590931 | NCBI WGS metagenome assembly CXWL01 (sample SAMEA3498368, study PRJEB10139) | groundwater metagenome | biome: water well; material: biofilm material | place: Germany | collected 2015-04-27
GGCTGATTGCCTTCGTGGCTGTTGGGTTACGCAATGAAGCCGCTAACCCAACCTACGAAAAAATATGTGTTACATGGTACTAGGCTGCCAAAAAACGTCAGCCAAGTCGTTGGTTATGTCGAAGCACAAGAATCCATTCACATTTCGACAAGCTCAATGCGAACGGATTCTTGGATAAAGCGTGCCGAATCTATATACATCTGGAATAGCCCATGAAACGCTGCCCCGCCCTGCGCAATTTATCGAACGAGCACCATCAAGGCTTGGTGCTGGCCAAACGCGCGAAGAAGGCAGCAGGCACGGAAGACGCCCAACGGGTGTGGCAGGAAATCCGCGACCGTTTTGCCGCCGAACTGGAGCCGCATTTCCGGGCCGAAGAAACGGGGCTGGTGCCCGCGCTCGAACGCCTCGGCAAGGCCGGGTTGGTGCAACAAACCCTCGATGAACACACCGAGTTGCGGCGCCTGATAAGCGAAAACAGCGCACAAGCCATGACCGGATTTGCCGAATTGCTCGAACGGCATATCCGGTTCGAGGAACGCGAGCTATTCGAAACGGCGCAACAGGAACTTTCACCTGTCGAGCTGGACAAGCTCGCACAATGAGCGCGATATTGCTGGAAAGGACTGACTGCATGAAAGCCATTCTGATAGCCAACCCCAAGGGGGGAAGCGGAAAATCCACGCTCTCGACCAACATTGCCGGCTATCTGGCATCGTGCGGCCACGGCGTTGCCATGCTCGACCTGGACCGGCAAAAATCCGCCAGCCAGTGGCTGATCAACCGCGCTTCCAGCCTGCCAAAAATCGGCTTGCTTCAAGCCGAAGGAGCGTCACCCCTCGCGGCTGACTGGCTGGTGATTGATTCCCCCGCCGGCCTGCACGGGAAGAATCTGGATCATGCGCTGAAGCTGGCGCACAAAGTCATCGTACCGGTCGCGCCCTCGCTGTTCGACATCCGGGCCACGCGCGATTTTCTCGAAGTGTTGCGCGACGAAAAGGCGGTGCGCAAGGGCAAGACTTTTGTCGGCGTAGTGGGTATGCGCATGGCGCCGCACACGCGGGCGGCGACTACGCTGGAGCAGTTTATCGGCAGCCTGGATTTGCCGGTGCTGGCCTATTTGCGCGAAACCCAAACTTACGTGAACGCGGCCTTTGAAGGAAAGTCCCTGTTCGACCTGCCGCATTACCTTGCGGAGAAAGAGTTGGAACAGTGGGCGTATTTGTTGCGCTGGCTGGAGGAAGCCAAGTAGTACGCAACCCGGATTTTCGGTTTACATTTGTCGAGGATAGCTGCGATGCTAAAAACGGATTTGATAATGATGCTGGTGCTGGCGGGCGCTCTCGCTGCTTGCGATTCCGGCAAGATGGATGGCAAGGAAACCGCCATCCCCGGCACCGAGGGTTATGACCCGGGAAAAATCGAGCTGGCCAAAAAGGGCAACTGCTTTTCCTGCCACGCGATGGAAAAGAAAATGATCGGCCCGTCATTCAAAGACATCGCGGCCAAATATCGCGGCATAGACGCCGCTGAAGAAAATCTGGTTTTCAAGGTAGCCAGAGGCAGCTCTGGAGCATGGGGCAGCATCCCGATGCCCGCCAACTCGCCGCCCGTAACGGAAGCAGACATCCGGGCAACGGTGAAATTTATCCTGTCGCTGTAGCCCGGCATAGCTCGCCGATAAATCGCGCGGGCAATCCGGAGACTTCATTGGCTTGCCGGTTGGCCCGGTGAAATATCCCAACTAAAGCTTTTCTCCTGCTTGCCGATACTCATATGAGTAAAGGATGACGGGAGATGCCATGCACCAGCAAAAACCGCAAAGCCTGGATGGGTGGATCGCTTACCTCGGCTACACCGAAATTCCGGTGCTGAAGCAAACCGCGCGCGACCTGGCTGCGCTGCGCGAAAACCCGGAGCGTTTGAGCGCGCGCGGGGTTGCCGGGGTCGTTGCGCGCGACCCCATGATGACCGTCAAGCTGTTGCGCTACCTGCAACTGCACAAGCGCAGCAAACAAGAACACGAAGTGATGCAGATCGAGCAGGCGCTGCTGATGGTGGGCGTGGAGGCATTTTTTGTGAAGCTCGCGCCGGAACCGCTGGCAGAGGAAATGCCGCGCGGCGATTTGGCGGCGCTGGTACGCTTTCTCCAGGTGGTGCGCCGCTCACAGCGCGCATCATCCTACGCGCTCGATTGGGCGGTGCGCCTGCGCGACCTGCATTTCGAGGAGGTGCGCATCGCCGCTTTGCTGAATGATCTGGCAGAAATGCTGATGTGGTGTTTCGCGCCGGACGACATGCTGAAAATCCAGTCCATGCAGCAGCAGGACAAGTCCCTCCGCAGCCAGTCCGCGCAGGAGCAGGTGTTAGGCTTTCCGCTGGCGGCGTTGCAGTCCGCCCTGGCGCGCGAGTGGAACCTGCCCAAGCTGCTGCTCGCCCTGATGGATAGCGCGCGCGCCAGCGAGCAGCGCGTGCGCAATGTCGCGCTTGCCGTGGATCTCGCGCGCCACTCCGCCAACGGCTGGGACGATGCCGCCCTGCCGGACGACTACAAGGGCATCGCCGAACTGCTGCATATAAAGCCGGAAGAAGCGATGGTCATGCTGGAAGCAGAAGCGGGGCTGCTGTGCGACCTCGGCAAGCCGCATTGATTTCCCTGTCACCTGACTAAAATCCGCCATGCTGATCGGACAGTTTACCCACCCCCTGGCCGTCGCGCTGCAACTGCTCGCGATCATCCTGGCATTGCGCCTGATACCGCTTACCGGCAACTCCAGAGCCTGGCTGGTGTTTTCGGTCGCTTTCGCGCTGATGGGCGCCCGCCGGGTCATCGAACTGCTGGAGCACGGCAACATTATCCCGAGCGGGGCCGCATTCAATAACCTGAACGACCTCATCGCGCTGGCTATTTCCATATTGGCGGCGCTCGGGATATACCTGATTCGCGGGATTTTTGTGGAACGGCAGCAGGCGCAGCAGAAGCTGCAACAGCAACTGGACGAATTGTTGCGCTTCCAGAAAGTGACGGTCGGGCGCGAGCTGCGCATGAAGGAACTGGTTGAGGAAAATACCCTATTGCGCGACCGGATCGCCGCCGCACAGCCGGACAAGGCAAAATCATGAGCCTGATTGGTAGGTGCGAATTCATGCGCACAAATGCCGTTGTTCGTGCGAACACCCAAAGGGTGCAATAACCGATGACTTGCTGGCGTTGTTTGCCAGCTTAGTCAGTCGGCTATGCAAAGCTAACCTCTGCGAGGTGAATTCGCACCTACTGGATTCTTCAAGGTTTATATATGAGCGACACAACAGAAAAACTGCAACGCGAGCTGCAAGCCGCCCAACACGCGCTGGCCGAGGCGCGGGCGCGCTGCGAACAGCATGATGCCGAGCACCTGGCCGCCGCCAAAGAGATGGAAGATAACCGCAAGGCGCTGCTGTTCATGCTCGAAGACCTCGAAGCGGGGCGCAGGAAAGTCGAACTGGCGCACCACGAATGGATAGCCGCCCTGGATGTGGTGAACGATCCGATTTTTCTGCATGACAGGGAATTCCGCATCCTGCGTTGCAACAAGGCTTACCAGCAGCGCGCCGGCATCCCGTTCAAACAGATCATCGGCCAGCCCTACTACGAAATTTTCCCGAAAACAGATGGGCCGCTACCCTGCTGTAAGCAGACGATGGAAACAGCGGAAAAAATGGAAGAAGAGGTGGGGGTCGGCGATGCAATTTACCGTTCGCGCACCTTCTCCATCCATGACGAACAGGGCGCTTATCTCTATTCCGTGCATGTTCTCGAAGACATCACCGAAAAACGCAAGGTAGGCGCCCGGCTTCAGCTCTTTCATGATCTGCTCGACCAGACCAGCGACGGCATCAGCATCGCCGATTCAGCCAGCAGCCGCTTCTTGTACGTAAACCAGGCAACCTGCCATAACCTGGGCTATACGCGCGAGGAACTGTTGCAGCGTGGCGTCATTGACATCCAAACTGAATTAACTGACGCCGCCGCTTGGCAGGCACACGTGCAGATGCTACGCACCAAGGACTTTGCCATCCTGGAATACGAGGCACTGCGCAAGGATGGCAGCCGGTTCCCCATCGAAAACAACTTGCGGTATGTTGCCACCGCAGATGGTGGTTACATCGTTGCCGTGGTGCGCGACATCACCGAGCGCAAGCGGGCGGAAGCAGTGTTGCACGAGAGCGAGGAAAAATTCCGCAAGATCGGCGAGTCGGCGCAGGATGCCATCATCATGATGGGGGCGGATCAGCGCATCTCTTTCTGGAATACCGCCGCCAAGCGGATTTTCGGCTATACATCCGAGGAAACGATGGGGCAGGAACTGCATGACCTGATCGTGCCGGCGCCGGCATCCGCCAGGTTCACTCAAGCCTTCCCGCATTTCCAGCAGACCGGCGAAGGGGCGATCATCGGCAAGGTGATCGAGATCACTGCGCTGCGCAAAGGCGGCGAGGAGTTTCCGGTCGAGCTGTGCGTTTCTGCGACGCGGCTCGGCGGGAAGTGGCACGCTATCGGCATCGTGCGCGACATCACCGGGCGCAAGCGGGCGGAAAGCGAATTTATCAAGACCAGGAACCGTGCGCAACACTATTTGGATATTGCCGGCGTTATGCTGGTTTCGATTGATGTGCAGGGCAAAGTACAACTGATCAACCGCAAGGGATGTGAAATGCTGGGTTATCCCGAAGCGGATATTCTCGGCAAGGATTGGTTTGACAATTACCTGCCAGAACCAGTGCGCAAAGAAACCAGGAAAGTCTTTGACCAAATACTGGACGGCAACGTCATATCTGTCGAGCACCATGAAAACAAGATACTGACCAGCAGCGGTGATACGCTGGTGGTCGCATGGCATAACGCTGCCCTGCTGGATGAATCCGGGAAAATCAACGGGGTACTTTCTTCGGGTGAGGACATCACTGAACGCAAACTGGCAGAAGACGCCATTCAACATGCCAATCGCGCCCTTGCCACGCTGAGCACGGTAAACCGCACTCTGGTGCGTGCCACCAGCGAAGGCGAACTGTTGCAGGCAATCTGCGAGGCCATCGTCCAACAGCACGGTTACCGGTTGGCATGGGTAGGTTATATACAGCATGACGAAAACAAGACCATCAAGATCATGGCCCACGCCAGTACCGATGGGGGCTATCCAGACACCATGCAGCCCACCTGGGCAGAGGAAAAACAAGGCATGGGGCCATGCGGGCGAGCCGCTCGCAGCGGCGTGACGCAGATATGCCAGGACATCGCCAGCGATCCGCATTACCATCCATGGCGCGATGAGGCGCTCAAACGCGGCTATGCGGCCAGCATCGCGCTGCCGCTGCAGAATGCGGATAACACTGTGCGCGGCATCTTGACCGTATACGCCAACGAGGTGAACGCCTTCAACCCGGGCGAAATCAGTCTGCTGGAAGAAATGGCCGGGGATTTGGCGTTCGGGGTAAACTCCCTGCATGTCCGCCGCGAGCGCGATCTCGCCATGGAGCAGAGCCAGCTGCACTTTGTCAAATTGCACAAGAGCATGGAAGACACCGTGCAGGCAATCGCCAGCATGGTCGAAATGCGCGATCCCTATACCGCCGGCCACCAGGCCAGGGTCGCCGGACTGGCAGCGGCCATCGCCAAACAGATCGGGCTGCCCGACGAGCAGGTACATGCCATCCATCTGGCCGGTACGGTGCATGACTTGGGCAAAATCAAAATCCCGGCGGAAATCCTCAGCAAACCGGGGCGGATCACCGATATTGAGCGCAGCCTGATCGGCATTCATCCGCAGGCAGGTTTCGATATTCTGAAAGGCATCGAATTCCCCTGGCCGATCGCGCAGATGGTGTTGCAGCACCATGAGCGGCTCGATGGCTCGGGCTATCCGCAAGGACTCAAGGGTGAACAGATTATTCTCGAAGCGCGCATCCTCAGCGTGGCGGACGTGGTCGAGGCGATATCGTCGCACCGGCCCTATCGCCCCGGCCTGGGGGTGGATGCCGCGCTGGAGGAAATCACCAAGCAACGCGGCACGCACTATGATGCGGCTGTGGTAAGTGCCTGTCTGGCTTTGTTCCGGGAGCAGCACTACAAATTTCAGCCAGCCAGTTTCAAATAATTCCGCGCATTCAATGCCAAAACGAAGGGAAACGTCATGAACGAAGAGATGGAAAAAATCTATGCCAGGTTAGGCTCGATGGAGAGAGAAATCACCAACTTGCGGCAGGGCTACATCATCGTCAATCAAAGATACAACAAATCACTGGAATCCCTGAAGGAGCTGACTAACTTTGCTACCCAGGCAGCGAAGCGGTCGGCCGCTGCAACCGAACTTTCCTTGCAGGCAGCAAGGAATTCGGTAACTGCCGCGAAGGAGGCTGCATTGGAATCGGCAATCACGGCTGCGAACGCTTCCGCTGATGCGGCATCAGCGGCTGCTCTAGCCGCAGTGGAATCGGCTGCCGCTGCCGCTGCTGCTGCTTCCGCTGCAGCCACGGCGGCAGCGCAGCAAGCCGAACAAGCCGTGTTACAGTCTGCGGCAGAAGCGGCGGAGGCCTCCAGAATGGCTACTGCTGCTGCTGCCGAGGCGGCCAGATTGGCTCACGAGGTATCTGCGGCTACCCGCTCGCGGGATCAATCATAGCGCGCCTCAGCACCGGAAGTGTCGGGCTCGAATAGCCCGCAACGCTTGCGGGCGGGGGAAGATTGCAGCGGTTCTGGCGCTGTGCTCCGCGTCCATTTAAGTGCTTGCGGGCGGAATGAGCGATATGCAATAGCATGGGAGAAGCGGATGGAATCTGCTGGCACGCCGGCCTGGCGCATTGACTGGACAGATGAGCTGAGCGTGGGCAACCCTGAAATGGATGCCGAGCACAGGCGCTTTATAGCCCTTGTGAACAGCCTGAACGAGGCCATCCTCTGGCGGATGGAATTGCACCAGATCAGGATCTGCACGCAAGCCATTGTGGATGATGCGGTGGAGCACTTCGCCCACGAGGAGGCCCATTTGAAAGAATTGGGCTATCCGGACGCGGAAGAACACGCAAAAATACATGCGCAGATATTGGCTGACATAAACGAAATCATGGGGCGTTTCGAGCAGGATCAGACGGAGTACGCGTGGATCGAGGCCGGGCTCAAGCTGAAGCATATATTGGTCGAGCATCTCCTGCTCGAAGACATGAAATACCGCGATTTCCGCCGCACGATGTAGGTGCGAACTCATTCGCACAAAATGGGCAAAGCTAATCTCTTCGAGGTGAGTTCGCTCCTACCAAGGTTACGCAAATGAAACTCGATACCAAGGTAACGATATTTTCCCTTGCGATCACTCTGTCCATGATCGCGGTCATTGTGGTGGCCAGCTTCTGGTCGTTCCGGCAATTCGCGATTTCATCCGAGCGCGAGCACATCCGTTCGGTTGCCGAAATCGTCCGGATCGGCCTGAGCGAATCTCTGATCCACATCGAAAGGGAGAAGCGCGACGACTTTCTCGGCCATCTCGCCGTAGTTGAAGGCTTGCATAAAGCGAGAGTGGCCCGCTCCGACAGCGTTACCCGGCAGTTCGGCAAAGGCTCCGAGCTCGAACAGATCCAGGACGGGATCGAAGCCAGGGTAATACAGGACGGGCAGCCTTACTATCAGTTGACGGACGAAAGCGACGGCCCGGTTTTTCGCGGCACGCTCCCTTACGTGGCCACCCGCGCGGGGCATATCAATTGCCTGCAATGCCACTATGTGGCGGAAGGGACGGTGCTGGGCGCAATCACGATTTCGATGTCCATGGGCGAGATGATGCGCGGCGCCTATGTGGCTTCCTCGATCATGGTGGCGGCAATTGTGCTGTTCATGCTGGCGATGTTGCTGTTTTTTCGCAGGCTGGTCAAACCCGTGATTACCACGGCGCAGGATGTACAGGTAACGGTCGAGCGCGCCATCCACGGCGACTTTCACGCAAACATCGAGAAGCGCACCAGCGACGAAATCGGGCAGGTGGCCGTAAACCTGAACAGCCTGCTCAAGTTCATCCAGGACGGCTTGACCACCATCAGCTCGAATGTCGCGCAACTGCTGCCACAATCTCCGGCGCACCAAAACGAGAACTTGCTCAACTCCACCATCAGCCGCGTGGAAGGGCTGATTGACGCGGCGCATTTCAAGCAGGCCATCGAGGAAGACGAGACCAAGCCGGAAATATATCGGCGGCTGTCATCGGTGTTGCGGGAGCGCTTCAATATCCGCAATTTTTCAATCTACGAGGTCGTGCGAAATTCCGGCCATATGACCGCGCTGATGGTGGACGGCGAAGCGGATGCGCCCTGCCGCTGGTGCGACCCGCAAATCCTGGTACATGCGGAAAGTTGCCGCGCACGGCGCACTGGCCATGCCATCAACTCGATAGACTCTCCCGGAATCTGCTATGCCTTCCAGCCGCCCGAAGAAGAGCAGGGCCGCTGCCATGTGTGCATTCCCGTCATCCAGTCCGGGTCGGTGGGCAGCGTGCTGCAATTGGTGGTGAGGCAGGAGGAGTCGGAGCGAATACAGAACCTCCTGCCTTACCTGCACGTTTATTTGCGCGAGGCGGCACCGGTGATCGAGGCGAAACGCCTGATGGATACGCTGCACGCATCCACTCTGACCGATGCCATGACCGGCCTGCACAACCGCCGCTTTCTGGAAGAGTTTGCCGAAATGCTGACGACTTCCAACCAGCGGCGCAAGAGCCAGCTATCCATCCTGATGCTCGACCTGGATTATTTCAAGATGGTCAACGACACTTACGGCCATGACGCGGGCGATCTCGTACTCAAAGCGCTGGCCAACGTCCTGAAAGCATCGGTGCGCGCCTCCGACCTGGTGATACGTTACGGGGGCGAAGAGTTTCTCATCATCCTGCAGGATACGGCCAGCGGGAGCGCCGACATGGTCGCCGAAAAGATACGCGCCTCCGTCGAGGGCATGAAGGTGCAATTGCCCGGAACGACGTTACAGAAAACCATTTCCATCGGCATCGCCGAATTCCCGCACGACAGCGAAACCTTCTGGCAGGCGGTCAAGTTTGCCGATGTGGCCTTGTACAACGCCAAGGAATCAGGCAGGAACCGCGTGGTGCGGTTCCGCCCCGAGATGTGGAAGGATGATGCGAAATACTGATATTACTGACGAAGGGCATTCCAGAACTCCAGCGGATTACGCCGTCTTCGCCATGACCCATTGAAATGCCGGATTGATATTCTTCAGCTGCATGATTCAGGATAACCGGGTTAGTCGCTGCCAAACAAATCCCGGCTGTAAACCTTGCCGGCCACGTCCCGGATGTCGTCGGTAATGCGGTTGGCGACGATGATGTCGGATTCCTTTTTGAATTGCGCCAGGTCGTTTACCACTCTGGAGCGGAAAAATTCCGCTTCCTTGAGCGCCGGCTCATAAACAATGACCTCGATCCCCTTGGCTTTGATGCGTTTCATGATGCCCTGGATGCTGGATGAGCGGAAGTTGTCCGAACCGCTCTTCATGACCAGGCGGTGAATGCCCACCACCCTCGGGTTGAGCCTGACGATGCTTTCGGCCACAAAATCCTTGCGCGTGGTGTTGGATTCGACGATGGCGTGGATCAGGTTTTGCGGGACATCCTGATAGTTGGCGAGCAGTTGCTTTGTATCCTTGGGCAGACAATAGCCGCCGTAACCGAACGAGGGGTTGTTGTAGTGGTTCCCGATGCGCGGATCGAGGCTCACCCCTTGGATGATCTGCCTGGTGTCGAGCCCATGGGTGGCCGCGTAAGTGTCCAGTTCGTTGAAGTAGGCCACGCGCATGGCAAGATAGGTGTTGGCGAAGAGTTTGATCGCCTCGGCCTCGGTCGAGTCGGTAAACAGGGTGGGGATGCCCTGCTTGATCGCGCCCTGTTTGAGCAGATCGGCAAATATCTCGGCACGTTTGGAACGTTCGCCGACGACAATGCGCGAGGGGTGCAGGTTGTCGTACAGCGCGCGGCCTTCGCGCAGAAACTCCGGCGAAAAAATCAGGTTGCCGCAATTGAAGCTGACTCGGGCCTTGGCGGTGTATCCGACGGGAATGGTGGATTTGATGACCATCACCGCCTGCGGGTTGATGTCCAGGACATCCCGGATAACCGACTCGATCGAGCGGGTGTTGAAGTAGTTGGTTTCCGGGTCGTAGTCTGTCGGGGTGGCGATGATGACGTAATCCGCCCCGCTGTAGGCTTCCCATTTATCGAGGGTTGCCTTGAGGTTGAGCGCCCGACCGCTCAAATATTCTTCGATCTCGGCATCTTCGATGGGCGACTGCTTGCGGTTGAGCATCTCGACCTTTTCGGGGACGATGTCAACCGCGACCACCTCATTATGCTGGGCAAGCAGAACGGCGTTGGAAAGGCCTACGTAGCCGGTACCGGCGATGGCGATTTTCATGGGTCGGGGGTTGGCGCGCTAAAAATAAGGCGCGCATTATCCCGCAGATTGCGGCGTTGCTCCAGCACCATTTATTTTTGGCGCTGGCAGGCGCAACCGGCCAGGCGTGTTGGTTCCGGTAGCGCGGCTGCTAGGCGTTAGCCAGCGCGCGCCCGATCATCTCATCCGCCATCTGGGCCAGTTTTTCGAGGTTCGCGTCGCCGAGTATCCGCATCATCGCGGTCGGCTTGACGAACTCCAGCGAAACCTTTCCCGGGGCGATCACCCGGATCACCGCATTGCACGGCAGCAAGCTCGACACGTCGCTGTTGGCGGTATAGGCCTCGTAAGCCAGGTTCGGGTTGCACGCGCCGAGGATCACCGTGGGGATGATGTCCTTGCCGGTTTTCTCCTTGATCTTGCTGTGCATGTCTATGCGCGTGAGAATGCCGAAGCCTTCGGCGGCGAGCGCCTTGGTGGCGCGCTCGATGGCATGATCCATGGTATCGGCGATTTCGCGTTTGAAGTTGATAGCAGGCATATTCGGTCTCCTTATTGGTTGGTTTGGGGTAGAAAATCAGCCCGGTCATGATGTTAGCGTATTATTGATCCGGCACGAAGTTTGTGACCAAGCCGTCATGATCCCCGGTGCGCTGGGCACAAGTGACCATGACCGGCAGGCATCGCGGCCTGCGCGTGATCGGGGCCAGCCAGCGCCCGGCTTCCATAGACAAAGATTTCCTGGGCAATTGCACCACGATCCACACCGGGCGGCTGGCCTACCATGAAGACGTGCGCGCGGTGGCGAAGGCGATGGGCGGGGACGAGGCGGGGATCGCCGCGCTCAAGCCGCTGGAGTGGATCGAGAAGAACATGCAGACCGGGCAGATCAGCCGGGGCGTGATTGCGTTTTAGCTCCGGCGTCTGCGACTGCCGGTTTTAATCCCAGTTTTTCCGCGCGCTTGGCGAGCTTGGTATCGAAGGTGACGAACATTTCACCGCGTGATGCGGCCAGGTGAAGCGCATCGGCAAAATCCAGCCCGTCTTTGTAAGCGCGTAACGCATCGCTTACCACTTCCCAGTTTTCGATGGTGACATTTTCCAGGCCGGTGAGATTGTCCAGCACCTTGGCTGCGGCCTCTCGCGTATGGCCATAGACGCCGCGCATGACCCATTCGAGCTCCAGCAGCACGGTGCGCGCCACAAATAGCGCGGGCTGCTCCATGATGCGGGCCGCTATGGCATGTTGTTTGTGTTCCTCTTCTCCGGTTTCGATGATGTAGAACCGCGCCAGAATGTTGGTATCCAGCGAGATCATTTTTTGCCACCGGTGAGCAGGGTAGCGCAATCGAAATCGGGCGGCAGGTGCTTCCCGTTGCTCTTCAGCATCCCGCATCCGTCCTCGAGCCGCGTGTGTTTTATTTTCCTGACTACCCGTAATTCGAGCACATTGTCTTTCACGCCGAAATCAACCCGGCTGCCGGGCGTGATACCGATGGCGTCACGGAACTTTTTCGGGATAACGACCTGCCCTTTGCTGCTGACTGTGGTTCCCATATAGCCTCCTGAAAAGTAAAACTTGGTGGGTATTTTCATCATAGCGCAAATTCTTACCAAGTAAAACCGCTACCTCGGTAAGGCCGCGATGGGAACCTCCCTATATAGCCNNTACTTCCTGTACAAGAAAGCCAGCAACCCGCTCATCAAGGGCGTGGCCATGACCGTGGGCAGCATCGCTATTGCGAAGCAAATCCCCATCGTCAAAGACACCATTTAAGGGGGCGGCCATGTTACTCAAATGCCTACCCTTTACCAACGTGGCGGCCAGCCAGCTCGCCACCATTGATTTTCGCAACCTGCTGGGCCGCGTGGTTGACCGCATCCACCTGCAACTTGGCGGCACCTTCACCAAGGCGCAGATGAGCACCATCCAGCTCAAGGCCAACGGCAAGCTGATCGTTGACGACACCGGCAGCCGCATGGATTCGCGGATGCAGTATCGCGGCGAAACCGCCAACGCCGCGCTGCTGACGATAGACTTTTCCGAGATCAAGGCCAAGAGCATCGTTGGCCAGCATCTTGGCTCGCTCGATACCTTGGCTTCCGGCGTGACTTCGCTTACCGGCGAAATCCTGATCGGCGGCGCAATCTCGCCCACGCTGGTAGCTTGGGCAGAAGTCAGCTCCAACAACATCCAGTTGCCCGAGTCGCGCGGCCTGATCGGCAAGGTCATGAGCTTCGTGCATCCGGTGGCTGCCAGCTCCACCAAGTTTCCGTTGAGCATCCCTTACGGGCGGCAGGCGGGCAGCTTGGTCAAGCGGCTGCACCTGTGCGTGACCTCGGGAACCATCACCATCAACGGCGCGGAAGTTCGCAAAAACGGCGTGACCATCCACGAATCGGTGGCGGCGGT
>CXWL01001543.1_pt1 | contig 12835 bp, 18 predicted proteins | sample 590931 | NCBI WGS metagenome assembly CXWL01 (sample SAMEA3498368, study PRJEB10139) | groundwater metagenome | biome: water well; material: biofilm material | place: Germany | collected 2015-04-27
AAGTCGTTCGGCGCTAACAGTTTTTTCATTGAGCATCCTGACGGGAACTGGCTGATCGATTCCCCTCGGTATCTCAAACATTTGGTTGATGTTTTTGAGCGGCGAGGAGGCATCGCCCACATCTTTCTGACCCACAAAGACGATGTGGCCGATGCGGATAGGTATGCTGCACATTTCGGTGCCAAGCGGATCATCCATCGGGCCGATGTGGATGCCGCACCCACTGCAGAACAGATCATTACTGGGGAGGAGCCGGTCTGTGTGGGGTCTGAGTTTCACATCATTCCTGTACCAGGCCATACCGCCGGGAGTATGGCGTTGCTCTATCGAGAGCGATTTCTCTTCACCGGCGATCATCTTTGGTGGGATTCACATACGCAGTCGCTGGAAGCCCCCACTCGCTTGATCTGGAGAAAATGGACCATGCTGGACTCTCTCCGTAAACTCCTCGACTACTCGTTCGAATGGGTGCTCGCGGGGCATGGCGATCGGGTGCATCTTTCCTCGATAGACCTGCAAAGACATCTGCTGGCATTGGTTGAGCGTCGTGAAAAAGGCAGATCATTGCGCTAACGATGCTCACACCCGTCACACAATGGATCGATCGGAACATTTTCTCGCTTGGCCGTGAGATGCGGTTATCCTATCTGCCGCCGCTCATGATCTATGTGGCGTACGGGATTTCTGGCCTCACCGGAATCGTTGGGACCTTCTTCGTCAAGGACTATCTTGGCCTTTCCGCGTCATTCCTTGCCGCGCTTGGCTTCTGGGCCGGAATTCCCTGGGCTCTGAAGATGCCGATCGGTCATACAGTCGATCTTCTCTGGCGATGGAAGAGCTGGCTCGTTGGGGTGGGGGCCGGGCTGCTGACGGTCAGCCTCGGTATTATGGCCCTGTTGATCGGTGACCGCGAGACGATGACGGCTATCTTGCCGGCCGAAGTCTGGTTCGTGCTCAGCGTACTGCTGGCCCCCATCGGATATGTCATTCAAGACGCCGTTGCTGATGCGATGACGGTTGAAGCCGTTCCGCGAGTCGACGATCAGGGCCGGTCTTTCAATGACCAGACTCGCAAGCTCATGCATACAACCATGCAGACGCTCGGGCGCGTTGCGATTGTTGGGGGTGGTATTGCGGTTGCGCTGGTGAATGTCTATGTCTTCAGCGGAACCGAGGGATTGCCGCAGGCCGACATCATTCGGCTCTACAAACAGATCTATGTCATGGCCATGGCGATTCCCGCTGTGTCGGTGCTGGGAGTCGGGTTAGCGTGGTGGCTGCAGCATCGACAGAAGCAACGNNCCATCGTCCTGTTTTTGATGTCGAGGCTGATGCGGGAATTGGAACCCGATAAACGACTCACGTTGGTTGGCACGGCAGCAGTGGTCTTCTCATTACGTGCGATTCCAGGGACCGGTCCAGGCGCGACCTGGTGGATGATCGATCAATTGAAGTTCGATCAGCAGTTCCTTTCGGTGCTTTCCTTGATCGGTGGTGTTGTTGCCTTAGTGGGGATGTTTGTGTTTCGACGATTTATGGCTGAACGATCCATCATGTACGTGGTTGGTTTCTTAACCATCGTTGGGACAATCCTCGCACTTCCGATTGCGGGTCTCTACTATGGATTACACGAATGGACAGCGAGGATCAGCGGAGGAGTCGTCGATGCGCGCTTCATTGCTTTGGTCGACACGGCACTGGAATCGCCGCTGGTTCAGATCTCCATGATCCCAATGTTGGCTTGGATCGCGAATTCGGCTCCCGCCAATCTGAAAGCCACCTTCTTTGCCGTGATGGCGTCGTTCACCAATCTTGCGCTGTCCTTTAGCCAGCTCGGGACGAAGTATCTCAACGAGATCTTCGTCGTCACGCGGGAAGTTCGAGACCAAGCGACCGGCACCATTCAGACAGCAGCTGACTACAGCCAGCTGGGCGAGCTCTTCATTGTACAGCTCCTCCTCGGCCTGGCACTTCCTTTTTCTGCCATCCTGTTTGCCAAGCTCACCAAGTTTAAGAGTGCGTGAAGGTCGGAGGCTGCACTCGGTTGCAAGGTAGGAAGGCTGGTGGTGTCACGTGCTATGTGAACAGGCAGAGGCTGTTTCTATTGGATTGTGGCTCATTTCTCGACTGCTTCTGTCGCCCACTGGGTCAAGGCTTCCGCATTTTCGATGACATCGATCGGCACTTCATAGAAGGACTTGAGCGTCTGCTTGGCGTTCGGCTGAAACGGCTTCATACTATGTGCCTTGTAGCGGGATGCCGTCGCTATTGTGACTTTGAAATACAGTCGTCCTTTGTGGATGATTCCGAAAAACATGTCGCCATGATAGAGACCGTAGCCGCCGAACATGGCGCGACACGTCAGACCGTGAAGATCAGTCAGCTGATCCAAGACAAAATCTTTGAAGCTGTCGCGCTTCGGCGACATCAGTCATCCAGGCTTCTGTGCCGCAACCATCCGTACGGCGATCGGGAGGGCGACAATCGAGCCCATACGATACTGCTCAGCCGTGTGAATGATGCGTTGTTTTGCTTCGGCCTTTTGGGCAGGACTCAATTTCCCCCATAGGTTTTGAATCGGCGCGGCGATATCCATGAGGCTGGAAAAGTAGTCGTCTGTGGCTTTGAATCGCACGTCTCCGAGAAATTCTTGATCGGAGATATTGTTCAACCCCGCTTGTTCAAAGAGGCCGGCCAACTCGCCGGGCTTCGCCAGGCGGAAAATNNNAGCCTTGGGAATCTCCGGCAAGAACATCAGGCAGAAGCGGGTGGTTATGGCATCGAAGGAAGCGGCCTCGAACGGTAACGTCGTGACATCACCAGTTTTGAACGTGATGTTGGAAAGCTTCAATGCGGTCGCCTTACGTCTGGCGGCTTCTAACATCTGGTCAGCCAAATCGATGCCAGTCACGTTGCCAGATGGCCCGACGGTTTGTGCGGCAAGTAGCGCCGGGTAGCCCGTGCCTGATCCGAGGTCGAGTACTCGCATGCCCGATCTCAGTCGAGCATCGGCCACGAGTCGATGGTTCAGGAACGCCATCTGCTCGTCGAAGAAACGATCCCATTTCTCCCAGCCACCGGCCACGCGGTTCCAATCCTGGCGCTGGGTCTCAATGATTTGCTCTGGCGATGGTGATGCCACGACGTTACCTCAGGGTTTGTAAGGTCTGACGCATCTCTTGGAGTTCAGAAACAAAGAGGTCCAGGTGCTGATCCCGCTGCGGCTGATCATCCTTGAATTTCCATAGCCGCTTGAAGATCGTCCCGAGTTCTTTGTTGTGGGTGACGGCTAGTGCATGCGCCGGCTGTTCTCTCACCGATTTCTCGACACAGCAGATGCTGTTGTCGATGGCATGGAACTGATTGTGAAGATCGTCGAATGGTTGATCGACCCCTTTGCCGCCTTTGGCAGATTTGGCCGTGGCTTCCGCCATATTTGTCAAATTTATCAGTGTTTCGACTCCCGTTGTTCCCTTTGCTTTCGCCGTAAAGTCCTTCGCGTGTGGGTAAAACAGGTAGCTGCACCCGCTGGTGCTCACCAGGAGAAGTATTGCAATGGGTAGGACTGTTTTCAAGCTCATAAGTCCTCCTTGGCCAAAATTGGGTGCGAGATATCGAGGCCTCCCTGGCGCCTGAGGGTGCACAGAGAGGCCTGTTGACTGTGTCTAGCGTTGGCTAGACTGTAACCGTGACGGTCTTGACCGCGGCCTGTACTGCAGACACCATCGCCGGTGGGATCGTGTCCAACTTATGGCATTGCTTGGCGTGAGTCGCCACGAGCTGCATCAGTTCCGCCTCCGTCTCCGCTCGCACCTGGAATCCGCAGCCGCCTGACGGTTGCACATCCAGACATCCGAGCTGTTTGTACTGTTTGTCTGCCATGGTCTCCTCCTCTTGTTGGGGTTGGGTTGAGGTTGGTTGGTAACGACAGTTACATGGAGTAGAAGAACTCTTCCTTCACGATCTTTCCGTCTTGCACCGTGTAGAGACCGGTCTCGTCCAGAGTGATACGCTTCCCGGTCTGCTTCGGGGTGACGTCATACTTGAAATGCAGGATAAAACGGTCGCCATTTGGATAGGGCCCTTCGACGGTCCCCCCCGTGAACCTCGTGGTTCTCGACCCACCACTAGTTCTTTCCCTTGATGGCCTGAATTCCTCTCTGGATTTGATCCATGCCAGGCACCGCACAGGTCTCAACGCTCTCGATATTTGCTGAATAAAAGCGGTCGATCGCTTCTTGATTTTTCCCCTGCCTACAGAGTGCGGCGATTTCCTTTGCAATGTCCATGGTCGTCATAGTGAGATCCTCTGAATCCTGGTCAATTCTTGATCAACTGTCTGATCGTAGATGATTTAGATTGAGCAGATCAACCCTCGATAAGTTCCAGTTTCCCATCCGGAAACATACGTTGTGAACTTGTCAGGACTGCTTCTGCAACCTTCCGGTCAGATCTAGAGACATGAATGCGGAGCGTGACTCCGTTGCAGTCGCCCAGTTTACCGCGCTGATGTAAGAATGTCGGTACTATTCGCAATCAATTGGGGGAGGGAGAAGAGCATCCAGTGATATCGCTCTTCTTTAGATGTTCTAAGAATGGAGCGAGACTGCTGATTTGAAAAGCGCAGAAGACACACCTCACCCCTTGCGTCCTATTGCTCGACAAGGAGGAAAGACTATACGGTCAAGCGGTCTGATCGTGTCGGCTTGGCCAGAGCGATAGCGATACTCCCACAACCAGGTAGACGATCCCCACAACAATTGCCCCTAAGTTGAGGTCGTACCAGGCGTTCATCCCAAGGAACAGCTCATTCAGAAGAAGTGCAAGCACCAACATCACAAACCCAGTCCAATTAATGAAAGTCATACCCATGGATGGTCTCCTTTCCGGTGATGGTCTTTGCCCCGCGCTCGATGAGCGCATCAATAAATTGACCCTTCATATTGGGTCGGAATGCTACCGCACGCTCAAGACGAAGTCCTAGACATTGAAAAGTCATGACGATGTGCGACATCATGCTTTCTGACGACGTGGTCCTCCCCACAGTGAGAGCCACACTCCAACACCGATGTAGAGGATAGCTGGAATAATCAGTACGAAGTTGGAGTCGTACCATACATTCAAGTACACAGCCTCATTGAGGAACAGAGTAGAAAGCAACATCAGAGCTCCGACAATGTTGAACCAATGAAAAGCCACGAATGACCTCCCGCTCAATGTTGTTGGATTGTGAGCAACGATTGGGGAACCGAACCCTCTTAGCTCACAACCTGGTGCAAATTGTACGTCACCGAAGGCACGAAAAGCTACGATGAAAATGACGGAACCCCCGACGAGGCATCTTCTGATCGGTGAGTATTGTCAGCCATGTGGCGGTACTCAGCATAGGGCAAGACTGTAAAGTGATGCGGATTATCGCCCACTTAGATATGGATGCGTTCTTCGCCGCGATTGAAGAGCGAGATGCTCCGGCGTTTCGAGGGGTGCCGCTTGTCGTTGGCGCAGATCCGCAGGGCGGGAATGGGCGCGGGGTTGCCTCTACGTCGAACTATCTGGCGCGTGCGTACGGAATTTACTCGGCGACGCCAATCTCCACTGCGTGGCGTCTATCTGAAGCCGCCCGTCGGGTGGGGAAACCGCCGGTGATCTTTGTTTCGGTCGATATGCATAAGTATGCACGGGTTTCAGAGGACGTGATGCGGATCGTACGGCGCTTCCTTCCTCTGGTGGAGCAGGCCAGTATCGATGAATCGTATGGGGATGTGAGCTTTACGGAATCCTATGAAGCAGCGGAATCATTATGTCTGCGACTAAAGAATGCGATCCACGCAGAAGAACGGCTGACAGCCTCAGTCGGGATTGGGCCCAATAAGCTGATCGCGAAGATCGCGTCAGGATGGCAGAAACCTGACGGACTCACGGTCGTCCGCGAGGAAGAGGCTGAGACGTTTCTGGCTCCACTCTCGATCCGGGTCATCCCTGGTATCGGACCTAAAACAGAAAGCATGCTAAACGGAAAACATATCAAGACTGTCACGGAGCTGAGAGAGCTGACCGTCCATCAACTTGAAGCCCTGTTGGGGAAACGAGGGGTGGATTTTTACGAAAAGATTCGAGGACGAGATGATTCACCGGTTGAGGAATATTCGGAGCCCCAATCCATCGGTNNGTCGTGCTTACCGTCAGGTTCGCTGATTTTAAGACCACATCTCGGGCGCACACCTTGGCTGCACCGACCGACAATGTGGCGATGCTGCAGCGGGAAGGTCTGAAGCTGCTGCTACCATTTCTCGATCGGCGAGAAAACCCTCACCGAAAACTTATCCGCTTGCTCGGTCTTCGAGTGGAGAAGTTGAGCTGACAGGATTGGGGTTGGTCGGTCCGCTCCTTACCGTGCGCGACTGATTCCGCTTGATGATTGATGGGGGCAATGTCCCTGGGGCCTACCTTTCGGTGAAGGGCAGACCTTCTTGTTGCGCATGCTTTTCCATACACCGTGAAATTATATTTAGAATCAACAAGCTACCACCAGAATGCTTCGAAATGATGAATCTATATCCCTTCACTGTTTTGTTTCGACACGCTTCCTAACAAGGTATTTGAGAGGGATTCATTAGCAATCCACGTGTACATGTATGAATGCTCTTAGGTACGGCACTTGCTCAATGTTTCTGTCGTATCGCTTGTTTAATCGTTGGAGGCATCATGAATATTGGAACCAAGGAAATCATCCGTAACTCGCCTATATCCCGTGTGGGCAATCTGAACGCCGACGTCGCGATGGTCGGTGTCCGTAAAGATGTGGAGGGTTCATTCCCTTCGCGACGACGAGAGGAGCGGGTGAGCGAACAAAAGGTGTGCGCCTATAGCTTGTGCGAATCGCTCAATGGCGAGCGAGTGACCATTGAGCAGGGTGAGGTGTACTGCATCAACAGAAGTGAGCATGGGATCCGTGTGTTGATGGGGGGGCGGCCTCGAACACAGCAACTACTGGAACTCCATGTTGCTGAAACGCGATGGGAATATTCCCTGAGTTTGTATGAAGTACAGTGGACGAAACTCATTCCTGTTGAGTCGCAAGGTGAACTGTTTCTGGTGGGGTGCCGTTTGGTGTTCGGAGCATCTCGGTACTGGGCGTTCTGACTGCGACTCAAGCGCAGTGTCTGCTTTCTTGTCAGCTCGCCCAGACAAGACCCTTCTAGTTCCTAGTGTCCTGTCTCCGAAGTTCGCATCATGATTTCCAGTTGCCCACTGGTTGATTTGCGACGACTTGGTACACCGGACTTCTTTGACGAATTTCTGAGTCTGGACACTAGGATACTCTTCCCTAGGCGATTCGTTTGGAACAGCATATTTTGTAAGCGGGTAGGGCTTATGAAGCTGTTGGACCATTCTTCGTAGTTGGCATGCCCTGTCTTCCCCATACGAGCCCTTTCCTATCGTCTTCTGGTTTCTCAAAATGGTTGATCAATCTTTTCTGCGCAGGATTATGAATACTGATTGATTGCGCGCCGGTATGGCCTTATCCTGCGCGCGTGGTCTTCTGGTTCGTCATCCTCTATCTTCTCCTGTCTGTCGGCATCGGTCTGTTCGCTGCGACACGGGTACAGAACTCAAAAGATTTTGCGGTCGCGGGAAGAAGTTTGCCGCTGCCCGTTGTCACGGCGACGGTGTTTGCGACGTGGTTCGGTGCTGAAGCCGTGTTAGGCATCTCGGCGACGTTCGTCAAAGAAGGCCTCCGTGGAGTGGTCGCCGACCCCTTCGGGTCGAGCATGTGCCTAATACTCGCCGGACTCTTTTTTGCCCCACGCCTCTACCGACTCAATATGCTGACGGTGGGAGACTATTATCGGTACCGTTACAACCGGACTATCGAGGTGTTGTGCACACTCTGCATTGTCGCTTCGTACCTGGGATGGGTGGCGGCTCAATTCAAAGTGCTGGGCTTGGTGCTCAACGTCGTGACAGAGGGTGCTGTCAGCCAGTCGGTGGGTATTGTGATTGGAGCGGCCATCGTTCTGATCTATACGACCTTCGGTGGCATGTTTTCCGTTGCGATTTTGGATTTCGTCCAGATCTCGGTCATCATGGGAGGCTTGCTGTATATTGCATCACTTGTGGGTGATCTTGCGGGTGGAGTAGGGACGGTCATCGAGCAGGCGGCGGCAGCCGGTAAATTGGAGTTGTTTCCTCCCGCGACATTCACCGCGTGGCTGCCCTTCGTCGGCGCGTGGATGACCATGATGCTCGGGTCTATTCCCCAACAAGATGTGTTTCAACGAATCACATCAGCGAAGGATGAACGAACAGCCGTTCGTGGTGCGTTGTTGGGCGCGGTGCTCTATTTCAGTTTCTGTTTTGTTCCAATGTTTCTTGCCTACGCGGCGACATTGATCGACCCGGCGAAGTTCGGCCTCCTGCTGGAGCAAGATTCACAGTTGATTTTGCCGACACTGATCTTGGAACACACACCGATCGCTGCGCAGATCATTTTCTTTGGCGCCGTGCTCTCCGCAGTCATGAGTTGTTCGAGCGCGACGCTCCTCGCGCCGTCGGTGGCCCTCAGTGAGAACGTCGTCAAGCCGCTTTTGTCTAACGTGAATGATGCGGAATTTCTCCGTCTCATGCGGGTTGTCTTAATCGGCTTTGCGTCGGTGGTGTTGATCATCGCTCTGTGGTCTGATGCCACCATCTATAAAATGGTGGTGAGTACGTACAAGGTCACCCTGGTTGCCGCGTTTATCCCACTGTTCGCCGGACTGTATTGGAAACGAGCGACGGCACAGGGTGCACTCTGGGCCATTGTCGCCGGGCTTACGAGTTGGCTGGCGTTAGAGCTGGTCAGTCAGCCGACTGACGTCTGTCCTCCACAGCTCGTCGGATTTGTGATGGCCGCCATCGGCATGTTTGTGGGATCGCTGTGGCCTTCACAGGGGCTTGCTGCTCATGAGGCCAGTGGGGGAGTGAGGGATGGGGCAGCGTAGCGTGCCCACTGGGTTTAGGGGTGGCTTGTTGGCCAACCCATCGGTCTTGGGACGCTAATGGTCGAGCGTGAACCGTACGACCCGACGAATGAGGTCAGGGGTAAAGGGTTTCTGAATGACGCGTCGTGCGCCGAAGAGTTTTGCGATGTTGAGGAAGTTCTGATCGCCGGTGGCGCCGGTCATGGCGATGACTCGAGCATCTAGAAATTCCTGCGTCAGCGCGAGTGTCACTTCCATCCCATCCCGCTCCGGCATCAAAATGTCCGTGATCACAAGATCGGCGGGTGAGTCACGATACAGCGTCAGGCCGATGTGGCCGTTCTCGGCCTCACGAATGTGATGGCCGTCTTCTTCAAGAATATCCCGCAACAAGGCCCGAATCGGTGCGTCATCCTCAACGATCAAGATAGAAGCCATGTCTCACATCCTCTCAAACTTAGACTGGCAGATGGCCGTATCACATCAGCCTCCGACTCAACGGAATCAAGCTGCTCGCAGGACGGCGGGTTGGATGTCCTCGTCGCAATCATCGGCTTCGTAATCGAGTGCGCAGCTTGCGAGCACGAGCGCCGGTTGTGCTTTGGCCAGACGGTGCTGCTCAATGACGGAATCGTGGACGTTTCCACAGTTCATGCAACGGTGTGCCTTGGCCCACATATGGCCATGGGTGCCTTCGAAATCCAAGCAGTGATCCTCGATCATCAGACCTTGGCAACGGGTGCACTTCATCATGATGGGCTCCTGGTTAGATATTGTGGAACGCATGCCTGTGAAGAGAAAGGTACCGTAATCCACGGGAATGAGTAGACTCGGATGGGGTAACTCGGAAGGTGGGCGTTGTGAGACGAGTAGTCGAAAGACCACTTACTTGTCAATGCGTTAGGGGTTAGGGATCTCGATGCTTCCTAAACCAGACCTTAACGATTTCCTGAGAAAGGGGACCTCCATCAGTAGAGACCGGTGAAAGCCTTGCCGTGCCAGTCGTTTCTGCCTCTGTAGCTGGTTCCTCAATAGATAAACGCAGTTCAGCTCCATTCTCTTCGGTTGAGTCAAGTTCTCCCGCAACTCAGCCGATATCATCACTGGATAACCATAGAAAAAGAGATAGATGTCCGCGGGGCAGGAATCACTATGCTTCCACAAGAAGTGTGCATTGGGGCGGGTCGTACCGTGAGAATGGCTGCTATGGCGTTGGTGGTTCTGTTCTCACTGAGCGGGTGCCTCATCAAACCCCACGCGTTGAACAAGGAAGACGTGAAGGCGCGGGTGGTGAAAGATTTTCAAGCGATTTCATCAGTTGAAGAACCAATAGTGGGGCCGATTGATCTCTATGAGGCGGTCGCGCGGGCGTTGAAGTATAACTTGGACGCAAAAGTCAAAACCATACAATTGCAGCTGGCGCATCAGCAACTCAATATTGCGCACTATTCCTTGCTCCCTCATGTCTCGGCCAACGCTGGTTTCGATGGCCGCAATAACTTCGCCGGCGGTGTCGGACAATCGATCATCACCGGACGTCAGGCGGTTGAGCCGTTCACTTCCTCCGAAAAGAACGTGACGTCGGGGAATCTTGCCCTGAGTTGGGACGTGCTGGATTTCGGCTTGTCGTTTATACGCGCACAACAGGCGGCTGACAATGTGATGATTGCCGAGGAGGAAAAGCGACGGATCGCCGTTCGCCTAGTACAGGAAGTTCGCAGTGCCTACTGGCGAGCCGTGAGTGCGGAACGGGTGCTGCCGCGGATCCAGTTTTTGAATGAATCGGTCACCACGGCGTTGGCGAGCGCCCAACGAATCGTCGACCAAAAGCTGCAGGCTCCGCTGACTCCACTCAACTATCAACGGGATCTGCTGAATACTCAGCGGGAGGTGCGACGACTCTTTCGGGAATTCAGTACGGCCAAGACACAACTGGCCTCTATGATGGGGTTGCCGCCAGGAACGCCATTTGACCTGGTCATACCTCCCCGGGAAACCGTTGTGCCGGTGATCAACTTGGATAGCGAAAAGATGGAGGAGCAGGCGCTCATGCTCAGGCCTGAGCTGCGAGCCATCGATTACAAGAAGCGTATTAATGCCAAGGAAGTCAAGGCTGTATTCTTGGAGCTGTTCCCAAGTCTTAAAGTCTCATTCGGCGGGTATTACAACAGCAACAGTTTCCTGTTTTATCAGAATTGGCTGACCTATGCGGCGCAGGTCAGTTGGAATTTACTGTCTGTATTTCGAACGCCGGCTAAGCTCAAGGCGATCGAAGCCCACGGAGAGATGTTGGATACCCAAAGTATGGCGTTGAGCTTGTCTATTCTAACGGAGGTGCACGTCGGTGCGGCGCAGTTCGTCCATGCCAAAGAGGAATATCAAGATGCGCGAAATTACCAGCGAACACAGGCGGCGATTGTCGAGCATACAAAGAATATGTGGGTCACGCAAAGGACAAACGATCTCACATTGATTCGAGAACGAGTTAGTGATGTGGCCGCCGATGTGCGATTGGATGCCGCACGGTCAGGGTTGGAAACGGCCTATGCGACCTTGATGGCATCCTTAGGGGAAGAAGCGGTTCCCGCCAGCATGGGGCAGCAAAGTCTTGCGGAATTAGCTGAGTCGATCAAGAAGTTTTGGGAACCCAGCGGCTTTTCGATGTCGGAAGCAGAAAGGAGGTCGGCCGCCCATGCGACACCCGTGGCGCATTAGAGGGATGGTATTGGTGCTTCTGGTTGCCATGGCCATCAGTCCTTCGACGGGATGGTCGAAGGGTGAGCAAGGGGGGGCTGCACTACGGTCCGAGCATGGCGCCGCACGGGGAATCGTCAAAGCGGCAGCCCAGGCGACCTTATATGCCCAAGTCCAGGGCCGTGTCAGCATGCTTCCATATAAGGAAGGGCAACGCTTCGGAAAGGGACACACGCTGGTCCAAATCGACTGCGACAAGTATAAGGCGGAACTGGCCGTCGCTCAGGCCGAACATGAGTCCAAAGACAAAGTGTACAAAAACAACCTGGAGCTTGGGAAACTCAATGCCGTGAGCAATCTAGATCTCGAGACCTCAGCGGCCGACGCGAAAAAGGCGTCGGCATCGGTCCGCGTCGTCGAGATCAATGTGAAAGGATGCCAGATTGTCGCTCCATTTGGAGGGCGGGTTGTCAGTGTCATGGTCAATGAGCATGAGAATGTCTTTCCCAACGACAAGTTGATCAGCCTGTTAGACGATAGCAGCTTGGAGATTGAACTCGTACTCCCCTCTGCTTCGCTGTCCTGGCTCAAGCGAAAGTCGCCGTTTAGCTTCGTGGTGGATGAGACCCGACGCAGTTATCCGGCAAGGGTCAAAGAAATTGGGGCATCGGTGGATGCTGCCAGTCAGACCATCAAGGTCATAGGGGCTTTCGAGAAATTGCCGCCGGAAATCTTGGCCGGGATGAGTGGGACGGCGCAATTTGTGGAGCAACCCTAAGCGATGGCCACGACAGCAGAACCGACCGCACAACAGCTCCCGATCTTGATTCACCTGGCGGCCCTGACGCATTTGGAGGGGCAGATCCGTGCGGCGAAAACCATCCAAGAGTTGCAGTTTCTGTCCGTCAACGAGACCCGACGACTGATTCCGTACGAGCAGGCCTTTCTGTTGAGTGCGCCACACTCCACGAACGAAGCGTGTCGTGTGCTCAACGCGTCGAGTGTGGCCGTCGTGGATCGTGATGCCCCGATGATGGTGTGGCTTGAACAGGCGGTTCGGGCGCTCTTTCAGGCTGCCGACAACAAAGAACAACCGACCGTCATTACGGAAGAGTTGCTACCGGAGGCACTTCGCAGTGGCTGGCGGGAGTTTGCGAAAGGCCATGTCTTTTGGTGTC
>CXWL01002954.1_pt1 | contig 12835 bp, 18 predicted proteins | sample 590931 | NCBI WGS metagenome assembly CXWL01 (sample SAMEA3498368, study PRJEB10139) | groundwater metagenome | biome: water well; material: biofilm material | place: Germany | collected 2015-04-27
ATCCGCCTTCACCATAGGCAAAAGCGTTGGCAGGGATGGTCAATGCAAGTGCGACCCAAAACATGTTTTTCAATTTCATCGCTAAACCTCTTAGTATTATTGTTGTGATTGAGTCAGCCGACCGGTTTACTCCTGACAGATGAACGGGCCGCATTGTCAGCTATTTTTCTATAAAAAACAACCCCCTCTCGATAGAGATGATCGATTCGGTTGGTCCCACCGGTTACACGACACCCTGCTGAAGATAGCAATGATCCTAGCCCGCATTATTCATGAACACTTCTGCTGCAATCGCCAGCCGGCTGCTCTCAGATCACAGGGCCAAAAGAGCAACTTGACAAGGACCGGGAAAAGAGCTTATCACAGGCACCTGGCAGGGCCTTTGAGGTTGTTCGACTCTCCTCAAACCCAGGTCCTATCACCCAGATANNAAGAGGTATCATTTCAAGTCCAGTTTTGGGACGGAGTCAAAAAATCCTACGGCGTGGGAGAGCCGCAATTCATTCTCACTTTTGTCACGAAGCGTTCGGCAGAGCACATACTTGAAAGCGGGTCGCTGGGATTCGGCGAAGAGTATATGGCCGGCGATATTCAGGTCGAGGGCGATTTCAGACAACTCCTCCGCTTCGGAGCGGACGCCGCATTCTTAAATCTTCCTATCGGGTTGAAAGCGAAACTCGCCTTTAAGCACCTGCGCCAAACGTCGCTCAACACACTCTCCCGTTCGACCAAACACGTCGCCCACCATTATGATCGCGGAAACGACTTCTACAAACTGTGGCTCGACGAGAGCATGGCTTACTCCTGCGCGTACTTCCGTTACGAGAACGACACGCTCGAGCAAGCACAGCAGCAGAAGTACGAGCACATATGCCGGAAACTTCAGCTGAAGGCGGGGGAAACACTGATCGACATCGGCTGCGGCTGGGGCGGAATGCTGATCTACGCCGCAAAGCATTATGGCATCCGCGGCGTCGGTTGCACCTTGTCCAAACAGCAACTCGAATACGCAGTCGATCTTGTGAAGCGTCAGGGTCTGTCGAAAGAAGTTTCGATCCTGTTGGAGGATTATCGGAAGCTTGAAGGAAAGTTCGACAAGTTCGTGTCAGTGGGAATGTTCGAACATGTGGGAAAGCAATTTATTCCGACATTCATGGAGAAGTTACACTCGATCTTAAATCCCGGCGGCGTTGGCCTGCTGCACACCATCGGACAAGAACTACCGATACCGGGCGACCCCTGGACCTTGAAATACATCTTTCCCGGTGGATACATTCCCACGCTCGACGAAATCGTACGAACCATGTGCGAAGCCAAACTCGTTCCGACCGACGTCGAAAACCTGCGCCTGCACTACGCACGAACGGTTGAGGAGTGGAGCGCGCGATTCGAGGTCCATACCAAAAAGGTCGAGGCAATGTACGATGCGTCCTTCGTGCGTATGTGGCGCATGTTTCTCAACGGTTGTATCGCCAACTTTCGCTATGGGGACATGAGGCTTTATCAAGTCCTTTTCACGAACGGACTGAACAATACCATGCCCCTCACGCGGGAGCACCTGTACCGCTGATGGAACCGACCACAACAGTCGCCTCACGTCTACAGGCTGTCAGAGACCGCATTGCCAGAGCGGCGCATTCCGTCAACCGATCGCCGGATGAGATCACGTTGCTGGTCGCCAGTAAAACCCAGCCAGCCGAGCGAGTGCGGGAAGCCTGGCACGCAGGACAAAAGGTCTTCGGCGAAAACTATCTGCAGGAAGCGCTGGCGAAGATGCCGGCTCTGACCGATCTGCCGATCGAGTGGCATTTTATCGGCCCGATCCAAAGCAATAAGACAAAACGCATCACGGAAAATTTCGTCTGGGTTCACGGTGTAGACCGGATAAAAATCGCCGACCGATTGGCGAAAGATCGGCCCGCCTCGCTGCCCCCGTTGCAAATCTGCCTCCAAGTGAACGTGAGTGGTGAGGCAAGTAAAAGCGGTGTCGAACCAAATGAGCTGGCCCAGCTGGCAGCCCATGTCGTCCGCCTGCCGCGCCTGAAACTGCGCGGGTTGATGGCAGTCCCTGAACTCACGAATGCCACGGCCCTCCAACGCAGCCAGTTCCATATGCTCTGGGAACTGTATGATCGGCTCAAGAAGGATGGGTACGAACTCGACACGCTCTCCATGGGCATGTCGGAAGATATGGACATCGCCATCGCCGAAGGCGCGACCACGGTGCGCATCGGCACTGCGATCCTTGGGCCAAGGCGGTATCTCATACCAGAAGAGCTGGCGATCCAAGCGGCCAATAAGCCGTAACCCCACTGGCCATTATTATCTTCCGCTCACAATAGCCCTGCATCCCCTGCTCCAACGAGTTTGAGATCACAATGTGTGACCTCAAAATGGATCAGGAGGAATGCACTATTGCCCCAAGCCATACCGCCAGCGAAAACAGTTTTCGTGAAATTCTTTGACTTAGACCTCGATACCTATAGGCTACCGTATGAGGCTATGCCAGTTCCCCAATACAAATCACATCTTAATAAGGCGATACCCACACTGTACGGAATCCCAGCCTATATACGGAACCGACTGATTATTCTGAGCAGCAGCCAGATTCTGGTGCTGGAGATTCAAGATTGGCTGAAGAATAGCCTTCAGCAATGAAAGGGGAATGTAATGAAGAAATCACTTCTTTTTATGCTACCAGCGATATGTCTTCTGCTTAGTAGTTGCGGACACATCACAGGTGGTGTCGCTCCATCGACAGAACCATTGGCTCCTGGTTCGTATAAGGAACTTGGGCAGGTCCAGGGACAAGATTGCGTATATTATCTTCTGGGCATCATTCCTCTAAGCGACGGAAATGAGACCAAAGACGCTGTCGCTGACGCATTGACGAAAGCCCCTGGGGCGACTGCGCTCGTGAAGGTGACATCCGACACCTATACTCAGCACTTTATCCTCATCGCGCGCGCTTGCACTCAAGTCTACGGAGTTGCAGTAGCTCCCAAGTAATCCATTACCCATCACGGCTCCCCGCCCTACCCAGTGGGTAGGGTGGGGAGCTATCCTGGACTCTCACTCTGACCCTGCAATTCGCTTTCTGGCTTTGATAGCGATCCAACCTTCCATTTGTTCCTGACAGCCTCAGGGCTCCAGTCACCAAGCCACTGTTCAAGAATAGGCGGCAGCCGTCGGATCAACGGCGTCAATGCAAGATCAAGCTACGATCCCGTCATTCATCTACATCTTCAACGGACTATTCCTGGTAGGATATGGCGCCGGGCGCAGAGTTCGCCAACAAGACCGCTAACAGGGAACTTGCCTTGAACACAACGACAATCATTCTTCAAAAAGCTCCTCTGCCGCTTGGACTCGCAGCCGGAGTCGCCGGATTATCAATCAGCGAGACGTTCTTAGGACCGACGAACAGCAGCGCGCAAACCACCGAGGCCGATGCGCCTGCTGCCGAAACCAACAAACCTTCCGAGGATCTCAGCTCCGCCGGAATTCTGCTGCTTCTCCTGCTCCTGGTAGCTGCAACGATTTTTTATTTTCTAAAAATACAACGATCCTCCCCTCCAGACTTTTCCGGAATTATAGGCCGGAACCCATCCAAGGACATTCTGCCGGCACAGCAACCGGCCATAGCCAGACAGAAACTATCGGTCGATAGCATCACCGCCGCCGACAAAGCCGTCTTTCAACAACTGCTGATCGATGTTCAAAAGGCCTGGAGCAACCAGGATCTGACCGAGTTGCGGCAACTCGTCACACCGGAGATGCTGAATTACTTCAGCGCTGCCCTAGCCGACAACAGCAGCCAGGGCTTTCGAAACCATGTGGAGGATGTGGTGCTCCTCCGTGCAGAGATACTAGAAGCCTGGACCGAACAGGCAAGGCAGTACGTGACAGCAGGGCTGCGCTGGAGCGCCCGCGACTACAACCTATCTCTGACGAAGCAGCACGGAGAGCCTGGCTATCTCGTCGAAGGCAGCGAAGAGATACCGAGGGAATCAGGCGAAGCCTGGACCTTCATGCGAATCCAAGATGGGGAGTGGCGGCTGTCGGCGATTCAACAATAAAAGAGAGGAAAGACACCCACGTTGGTCCTGTGCTCCCGGAACGCGCGCCCTCGGAAGGGCCTCATTCGACGGCCGCACGTAGACCAACATGGGTGCCCTTCCTGGAGAGTGAACGCGGACGAGCTTAGGGGAAGTATGTGAGGGCAGACAACTCCTGTGCTCGCAGAGCCCCCACGGTGGTGCAGTGGTCGCTCGATGCGCGCAGTGGAGACCACACCAGCCGCCTCGCTGAATGCAGGTAAAGAGTGAAGTTCCACCTCGTTCGATAGGCGCACACTGAGATAGACAAAGTTGACTCGGGGAAAGTACAGACCCGCTCTTTCTTTGCCCTCAAATGCTCACCATCCATACCTCTCCGTAAATACTTCCATTTCGACTTTCTGCTCATTGACTTGTTAGAACAGAGACAACACTTTCCTGTGGCGCACATGAGTACCTTCCTACCAGTGAGAAAGCGAACATGGCCGTGCCAATACTGAGCGAACAGGTTGAGCGAAACATTCTGCTGATCCGTGGACACCGAGTAATGTTGGATACAGATCTGGCAAAGCTGTATAGAGTGCCGACGAAAGCGATCAATCAAGCCGTGAAAAGAAACACCTACCGATTCCCAGTTGATTTTATGTTCCAGCTTACAAGCAAAGAAACAACCGCTTTGAGGTCACAGTTTGTGACCTCAAAGAGCAGAGGTGGAAGACAATATCGCCCCTATGCCTTTACAGAACAAGGGGTCGCGATGCTCTCAAGCGTGCTGCATAGCGAGCGCGCCATCCAAGTGAACATTGCCATCATGCGAGCGTTTGTTCAGCTTCGAGAAATGATCGGCTCAAATAAGGGACTTGCCTGACACCTCAATGAATTGGAAAAGAAATACGACAGCCAGTTTCGAGTCGTCTTCGAGGCGATTCGTGAACTCATGGCGGAGCCAGAATCCAAGGTCAAACGAATCGGGTTCAAAACATAACAGCCTGCGAACCCGAATCAGGAAAGGTTTGTCGATTGGGGGTCAGGCGTGAGTTTTGACTTAATTATGTGAGAAAGCGATGGAATCGTTGCCTGACCTTGCACCTGACGAGGAACAGAAAAAAGGTCGGGAATTTTTTTCTGATTGTTCAACCTGAAAGCCTGTCCTAATACCCTACCTCACTCCGATTTGGTTCTTGCACCACACCTTAACGCCTCGCGCGGCGGTCTGCCGCTGTCCACACCATCCTCCCTCGCCGTTCATCCAACCATTCAACATTGAACACTCAACATTCTGCTACATCCACCCCTCGCGCCTGACGGTTCATGCCACTTAGGTTTCGGGACGCGGGGCGGGGAGCGGGTTTATCTAGTCTCTCTGGTTTATCTGGTTTCTTTGGTTCCTTTAGTTGAGGAACGAAACAAACCAGATAAGCCAAACAAACAAAACAGACCAGATAGACCAGAGAAACGAAAGAGGCTCGAGGTCAGAAAGCAGCCAATCGAGCCTGATTAGACGTTACACAGGAAGTGCAGGGTCATTTCTTTGGGGGGCGCGTGATCGGATGCTTCAGCAGGCGAGTGACTTGTTTCTTGAGAATCGGCAGATCCCGTTCAACACAGCCCAGATTTCCGCCAGGTCAATGCCGAGATAGTCATGAACCAACACATGGCGCATTTTGATGATCTGTGGCCAGGGGACTTGCTGATGGGTCTTGCGAAATGTAGCACTGAGCTGGCTGGCTGCTTCTCCGATAATTTGGATATGATAAATCATCCAGGTATGAATGAGTTCGTCTTCCTCGAGGACGGACCGACCTCGCTTTGCATACCGTTCGACCCGCTTGATGGCATCGAGAATGTCTTGTAACCGTCCGGGATCATCCCTCATAAGGTGATCGCATCCCTCAGGACTTCTTTCCGAAACGGCTGGCGGAGTCCGCGTTCTGATGCCACATCGACCGGGCGTTTAAGCAAGCGCTCCAAATCGAGAACCAAGGCGGCATGATCGAGAAGACTTCGGCCTTCCTCCATCTCGACTAAGAAGTCGACGTCGCTTCCTCGTCGTGCCGTTCCTCTCGCCACCGATCCAAATATGCGCACCTTATGCGCGCCGTGACGCGCAGCGATCTGAAGTATTTTCTTTCGCTTGGACTGGAGTAGCTCGCGGATACTCATCACTCGCCTCCTGTGCCTAGTCTAGCCAATTCACGCCCGGAACGCCAGTTCCGTCCCCATCTTCGGCCTGCGAGTTGCTTGCTGGGGCACTCGGATTGGATGAAGGTTAGAACGGTCGGGGAAATGAAGGGGCCGGGATTTTTTCAGGCTCAAGGAAAGAAATAACAGGTTCTGGAGTCTTTTCAATTGCTCCGTTTGAAGACTTGTCCGACAACCCTCCCCATACGGCGGTCCGCTGCTTTCCTCACCGTCCTCCCTCGCCGCTCATCCCAACCATTCAACATTGATGACTCAACATTGAACATTTCTCCGCCATCACGCCTGACGCTTCACACCATTTCGGTTTCTTGAGGTTCCTGGAGGCGCATCACGTGACCTGTAGCATGAGTGCCGCGGGCAGCTGCGCCGACAACGCGGCGGACGAGAGCTTCTTTGGGGTGCTCAAACGCGACCGTGTGAATCGCCAGCACTGCCGGACGAGAACCGAGGCCAGCGCGGATATCTTTGACTGCATCGAGCGATGTCTCAATCCACGCCTGCGGCGGAGGCAAGACATACAGCGACAGACGGAACACTTCTTAACTCAACCGTCCATTGATATCGGGATAGAACCCGCCTGCACGTCGAGTTTATCGCAACTGCGCCCCTCGCCTCGATGGTTGCTTTCCAAATAAATTAAGAATACTGTTCCGGAAATTCGCCTTCAATGCCCGGGATTAGATCATGGCAGTTCACACACTCATGCCCATGCCTATCTTGGAGTGGTGCAAGAAGCCCAAAGTTTTAGCAGCGGTTGTCTTTGCAGGATTTGTATCAGGGACGTTCGTTCCCTATCTGGTGTTCGGCTCTGGTCCGGATGATCCTACCTGCGGACGATTTGACTACAGCCTAAAGTGTGATCTCTCGCCAACTCTTTTCCTAATTGTGGATTTAATTATCGGCGTACTCTTGGCGATATTCTTTCACTATTTGTCAAAACGTAATCAGATACGACTAGACCAAATTATAGAATCTCAGGAAGCGCTGAGGAATAAGCGGATGGATTATGCGGCCAAGCAGCTGAAGCAGCTCTTTCACCTCACGCTTTTCACGATGAGCGTCACGAAACGATCGATCGCTCACTATAACTTGACCGTGGGATTGAAAGATGATGAGAAGCCACTGTGGATGCAGTCTGTGACGCTCTCTGAGCTCAGGAGAGACGAAGCAAAGCTGGGGCGGGTATTGCAATCAGTGAGAAGTATCATCACTGCCGCAAACGATGTGCTCGACCCTGACATGGTGAACAGGGTGGATGGTGTGTGCAACTATCTTGGAGAAATATCCGTAGAACAAACAGCGGACGGCACGATGGAGTTTCCAAAATATGATGTGTGCAGAATGAAGGTGAAGTATTTGATCGAGCTGCTTCAAACCTATTCCAGTGAGACTCGTTCGTTCAAAGACATCGCTGAAGAACCATATAGAACTTCTCCCATAGATTCCAAACCTGATCTCGCAGAGGAGGTGAAACACTAAATGGCACCACGTGATGACAACGAGCGAAATCTAGGCGGTCGCGATTATAGAAAAGCATTCGGTCAATTTACATCCAATAAAACTCAAAGAATTTCGACCTTAAAACCTGTTGAGGTTCTATTCGACGCGCAGGCAGATTCTGGGGGCGGAGTCCATACGATAGATTTCGACAAAGGCGATATCATCATCAAACAGTCGGGCATGTACCTTATCATCGCAGGACCGCAGGTCGGCAAGGTGAGAGGCGCCACTCCCCGGTGGATCGATCTTTGGCTCAGGGTGAATAACATCGACGTGCCGAATTCGAACATCCGGGCTGTATTGATCGATCCCGAGGAAAAGACGGTTGCCATCATGAACTCCGTGTTGCCTCTCAATCGAGGCGACACATTGAATATTGTGATGGCAGCGGAAACCATCGAGGAAGGCATGGGACTCGAAGCAATCGCACCGGATGGTGAACCGACAATCCCTAGTATTATTGTCACCGTTGTACAATTGGATTGACGTCTATACCGTGGCTTTCCGTAGTTGGGCCTACGCTTTTGGGATTGTGAGGGCCAACCGCAATGTCTGCGCAGTCGCGACTGACCCATGGTCCGCCTTTGAACATATCGAGCGGCTTGACCACATGTGCGAGATTGTCCTCAAGAGCGGTGTGACCAGATCTGCACATCTGGCTAGATCCCTTGCAGCCGAGCCCGCATTAATCACGAAGACTCCTACTGCAACCGCCGATACGCCGCTACGACAAGCCTGACGGCGGGCGGGCTCGCTGCTCAGTCATTCAACATACTGTTTCAAGTATGCCTCCTTCCTTCGCGGCTCCGCGCGCCCGTCTTGCTTGGCGTCTCGTTGGTTTCGTTACGAACTCTCGTGAATTATACGGGCTAAGAATCCTGCTCTCTGAAACAATTCACCGCTTACAACTTACCACTTACCATTTACCCCTCACGCTTGACGTTTCACCTTCCGCTGCGGGGAGATGAAAGTAGAGAGCTTGTCTCGTACTGTTTCAGAGAGCATCAACAAGGTTGCAATGCCGATTCCGATCCCATCCACCACCAAATCTTCAACCGAAGCTTGCCTGCCATGAATCGATCCTTGTAACAATTCGGTCCAGAGACCGAAAACGAGCGCTGCTGCAGCTGCGACCGGAAACGCATATGACGAAGGCCACCCGCGACGTTTCAGCAAAAGAATCAGCAGCACAGCCAAGATTCCATAGGCCGGCGCATGAGCCCAATCCCAAAGACCGCTCGGCATCAACGACATCAATTTTCCGACAACACCGTCCCCCGGCACGATTATCGCGCCGAAATAGAGCAGGCCCATGTAGCCCAGCACAACAATTCCGAACCCCACAATTCCTCCTAGCCCATGTTACACATCGCGCAGTCGGTGCGCCAGGTGGGCGCAGCGAATTCAGGCCAACCTCTGAGATTACGGATCACGTTTGCAATCAAACATTTTGTGGCGTGTGATGGAGAGATGGTCCGCCTGGCAGCTCTGGTTCATATCGTCTTTCTGGTCTTTCTGGTTTGTGTGGTTCGAAGAACAAGAGAGACAAGGTGGACCCTGGTACCAGCCGATTAGAGAGCAATCAGGACCAGGAACAGGTTGAGGTAATCCTGTTTCGTGCTGTTGCAGAGAGCATCCACCACCAGATCATCGCTGCTCACTTCCCTACCTTGAACCGATCTTTGGAACACTTCGGTCTAGAGTGGCCAAGCACGATGCTGGAGTCCACGTTAACTCTGGAACGAGGCGGTGAAGATTCCATTGCCCCAACTTTCAGGACATCCTAGAAATGCCACTCAAGTCTCGCAGGATACAAGTATTCAAGGTGTAGATGCTATCGGGCCTTAGTAGGGTGAGGAGCAGCTATCTGACCTTCTCATTGCACGCAAGCAGGCAGAAGAATAGAGAACAACAGCTCTAGCCGCATTATTCACGAGAGTTCGTGACGAAACCGCCGAGACGCCATGCGAGGCGGCGTATCCTTTTCCTACCCCTCCAAGCTCGCTCGTTTCCACTCAAGGGTAGTACGGCCTGGTCGATCCTCGATTGCGCGCCCCCTTCTCACCCACCCGCCCAATGGCAGACATTTTCACCCGCCCTACCCTCCGATTGCTTCGCAATCGATTTCCCGTGACGTGCCGGTAGCTCAGGCAAGCCCATTCCTATCGTGCGCGATCCGCAAGCATCGATATCAATATTCCTTCCAAGCTCGCTCGTTTTTCTCTGTTAAGGGTGTGGCCTGGATTGGTCCCCAACTGCGCACGTCGAACGAGCACATTCTTATCGTGCGCGTTCCGTGAGCACGGGGGACCAACCAGGCCACACCCTACCACCCCTACTTCCATCCTTCGCCCCCTGTCCCCCCTCCGAATCCTCCGAAGTTCCCGCCGAATCCCCCCTGCCCGGTTCCCCAGTACTCGCCTTTTTGAATTCGCTTGTAGGGGTGCCGCAGGTCTGGGCGGCAAATCCACCAGAAGAACGAGAAGGCCCCGATACCTGTGAAGAGGGTCAGCCAGAGCCCCAGGCCCTTGGCATGTCCCTTCGCAATATCGCCGACTCGTACCTCTTGCGCGGGAGAAGCGAGCGCCACCGCCGTGAGATAGAGGCCTTCGCCGAAATGTCCCAACTCGATCGACGGCTGCAAACTCTCCCGCCCGACTTTATCGATGACCGCCGGGGTAATCACCGGGAACATCTTCCTCCCCAGCGTAATCGCTGCCTGTCGTTCCTGCACCGCAACCAGCACCATGATGCCATGTTCTTGTTGCGTCGACCCGATGCCCCATTTCTCATAGAGCGCCGTCGCATACTCGTTGGCCGACCCAAACGGCTTGATGGTCGGAACGGTCACCACGACCATTTCCACGCCGGTTTTCCGCTCGAGGTCTTGACAGACGGATCGGATTCGCTCTTTCCAATCTCCATCGATCGCCTGCGCATGGTCGCTCACAAAGCCTAGCGGCCCCGGCAGCGGGATCTTGGATCTTTCGTAAGGAGCAGCCTGAGTTATTCCCGCGAGGAAAATACAACAGAAAGCTGCGGCCATACCGGCGATTTTCGTCATCGCTGCCCCGGCTGCGACAGTTGCTCGACAGAGCGGGTAAGAGCGGTCATGGCTTGCAGATATCGGTCGAAGAGACGAGACACTTCGTGAGGGCCAGGGGATATCTGTCCGCGCTTGATGGACCAGGCCTCCAGGAACCCCTCCAGACTGAGTTTCAGCTGCTCGGCGATGTCCTCGATCACCGCGTCGGAACGATAGAGAGGAGGCCGCCCGAGAAGGCGTTGCGCTCCGCGAAGCAATGGAAGAGTCGAGGTAATCGAGAGCGGCAGCAATATCGTCGTCGCCACGTCGCCTCCGCCACCTTCGACATACCGCTGCCTCAGGCGTAATAGTTGGCTCATGAAACCCTGGACCACAGCCTCACTCAGCCGATCGGTCTTCACGTGAAATCCGATGAAGGGATCGCGCCCTGCGAGAATGCGATGCTGTTCCTGGATCTCCAAAAATTCAAGCGGAAAAACTGCTGCAGACCTGTGCAGTTCCTCTTCCGTCAGGAAGAGAGGCGCCACGATCTGTTCTTTACTCCATTGGCGGTGCACAGCACTGTACTGTTTGAGAATGGCACTGTCGTATGACGAGACGAGAAGGAGGATATTCAGGTTAGACCGCCCTGGGAAAAACTCGCCACGGACAGCACTGCCATAGAGCAGCAGACCTTCCAGCTGCTCTCCGAACAGGCCTGCGACCTCCTTCACGTAGGTCTGCAGCCGCTTTTGTACGTCGTTGGGTAATCCCTCGATCAGTCGTTCAGCCGTGCCCATTGTTCCTCATGACGACATCGGATGCGAAGATTTTTCATGCGCACAGATATCCGGAAAAAACCCTGCGGCGATGACGCGATCGATCGAACTGAACGGTGGGATGGCCCTCAACCCAGCCGTGGTCGACAGCACCTGATAGCGAAGTCGTGGGTTCCGATCCAGCGTCTGGAACACACGATCACGCAAGAATGCCACCAGGGGGTTCTCCGTATTCCAATAGAAGACTTGCTGGTCTGCCAATTGTTGCAACATGGTAACTTGTGGCCGCCTGACTCGTTCAAACTCCTTCAGCCTGCCGGCTGAATAGTCCCGATCAGCCAGGCAGCCAGGCAACAGATCGGACAGCGCCATGGCATCGACCATCGCCTGCATGCGTCCCTGGGAAGCATGGGGATTCATCGCATGGGCGGCATCGCCGATCAACACCGCTCCATCTGCCACCCAAGTCGGTGTTCGCACCCGCCCAGTCGGCATATAGGCCGTCTGGTTCCAATCCTTCAAGCCTTGAAATAGTCCGGTAAACTGCGGCGCAATCTGGCTCCAGGCTTGCTGCAACGCAGGAATACCCCGTTGCTTCACTGCCTCCATCGACCCCTTGGGAATCATGTAGAAGAGATAGACCTTCTTCCCCGTCGCAGGGAAGAGACCCAAGATCGTCTTGTGGCCGACAAAGTAGAACGATTCAGATATCGGTTCCTCCGATTCAATGATGGCAATCAGATAACCATCGGGGTAGAGATACAGATCGGCTGGAATCTGCAATGCCTCCCGCACTTTGGAAAATGCGCCATCAGCGCCGACAACAACCTTTGCCCGGATCGTGTGGGCGCCATCCGGTCCTTGCGTGGACAACCCTACCACCCGATCTCCCTCGCGCAAGAGCCCTGTAAAGGAGGTCCCGTAGCGGAGCGTCACGCTCTTATGCTGCTGCACTGCCGCGACAATGGCGTGGTGGGCTACGTTCGGCAGGGTGACGATGGCGCGGTTATAGGGGGGTGGAAGATCGCCATAGTCTATACTGCAGAGGCGCACCCCCCCGGCCCGGCAAAAATGAAAATGCCGCACAGACCTCACGGCATCAGCAGGCAGCGACTGCAATAGGCCCAAACGATCGAGAACCATTTGTCCGTTCGGTTGTAGAATTTCTCCCCGCAACCCCTGGGGAGGTCCGGATGCCTGATCCAACACGACGGTGCTGATCCCTTGCTTGGCCAGCGCCAGGGCTAAGACAGCTCCGCCGCCCCCCGCCC
>CXWL01002471.1_pt1 | contig 12833 bp, 15 predicted proteins | sample 590931 | NCBI WGS metagenome assembly CXWL01 (sample SAMEA3498368, study PRJEB10139) | groundwater metagenome | biome: water well; material: biofilm material | place: Germany | collected 2015-04-27
CAGGTACCACATCCGCTTGGTCCGGCTCATCTTGTCGCGTCGACGGGCGTCATTCAGCAGGGCAGCGCCGACTTCATGGTTGTCGCCGCTTTTCCCCTGCCGTTGAGGGCCGAAGTAATTCGGCACACCGCGACGGCTGAGTTCGGCGAGGATGGCCGGCACCGATTCCGCCGCATGCGAGGCCACATCACGAATCACCAGGCGAAACCGGTTGCCTGCATGATGGCCGGTTCTCAGTCGGTTGCGGTGCCGTCCCAGCACCTCCACCTTCAGCAGCTGTTCGTCGATTACCAGCCGGGAGATCCGGTCTTGATCGACGCCCTGGACCGAGACCATTTGGGTCGTCACCGCACGCGCATCTTTCAAGCCGGCGACACCGATCGCCTGCGCTTTCACCCCCAAGACCGACGAAAAGTTTTTCACCAGATCCGGCGTCGACAGTCCGCGCTTGGTCACGCTCAGATACAGATGCTCGCCCTCTCCGCAAGGGAGATACAACGGACGCTCGTCGACCTGAAAATCTTCGTGAGTCACACGCATCACCCCGCCGATGCCGGGGATTGAGGCGGTGAGAAAGGGCTCGGCTTGTGCGTTCACTCTTCACCATCCGATAGTTGCGTCATGTACAAATCTCTACACTTGCTTCGGAGAAGACCAAGGCCCGTGGTATATTGAATTATGTGGAAGCGCGTACAGCCCATCCTGCCCGATCATACCGGAAACGTTCCGGCGATGCCGCTGCTTATCGCAGTCGCCTGTGCCTGCTTGACAGGCCTGTATCCGCTTTCTGTCTCAGCCGATCCTGATCGGCCGGGGAAACAGCCCGACGTCTTCCGCCAGTTCACGCAACATATTCAACGGCAGATCGAGTTGGACAAGACGGCTTTCGCACAGGCCAGCGGCTGCACGAACTGGTTCTATCATCAAGAGAAACAGCCCTCGGCGCCACCGATCGCCCAACCCATCCGCTTGGATCTGGTCCTCCAGCCTCCCAGTAAGGAGGAGTGTCTGCGGGCATACCCGCGCGGGCTGGACTCGGTCCGCCAGGATTTTCACCGCACGCAAACATCGCTGTCCGTCAGCCTGACCTTCTATGAATATGCCCTGGTGGGCGACCGCAATGACGATGGCCGCTACAGCCCGGAGGAACTACGAGATATTTTCCCGGCCTTGGCCCTCACGTTCGATCCCAGCCGCTCTCCCGGTGCCCAGGCCGCCTCACTCGCCGGCCGCTTCGATGACTGGTATCGCCTGCGAAATCTGGAACACCTGATGACCGGCATGGCCCAACTCTACGAAAAAGGCTATCGGGTCTCACCGGCCGACCGGGCCGAACTTGACCGGGTCACCAAATGAGGGGTGCCCATTCGTGGCCCGATCGCGCCCGGGCATTTGTCGGCGCCTGCCTGAGTGAACCCTTCTATCGCCTCTTCAGTCTGTTTCCCCAGTGCGAAATAGGCTTGTCGCAACACGCCGTCACCCGCCTGACCTTCCCCCATCGGGTGCTGGCCGGCCACCGGGCCGTCCATCTGAGCGATCTCCATCTCGACCGCTACCAGTCCCGCCATGATCTGGTTGCCGATGAGGTCAGAGGATTGGAGCCAGACTGGATTTTCATTACCGGCGACCTGTTGAATGTCCCGGAGGGCCTGCCTCACCTGTTTCGATTTCTCGCGCAACTACGCGCCATCGCCCCGGTCTATGTCACGCTGGGCAATCACGACCACTACAGCGGTATCCCCGTCGAACAGTTCCGCGACTGGGCGAAGCGGCATCAGATTACGCTGCTCGTCAATGAGTCGGCGACGATTCACACGAACGGCGGCGAACTGGCCCTTGTCGGGGTGGATGATCCGTCGCTGCACCGGGCCGATCTCCGATGCTTACCCGCACAGGCGCAACATCGGTTTACGCTGCTGCTCGCGCACGCCCCGAACATTCTCGATCAAATGGAGCCGCATCATCACGCCAACCTGATTTTGTGCGGACACAGCCACGGAGGTCAGTGGAGAATCCCGGGGATTCCGACTATCTGGCTGCCGCCCGGATGCAATGGCCGGATTGCCGGCCACCACGAGCAGCACGGCCATCGGCTGTATGTCAATCGCGGACTCGGCTGGTCGTTTCTCCCGCTGCGGTGGAACTGCCGGCCGGAGATCGTCCTGATCGAGTGGACCGTCGAATCAGCCGCACCGGCAATTATGGCAGCGTGAGTCGTTCCAACGCTTCCTTGGCGCGACTGCGCGTGGTCTGATCCCAGTCTTCCTTCATCACTTCTTCAAGTTTTGCCCGGGCCTCGGAAGCCCGCAGGCGGCCCAATCCCAGGGCCGCGCAGGACCGGACATAGGCATGATCGTCTTCGAGCGCGGCGAGTAACAACGGGATGACCGAGCGGTCCTGCAGCACGCCCAAGTGACTGGCGGCCATCCCGCGAATGCGATGCTGTTTCTCCCCGACCGCACGGCGCAGCGTGCTCACCCATAACTCTTTGAGCGCAGGCGACACCGATTCAAGTCCGTTCACCCGATACCCGTTCACCTCCGCCAGAGCGAATGACAGTTCGAGCTTCTTGTCGCGAACGGTTTCCCGTTGAAAGGCCGCAAGCAATCGATCCCGTTTCCTGGTTTGCTGCACGCGCCGACGGATTTTCTTGATGACCACCATCACCAGCACGCCGATGCCGAGCACCGCAGCGGCCAGCGGAATGGCCTGGTCGATCACGTATTCCTGCGATTCCAGCGACAGCCGTTTCCACACCCACACCGAGGTAATGACGATCCCCAGAAGGATGACAATGGCGCTCAGATTGGCCTGGCCCTGGTCGGCGCGTCGCAACATGGGAGCGGATCATACGGGCGCATCCCTCGCGCCGTCAATGAAGGACCCCCGTGCCATGCCCGCCAAACGATTACGGCAAACCGTGGTCCCTTGACCCCTTGCCCGCGGCAGAATATGCTCCGTCCATGGAACTCCCCGACCTGAAAGACGACCCGTATCTCAAGTTGGTCAGACCCCTGGTGGAAGCCTACCAGGCATTCTGGCTTGCAGATAACCGTCATATCCGTTCATTGAAGCTGACGCCATCCCAATTCGATGTCATTGCGACGTTGGGAGATACGGATGGCATGACCTGCTCTGAATTATCCGCCAGAACTCTGGTGACCAAAGGGACCCTCACGGGCGTACTCGACCGGCTGGTGGCCAAGGGATTGATTCGCCGTGAGTCCGTCGACAGCGACCGTCGCCGGATCAGTGTTCGATTGACCGAGAAGGGCGACACGGTGTTCCGCAAAACTTACGCGGCCCATATCGCGTTTCTGAAACCGTTTTTCGAACGGGCATTGAGTCCGAAAGAGGTCGACGACGCACGGCGGCTGCTACTCCACCTTCGTGACAGTTTCAAGCGAGGAACGTCCTAGGTATGCGGCTGACCATTCTCGGCTCGGGCACGAATCTTCACCCGACCAGAGCCGCCGCCGGCTATCTGGTCCGTACCGACCAGACCATGCTGTTGGACTTCGGTCCCAGAACACTCTCCAATTTGCTGAAAACGGGCGTCGATCGCCATCGCATCACCCACATCCTCTTCTCGCATTTTCACGCCGACCACTTTTCCGATTTCATCACCTTCTACTTTGACGCGGTCATCTACACCAAGCATGGCGGCGGGTGGCGCCCCGATCTCACCCTGATCGGCCCGCGCGGGGCGAAAGCCCTGTTCCGCAGTATCATGGCCACATTCCCCGGCTTTTCCAACCCGCCGTTCCGGGTCCATCTGAAAGAAGTGACGGACCGAGCTTTTAGGATCGGTGAGACGCTCATTACTCCCCGCCGCGTCGTTCATGTTCCGGATCTGAATAGTGTGGGATATCGGATCGAGCACAAAAACAAAACGCTGGTCTACTCAGGCGATGCGCAATACTGTGACAGCCTGGTCCGCCTGTGCCGGGAAGCCGACGTGGCCGTGCTGGACTGCTCGTTCCCGGCCACGAAGCCGGGGCCGGTACACATGCACGCGGGGGAATGCGGCCAGGTGGCAGAGGAAGCCGGCGTCGATCGCCTGGTGCTGTCGCACTTCTATCCGCCCGCAGATCGGGCCGACGTGAAAGCTCAGGCAGCGGAGAATTTTGGGGGGACGGTATTGAAGGGGAAAGATCTACTGACGCTGCGAGTGTGAGAAAAGAGAACAACCGGCCGGACTACAAGCCTTCTTCGCGGGGCTCTCCGCCAAGAATTTCGATCAGCGTGGTGAACCGCGCCGTCTTCACCGGCTCATCCATCTTGGAATAAATCGCCAGGAGATTTTTTACCATGCGGGAGAGGATGCCACGAACCGGGCTATGCTGCAGATACTTGTCATCGAATCCATACCCGGCTTCCGTTAAGAACCGGGCGCAATTCTTTTCCGTCAACAGCGCTCCGCCGTTGAAGCAATCGATGAAAATCTTGTAGCGATCCGACTCATACTTCACCAGGAAATGGCCCGGCATCCCGATGCCATGCAGCGGCAAACCCAGCCGCTGCCCGATGAGGAGATACACCACCGACAAGCTGATGGGAATCCCCACCCGCCGGTCGATCACACGATTCAGATAGCTGTTCTCGACTTCGTAATAGTTCTTGGTATTGCCCTTGAAACCCTGTTCGGTAAACACATAGCGGTTCAGCGCGTTGACCGTTTCTTCACCGGACGCGCGGGGACCGATGCGTTCCCGGAGTTCCTGCGCCATCGTATCGAGAAGCCGCCCGTACTCCGCCGTATCGAGCAGCGGGTAGGTGTACCGGGCAATGAGAAACGCCCCCTGTTCCAGATTCATGGTCTCGTCAGGGCCTGCGGCCATGACCCGCATTTCGTCCTCGAGCTTGCCCCAACGAATCTCTTCCAGAATCGTCGCGATGCGATCCGCCATCTCCGGCTGCTCGATCTCGGCTTCCTGAAGCAGCGGCACGGCCGAGGGACCGATATCGATCAGCTTGTCGCTGATGGTCTCGACAATGCGTGCATCCTCATCGGACAACAGCCGGATGAGGGCGCGTATTTGACTCTCTGGAATCACCATCGTTACAGACCCTTCTCTACCCTCACTCGGCAGGATGGTCAAAAAGACTGTCCAGCAAGGCCGCAGCGAGTGAAGGCCCGGAGGCGTACCCTCTGGGGTACGTTGAGGGCCTGAACGATGCGAGAACGCCGCTGGCGGACGTTTTCAGCATCCTGCTAGCCCATCGCCCGGCGGAAGGCCTTGGCTCCACCGTACAAACAGAGCGCATCAAAAATAAGCATCACGACAACCGCCATCCCCACATGCGGTAGCGCATCGCCCCAATTGGTGAGAATCAACGGCCGCACGGCGTCGATCGCCCAGGTCATGGGATTGAATTGCGCCAGGACACTCATCCAGGTCGGCATGGCCGTCAGCGGCACCAGCGCCGAACTGAGGAAGATCATCGGCAGCGACAGGAACCCGAGGACGGAGAAAAAGTCGCCGTGGCTCTTCACCGAAAAGGCCATCGCCATCGAGATGGCTGTCAGCCCCACACCGAATAACATCCCGATCAAGAGGATCGTGCCCACCCCAAGTAATCCCGTGGCCGGATGCACACCGAAGAGAAACGCGATGCCGAGAATCACCAAGACTTGAAGAGAGGTGATCGTCATCACGAAAATAAACCGGCTGAGGATCACCGAACTCCGGTGAATCGGCGCGGACATCAACCGTTCGAGAAATCCGTTCTCCTTGTCGAACAGCAGATCGACGCCGCCGGCCAACCCGTTATTCAGCACCGTCATCACGACCACACCGGCCGCCAGGAAGCTGATGTAATTGGGCGCCTGGGTGACCTGCACGTCCGCCGCACGCTGAAACAGATTGCCGAAAAAGATCAGCCAGAACAGCATCGGCTGCACCAGCGTGAAGAGCATGCTGAATTTTTCCCGGCTCAGGCGGCGAACCCACCGCATTGTCAGAGCCCCGATTTCTTGCCAATAGTGCGCCATGTATCTCCCTACACTGTTTCTTCCGCCGGAGCCGCGTCTTTTAACGAGCGGCCTGTGTGCGCGATAAAGACATCGTCCAACCGGGGACGGTGATAGTCAATAAAATCGAGACGGCAGTCCAACTTGTTCGCCGCCTCTAAGATTGCAGGAAGCGCTTTTTCAGCGGACTCCACGCGAATGTCGAGGCCGGTGGCCGTCGCATTCACCGTGCGAATGGCGGGCTGCCCCTTGAGGGCGGAGGCCAACGACCCGAGCCGACCCGTCTCCTTGATCGTCAGCGACACGATGTCGCCGCCGAGCGCCACTTTCAGTTCGGCCGGAGAGCCGATCGTTTTCACCTTGCCGCAATCGATGATCGCGAGGCGGTCGCACAATTGATCGGCTTCATCGAGATAGTTGGTCGTCATGACCACCGTCATGCCCCGCGCTTTGAGCATTCGGATATAATCCCAGATCCGCAGCCGGCTCTGCACATCCAACCCCAACGTCGGCTCGTCCAGAAAGAGGATCTTCGGGTTCGGCAGCAGCCCACAGGCGATATCGAGCTTCCGCTTCATGCCGCCCGAATAGGTCTTCGCCGGCCGGTCCGCGTGCTCTTCGAGTTCAACCAGCTTGAGCAGCTCGGCGATACGCCGAGAGGCTTCTTCCTTCGTCAGATGGTAGAGCGCCCCGAGCAACTCCAGATGCTCGCGCCCGGTGAGGAATCGATCGATGGCCCGCTCTTGCGGCACATAGCCGAACAGCGTCCGAACCAGATCCGCCTCGCGCACCGTATCGTGCCCGAGTACCGTGGCAGTGCCTGACGTCGGATGCAGCAGCGTGATGAGCGTGCGCAGGGTCGTGCTTTTGCCGGCGCCGTTCGGGCCCAGCAAGCCGAAGATTTCTCCTGCATACACCTGAAAAGAAAGATCGTCGACTGCTTTATGGCCGTCGTAGCTCTTACAGAGCCGATTCACGTCGATCGCAATTGTCCGGTCCATTACCCCCAACCCTTCGCGCCTTGTTGATCATGCACCATGAACTGAATCAGGTCGCTCAGACGACGCGCCCGCTGGTGGAGACCTTCGGCTTCTATAAGAAATTGTTTTTCCAATGGTGTGCAGTCCAAATACGTCGAGAGCGTATTGACGAGCACTTCGTCCTTCACATCGTCACGGAACAATCCTTCCCAGATCGCGGCATCTTCCCGCGCCCGTAGGTACTTCTCTAGCACCTTCATCAAGGCCTGGCGTACTTCGGGGGCGAGCGAGGGCTCGACCGCCGCCTTCTTCAACGTCACTCTGGCTTCCCGATAGGGCTTCTCAAAAAACTCTTCCTGAATTTCGTACCGCTCCAACCCCTGGAGCAGGATATTCGACCGTCCGTCCGGCAAGGGTTCCACACTCAGGAGACGCCCTACGCAGCCGATCGGGTAGATCGCGGGATGGCCGTAGTAATCCGCCTCCCATCCTTCCTTCAACAGCGCCATAGCCACGCACTGTCCACCCGCCGCGGCATCCGCCACCATCTGACGATAGCGCGGCTCGAAAATATGGAGCGGCAGATAGGTCTTCGGGAAAAAGACCACGTTCGGCAACGCAAACACCGGAACACGTTCCGGGATGGTGAACGGGACAGCGTTGTCGTAGGGGTCGCTTGTGGGTTGGTCGCGCTCGCGATCAATCTGCATGGCTCACGATAGCCGAGAGTTGTGAAAATTGTCAACGCCGGGACCGGCGTCCACCCACCCAGGACATGCCGAGAAATCCCTCACCAATACTGGTGATTTGTGCGTCCGATTCGTCGCGTGATATAAGCCGTACGAGGGAATACATCTCTCTGATGGTGGGCCATGACATCCCTTACAATTCGTCTCCCAAGATGGCTGAAGCGAATCGCACTCACCGGACTCTGCTTGATCCCTGTGCTAGCAGGTACAGCGGCGGCAGCGCCGGTCGATCAGCCAGCTACTTCGTTTCGTCTGGCGCAAGAGGGGTATCGATACGAATTCCCAAGGGACCACGGCGCGCACGATTCCTTCCGCACCGAGTGGTGGTACTACACCGGCCATCTGCAAACCGCCGAGGGCCGGCGATTCGGATTTGAGCTCACGTTCTTTCGCCGCGCGATCGCGCCCGATCAAGTCGAGACGCGCCCCTCCCGTTGGTCGGTGGATCAACTCTATCTGGCTCATCTGGCCGTCACGGACATCACGGGCAAGCGCTTCCACTTTCACGATCGTATCAGTCGCGCCGGTCTGGGCAAGGCCGGAGCCGACGCCACCCATCTGCACATCTGGCTCGATCAGTGGCGCGCAGAATCGTCCGGACAGAACGAGCAGCACCGGCTCGACGCCAAAGCCGATGGCATCGCGCTCTCCCTGACGCTCGATCCCGCCAAACCGCTGGTCGTCCATGGCGAGCGGGGCATCAGCAAAAAGGGAGCGGCGGTTGGACAGGCCTCGCACTACTATTCATTCACCAATCTGACGACAGCCGGAACTCTGACGATCGGCACCGAAACGTACCGTGTTACCGGCACCAGTTGGATGGACCATGAGTTCGGCTCAGCGGACCTGGGCGCGGATCTCGCCGGATGGGACTGGTTCAGTATTCAACTCGCCGACAAGCGCGAACTCATGATCTATCGCCTCCGTCACGCCGATGGGTCGTCAGACCCCGCCTCCAGCGGGACGCTTGTGCTTCCTGACGGCCGCACGCAACACCTGTCGGCCAACGACATTCAATTGACCCCGCTCGACACCTGGACCAGCCCGACGAGCAAGGCCACTTATCCCCACCGCTGGCAGATCTCGATTCCGTCTCTTGAACTGTCGTTAAAACTGACCCCGCTCCTGGCCGATCAAGAATTACGCACCTCGCGCAGCACACGAATCACCTATTGGGAAGGAGCCGTGGCGGTGGAAGGCACCGAGCGAGGGCAAGCGATCAAAGGCCAGGGGTATGTCGAAATGACAGGCTATGCGGAGAGGATCAAGCAGAAGCTGTAATAGACTGTCGAATGCCATTGCGCTGGTCTGCATGACCAATGGATTCATACGATTCACCACCTGTGCCTGCCGCCGAACTTGGCAACTGCAGAAGTCGATCACAACCACATCTTCCCCTTGCAGGATAAGGGGAAAAGCATTACTGTGAGATTGCCCTGATTGATCGGCGAGGCAACACTACGGGCGAACTCAGCCGGTAACAAGCGAGAGAAGTCGCGTGATGATACGGACCAGCACAGAAGTGCTCACAATCCTTGAGAGAAACCGGGACACGCTCAAACGGCTCGGCGTCTGCCGACTGGGGCTCTTTGGTTCCTGCGCTCGGGGAGAAACCACGCCAAGCAGCGATCTGGATTTCGTCGTTGAATTCAGGGAAAAGTCGTTCGACGCCTATATGGATCTCAAGATCTTCCTGGAAGACCTCTTCGGATGCCGAGTCGATCTCGTATTGGCCAATACGATCAAGCCCCGCCTCCGATCCACCATCCAACGCGAAACCGTCTATGCCCAGGGACTTTAGGGTCTACCTCGAAGATATTCTCTCCGCAATCCAGAAAGTAAAATCGTACACGAGCGGACTCTCTCTTCAGGACTTCCTGCAAGACGACAAAACCTTCGATGCGGTTGTGCGAAATCTGGAAGTGATCGGAGAAGCCGCAAAGCACCTTCCCGATGAAGCTCGCAAGCGCGCTCCCGGTATCAACTGGAAAAAGATCGCCGGGCTTCGAGATATCCTGATTCACGAATATTTTGGAATCGACGGCGAGATCGTGTGGGATGTCGTTCAGCACAAGCTACCGACGCTCGAAACCGACGTAACCCGCCTGCTGAGCGAAACACACTGACGCGGCTGGCTGGCGACACTAGCCTACAAAGGAGTCTGATCCCTTAAATTCTCTCCCCCCGTTAGCTGCCATGTGTGGCCGCAATAAACAGCACGGCACCGACGACATAGGCGGAGTATGCGAGGCCCAAGTAACTAATGATGAGTCCGCTTAAGGCTGCTCCTGATCCGGCCAGTTGCGGATTGGCCCTGCATCTCCGGCGGGCCAGATGGCCAAGCACGATGCCGGGAATGCTACCGACCAGCGGAATCAAGAAGCTTGCGCCCGAAAGAACCAGAGAAGCGACAGCCAAGCCTGAAACGCGGCGAGCAGCAACATCTCGAGCCAAAGCTCGAGCGTGTAGTGGGCGAAGCAAGGGATTCAGCAGGAAGAAGCAAAGCACAAAATAAGGAGGGAAGACTAGAAAAATAGCGCCATGTGCCATGGCCCAACCATGAAAGAAGGGCAGATGGTATTTATCGGCGGCAACGGCTCCTACATAGACGAGCACGCAGGCACCGAAGAAGGCCAATACGAACTGCAGTGCACTCACGGCGCGCGACTGTGGTACGGCTTCATTCATGGCAGCTAACAATGTTTAGGCCGATCCGCATAAGAAACGGATCTGCCATTTTCTGTCCGTATAACACGCCATCAATGGTCACGAACAATACGCCATACTCGATGCTCGTTCAACGAGTTGCGCCCGATTGACCATTTATCACGGGTTCCTATGCAGATCTGCATAACACCTCCCATGGAATAGACCCAGCAAGAACAAAGGCTGCCCCCCGTTCCCCCTCGAGTTATTCCCTTTCCTACCACCTAGCGGCGTGGCTTGGTCGATCTCCCACTGCGCACAACCTTTTCACCCGTCCCGCCTGAATGCGCCGAGATTACTTGTTTGTTCCCAAAGGAATGGCACCCGTGTCGCTCCCACTGCGCCCATGGAGGAAGCACCGCCCTTAATATAATAATCTGATGATCCCGCGTGCGCACTCCGCGAGCACAGAGACTTGCCAGCCGCCCTCTACCTTCCTTCTCCTTTTCCCTCTCGCATTACTCCCTTCGTCATCATTTAGAGGCGTGGCTTGGACGATCTCCCACTGCGCGCATGAACCGAGCACCGTCCCCAATTTGACACTTCGATCAATCCCGCGTGCGCGGGGCGCGAGCAAGGGAGATTGCCCAGGCCACGCCTCCCTCCCCCTCCCTTCCTACGCTGCGCAATCTCCTGCCCCCCCGCTTTCACCGAGGCGGCTGGCGGAGTCTCAACTGCGCGCGTCGAACGAGGCCCTTCTGAGGGCGCGCGTTCCGCGAGCACAGAGGCTTGCCAGCCGCCTCGCCGCCCTCCTTCACTCTCGCATTACTCCCTTCGTCATCATTTAGAGGCGTGGCCTGGGCGATCTCCCACTGCGCGCATGAACCGAGCACCGCCCATAATTTGACACTTCGATTAATCCCGCGTGCGCGGGGCGCGAGCAAGGGAGATTGCCCAGGCCACGCCTCCCTCCCCCCCTTCTTCTTGACTCCGCAACAAGGCCTATGATTAGGTCCACCCCTGTCATGCTGACTCGTATCGCCACCGCACTTGCCTCAATTGTTCTCCTCATCTTCAGCCTCGGCTGCGAGAAAGAGAGCGAGTCGATTGTCTCCATTGCGCTGCACCCGACCAACACGCAGATTCTCTACGTTGCCACAAACGATGCGGTCTACAAGTCCCGCGATGCCGGAACATCCTGGGAGCGCTTTCCGAGTTTCAGCGCGCGCCGCGTGACGACGCTCGCCATCGACCCGCAGTTCCCGGCCACGATCTACGCCGGCACCATGGCCGACGCCGTCTACAAGAGTCCGGACGGCGGGCAACATTGGCTGCCCCACAACGTCGGGCTCAAAGAACACGTTTCATTCATCAATGAGTTCGTCTTTGACTCCACCAATAACGAGCAAATCTACATTGCCACGACCGTCGGCGCCTTCTCCACGAAAGACGGCGGGCGCGAGTGGGAAGAGCGGATGGCAGGGATGAAAGAGGTGCACATCGTCGTCTCGATCGCGATCCACCCCACAAATCCACGCATTCTCTATGCGGGTACCACCGGCGGCGTGTATCGATCGGAGGACGGTGCGGCCTCGTGGAAGAAGATCAATACCGGGCTCATTCCCGAGACAGAGCTGATGGGAGCGATGGCGCTGGGCGTGAATGCGATTGTCATTGATCCCGTCACACCAAACATTGTCTATGCCGGAACGACCAAAGGCTTATTTCGCACTGCGAACAGCGGCAATACCTGGGAACGGATCGGGGAAGGGCTGAAAGATCCCTTTGTCAGCAGCATGCTGATCGATCCAAGACAGCCGTCTCAGCTCTACATCGGTGGTCCGGGCGGCGTTTGGAAAAGCCTGGATAGCGGCAAAACCTGGCAGGCGATGAATGCGGGGCTCACGTCCTTGAACATTCGTTCGCTGGCCATGAGCCCCAAGAATCCGCAAGACCTCTTCGTCGGCACCAACGGCAGCGGCCTCTATCATTCCATCGACGGCGCCACGAGTTGGACGCCCATGCCGCTGAAAGCCGCTGCCGTCAAAAACTAGTCTCTAGTAGCTGCTCTTCGCTCCTGCACTGCCATGCTGATACCGGCTGCTGTAGGAGAGCATCTGATCGGAGAGGCCCTTCCACTCATCGGCCGTCATCAACTCTTTCATCTTGAACCGCAGGCTAAGAATCTTCGCCGAGGTCTTCATGCGCTGATTGTTCGCCTCATCGAGGACCTTGGTGAATTCCTCAGGGGAGGCCGTATAGCTCGCATTGAGCGTGTACAGCTGGCGATGATAGGCGCGCTCCTGCTCACGGCCCGCCTTCAATTCCGTGACGATCTCACCGACCAGAGCCTTCACCTGCGTGGCCTTGGCCGGATCCTTTACCGTCCGGTCGATCAACCCCGCCATGTCCTGCTGCCCCTTTTGCCAATAGGCGTCGCTCTTGCCCGACTCCATCATCCCGTGATGATGATGGGAGGAACAG